>SERZ01002135.1_pt1 | contig 10075 bp, 15 predicted proteins | sample 3171461 | NCBI WGS metagenome assembly SERZ01 (sample SAMN06051861, study PRJNA518727) | freshwater metagenome | biome: subpolar coniferous forest; feature: holomictic lake; material: water; isolation source: holomictic Lake 227, 6 m depth | place: Canada: near Kenora, Ontario | collected... | reverse complement strand
CCAAAGACTTCTATTGGCTTGACGATGCTGCAATGGAATTCGACCTAAATGCTCTTGATGAGAGAAAGATGTCTAACCGACTGATTAAGGCTCATCTGAATCATTTTGCGTCTGACTTGTTTAGAGTTCGGGAGATTCTGCAAGATGTTATATCAAACAGGGCGTCGCTGAGTGCGTGAGATGCTTGAATGCCTTTAGGAGAATGCTCTGAACCGTGCCTGATATTTCAGACCAGCCTCGGCAAACTGTTCGAGCGTATCGACGTCGGCCAGCGTCTCCTGTCGAGTAGCGGCGCCGAACCATGTGCGAGGGTTGCCGCACATGTTGCAGGAGCAGTGCGCCAAATGCTGCCATCGACGACTGGCATTCGCCAGCCGAATCTCGGTCACATCGTGCCAGCCTGTCAGACCGTGACGGCGTTGCCCATGCATATCCGTCCAGGCGACTCTGCTCACCAGTTCGGCGGTGGACTGGTCACGGTGGAAGTCAGCGGGACGGGGATGCTGGCGGCTGGCGATGACCAAGGCTCTTTGACGGATACGCCGACGGTCTCGAAATCGTCTGGCACGCGCGGGTTCATCACCGATCATCCTGGTCACCTTCTGTAGCTGCTACGTCTGCGGCGCGATCAGGTTCACTGTCGGGAAATAGGTTCGATAACGCCGAATGTCACGGGTCAGTAGCGGTAGCTTTGATACTGCCGCATGGGCGCCGATGAAGAAGTCAGGCAGGACGCCGGTGCGGCTACCACCTGCGGCTCGATAGCGGCGGAACACCTTGCCAGCTAGAAACAGAGCGGCGCGGGGTATCTCCTCAATCGTGACTCCAGCTTCGGCGAGCACTTCGTCGAGGTCTTCAATCCGCTCGAACCGTACCGACAGCTCGGCATAGATCACGGGGTTGATGACCAGCGACCCGTTGACGGCGGCGGCGTCGAGCTGTCGGATCGACCAATCAGCCCAGGTTGGATCGTCAGTAACAAGGTCGAGCAGGATGTTGGTGTCGACCAGGGTCATGAATCAGCCTTCGCCACGGGTCAGCGCCATGATCTGGTCGGTTGAAAGCCCTCGACCGGCGCGGCCACGGAGAGTCTCGAACCGACTGACTGGTCGACTCGTATCGACCTTGACCAGCACCACCCGTCCATCCGGCACCATCTCGAACTCAACCGCACTTCCGGTTTCAATCCCGAGACGGTCGCGCACAGGCTTCGGGATGGTGACCTGTCCCTTGCTGGTGACGGTGGTGGCCATGGCGTTCCTCGTAATACCGACTAAGCAGTCAGTATTACATGGCACGACCGAAGCAACCATGCCAGGGGCAACTCAATAAGCACCCTCAATTTTTTTGGTTTCGCACGACGAAATGGGCGTTGACGACCACTCATGATGCCCCTACCTGTGACCGCAAGTGGCCACTTGTGGCCGTCACGCGAGGCCACATATGACAACAGCCCGCCACAGCACCATCCAAGCCGCCCGGCTTCTAAGTGTCTCGGATGAGACCGTGCGACGGCGAATTCGTTCTGGTGAACTCAAAGGCGGTCGTGACAATCATGGTCGTATGTGGGTTGAGCTTGAGACAGCCGCCACGCCACAGGGCCACACCCCTGTGACCACAGTTGGCCACACAGCCACTGAGGCGATGGTGCCCCTGTCAGTTTTTGAACGCATCCAGGATTCCCACAGAGAGGCATTGGCGGCTTTCCATGAAAGGGCTGAAAAGCACCACGGGCAGCACCGGGCGCAACTTGAACAGGTTCGCATTGAACATGCTCAGCAACAGGAGCAGATGCGTGCCAACCATCTCGCCGAACTGGCTCGGATATCGTCGACCCATCTCGATCTGGTCGGACGCATCCAGGCACAGGCGTCCGCCGAAAGAGGGCTTTTTTTAGAGCGTGTGGACGCTGCCGAACTGCGAGCAGAAGCCGCCGAAGCACGAGCGGCGGCGGTTGATGAGAAACTGCATCAGATACTTGATCGTCTGTTGAATCACCAACCACCAGCTATGACTACATCAGATACGGTACCATCATGGTGGGCACGGTGGTTCGGTCACACGAAAAGGTCTGACATCGCTCGATGAACGTTCGCTTTCAGAGTTCGGATCGTTCCGATTCGCCATGTTATCCGCAGCCAGCATTCGGACTCTGGTGACACGGATATCGGACTCTGGTGACGCGAAGGCGGGTTATCCACCGGACTCTGGTGACACTAACTAATAATAGAATCTAAACATCTGCAAATAGCCTGCGTCACCAGAGTCCGAATTGACAAAACTGGCGCTCTCATTGACCATATGGGTAATTTGACGGGACATCCAGTATGGGAAAGATTCATCAACTCATCACAACCCACGGTATTAGTGAGGCCAAGTCTCTCACATCAGATCGACTTGACCGTATGTGCATTGACACAGCATTTGCAGTAATGACCGACGAGGAACAGCGGATCGGCGTCATGCACGCAGGCTTTGCAATGACAGCCCTTCCTCATAAAGATATTCAAGAGACCGTGTGGACACGCCAAGGCGGCTCAGTCAAATTGCGAATAGATAGTGGAATTGACGCAAATGATAAGGCGGTTGGTGTCCCATTTGGCTCAATTGCAAGAATGATCTTACTATACTTACAAACTGAGGCCGTTAAGACAAAATCTAGAGAAATAGAGCTTGGTCGATCTATGAACCAATGGTTAAATACTATGGGTATCGATAATGGTGGGAAATCATACAGACTTGTTCGAGAGCAGTCAAAACGGCTGAGCCTTTGTCGACTTACTTTCTACCGCCAAACTGATGAATCCACACATATTACAAACGGAAGTTTTGTCCGTGATGCAATTCTGCCGTCTCGTGATGCCAATCAGCTTTCGTTGTGGAGGGAAGCAATTCGTCTAGATGAGGGGTTCTACCAAAGCTTAATTGATCATCCTATGCCTGTTAGAGACGCCGCGATCCGCCAAATCGGTCACCGGAGTATGGCTATCGATATCTACGTTTGGCTGGCTTACCGCCTATACCAATTGACTAAGCCAACACCTGTATCCTGGCTCGCACTATTTTCTCAATTTGGGGCTGGTTATCAACAAATTCGCCAATTCAGAGCGAAGTTCAGGGAACCTCTTGCGCTCGCTCTCGCAGCGTACCCAGAAGCTCTAGTGAGTGTGGATGAAGTGGGTGTATTGCTATATCCATCGCCATCCCCCGTTCCACAACGAAGTTTGATCCATCGGGTTTGAACGTCACCAGAGTCCGATTCACAACGATTTACCATCCGCCGCAATCTCTGAAACGATACACCGCCCCCTAAACCAATCATGGACTCATTATGGACACCCAACGCACGCTTGTCGAACTGACCGCCCAAATCGTCGCCGCCTACGTCGCGAAGAATGTCGTCCAGGTCGTCGACCTTCCGGCCCTGATCAGCACCGTCTACCAATCCCTCACCAGCGCCGGTAAGCCCTCGGAACCGGAGCAGGGCACTGGTGAACCGCTGAAGCCCGCCGTGGTGATCAAGAAGTCCGTCCAGCCTGATTTCATCGTTTGCCTGGAAGATGGCAAAAAGCTGAAGATGCTCAAGCGGCATCTAAGGACTTCGTATGGCTTATCGCCAGACGAATATCGGGTGAAGTGGGGCTTGCCGTCTGACTACCCCATGGTAGCGCCGAACTATGCAAAGCAGCGATCCGATCTGGCTCTGAAGTTGGGGTTGGGTCGAACAAAACCAGAATAGTATTACCGCCTAACATCTTTTCCACCTGTTGTAGTATCTCTTGATGAGACTCGGGTCGGCTGCTCCTTACCCCAGACATAGATGTGTTATGGTGCCATTATGGTTCGATACAGGAAGACCATCATATTGGCCTTATTTGTTATTGCGTTGGCGGCTATTGATAGAGTAGACGCCGGAGAGACGGGCATTATCTTTGGTGAAGGGAACACTCTCTGTTCAAAATATGAGCAGCTTAGCTATGATGTTCATACAACCGGCCCGACCGCTGATTATTATAAATATGATGCATGGATTAGGGGGTACCTAACAGCAATCAATGTATGGGCAACCCCTGACCATGATATATCTGGAGCAAATGGCATTACTTCTGTGTATGCATGGATACATAGGTATTGTACTAATAATGCGTCATCCCCACTTCATCTCGCTATGAAGGACCTTATTGCCGATCTCTATAACCAGCAGTTCAGGAGTGTGAAGAGATAGCCATGATTTATTGTGCTGCGTCCGACTGATTTAGGTCATATGGCACCCAAGGCGTTAGAATGTGGTTCGAGTTGCCAGTTTATTGACGGTGTTATTATTAACGACTAATTAGTCTCAGTGTTCCCTGCAGTCCATGAATTGTATTTAATTATGCTTCTTATGCGGAGTGGTTGCGTATCCTCTCACTGATAGTTCATAGAGATTTTTCTGTGACTCTTCAAGTCCAGGGTTTATAGATATTGCTTTCCTATAGCGATCTGCCGCTTCTTCTATGAAGCCTTGATCCTGTAGTATTGATGCGATATTATTATGAGCCTCAGCGAGATTTGGGTCTATCCCTATCGCTCGGTTAAAGCTGTCGATTGCTCTCGGCATATCCCCGAGTATCTTGTGCAGTATTCCAATATTGTTGTGAGCCTCCGCATAGTCTGGCCTTATCGCGATACAACGTCCATAACAGGACATCGCATCACTGTATTCTCTTTTCTCTTTTAGAGAGTTTCCCTTATTTAGATAAGGTTCAGCCATCATAGGATTGCATTCAATTGCCTGATCAAAGCACCGTATTGCCTCATGGAACTTACCCTGGCTCTGAAGCGCAAACCCAAGATTGTTATAATACCCAGCATCCCTACATATAGAAATTGCCATCTGAAAACTATTCTCAGCTTGAGCGAACTCCCCTGCCTTTTGTAATGCGATTCCAAGGTTATTGTAAAAGTTCTGGTCGCTCTTTATATTAAGAGCTTTGGTGATTAAATTAATCGCTGACGCAATATCTCCACGCTGAAGAGCCAGAACTCCGAGCAAGTGAAGGCTCTCGGCATGGCTCGCATCTACCAGGACGATTTCCTTGTATATTTGTTCCGCCTCTTGCCACTCCCCGGCGTGGTGGTGTCTTAATGCCCGGTCATACATAGCAGAGACATCTTTCGCAACGCATCGATCCGCAGTTGTCTTCTTATTCTTGCTCATCTGACGACCCCTTCACCATTTAATGCATGAGTCATGGCATCAGTAACGGTTACACCATTCAGGTGTGGGATTGGTTCTACTATCGCCCCATTGCTGGCCGTAACTAACGACTTCAGAGACCCGGCTTCTTATAACGCTTATGCTGTGCGCCCAGCCATAATGGCATGGTTTTTGCGTGGTGCCCATATGGAACGTGCCGTGACTTGCTCTTTCGTGGTTCGTTCAGCGCCACCATATGCCAAGGATTAGCACCATGAACGACTTCCGGCACAACCGCAGCATCGTCCCTCCGGCTATTTTTGCCGCGGTCATTTTTGCCCTGTCAGGGTGCAATACATTTGAACGGCTTTCAGAGGCTGGCGGTGACCCTTCACTGAGCAAGATCGAAGACCCCCAGGCGCGTCCAAATTATATGCCAGTCAGCATGCCGATGCCATCTCCGCAACCTTCCCAGCGAAACCCGAATTCGCTGTGGCGGAATGGCGCACGGGCGTTTTTCAAGGATCAGCGAGCCGCACAGGTAGGAGACCTGCTGACCATTGTAATTCAAATTAACGATAATGCAAAGTTAAAGGGATCTACTGAGGCAACTCGCGGTGACCCGAAAGGTGGAGATAAGACTAACTCACAATCAATGCCTATGCCAGCACTCCCAGCTTATTTAGCGAACCCTCTTACATCGATTGCTGGGGCAGCAGCACTGGGCGGAATTAATGTGTCGGGGGCGAGCCATCATATAGGAGATGGATCAATTGATCGCTCAGAGGCGATTACGATAAAACTGGCAGCAAGCGTGGCCCAGGTTTTACCGAATGGTAACTTTGTTATCAGTGGAAGACAGGAAGTTCGCGTCAACAACGAATTGCGCGAGCTAACTATAGAGGGCATTCTTCGCCCAGAGGACATTGACTCTACAAACATGACTACTTACGATAAGATTGCTGAAGCCCGCATCTCGTATGGTGGCAGGGGAATTATTGGCGATCTGCAACGACCGCGTTATGGGCAGGACTTGCTTGATAGAATACTGCCATTCTGATCGAGCAATAGGATGAACGGGCCGGCAAACCCGCCGGCCCGTTATGGCACAAGCCCTGTCGGATCACGGTGTTGTCCGACGACATCGACACCGTCATCTTATTATTTAGTGGTTTGTGTGTAATAACATGTTACTGTATGCCGGTCTCGCTTGCGCCATTGAGCAATGTTGCCGTCCTTCTATCTGACTGCGAGATACCTGCTGGAACTGTCAGATGGCCGGGCGTGTAAATAGCGTCCGGTCGTCGCCACCGAAGCATGGCCGAGCGTGTCCTGTCTCGTCATAAGCTTCCAGACTGCCCACAACCGACCGGTTTTGGGCAGCAGCGATCTATGCCCTAAACCCATGTCCACAACCGCCTTGACAGAGTTCTGAACTGCCCCCATGAGATTTCTGAAGGCATTCATGACCATCCATCAGTGGCTGTCGCCACGCTGATGGGTCGTGCGGCTGAGCGGAACAGGAAACTATCATAAGAAAATCAACGTTTGTTCACAACATGTTGCAGCAGGCCGTAACGGTCTTCTGAAAAACGTGCGAATCTTACTGCAAAAGTGGCCTCATTTCGCTCACGACTTATGCGGCACGTAAGCTATTGAAAAATCAGCGTTGAAGTTTCGCACTTTTGGCTTCGCAAATGTCTAAAGTTTTGCGAAGGGGGCTTATGATAGTTTTCTGTTCCTTCCAGCCGCACGACCCCTGATCGTGGTCATTCAGCATCCAGCGCCGCCAGTCCCTTCCGCGTGATCGCCCAAGAAGCACCTGATCGATCTGGAGAGCGAGCAATCAGCTTGTCATAAGTCATGTGGTCGAGAAGTGTTCTCACGGTTTTGTCAGTAACTTGTGCTGTAGTGCGAATCTCTTTCGCCGTCCGCCATTCGCAATCGGACAGGTAGGCGAGTATATGTTTTCGCCGCTGGCTGACGGTATCATTATCAACCACCACCATCTTTACCCCCGCCGACCATAATATTTGGCAACCGCACCGCGCCCGGCTTCGAGCCTTTCAGCGTACCGTGCTGGCATGGTCGGCGACTTCCAGCGCCCGGCTTGCATTACGGCTGCCATCTCGGCGCCATGAGCCACGAGGTCTTGTGCCATACCGACCCTGGCTGAATGCCCAGAGATGGCGGCTGGATCGATGCCAGCCCGCTGCGCCATGACTTTGAACCGACGCGACACGTCGCCGGTATCGAGTCCACCACCAACATGATCGCCGCGATCCACCGACCGGAAGACTGTCCCGGCATCGACGCCAGCCGCACTGAGCCACGCCTGGAGAGCCGCTGTCGTCCGGGGCGACAACCAGAGCACCGCACCTTCCCCAGCCACGTCTGTCTTTGAGCGGCGCACCAGGGCGGTAGCTGAGCCGTCATCGCTGTAGGTGATGTCGGTAACCTGGAGTGCCACGATCTCGCTGCGCCGACCGAGCATGTCGCGCGCCACCATCAACAGGGCGAGATCGCGCTTGTCGATCAGCTTGGCGCCTGTCGTCGCCAGCACCCGTTCGACCGCCAGCTCGCCGAAGGGCGCCGCCTGATCCTGTCGCGTGCCATGCTGGCGTCCAAGCCGTTTCATGGCCAGCCGGACGGCATTATCCTTGGTCGGATCAGCGACACCAGCCGCGCGGTGCAGATGAGCCAGTGATGCCACATAGCGTTTGATCGATGCCGGTTTCCGACTCTCGGCCATGGCATCGATGAAACTGGCAACCGTCTCGCCGCTGGCCGGCAACGACACCAGACCACGCTCGCCACACCATGCGGCAAACAGCGCCGTGTCGCAACGGATCGCTTTCTCGGTGGCAGGCGACAGGGCGCCTTCAGCCTGCCGGGCATACTCAGCCAGCCGCTCGGCGATGACCACGGCGGTGCTTGTCTCGGTGGTGATGATGTCGGCGCCCATGGTGTCCCCCTGCCCTTGATCTGGAAACCATATTATGCCTGATAACGGGAATTATCGAGCACAATCGGTGGCTCCCAAAACAGGGGGCAGACAGCGGCGAGATCGCGATCAGCATCGAGACCGCCGCGTCCATCATCAGCGCCACCGCCCATCACCAGATCGAGACCGGCTCCCGCCGCCGAGGTCGCTTTTCGGATTTGAGCGCCGCCAAGCGGGCGAGCATTTCCGCTTCGGCACCCAGGCGCATTGCCAGAACCTGATGGACACATCCAAGCGCCGCAGCATGGTCGGTCAGCCCCGGAAAGCGTTCCCGCAGTTCGACCATGGCAACCAATTCGCCGCCCCGGCTGAAGGCGGTCTGAACCGCAGCAATGCTGGCATCGTCGATCAGGAACATTCCGCTCGCCTTTGGTGCGACACCGCCTCCCTGGTGGACGGAGATAGCCCGGCACGTGAGGAGCGAACTGGGCTGGCGGTGCCGCACGGCTCTTCTATCGTTGGGCAACAACGGGAGCAAGGGCGGCCGGATTGGCTCTGGAAGACTGATGGCGGCGAGCGCGGCATCCGGCCCCGCGAGGTGCCCTGTCCCCGGTCAGGTGCGGCCATTGTAGCGACAGCATAGGCTCATTGTTCTGCACGTTGGAAGACCCTCGAACGCAGATAAGCGACGGTTATCGAGCGGCATCATCTGCCATGACAGGTCTTGAGTCAGTTGCTGCCGTCGTTTTATGATTGGGGCGGTCAACTACGCTTCCGCACAATTTCAATATTTGACATTTTTTCGGCTTGCTCTTGCCTTCGTGCCTCCGCCTTAATTGCATTGACCTCTCTGTTCTGCTCTCGAAGTGCGCGTCGCTCTGCTGCTTGTTTAAGCCCAAGCTCTTCTTGGTGCTTGCGGCGAAGTGCCTTTTGACTGGCACGTTCAGCACGCTCTTTCTCGCGGTTTTGTTCATACTCTTTATTATTTGCAAGCATGAGCGCCAGTCGCTGTTCACCTTCAGTTGATGCTACTTGATCTCTCTGAGTAGTCTGTGAATGTCCTTTGTCATTTGTTTTTGCGAGTGAATCCTGTGTCTTCTTGCTACTACTTGACTTGTTTTTATTTTTCGTCGAATGGCGCCAGCGTGGCCTTATATATATGAGTGTGCCGCCACCATTATAGCTTCTTCTACCCATGTTATTCCTCCATATCTCGATAGTTACGAGATGACATCGCCGTCTTTGGCCGAATTCACGCCGGTCACCAGTCAGCTGATCTAAATACTCCGGTAGCACTCATGACTTACCAGGAGGATTTCTCGGACAATATCATTTCTATACTTGTTGAATCTGTTCCGAACATCGTAATAGTCGACGTAATAGGCTCTTCGCTGTCTCACATGGGTAGCTGGAGTTCTAGCTTGCCGGCGATCAGATAGATCATCGCCTTTAGGTTGCGGGTTGATCGGTAGCCCCGAGCCTTTGCTTTGGCAGCCTGGATGAGGCTGTTGATGCCCTCCGAGAAGCCGTTGGCGATCTTGGAATCGAACCAACGGAGAATTCCGTCCCAGTGTCGCTTGACGGTTTTGGCGGCATCGATCATAGGCTGCAAGCGGCTATGGGTCATCCAGAAATACCACTTCTTAAGAAATGCCTCGCCATCAGCTCTGTTAGGTTGGCTATACAAGTCCTGGAATGTAAGGCGCATCTGGTAAGCGCGAGCTGTCTTTAGATTGCTCTTGGACAGATTGCCGAGCGTCTCTTGCTGCGGCTGCGTAAGGTTTGTTGAGTTCTTGAGCCAGATATAGCGGGTCTTTTTCAGCTCAGGGCGTGTCTTCTGTTCGCCCCGTCGAACTTGATCGACGGCATCATTGACTATCTTCACCGCATGAAACTTGTCGAAAGTGATCTGTGCATTGGGCAAGTGTTCAGCAGTGCCTTTGATGAAGGCT
>SERZ01002130.1_pt1 | contig 10090 bp, 4 predicted proteins | sample 3171461 | NCBI WGS metagenome assembly SERZ01 (sample SAMN06051861, study PRJNA518727) | freshwater metagenome | biome: subpolar coniferous forest; feature: holomictic lake; material: water; isolation source: holomictic Lake 227, 6 m depth | place: Canada: near Kenora, Ontario | collected 2013-06-25... | reverse complement strand
TGTGGTTTAATATCGCTAATAACAAACAAGAGGGGAATATAATGAACCAAACACATTTGATCACGTGCATTCTGTTAAGCACAACTATTTTTGCGAATGCACAAAACTGGTATCGCGGCAATCTGCATGCGCATTCCTATTGGAGCGACGGCAATACATTTCCTGAACTTGCTGTGTATGAATACAAGGCGAATGGATATCAGTTCCTCTGTCTTTCTGACCACAACGCCGTCCAGATGGATACAAACACATGGAAGGAAATCAAAGACAGCAAGAGCACTATTCCAACCAATATCGAGTTGATGAAAAAAACGTTTGGCGCAGATTCCGTCACCACAAAAAGCGCAATAAAACGAGTAAAAGTGACCTTAAGTGATGGCAAAATGAAGTTCGTTGAGAAAGAGGTCATTACCCATGTCAAATTAGTACCCTTTGACGAACTCGCCAAGCAATTCAATGAACCGGGAAAATTTCTACTGATGCCTGGGCATGAGATCAACAATGTGGTGGGAGGTCGCACACTCCATTCCAATGCCCTCAACATCCGGACAAATCAACCCTTCATCCAAAAAGAGACTGTATCGAAGGCTGTTCAAGCACAGTTGGATGGGTTACAGAAAATTGCAGAAACCTCCAAGACCCCCAATCTGCTGATCGTGAATCATCCAGCCTGGCCTTTTTTTGACGTTGATCCTGAAATGCTCGCAGAAATCAAAGGTCTGCGCCTCTTTGAACTGTGCAATGCTTCTGCGGCACCCGCCCAACATGACTTGAATCTAAGGATGTGGACCTGCGAGAGTTTCTTCGATATTCTCACAACACTCCGCCTAAAAAAAGGCTGGGAACCTGTCTACGGGACAGCCTCCGATGACGTACACAACTACGCCCCCGACCGTCAGCCAACCGATGTCAATAAATGCTACCCTCGTCAAGGATGGATCGTGGTCCGAGCAAAGGAACTCAGCAACACGGCGCTGATTGAAGCCCTCCAGAAGGGAGACTTTTACGCCTCAACAGGAGTCACGCTTGACTCTCTTGAATTTAACCCGTCAAAAAAAACACTCGCTGTCAAAGTCAAACCCGAGGCTGGCGTGACCTACACTATCCGCTTCAACGGTTCCCCTCGCGATGTTAACATTGTTCCGCAGAACACCGAGGAAGAGGTCCAACTGAAGAAAGCCATGAAGAAGCGCTATGTGCGGGTCTATGAAAAACGCTTAGGCCACGTGCTGCAGACTGTTGAGGGAACAGAAGCATCCTACACCCTCAAAGACACAGACCTTTATGTGCGAGCAACCATCACATCCTCCAAGAAGGCTCTTCCTCCAGAGAGTTATGAACCAAAATTTGAAACTGCCTGGACACAACCCTGCTTTATAAAATAGGCTTTTTCAGAAAGAACACCCTTTTAAACAAGTCTTGCGAGTGTGTCTTCATCCAAGAGACAATAGAAAATAGCGGCGAACTACTCTCTAATACATTTTAAATCAAGGTGTTACCACTCCTCCATCCTCATTCCTACCTCCTCCCTCGGGTATTTATCCAACAAAGTTGAATCGCACCCGGCGGAGCTCTTCTCCTTGACTTTTAGGTGAGTGCGGTTAAACTAATTCCAATCATAAAGTATTAAAACTAATTACGACACAGGTTTATAGAGGAGAGATTATGCGTTATATGTCAATGGCTGCTGCACTGGTTATTGCTTTGAATTTTACGATACAGGTGCGGGCCGAACGCCCAATTACGGAAGGCGCGAAGGTCGGGGAATGGACCATGGACTTTGAGGCAGCCAAAGCGCTTGCCAAAGAGAAAAACCTGACGATGTTGATGAATTTCACGGGAAGCGACTGGTGCGGCTGGTGCAAGCTGATGGATAAGACTGTCTTTTCAACTGACGACTGGAAGCATTACGCAAAAGACAAACTCGTCCTCGTTTTTATTGATTTTCCCAAGGACAAAAAATTAGTCCCGGAAAAACGTGCTGAAGCCAACAAGACCCTCAGTGACAAATTTGAAGTGCAGGGCTATCCCACGTACATCTTGTTAGCATCTGATGGCGAAAAACAACTCGGACGTCTCAGTGCGTCACGCGACGCCACATCTGCTAACTTCATTCGCGGTATCAAAAAATATACCGAGTGGCCGGCAAAGATTGCTAAATTGATCCCCGAAGATAAGGTGATTTACGACAAGGCCAAGGCAGGCCAAAAGGCTATTGAAAAGGAATTGAAAGCGTGGCTTGAAACAAAGCCAGAACAGAATGACGAAAATAATAAGAAATTCACAGGCTTCACGGAACGTATGAAAGTTTCCGAGAAGGAAATTGCTGATCTAATCGAAAAACAGAAATAAGGAATTATACCATGACACCTAATACCTTGATTGCATTCGCAGTGAGCACGACTGTGCTCTTTTCAGTAACAAACGGTCATGCGGTCGACTCCATACCAGTAAAAGCCTCCAATCAGATTGCTGTTCATGTGGGAAAACCAGGCGCAGAGGTGAGCCCTTATTTGTGGGGCATCTTCTTTGAGGATATCAACCTCTCCGCAGACGGCGGTATTGTTCCTGAACGTGTCCGGAACCGCTCGTTCGAAGACGGTGGCAAAGTGGACCCCTGGTCTGTGATTGCTGATGCCAGCGCAAAAGTTGACATGAGCATAGAGAGTGATCTGCCCGTCAGTGCCAAAAATCCGCATTCACTCAAAGTGGCAATTGCTAACACCGGAAGCCAACGAGCAGGCATAGCCAATTCAGGGTATTATGGCATGTCCTTTGAAAAGGGCGAAGATTATTTCGTCTCGTTCTTTGCGCGAGCAATTGCGCCATTTAAGGGTCCTTTGACGATCACACTCGAAAGCACCAACGGCATGGTCATTGCTAAAAATGAGATCAAGACGCTGACAGACGTCTGGGCCCCCTATTCATTTGAGCTTTGCGCTAAAAAGACAGATCCTGTTGCACGTTTGGTGATCAGCACAACCAGCTCGGGCACATTCTGCCTCGACATGGTCTCCGTTATGCCAGAGACGACATGGAAGGATCATGGCCTGCGTCCGGACCTCTGCGAGATGCTGGCAGGACTTAAGCCGGCCTTCATGCGCTTCCCGGGCGGCTGCTGGGTGGAAGGAACCACCATGGCCGAGTCCTATCGCTGGAAACAGACCATCGGTGACCCTGCAGAGCGCCGCACCCAATTTAACCTGTGGCAATACCACGCGACACATGCGTTGGGATATCATGAATACCTTCAACTCAGCGAAGATTTGCATGCGGAGCCTCTGTTTTGCATCAATGTCGGTATGTCGCACAAGGAGAACGTGCCTATGGACAAGATGGGTGAGTATGTACAGGATGCGCTGGATGCCATTGAATACGCAAACGGGCCTGTCACCAGCACGTGGGGCGCCGTGCGTGCAAAGGCCGGGCATCCCAAGCCGTTTAACTTGAAGTTCCTGGAAATTGGCAACGAAAATGGCGGACCAGCCTACCACGAGCGCTTTGCGCTGTTCAATGATGCCATCAAGACGCGCTATCCCGAAATTAAACTCGTCGCAAACCATTGGTCAGGTGGTTTCCCCAAGAATCGTCCTATCGAAATAGTCGACGAGCACTATTACAACAATCCTGAATTTTTCATGAACAATGCCAAAAAATATGACTCCTACGACCGTCAAGGACACAAAGTGTTTGTCGGCGAATATGCAGTCACGCGTAACACGGGACAGGGCAGTTTGCGTGGCGCCATTGGCGAGGCTGCTTTTATGACCGGTATGGAGCGCAACTCAGATGTGGTCTGCATGGCCGCATACGCGCCGCTCTTCGTAAACATTCATCATCGCAGATGGAATCCGAATCTGATCAACTTCGATAGCTCAAAGGTTTATGGCATTCCCTCTTACTATGTGCAGAAACTGTTCAGCGAACATACCGGGGCAGCAACGGTTCCAGTCGATGTGACCTGCTCGAACACCGAGGGCGAATCGATTGTCGGCCAAGTGGGCGTCGGAACATGGAGCACGCAAGCTGAGTTCAAAGATATCGTTGTCACAGGCAATGACGGGAAGGTGCTCTACTCCTCTGACTTCACGAAGAACGCGAAGAAGGGATGGAAGTTCCCGACAGGTGGCGAGTGGACAGCGACTGACGGTGTGCTGCGACAGACATCCAACACCAATGGCGCGCGTGCTGTGATCGGGGATGCCCAGTGGAAGAATTATACCTTGACGCTCAAGGCACGTAAACTAAGCGGCCATGAAGGTTTCCTAGTCCTCTTTGGCGTGCAAGGACGCGGCACAAACAAATCCTGGTGGAACATTGGCGGCTGGGGAAACAAGCGGCATGCGCTCGAAGCAGGTGGTATTGATGATGCGTCGGTTGATGGCTCCATCGAAACAGGCCGCTGGTATGACATCAAAGTCGAGGTGAAGGGCGGATCTGTAATTTGCTCACTAGATGGAAAGGTCATACACGCCGTCAAGACGCCTGCGATGAAGTCTTTGTATGCTTCTGCAACGATCACCAAAAACAACGACGAAGTCATTGTGAAGGCCGTCAACGTGGATCCGAATCCGCAGGCTGTTAATATTGTACTCGACGGTGTTACCCAGGTGAACAGCAAGGCGAAAGCATGGGTCTTGACCTCAGATGATCCCATGGCGGAAAACACCATTGACAACCTCACAAAGGTCGTGCCGAACGAGACGACGTTGCGCAGTTCCGGCAACACCCTTACGCACACCCTGCCTGGCAACTCGCTGACCGTGTTACGCTTCGGCATCAAAAAATAGCTAATCAGCCCTATTCTTCAATCCATAATAGTGTGTTGATACTTGCAACCCATACAAAAAAAACAGGAACTGCGCCCTTCTTTCTTTTCTGTCCTGTTTTCAGCTTTTCTTTTACCCCTGCTTATGGTAAAAATAATGGCTTTTCATAGTGCAATAGGTGTTTGCACACGCTAGGGATTTTTACGTGTACCTTAAACAGATTGAAATAACCGGTTTTAAAAGCTTTGCGGACAGAACGCGCCTGCAGTTTGAACCTGGCATGATAGCCATTGTCGGTCCGAACGGCTGCGGGAAAAGCAATGTGTCGGATGCGATTCGCTGGGTGTTGGGCGAGCAGCGGCCCACGGCCTTGCGTTGTGCAAAGATGCCAGATGTCGTGTTCAACGGAACAGACACTCGCAAACCACACGTCATGGCCGAAGTCTCCATTACCTTTGCCGACTGCGAAGGCATCCTTGAAAGCGAATTCAACGAGGTCACCATCACACGTCGCGTCTTCCGTTCAGGCGAAGGCCAATATTTCATCAACAAGAACCCTGCCCGCCTCCGAGACATTCATCGTCTGTTCATGGGCACCGGTATCGGCACGACCTCCTACTCGGTCATGGCGCAAGGTCAGATCGATGCCATCCTTTCTTCAAGACCGGAAGACCGCCGCGCCGTATTCGAAGAAGCCGCCGGCATTACCAAGTTTAAGGCAGACCGAAAAGAAGCCCTACGCAAGATCGAACAAACGGAAGCGAACCTGCTCCGCCTCGCAGACGTCATCCGTGAAGTGAAGCGCCAAATTGGAACGCTCCAACGTCAAGCCGGGAAGGCCCAAAAGTATAAAGAACTGCGCGACGAGTTGCGCGGTCTTGATATTTTTCTGACCCGTCGGCGTTTAGGCGCCTTGGATATTCGCGTCCGCGAATTAGAGACATCCATCCATGACCTCTCCGATTTACTCGTCGAGCACCAGACGAATGTTGCAGAATCTGAAATGGAATCCGCAACCATTCATAGCCTCATCCATGAAATCGAAGCGCGTATTGCGGTGTTGACTGAACAGGCGACGCAAGCGGACAATCGTTACGTGCGTGCTCAGGAAGTGATCAAAGTCAATGAACAGCGCATGGAAGAGTATCGCGCATGGTCGGAACGCGACAACCGCGAAATCACGGACACCCAGACGCAAATCGAGCAAATCCATCTTCAACTCGAGTCCCTTGCCCAGAAGCGCGAATTGATGCAGCAGGCTTCTGAAGTTGGAAAGCTAAAACTCGAAGAGACGCAATCACGCTTCGATGTACACAAGACGCAAATTGATCAGACTCGCTGGCAGCTGCAACAAAATCGACAGAAGTCTCTTGAGTGCGAACGTCGTACCGCCCAGATCCAACAAACGCTTTCAGAAATGGAGTTGCGTCAACGTGAACTGATGATGAAGCGCGACCGCCTCTCATCGGAACACCGCCAGCTCGAAGAGAATCTTTCTCGCGTGGAAGGTATCTGTACAGAAGTCAATGGGCGTCTAGCGACCTACCGTGATGCCGTCGATCGGGTGCAAGATCGTTTTGAGACACTCGATTCGGAACGTAGCGAAACCACCGCTGAATTACGTACGTTGCAGGAACAAACCTCGCGCATTCAATCCGAAGTTGCTGCAAAGCGCGCACAAGTCGACCTGCTCAATGATCGTCGCGAATCATCTGAAGATTATGCGGCGGGATCGAAGATGATTCTTGATCCGTCGAATCCGCTCTCCTTGGATACACAAAGCATCCTGGGCACCCTAGCAGACAAATTTAATGCCGCGCAGGATATGCGCCTTGCCCTCGAAGCCGCACTCCGTGCATGGCTGGATGCTATCGTCGTCCGTGATGCGGAAGCTGCACGTACCGTTGTTGCCGTGCTGCTGGCAAAAGGAACGAGCGCCGCTGCAAAACTGATTATCGCCAACGAAGAAGCGCACACAGATAACACACCCCTTGCCGTTCCTGAGTCTGTCGGCTTGTCATATCTTTTAAAGCATATCACCGTTGCCAACGACTTTGACACCGCTGCTCGCCGTATGCTGGGTCACGTTCTCTTGGCTGAAAGCCTTGCGGACGTTCCCAATCCCTTGCCTCCTGGCATCAGCGTTGTGACGCGTAACGGCGCAATCTTCCATGCGGACGGTACGGTTGAAGTTTGGATGCCAGATAGCCAAGTCTCCAGCCCCCTCGCACGTCACATTCTCGTCGCGGATACTGAGACGCAGCTTACGGTCCTTGAAGAGGTGCTTGCTAAGAATTGCACACGCTTGGAATCCTTGAGTTCACGAACCAACGAATTGACAACGCTGATCAATCAGACACGCCAGGAACTTGACGAGAATCGCCGTAAAGCCGCCCAGACAGAGGGCGAACACCAGACCATCAGTCGCGATGCCGAACGCGCACGAGCACGCCTCCAGCAGGTTTCTGTTGAGCGTGACAGTCTCACGTTGCAAACCGCGGGAGATGAAGCAACCAGCGATCAATTGATGGCGGAACTCAAAGAGGTCACGGCCACACGAAACCAGCTCATCGAAGAAACGGCAGATCAGTCTACATGTCTACATGAGATGGAAATCACCTATGGAGACCTCTCGCAACATTTGACCGAATGCCGTATCCAGATGTCAAGCATCTCGCAACAACTGGAACACACCGCCTCCCAGGCTGATGCATTCCAGACGCGCATTGACGAACTCGACCGCACAATTCAAGGGCGTGCACGCGGCGTGATGTCCTACGATGAAAGCATTGCCCGACTGGACAAGGAAAACGACACGCTCGAAGCCAATCTCGAACCCATGAAGCTGGAAGCGGAAGTTCTACACCACACGATCGAAAACACTCGCCGCGAACGTGCCGGTCATCAACGTAGCCTGGAAAAGAACGAAGCGATTCTCTCTGAACGTCGGCGTGCGCTCGAAACGCTTCGCGACAACAAGAACAAAGCCGAGGTCGATGTCGCGGAATCGCGCATGAAACGGCAAAATCAGATCGACCACATTTACAACGAATACGGTCTTTTACCGGACGAACTTATGGCGCATCCAGATCCCACATGGAAGGGCGGACAACCCCCCGTTCCGGAGATCGAAGCGCGTGCGGCTGAACTCAGTTCCGAAATTCAAGCGCTCGGTCCGGTTAATCTTGTGGCAATCGAAGAATACAAGGAACTTGAAGAGCGTTACACGTTCCTTCGTGCACAGGAAGATGATCTTCTTAAGTCGAAGGAGCAGATCATCCAGCTCATCGGCATGATCAACACCAAGTCGAGCGAACTGTTTCAAACGACCTTTGCGCAAGCAAACGCAAACTTTGAAAGCATGTTCACCAAGCTCTTTAATGGCGGACAAGCCAAGCTCGTGCTCCTTGAAAACACAGAAGATCCGCTCGAATGTGGCATCGAGATTATTGCGCGTCCTCCGGGAAAACGGCCTCAATCCGTAACCTTGCTTTCTGGCGGTGAGCGAACGATGACGGCGGTCAGCTTGCTCTTCGCCATCTTCATGATCAAGCCTGCTCCATTCTGTATGCTCGACGAACTGGACGCCGCACTTGACGACAGCAACATCGGTCGCTTCGTGCTGGCTCTGAAAGAATTCTTGGTACACTCGCAATTCCTGATTATCACGCATAACCAGCATACCATTGCCGGCTCTGACATTGTTTACGGTGTCACCCAGCAGGAAAAGGGCATCTCAAAGATTGTCTCCATGCGGTTGCGCGAGATCGGAAATAAAGAACTCGACCTTGGCACACCTCAGGAAAACATTCCGACCGTTGAAGTCGAAGCTGAGAAAAAACCAAGGAAGAGTCGATTAAAAAAATCATCCGAACAACAGGAACAACCTGAAGAACAGAAAGAGGAGGAACAGACATGAAACAATTAGTAGCACTTGCAGCCACCGTCAGCGCATCCATGATGCTCACCGCATACGCAGCGACCCCAACTGATGCTCCAAAGAAACCGCGCACCATTGTCGTCTGGTCGGAAGGAACAGCGCCTAAGAATATCTATCCAAACGATATTAATGCCGTGATTGTTGAAGGTCTCAAGGTAGACAAGCGCTTTGCAAACGACACGATCATTGCAGCCTCTATTACCGATCCGGATCAGGGCATCAACGATGAATTGCTCGCCAAGACCGATGTGCTCCTCTGGTGGGGACACAAGAAGCACGGGCAAGTCTCTGACGCCTTGCCTGCAAAAATCAAGCAGCGCTGGATGGATGGCAAGATGGGGTTCATCGGCTTGCACTCGGCTCACTTTGCAAAGCCCAACAAGGCTCTGATGGGTACTGCGTGCTCCTTTAGCTGCTACAAAGGCGATAGCACAACAACCAAGGTCACGATTACCGACCAGAAGCACCCGATTGCGGAAGGCGTTGCCGAGACGTTCACGGTTGCTAACAGTGAGCGCTACGGAGACCCCTACATCGTGCCAGCAGGATATACGAGCATGTTCGATGGGCTCTCGACGCTCAAGGACGGCAAAACCGACAACGCAAAGATGGGGTATGCTTGGGAGAGTGTCAATGGCTCCAAGAGCCGCTTCTTCTACTTCCAACTCGGCCACGAAACCAATCCTATTTACTTTGACGTGAACGTCCGCAAAATCATTGCGAACGCAACCCTCTGGGTCATGCCGAAGTAATCAGAAAACATAAAAAAGGACTATATCTTATGAACATTCCATTCAAAGTTGATCTTACTGGTAAAGTTGCCGTTGTCACAGGCGGTGGCGGTGTTTTATGCAGCGCGTTCGCTAAAGCGCTTGCTGAATGCGGAGCAGCCGTGGCGGTTGCAGACCTCAAGTTGGAAGCTGCCCAGCGCGTAGCGAATGAAATCACAGCATCCGGCGGCAAAGCGATTGCTGTTGCGTGTAATGCCCTTGATAAGGCAAGCCTCGAAGCCGCCAACGCGGAAGTCGAAGCCAAGCTCGGGCCTGTCTCCATTCTCATTAACGGAGCTGGCGGCAATCATCCTAAGGGCACGACATCGATGGAATATCTCAATCCGGATGATCTGCTCAAGGAGAACCGCGACTTCATCACCTTCTATGACCTCGACCCCAAAGGCATTGAGTTCGTCTTCAACCTCAACTTCCTTGGCACGCTCATGCCCTCTCAGGCCTTCACCAAGAAGATGGCTCTGAACCGTTCAGGCGTGATTATCAATATCTCCTCCATGAACGCCTTCTGTCCGCTGACAAAGATTCCTGCTTACAGCGGCGCCAAAGCAGCAGTCAGCAACTTCACGCAATGGATGGCCGTCCATATGGCT
>SERZ01002128.1_pt1 | contig 10100 bp, 25 predicted proteins | sample 3171461 | NCBI WGS metagenome assembly SERZ01 (sample SAMN06051861, study PRJNA518727) | freshwater metagenome | biome: subpolar coniferous forest; feature: holomictic lake; material: water; isolation source: holomictic Lake 227, 6 m depth | place: Canada: near Kenora, Ontario | collected... | reverse complement strand
ATTTGAGGGTTCTCGGTTCGATCCCGAGAGGGCCCACTTGACATTCCTGATTGTTGGTGTAGAATATAAAAAGAAAGGAATCTACTATGCCTATGCGTTATGATGAAAACAATAACTTTTTTGATGATCTTAATGATGTTGATGATCTTGAAGTTAACGATGAACCTTGGATGATTGATAATGAAGAAGATGAAGTTCCATCATATGGTAAGAACTATTTTCCTCAGACTTCAGAAGACTAAACTATGTGAGAGCATCTTGGTGGGACAAGACTCTATTCTATAATTATTCCTTTATTATAAAGCCAGTTCGAATCTGGCCTCTCACTCTTATGAATATGTTAAAGCAAGAACTAGATGAGTTTCGTCGAACACCAGACGGAAAGGTGATTCAAGGAGCGGCCCATATCTGTAGGGTCTTGAATCATAAGAATCGTAACAGCGTTATTATTAAGGCTGTTTGTGTTCTAAGAAAAATCTCTAATCAATTTGATAGCATCGCCTGTTGTGGGGCTAGTGGTCTTTTGGTTGTTCCACAGATTGCGGAACTTCTAGAAAAGAATATTGTTTTGATTCGCAAGAAGGGAGATAAGTGCTATAGTGATTTCCCAATGGAAGGGGTAACTCCATTTCGTTATGTTATCATTGATGATTTGATTTGTTCTGGTAGCACGATAAAGCATATTAAATATACGATCAATGAAGATTCTCCTAGGGCTAGGTGTGTGGGTTCATATTTTTATCTGCCAGAGGAATGTGCCTACAATGAAAAGAATTCTAAACTTTTTGAACGAGACTTTGGCATGATTCTGTTAAATCCTTTGGCTGTTACAAATAAATAACCCTAACTAAGGAACTAAAAATGAAATCTTTAAGTGAAAATCAATTGCTTATTGTGGATAAGAGCCTAGGACTATACCAAACGGGGATAGAAGCTGTAATTGCTGGTATTATAGCTTGTAAACTGGTTGATATAGATGATTCAGCGTATACAGCATATTGGGATAGCCAGAAGAAGCTGTTGGCAGAAGTAACGCTACTGCGATTGCTTTTCTTCACTGAGAGAGAAGGCGGTTTTACTTCTGAAACTCCCACTACTCCTTGATTGAGTTGCCTACCGTAAACCCTTTGTTCATAAGGACTTAGGGCGACGGCGGCCGGCCGGGCTTGACGTAAGTCCTTTGCTGGCCTCAACTTACAGCATTCTAAAATTTTCCCAAAGTTTCCGCTTGACTGTGTCGATATATCTAGTAGAATGATGGCATAGGAACGATTGAGAAACACTAAGAGGATATGACAATGGCTCATGCAGTTGAACAGATGATGTTTGTGGGTGCTACCCCGTGGCACGGTCTGGGGAATAAGTTGGACGAGGCTCCTACCATTTCGGAAGCTATCGCGGCTGCCGGTCTGGATTGGGAGGTTGGCTTGAAGGACTTGGTGACTACGGATGGACAGCCGGTGCCTGCCCGTGCGACGTATCGCAAGACTGATGACAGCATTCTGGGAGTAGTCGGGCCTCGCTACACTCCTCTTCAGAACGATGCTGCATTCAATTGGTTCCAGCCATTTCTGGATGCTGGCGAGTGTAACCTCCACACTGCCGGTTCGCTGCACAACGGTCAGAAAGTTTGGGTTCTGGCCCAACTGAACCGCGACAACAGCGAGATCGTGAAGGGTGATGAGGTTGGGAAGTTTATTCTCCTCAGCAATTCACACGATGGCACGACTGCTATCCGGGTTGGCTATACTCCGATACGCGTTGTTTGCGCGAATACTATGGCAGTCGCCCATAGCAAGGGTAGTGGTAGTAAGCTGATTAGGATTCGACATACTGCGTCGAGCAAGGTGAATCTGGAGAATGTTCGTGATATCATGGACAATATCAATGCAGAGTTTGATGCTACTGCGGAACAGTATAGGTTCCTCGCATCGAAGAATTTCAATCAGGCTGATGTTCGACGCTATGTGAAGGTGATGCTCGACATTGAAGGGACTCCCGATGAGCAGATCAAGACTCGCACCCGTAATATTATGGACGATATTCTCGCAACGATTGAGGGGCCGAAGCAAAGTATGCCCGGAGTGAAAGGAACTTATTGGGCCGCATATAATGGGTTTAATGAATTTTTGAACTATACTAAGGGCCGCACGGCAGACAACCGTATCGATTCCCTCTGGTTCGGATTGAACGCAAACGATAATGCAAAGGCGTTGCAGACCGCCGTGCAGTTTGCGAGTGCCATCTAGGCATCTCGGGAAAAACCGGGTAGCTGTAAGTTGTTGCTACGGCAGCACTTACGGCAAACCCGGCCCGCCGTGCCAGCCCTAAGTACTTGCCCCATAAGGACTTACGTCAATTCTTTCAAACCAACCAATTCCCCTATAGACTATGGGCTGTATGGACGATATAATGGAACGTAAGGCTAGTGGTAGTAAGGGTTTACGTCAAGTTAATAATTATAGTATGATCCTTTTTGGATTATAGTCTTGGGATTATTCTATTTCATTGTCTCTCCCAATCCACCGGGTTTGGTGGTCTTGGCGATAGTCAGCGAGAATAGTCACAATAATAACAAGGCCCGTTGTTCCTAAGTTCTTATGACACAACCACTTGCGTCAAGTCTAAGACTGTGGTATACTGGAAAGAGTAACAAGGACAGTAAAGGAAAAGTTAATGAGACTATTTAAAATAACTCTAGAAATTGGTATCGACGATGAGGACGTTATTGACGACAAGGATGCTCTGGTAGAGTATTTGAATAATAAACTTTATTCTGATCCTGAGTGGTTTGGGGAATTCGGCCCAGAAAACATTGAAGAAATTAAAGTATTAAACTAGATAGTCAGACCAACCTCGGAGTCCTTGTGATGCAGAAAAGAAAAACCAGAGAGATTATAAGGGTACCTATTAAGTATAGGGAAAAATTCTTGATAGCTTTGAGCGATCTCCACCTGAGAAGTTTTACTGATCAACAGAAAATTGCCTATGCTAATAGGGCTATAACTTATGATCATTTGAATAAGATTAGAATGTATGAGTCTGAGGGTATTGGAGATGAGCTTTCTAGGCATATTCCTAATCTTGTAAATGAGTGGAATGATATGGTCAAAAATCATGGAGAAAAATACTCATGACCACAACCACAGTAACTAATGAAAATAGAGTTGATATTACCAGTATCTATTGCCACAGGCTTTTGGATGATATGGACTTTGATACATTGTACTCTTTTGCTTATAGTATGTTAAAGGATAGTAAAAGTGGTTTGACTAATGAACAATTGGAAAATCAGATTGTGGACTATTACCCTGATATTCTGGAGGACTAAATATGATCATTGTTGATGAAGAATATAATGTTCGTAGTCTTACTGGTAAGGATGTTGATTTTATTCTAGACGCTCTTAGTTATGTTCACTGGAATGATCGGTCTCTTTCTTCGTCAGATAGAGATTGTATTAGTAATATTTATCAGAATTTTAATAATACAAAGTCGTCTGTTGAGCACGGGCGAATTCCTTGTCTCACACCTTCCCAGTTTTTGTACCGTTGCAATAGTAATGTACGTGTGGTACAATGAATCATCGAAGCACTAGCACCAAAGGAACTATTCATGCGTTGGGTCTTTATTGTTTCTAAGAAGAATGTTATTGAAAATATTAAGGTTTTTGATAACTATTTCGAAGGAGAAAAATTTGCTGATGATTTTCTTCTAAAGGTTAATCCAACTATTGGTTTGTTTCCCAAATATAGAGAAGGCGAGTTCTATACAAATGAGGACGTTACCATTGGACTGTATCATTAAAATCATTCATGTCTGTTCTATAGTAATTGGTCAATTCACCTAGTCAAGGAAAATTTCATGCCCCTACTCATTGGTTTGCTGTTTATCGGATTTGTTTGGTATCTTATTATGAATCCTAATAGAGACTCTACTAGTTATAGACTAGGTGGAAGATTAGGAAGGTGGTTGGATAAGTAACGATTAGGGTTTTTCGGAGTCAAGCCTTTACTCCATACGGTCGATAGTGTACAATAGGTCATGTTACGAATCCACTCTTCTAGGAGATTATATGTTCTCATTGATGTTCTGTGCTTGTCTTGTCATGGGAATTACCAGTGGATTTGTTAGTAGATAAATATAAGGTTAGTTGCAAGAGCTACTGGTGAATACAGATCAAACAATGATGCAGGTAAGAGCCTGTAAAAAATACTGTTATAATATCACCATAGCGGCACACTATCACTAGTAATACTAAGAACACTAACCACCACACTACTCTAGGTTCTCTTCCCTTTATTAACCCCACCCCTGCATAAGGTATAAGACCTAGATCATCCAAAGTCAAGGAATTAATTTTTTATGGTAGGCCACTATATACTAGCATATTTAGGAACACTGACGACTATCTTTATGCTATCTGTGTTGATGGACTTCTTAAAGCAGGAAAAATTAAGACCATCTATAGTCAGATCAAGAGTAGTTCCAGCGAAAGAATATATTCCTGAAGAACATCTTGAAGTGGATGAAGATATGCTTGAAAATATTCATATCATTGATGAGCCACAAGAGGTCGTAAAGGACAGCCTTAAGCTTAGTGATAATATCTTTGATAATGATATTCAAGAAAAAGAATCTTCAGAATTATCCTTCTCTATGAATCCAACGGGGGCTGCTCTTTCTGGAGTTATAGATAGTGGCATATCTATTGTGAACGAAGACGATGTCATTCAAACAAAGCCAATTAAAAAAACCGAGAATGAAAACAAAGCTAATAGTATTCATATAGATAATACAACTTTTAATCTTAGTAGTATCATTGTACAAAAAGATTCTAATGCTAATAGTATTTTGGAGTTAGATTCAGATGCGTTTGATAAAGACTTATCAGATCTAATATAAGAATTCTCCTAACGAATATATTAAAAAGAATCAAGAGAATCCAGTATCATTCGTTCAAGCAACGTGATACAATCGAATAGTCAAGGATGCTGACGGTCACTTGTGCGAACAGCATGGGGGAGCATCAGACTCATGGGCGAAAGTTTTTTACTTTTACCTCATGGAAAATCTTTATGGAATACGCAGCAATAATTTGGTATTTTGGTGGAATATTAGGCGATGGAATTTTTGTCGGATTATTTTCATTGACGATCATAGGAATGATATATTACTCAGTATATAATAAGCGATAGTAGTCTACTGGTTCTAGCTAACCTTTCAGGTTTGGGTTGATTGGATGTAGTCAGCGAGTTTATGGGTTCTCTTTTAATAAGGATATATTATGGTAGAAGAAATTGAATATGTGAAGTGCTATGGTTTCAAGATTCCGAAGGGTACGAGCGACACGATCATCAATCATCTGTATGTGATGTCGCGTCACGGGGCCGTTATTTATCGACCCAGCCCCATGGAGGATGTTTCGGTAGAGTTTAAGTCTGTGGCCCACAGCATCGGAATCACGATCTTTCAAAATGAGTGTGGGTATTGTTTCATTAACGAAAAAGGAGCGGGCGGCAATAAGGCTTGGATGGCTTGACCATAAGTTTGGTCAGTCTAGTATAGGAAAACGGTCGCATGGGTGCGACATACTTTAACAGGAGATGTTTTTATGACAAAGTTGATTTTGGTTGTGGCTCTTATGGTTTGTGGTACGTCAACATTTGCCGGCGAATGTGCTAATGGTAAGTGTGCCCTTCGTAACAGGGCCGTTAGTGTAACACGCGAAGTAGTCAGTGTGCCAGTCGTGGCAACACGTCGCACAGTTGAGGCAACCCGTAATTTCGGGCGACGTTCAACGGTTCGTGTTCGTAGTGTTGTTCGTTAATTTTATTTTAATAAGAGATTTCCCCCGTGCCCCTCATATTTAGTCAGACGAGTATGATGTGGGCGTTGGGGAGATCGAATCAGTTATATTATATTTCAAGGAGGAAATTATGAAGATTTGTATGATTGCGTTTATGATTTGTGTTTGTGCTACGATTACTGCTGAGGCGGCGAGGCCAAGGTATTATAGTAAGCCAGCTGTTAAGTCAGAAATTTATACAAAGCATTATTATGGTGGTGGAGATCAAGAACGATGTCAGGCAGAAGCAGATCATATGGCAGCTAATAATATTAGTGGTCATGTATGGGGATGTATTGGAAGTTTTGAGGGAGTAGGATATGGTTATAGTGCTAACTGTAATACCTGTACTCCTAATAGTCCAATGACATTAACTGGTGATGCTAGTACTCAAGGGAATAATGGAAGGTGGTATAGAGTTCGATCTTGGAGATAATATCTTCAGGCAAGAGTAGCTCAATGGTAGAGCGTTAGGTTTCCAACCTGAATGTTGAGAGTTCGAGTCTCTTCTCTTGCTTTTGTTTCACCTAATATAATAGGTTTGATTTTATGGATACAGCCAGCGAGACTTATGCTAGCTATTAAATTGGATAAAAATCTATCATGTGAAAAAATCTGTCAAAGTCTACAATCTATAGTCACTAGATTTCAAGAGTCTGGTGGCAATATGGAACAAGCGTTTATCATGGTTGATATAAAGACTATAACACAAACACAAGACGCAAGTATCCCTCAACTAGAATTTACAGATTGACTATCTGTTATATTTTTCTATAATATATTATGGTTTCAGCTAATCCTATGGATTCGAAATTATAGAAACAGTCAGTGAGAATACTATGAAAATAGATAAGTCTGAATTTCATATTCAACATAATACCAATCAAGCAGTTGGTGAAGTCAGACTCTATACTAATAAGAGTAGTCAAGACTATATTGATGAGGTTGGATATTATAGGTTATCCACAGAAGGCGAAAAGCTTTACGCCAAAGCTGTTAAAAATAAACAATCTAAAAGTTTAACTAATAAATCTCCGTTAGGGTTCACCTATTACGTTAAAGCTGACCCTAATAAGAATCTATATGATCCTACCGATCTACATTCTATTGAACCTAAGATTAAAAAATCTTTTCTTAATAAAATATGTAAGACAGAACTAAGACTACTAGAAGTCAGTGAGTCTATCTTTAATAAATATATCACTTTTCTAAAAACAGAAAATGCCCAATGGTTAGTTGATGCTCAAAGAGAGGTTAAGTAATATGGCTAAAAAGATAAAGTCTGTTCCAAAGAAATGTTGCTGTAAAAAAAGTTGTGAGAAGTCAAAGACAATAAGGTCTGATCTTCCACTAGAAATTCTAATCGAACCTGTTCAATCAAATGTTATACAAAAGATACTTTCGTTCTTTACCGGAAATTAAGATCATCATAACTAAACTGTCTCTCCTAATATTCTCCGGTTGGATATTATGGATATAGTCAGTGAGCTTTAGGAGATTATTATGACTAAATACATTCATGGTACAGCAGTGGTAGATGAAAGATGTTTAGATTTACTATTAACAGAAGATGAGCTACAAACAACCTTTCAAAGAACTCTTCAAGAAGAAAATTATCAATATCTAGATAGAACTAAGTGCGGCAGATGCTGGCCCAGACAAAGACCACCAGACTGTCCATTCTGGAGAAAAATATTAGGAATGTGTTTGGCTTGTGATTGTGACCATTATCAAAATAATCCGGCGAATAATTAATAATATGACTAAAAAACTTTCATCATCAGTACCAAAGAAAAGAATTAGAAAAAGTACCAAGAAGTCTTGTTCCAAAGAATCTTGTGGCAATAAGGTTGAGGTTCAGCAATCTAATATCTCCACTAAATTTACCGTTCTGGTTCTTCTGGTAATTGGACTCTGGATTAGTAATATGTATATTATCCTATACAGATAGAACGGAGGGAGAACATGAGTGAGTCTACATTAATTTTTCCACATTATTTATCTCCCCTCAACCTTCTTATTCTCACCCTGACTATTCTTCTCGTTCCGCCCCTTATAGACCATATAAGAAAACGCCGTAATAATAGATAATTCACCTGTAGCTTCTTTTCTGCATCACGACTTTTAGCATGACGCTTTGATACTCACCGGGTCAAAACCTTATTAACTCTCGCTAAAACAACCTTTTTCAAAAAAGAGACCAATTATGAAAAAACATGATTTTCATATTCCTTTTCTCAAGGAACTAGTTATTGTGAGTCTAATTACTATAGCAACCATGTTTGCAGTAGAATATTTCATATGTTTTCTAGATAAACCCTCCCCACACACCCCCATACACACATCAAACGAAAATAAAAACGTCCCTAATTGAGGGTTTTTTAGCTAATGACCTTTATTCTATCGGCTAATACGATTATAATTCACTTATTACGCTAGCCGGTGGTGAAATTTACCAAAACAAGTGGTATTCTCATGGTTTTTGATTGTACCACAACTGGCTAAAGTTGTCAAGCGCGTCTTGTCGCTACTTGACAGAATGGTTTCTATGATGTATACTGTGTAAGAAAGGGTTTTAGGGCTTAAAAAGATGTATAAAACGATTTTATTGACAGATCAAGAAATCCTATTATTGGGTGGTATTATATCACATTATATTTCTGATAATAAGCATAATAAAGAAGCCCAAGTGTTAAATGCTCATATTCTTTTCCAACATTTAAATGGGCGACAAGCCCACCAAAGTGCCAAATCAACCTCTCAAAAAGGGTAATGAATCCCATAATCAAAATGAAATCAAAAACAATCAATAAAGTATACGCTCTTTTCTGTCTTCTTCCTAATGAAACAGATGTTCCTATGCTAATTAAGATCTATAAAAGCAAGAAACTGGCTGAACAAGAAGTTTACAATCAACAAGAGGCAGGATGTTTTTCTAATGATTGGTGGGTGGAAACAGTCGAGTATAATGAGTGGGAGTCATCCGATGAGTGTTCCACAACCCATTAATATGGACGACTTTAATCGCCTTGTGTGCGACTATATTGAATCAGAGTATGATGGGATTGCAGGGGCTTTTGATGATTTGTCTGTTAAGCAGAAAATGACCGTAAATCGTATTGTAAAAACTTATTTTGATCCATATGATTATGATGTGGTTGGGGCGGCGGGGAATATTGTGGATTATCTAAGGAAAATACGATAAGATTTGATTAGGTATATTAAGGGTGTATGATCCCTCATTAGTACTAGGTCGTTGACATATTATATATAGCTTTCTTGAGGGTAAAACGTCATGAGACTAGAAGATATTGACCGTAATGATTTTGAGCAGGTTAAAAAATATGTGGAAGATGTTGCTCGTGAGATTCAGTACATTAGTTGTGGTGATACTCCTTTCATGATTGATCTATTTGAATATTATCTAATGATAACGATCAATCCCAGTTTTGGAGATAAGGATGATTTCTGGTGTGAGAAATAGTATTTAATTAGATCTAACCTTAATGGGGGCGAAAAATGAAACTCTGTAATGTTAGATGTTAAATCAATTAAATAATGAATTATTAACTAAATTTAGAAATACTATTGATCGTGTTTTAGAAGAAAAACAGTCAGACTCTGATCTCATATTAAACGCTTATGATGATCATGTAATTAATAATGATATGACGAGTGGATCTGATGAGGCAATATTTATAGCAAAATATCTTTCTATGAATATATCTATAGGCAGATCAAGGACAGATAAGAATTTGACAAACTATCCATATGACATTACCTTGGGTGGAGTATATGTTCATGCTCCTATTAATCAAAGAGAATTGTGGAGCCTGCTCTGTTTTATAATTAGATTTTTAGATAAACATGAAGGGACAGTATTTCATTAAGGGATTTGGCCGATTTTATTTATCTATATTTGGAGAACTATAAATGAATATTGATAATGAAACTCTACAAAATGTTGTTATTAAAGAATATGAAAAGTCCCAAAAGAATATTCAGCCAGTATGGGTGGGAGAAGGATGGTACAAAGGTACTCCTAATTCTTTTAATTACTTTGCTTATGGATTTGAGGCGGGCATTGAGTTTTATAAACAACAAACATTGGAGAATGAATAATGAATGAAATTACTATGAATTGCTATATACCAAAGGATGATGCTAGGATTATTCGTGATGCTCTTAATAGCTATGCTGAAAAGTTAGAGAACAATCACAATGCTTTAGATTATTTGCCTTATACGGTTAA
>SERZ01002123.1_pt1 | contig 10123 bp, 9 predicted proteins | sample 3171461 | NCBI WGS metagenome assembly SERZ01 (sample SAMN06051861, study PRJNA518727) | freshwater metagenome | biome: subpolar coniferous forest; feature: holomictic lake; material: water; isolation source: holomictic Lake 227, 6 m depth | place: Canada: near Kenora, Ontario | collected 2013-06-25... | reverse complement strand
TGGGCATCGGTCGGCCCCCAAATCTCCACCGCCCAATGCAGGCCGCCGGACTCGTGGCCGATCTGCGCCAAAAACGCCGCCTGGCGCGCCGGGGTATTGATGTCAAATTCAGCCATCGCCAAATCAAGGTAAGGCTGATACTCGGTCGCTCGGTCGATGCGGGCGCCGGTGGCGCGGGCCAGGTCTTGGGGGGTCATGAATTACTCCAGGTGTAAAAAAAACCCGCTCAGTGGCGGGTCGGGTGGGTGGGAATATCGCTGGTGCGGCGCTTGGGTCGATGTCGGTGGTGCACAAACGGATGAGGCACCCCGCTGTGCCACAGGTCAGCCATCACGGTCTGCATGATCACAATCGCGCTGACAATGACCAGCGTCACCACATCAGGCGCCCAGCCGTACAGCGGCGCGGCCAAGCCGACCAGCGCCGCCAAACCCACCAGCAGCAGTGCCAGTCGAATTTCTAGCCGCGTCGTGGTGTCGACCTTGATGGACCGGTCAAAAATCGACCAGAACAACATCACACACAATAGCTCCCAAAAAATCAGGCTCATGGCTTACCCCCAGTTGAAGAGATGGCCCCCTGAATTCTTGTTTTTAAGCTGTCAATGATGTCCTGCCACTTATTGCCCAATGCCCCAATGGCAAAAGCAATGGCGGCATAGGCCTCGGTCACCGGCACCCCCAGCAGCGGCCCGATCCAGCCCGCAGTGATGGCTGTCAACACAACAGCCGTCAGCACACAACGCAGCATCAACCAAGCCCCAGCCAGGCGCGAGGCCAGCACCGCGTTTGACAGCGCCCACAAGCCGCCACCAATACTGCCCAGGATGATGACGATGTACGGCCCCGCCTGCGGGCCAAAAAAAGCCACCGCGAGGGTGACCAAAGAAACGCCAGCGACCGTGGTTTGAATGGGTTCAGTCATTTTCGGTGCTCGCTCACGTTATTCCACAGCACCCAAAAATACAGGGCCGCAATCAACCCAAAGGCATAGATTGGCAGCAGCTCGTAAAAGTAAATTAAGCCAGCCAGGTAGACGCCTTTAGTCAGTAGCAAACCATTGAGCAACCCTAAGCGTTTGAACAGTCGGGCCAAGACCGGGTTGGCCTCGTAGCCCCCGCGCTCTATCACCATGATGGTGGTCACAACGTCACACACCAGCAGCGCAAATACCAAAAAGAACAGGGCAAGTTTCATCACAGCCCCAGCTTGGCTTTTTCAGCACGACCACCGGCGCGACACTCTTCAGCGTAGGCGTTGTAGGCCGCCATCTCTGGGCTTGGTGCTGTGCGCAACAGTTTGATTTCGTCGGCCATGCTATAGCGCTCAGCCACCGCATCCTGCACCCGCTGGTTGATCAGGCGCACATGCGGACTAGCCAGCTTGATGGCGGCCAGCAAGTCGGCGGGCAGCGGGCTGGGTAGCAGCTCAATGCTGGCCACAATGGCGCCCGGTTGGTTGGTCGGCAACTCATAGCCTGCAAACAAGGCCACCACTGTGCGGCCATCCACCAGGGTGGCAATCTCCTGCCCGGCTTGCTCGCCTTGTACCACCTCAGGCAGGCGCAGGCTGTGGGTGGTAACGGCGTCGATAAACTTCCGGTAGGCGATTAAAGAGGTCATGGTGCTTGTCTTTCAGGTAAGTTAAGAGAGGGTGAAGTGAACAGGTGCGCCGGGCATGACCCAAACGCGAAACAATAGATTCAAGGCGCCCCTTGCGAGCATCAGACCGCACGGCACTGATGATGCGCGGGCGCACAAATCGGGCTGTGGCCCAAGTACGAAATCCAACAAAGTTAGCCCCACGTTTGACCGGGTGCAGGCTGTAGTGGCTAATCTCCAGCCCCAGCAGCGCCAGGTGCTGCCTGATGCCCGACAACCACAGCAACCCAGTCGCCCGATCGGGCGCCAGCATGATGCTGTCATCCATGTAGCGGCCGTAGTCTTTAACCTTCAGGCTGCGCTTGCAAAACTGGTCTAGGCTATTGAGGTAAACATTGGCAAACGTTTGACTCATCAAGTTGCCAATTGGCACGCCCGTCACATCTGGCCGGTAAGCAAACAAAGCCATGATGTCCAGCGTGTCGCTGCACTTGATGATGCGAGCCAGCAAGGCCTGCAACACCGCGCGGTCAATGCTGTAGAAGAACTTGCGCACATCCACATGCAGCACCCAGTCGGTGCGTGGCGCGCGACGCATTGCCGCCTGCAGCCAGTCAGCGGCCATGTGTGTGCCTTTGCCTACCCTGCAGGCAAAGTTGGTGCCGATGTAATGCGCTTCAAATACCGGCGAGGTCACGGCATAAACCGCGTGCTGCACCACCAGGTCCCGAAAAGCCGGGGCCTCAATCAACCGGGGCTTGCGCCCGTCGTGCACCATAAAGCGGTTGCACGGGCGCGGCTGGTAAGTCTGCGTCTGCAGTTCGTGCTGCAGGGTGGCCAGATTCGCCCCCAGGTTGCGGGTGAACTCAAAGCAGGCACGGTGGCTGCGCTTGTTGCGGCTGGCTTGGTGGTAAGCCGCCAACAGCGCCTCCATGGTGCAAATGCGCGGATACAGATTGCCTACGCGCTTCATGCCAAGACCCTCACGCCAATTTTCATGCGCAAGCCAACACGGGCCTGGCACATTACCAAAGGGCGATTGAGCAAAACATTTCGCCGTAAAGCACGACGAAGGCTCCCTCTTTGCCAGTCAGCACACGCTGCATAAGGCGTATTTGGCGAAGAGTCGGAGCGAAAGCCCACGTTGTTGTTCGAGTTGCCCCGGACGTTGTTCAGATTCAGCGCCCAAACCCCGGCAGTCGTGCCGTTGTTCCAGTTGCCGCCCGAAATCACACACAGCATGTCAAGCCTCCACCGCATCCATGGGCTCGCGCCCGTGAATTTCTGTATTAACCCAGCCGCCAATCATGCGGCCCAATTCATCCACCATGCGCAGGATCACCAAAAACCGGTGTTCTCCTGGTGCTTGCTCGTCCTTGCGCCCGGCACTGTAGTTAAACAGGCCAAGCTCATGGGCGAGGTGAATCATCATGCGCAGCTGCTCATGGCGCACATCGAGCTGGGTCAAAGTTGTTTTCTTGTGATAGCGCTTTTGGGCCTCCGTCACCAGGTTGTACACATCCAAATACGCCTGCCGAATGCCTTGCGTCAAGGTGTACTTGTGGCAGTTGGGGAAATGAGCCAGGTAGCCCTCCAACTGCGCTGCGAACAGCACCAGTTTGCGGTGCAAACTGGCCTCGGCGTGAATGGATTGTGTTTTTTGTGCCATGGTGCGGGTGCCCTAATCGCTATCGCTCAGGGCTATCAAAGATACGAGGCGGAGCGAAAGCCCACGTAGTCGTTCGAGGCGCCCCGGACGGTGCCCAGATGCAGCGCCCAAACCCCGGCAGGCGCGCCGCTGGCCCAGTTGCCGCCCGAAATCACACACAGCTCATTGGGGCGGTAATCCCATAAGCCATCCTGCCCAAACTGATTCGACCCACCCACGCCCGCCAACAAGGGAATGCCTGCGCCTGTAGCCTCCCAGGCGGTGCCGGTTGTGGTCTCGCTCAGCACTTGACTGGCAGAACCATAGGTTTTTTGGGTGCTGCTGGCGGTCAACGATTGATAGGTGGCGCCCAAACTGTTGTACATCGCTGCAATCCCCGTGGCGCCCCAGGCGTCAGTGGCCAGGGTATTGCCGCTGGTGATAGTGGCCACATCCACACTGGTTTTGACCAGGTAGAAGTTGGTGGCATCACTGGTCAGGCCCAACTCGACCTCCCACATGCAGCCGTTCAGGTCTGCCACGCCCGAGGTTTGGCCGTTGTGCGTCGTGCGAGCCAGCAAGTTGGCGCTGCCGGTTTTGCTGGAGTTATTGGCTGCGTAGCCATCCCACACAAACGATAGCGCGCCGTCGTTGGCATCGCCCAGCGCGTTGTTGTTGCAGCCTTTAGGGTAGTTGGTAGCGCCTGCGCTGTACCAGGCGCAAAACGTGGCGCTGCTAGAGGCTGCGCCATGCGCGTTGGCCAGCAAGGCCAAGGCGCTGCGGATGAACCGTGTGTTGCAAAAGAAAATGCTGCCCCGCGTCTTGGCCGCCGCAATCGCGCCATAGTAAGCATTCGCCGGGGCGCCGGTCAGTCCCGAGAATGGGTTGTGTCCTGCGGCACTCGACAGCGGGTTGCCGTTTTTCAGTGAGCTGGCAATACCGCCGCCGTTGTTGCTGGCCAAGTACTTATCCACAAACACACCCAGGCGAGCCGTGCCGCCGTTATAAAACGCACGGTGCAGCGCATAACCCGCTGTGTTGGCCGCAGCTACCGAGGCGTAGGCGCTCATGGATTGGATGTCGACAGCGTTGATGGCCAAGCCATTCGCGCCCGTGCCGTACTTGTAATAAAAAGCCGGGATCCACACCATGACCGAGCCGTCGGTGTACTGGTAGTTGCCGTAGGTGTCTGAACCGGGCTGGGTATGGCCAGGCAAGGGTGTGAACCCCGGCGCAAAGGTTGGGCAAATACCCACGCCAAACCCCGGCTGGCCCGCCACGCCAATGCTGTTGGTGGCGTTATTGATGCCCAGCACCTGAGACAAAAACAACTGCCCCACCAGCGTGTCAGGGCCTGCTGGCAGTTGCAACGCACCACTGCCCGCCACCAGGCTTGACGCGCCAACGGTCAACGTGGTAAAGCTACCCGCTGAGGCGTTTGCCTGTCCGATCGGGGTGCCGTCTACGCTGCCGCCCAGTTGGCGCATATGGCTGAGTAAATCCATGCAATTGGTGGCATCACATTCGGTGATCATCCGCCCACCCTGGATCACCGTAACGCCCGTACCCGCTGCGGTTTTGATGGTCAAGGTGAACGCGCCCGTGGTGTTGTTGTAGATAAAGAACTCACGCGCCGCCGCTGGCACGATGATGTTGATATTGGCCGTCAACACACCGGTAAACCACATGAATTGCGCACTTGCCTGCGCCGCCGTCAGTGTGACACTGGAGCCCCCGGCAACCGACAAACTCAACAACCCCGCGCCAACATCCGCCGCACCCAGGGCGGAAATATTGGCTCGCGCATTGCCTTGCTGCGTCGCCGTCAGGCTTTGCGCGGGCGTCGACAGCACGGCCGAGGCCAGCGCTGCATTAGCCGTCGTCAGTGTGGTTTTCACCTGGAGCGCTAAGGCCGAGGGCAGCAAGCCGATCGGCATGATGGCATAGGCCGCGCCGCTGGCAGTGGTGCCAAGGTAGTTGCTGGCCAGCGTCAAACCAGTGTTGCTTTGAATGCTCAGAATTTCATATTGCTTGCCATCGGGCGCGGCGTAAATATCCCCAGGGTTCAGTATCCCGGCATCCACCCATAAGGTGCTTGCACCGGTCACGGCGGGGGAGCCGTTAGTCTGGCTGGATGTGCCTGTTTTGTACCAAGTCATGATTTAGTTCCTTTGTGTAAGACGTAAAAAAGCCCTCACTCGGAGGGCTGGAATTAATTAGAAATTTTTTACAAGGGGGCGACCGGCCAGGAAATTTCCACGGGGAATCCGGGCTGCAGCGTTAAGTTTCTCAATGCGTCCCTATAAAGCACCCACGCTGTTTTTGAAGCCACTGGGGCGTCAGCCAGTTGGGTCCAGTCGGATCGGGCCAAGGCGTTATTTCTGGCGCTCCTTGCGGATTCAGAAATCAGATTGAGATTAACTGCGACAGGCGCAGGAGACCAGTGCTCCCCATCGAAAAAATCCCCCATCTGAAATCCATCGGGTAGATGGTGAAGCCTCACCCCGTCAATATCTTCAACAGAGTCAACCACGCAAATGTTGATGCAAACCCCGTTTTTAATCTCTGCTGCGTTCATATTTCACCCCTATACGACATATATTTTTACTTGGCCCCTGGCGCCAGGTTGACCCACCGTGGTACTACCACCGCCGCCACCGCCGCCACCGCCGCCACCGACAAGCAACCCCGCATAGGCTGGGTTTGTGTTCCATTGCCCCTTGCCACCAGATCCGCCGTACTGACCAGAGCCAAGCCCACCAGGCGGGCTCACATCCCCCATCAAGCCAGAAATTGTGTTGGCGCCAGAGCCGCCGCCGCCTGCTGAGCCGCCCGCGCCATTCGCGCCAGCGCCGCCACCATACCCACCCGTCGCAGCCCATGCTGTGCCACCATTGCCGCCGCCGCCCTGGCCGCCTGTGCCTCCAACATAGGGAGCCGATGTGTAGCCGCTTCCATTCCCACCCCTGCCACCGGTAAGCTGAGCAACAGTCCCAAATGAAGTGGTGCCCCCTTGCCCACCGACTGCGGTGGCCGCTGCAGCGCCGCCGCCACCGCCAATGGTGACTGAAACCGAAGACGGGAGATTTACCAAAGGAATGGTGAGCTGGATATATCCACCACCGCCGCCGCCGCCGCCACCACCAGAGTACCCACCGGCACCACCGCCGCCTGCACCCCAAATCTCGATCACGGCAAACACACCAAACCCGGGCTTCGTCCAGGCTCCATTGGCTGTGAATAAATCCGTCTGCGAATTCCCTATGCCACTGTAAAAAAGTTGACTCCCATCCCACTTTAAATAATTCGTAGAGCCATTACCAATGCTGAATTTCGGGGTCCCCCCATCATCACCCAACCAAAACCCTGTGCCGGTGTTGTAGGCGGCTTGCCCTTGCTTAATGCTGCCATTGGTGCCAACTGTCGTGGTGCCAATCGTGGCACTAACCGCGTCCAATCTCGTAACGTTTAGCCGATTGGCAGTGATCGACCCATCAATGATCAGGTTGCCATCCAATCCCATCGTGGTAGCGCCATTCACTAACCCCAGAGTGAAAGCCTGCTTGGGGGTGGTGAAACCCCCGGCGCCATCGGGCAACAAGAACAGAAATTTGTCAGCCAGCATGGCGATGCTGGCGCCACTCGCACCCGTAGCCAACTGCAAGCCTGCCACATGGCCATTGGCGTCCACTTTGAGTGTGTATTGCGCCTCCAGCCCACCCACCTTGGCTGCTGTAGTGCTGGCCGATACCGACACCGCAGCAAAGTCACCAGTATCAAGCCGCGCCGAAATTGCGCTTGAAGCCAGCGCCAATGCGCCATCAGCCGTTGACCGGGTAGTGGTCTCGGTGGTGATCGCCGAAGTATTCCCTGACACCGTAGTTGACAAGGTGCTGATCGACGTTGCCAGCGCACTGTCAGCCGTTGACCGGGTAGTGGCCTCGGTGGTGATGGATGCGACATTGGCGGCGGTGGCGCCCTCGCCCGCCGTAACCCGCGCCTCGAGCGCTGTGCGGGCGGTGGCCTCGGCCGTGATGGCACTGGCGCGCACCGTCTGCTCGGCCAGAATGGCGGCACCTTGGCCTGCCACCACCGCTACCAGGGCGGCCCGCGACACCACCTCCGACAGCAAAGCATCCGACGTTGTTTTGATTTGCTCTTGCGCTGTGGCCACATTGGCCGTCACCGTTTGCAGCGATGAGCCCTGCGTAAACGCATCCAGCGCTGATTGAATTTGTGCTTGCGCCAGGGACGACGCCGCATTGGCCGCAGCCACCGTCAGCACCCCGGTGGCGGCATTCACACTGGCATCCACATAGACCGTGCTGGCACTCGATGCCAGCGCGCCCGCCATGGTGGTAATCTGCCCTTGTGCCGTGGTCAGGTTACCCTGCATGGTTGACACCGTGGCCGCTGTACTGGTCAGGCTTGCGTGGTCCGCGTTGGCCGTCACCTCCACTGCCGACAGGCGGCTCGCCACATCGGTGGTCACTACCGCCGTGGCCAGTAGTTGAATTTGCCCCGTCAGTGGGTCTGTGGTCACGGTGGCATTGGTCACCGCCTCCTGCCACTGCATGCGCCCGGTCAGGTCGTAATCCGTCAGGGCAGACTGCAGAGCAGCCACGCCTTGCGCATTCAAAGCCCCTGGCATCAAGGTAATGGGCGCCGCCAGCTCAGCCGCCAGTTGCCCTATGCCCAGGCTGTTTTTGAGCTGGGTCAGCAAAGCCGACGGGTCCGCACTGGGTGAAGCCGCTACACCCCCGGTCGCACTGACTGGGAAAAAATCACCCTTACCGCCCGAGGTATCCACCGCCCGCGCCCAGTAGTACCAGGCCTGCCCCGGCTGCAGCCCGGGATGTGTCCATGCCGCAGTTGGCGTTTTGATGCTCGACAGCAGGTTGGCCGCACCCAAATTGTTGCTGGTCGCCCCCCACACCTCGGTGTAATCCAGGTCAATTTGCGAAGCGTCAAACGCCCACGACAAACTCACCTGAAACATACCCCCCACCGCATTCAGACCCAGCAAGGCCAGCGGCTTGTTGCCCGCGAACGTGTGGGTGTACGCCACCACATCAGACAAAGATTGCAGCGAAAAACCAAAAGTGTTAAACGCCGGAAACTTCAGCCGAATGGTTGAGCCCACCCGGTCGGTACCAATGGTGTAACGAAACAGCGCATCATCAATGTGCGCAAACTGGCTGGTGTTGGCATGCGTGGCACTGGCGGTGCCCTTCATGCCCCGGCGCAAATAGCTCAAGTTATAGGTATAACTGCCGGTCAGCGCGGCGCCCGCGTAGGCAATCAGCTCACCATCCACCCAGAGCATAGTGTTGCCCTTGTCGGCATCTGCGGTCGACCCGGCCAGCAGTTGGCCGCGGCAGGCGCTCAGCTCCACCGCCAGGGTATGCGTCACATCCGGGTCGGTCCCGGCTGACAGCAAACTGGTCAGCGTGCCATGGCGGGCCGGGTTGTTGATGGTGCCCACGTGGCGGTATGACGCGCCATCGTCAGACGCCCACACCTCGCACCCCCCCCAGTTTAGGCCACCACTGGCGGCAATCCACAGCTGCAGGTCTGGCGCCGTCAAGCTGTTGGAAGGCTCAAAAATCACTGGCGCATTGGTCGCACCCGGCAATACCGCCTGGTTGACGGCGTAGCCGCCCAGCGTGGGCGTGGGGGATGCCACATGGTGGCCAATGCCAAACGGCGCATCTTCAGCGGTAAACCGCAAGCCCCCGGTTTCGCCGTCTTCCTCAATACGCAAAATGCGCACCGGGTAAAAGCTCATGCCCAAGGCGGGCTCAGTCAGACTCACAATGTCAGTCGGCTCCAGGCGGCAGTGCTGCCAGCCGGTGGACCACTCGTAAGTAGCCCGAATGTTGAGCGCCCGTTGCAAAATCAGATTCGCCACCGCTTGGCCCGCCGCGGCATCCGCAATCTCGTGTGCGGCAATCACCGCCATGGGCCGCAGCCCCAGCGCATCAATGGCCACCATGTCTTGTGCCACCACCGTCACCACGCGGTAATCCTGGCTGCGGTCCAAAATCTCAAGCGTCACCTGGTTGTAGGCGTCCGCCGTGCCCGAAGCTGTTTCAGGAATCGCATTGCGCTTCACCTGCACCGGGTCCTCGGTGCCACTGATCAAAAAATCATCTTCGCCAAAGTCCCACACCGGCGACAAATTGGGCGCAAAGGTGGCCCCATTGCCACTCAGGCTGGCGTCGCCATAGGGCGTCACCTTCAGCAAACCCTCAGAGAAAAACACCCCGCTGTTGGTCAACGTCATCAGGGTCTTGATGATCGCGCTGGCCGCTTGCGGTTGTGCATACAAAGGCGACAACAGCAAGCCCGCCGCCCGGCAGTAGCTTGAGTAGTTGCTCAAATCACTCACTCGGTTCGCCGGGAAATTGGTCACGCCATACTGGGGGTTGGTCAGCAAGTCGGGCAAGATCATGCCCGGGTCGGCGTCAAACACAGCACCCCCCAGTGCCAGCTTCAGCGTCACGTCAAACGAGTGGTTGGCCAGGTTGCTGCGGTTGCCCATGTCGTAAGCCGCAGCCGCCACATAGGCTACACCCGAGTAGCCCAGCGCCTCAGTCGGGTGCGCCCCAGTCAGGTAGCTCCACGGCGTTTGCGGGTCAGCCCCGGTGAACAGGGTAAACATCGTGCTGGCCGCCACCGGCGCCTGCTTGTCAATCCAGACCTGGTTGATGGCCGTCACCGTCTCACCCAGTGCCAGCGCAAAGGCTGCGGTGTAGGTGTAAGAGGTTGAGGTGGGCGCGCTGCCGCCGCCCTTGCTGCCGCTTGATTGGCTTGAGGTATGCGCAATCGGCGTGAAATCTCCATACCAAATCATGTTCGGCGAGACGCGGGTG
>SERZ01002121.1_pt1 | contig 10131 bp, 6 predicted proteins | sample 3171461 | NCBI WGS metagenome assembly SERZ01 (sample SAMN06051861, study PRJNA518727) | freshwater metagenome | biome: subpolar coniferous forest; feature: holomictic lake; material: water; isolation source: holomictic Lake 227, 6 m depth | place: Canada: near Kenora, Ontario | collected 2013-06-25... | reverse complement strand
TTGCAATTTGTTCGTTAGTCATGACTGCAAGTAGGTTTTTGGCAACTTCGATTTTTCCTTGCTCGATGCCTTGCTCGATGCCTTGCTCGATGCCTTGCTCAATGCCTTGCTCGATGCCTTTAGCGATTCCTTTCTGAAGACCTTCGAGCCGCGCGGTTTCAATCACATTTTGATTGCGATGAATTTCCATTTCTTGCGCGTCATAAACCGCTAATTCTTCAGCTGACCATTGATGTTGTTCGGCGATTTCGTAAGCCAATTTTAATGCTTCGGTATTGGCATTTTCAGGAATGTGATCCAGATCAATCGCTTGTTGAATGAAATAAATCCATTTATCGGCAACGGTTTCGAGTTCGCCTTCAGACTTTTTGAACTTTTTTAACTCGACAAAATTCCATTCCAAATCGCTCAAATCGCGTTGATTAGTTTCACGGTTAATAATCAAATGCCGTGTGAAATGGTGGGTCGAATTCGCAAACGCATCAAAATTCAAAATGCCCAAAAAAATGACGGGTTTCAGTTTGTGGTAATTTTCGCCGACCGATAACTGCTGGCTGTAGGCTTTGGAGCTGTAATAAATCGCACGTTGTGAAAACCAGGCTTCTTTAGCGACTTGCATTTCAACAATAAATTCGCGCTCGGAACTGTCTTTGGCTTTCACATCGAGACTAGTATTTTTCAAGCCGTTGTATTTGGGCGGCTGATACGAATTTAAAATTTCCACGCTTTCAATCGGATAATCGAGTTCTAACATTTCGTTGAGAAACTCAATCAAAATGCTTTTGTGTGCGTCATTACCAAATATTTTTTTGAACGCAATGTCAGTTTTTGGGTCTACGAATTTCATGCGAATTTCTCCAGTATGTTTTGTGTTTTTAGCAAAAGACTAAGTTGTGAAAGCAGTTTAAACCTTGTTGCGTAATTGTTCTATTTGAGAAGCCTCTAATCCGGTTATTTTTACCTTTTGCGTAAAGCCGCGATTTCCCTGTAAACCGCCGGTGTGTAACGCGATAATGCGTTGTCCGCGCGAAAAATGATTCTTCGCAATCAAATCGTACAGCGCGAAAACTAATTTTCCGGTGTAAATCGGCTCTAACAAAATGCCCGTTTGCACCGTGAAATCCGCCATAAATGTGTGCAATTCCACGGTCATTTTCGCAAAACCGCCGTGGTGATAATCCAAAAAAATGTGCCAATTATCACGCGGTTTTTCTACTAATTGCGCGACATCGTGATTCAAAAAGGCGGCATTTTTTAACGCGGCAAAACCCAAAACTGCGACGTTTTCAGGTGCCGCCGAAATCAATCCCGCCAACGTCGTACCGGTTCCGCACGCCACACAAAGCACGTCGTAATCCTGTTCAATTTCGTCCACCAATTCGCGCATACCTTGCAACGCCAACGTTGACGCGCCTCCTTCGGGCAACCAATATTCATTTTCGGCACCATTTGGCAAACTGTCCCACGTTTTATAATCGCGCAAGGTTCGATAATCGCCGCGCGAAACAAAACGTAATTCCATGCCGAAGACTTTTAAATCCTGCAATGTGGGCGTGTCGATTTCTTCGCCGCGAATCAAACCCACCGTTTTCAAACCTAACATTTTTCCCACAAACGCCAGCGCGTGCAAATGATTGGAATACGCGCCACCCATGCTGATTAACGTGGTTTTGTTCAGATTGAGCGCGTGATTCAGACTGTATTTTAGTTTGCGCCATTTGTTACCAGAAATAATCGGATGCAATAAATCATCGCGTTTTAACCACAATTCCACGCCGTGTTTTTCCAAAAAAGGCGAGCGAATCGGCGTTAAAATCGACGGCGAAAAGGTGCGTTCGAGTTGTTCAAGTGTTGCGTGCATAAAATCTCCGTTTTTAGAATAAAAATAAAACCATTAAGCGGTAAAATAACCGTCCCGCCACCCATTCGCTTTAAGAAACCACATTTATGAATCCCATTTTTTACCGTCTGGCGCGATTACGCGGACTGGCTTTTTTAGGTTTATTGTTAATCACGTTGGGCATTTTAGGCGGCATGATTTGGCGCACGCATCATCATTTTGAAGCCGCGCTGTCTTACGTTAATTATTCGCACCGCATTCAAAATGTGTCGGTGGATTTGCAACAATCGGTCATTGCGCGTTTAACTGATAAAACCGCCGATGCGTCGCCGAAATTACCGACCACGTTGTTGTCAGAAATCGACAGTTTAATGACGGATCGCAATTATTTGTCGGAAACGACCCGCCAACATTTAGAAAGCGTTCGGGCGTTATTGACGCAAAGCCAAAGTCTCGACAAAAATCAGCAGCGACAAAGTTTGATTTTGGTGTTGAAAGCAATGAGTGAAATTTTGGATAACGAAACGCTGCAACGTGAACAAATGCTAGAAGATATTAACCTCGATACGCAATCAGAATTGTACGTCGCGTTGGTTATATTTGGCGCGATTTTTATCGGCACCATTGTGTTTTTGAAACGGCGAATTTTGCACCCGTTGAACGATTTGCGCGAACTTTTAGAACATATCACCGACGAAAATTACACGCCGATTGCCACGAAACATCTGGATTCGTTGTTGTTGCCGGTTTTTCACAGTTACAACGACATGGTGAAACATCTCAGCGAACTGGAAGAAACGAAACGGGAATACGCGCAATCGTTGCAACGCGAAGTGCGCCTGGCGACGCAAGCGTTATTGGAACAGCAGCACAGTTTGGCGCGAGCGGAACGATTGGCGGCGATTGGCGAAGTGTCGGCGGAATTGGCGCACGAAATTCGGAATCCGTTGGCGGGCATTCAAATGGCGTTTAATAATTTACGCCGTGAAATCGACAATGAAAATCAATGTGAACGCATGGCGTTGATTGATAGCGAATTGAAACGATTGGCGCGATTGCTCAATGACATGCTGAACGCCAGCAAACACACGCCCGAAATTCCCAGTCAATTTAATTTAAGCGTGCTGATTCATGATTTGGTCACGTTGGTGCGTTATCAAATTCCCGAAAATCTGCAATTGCAATTTGCCGTGCCGAACGCTTTGACAGTTTATTTGCCCGAAAGTGGTTTGCGCCAAGCGTTGTTAAATTTGCTGCTGAATTCGGCGGATGCGCTGGAAGGAAACAGTGGTGAAATTCTTATTTCTGCCAGTCAAACCGCTGAAAATGTGCAAATTGAAGTGCGTGATAATGGACAAGGTTTTGCTCAAGAATGGCTGGATTATGGCATTCGTCCATTCCGCACCAGTCGTGAACGTGGAACAGGTTTGGGTTTGGCGATGGTGCAACGTTTTGTGAAAAATAATAACGGGATTTTGACGTTGGATAATAATCACGGGGCAATTGTGCAGATAACGTTGCCGAATAAAACAAGCGATGCCTGCCGCGACAGTCAAGCTGTGCAATAATAACGCATTATTCTTTTTTTATTAGCGACACTTCAAATGCCTTTACGTTATATCGAAAAAATTTTACGCGCGTCTGTTTATGACGTGGCGATTGAAACGCCGTTGGATTTTGCCCGCGCGTTATCGACTCGCACCCAAAACCACGTTTTTCTAAAACGCGAAGATTTGCAATCGGTGTTTTCATTCAAATTGCGTGGCGCGTACAACAAAATGGCGTTGCTCAGTGAAAGCGAAAAAACACGCGGCGTGATGGCGGCTTCGGCGGGAAATCACGCGCAAGGCGTGGCATTATCCGCGCAACGGTTGGGCATTAACGCGCTGATTGTGATGCCAACGACCACGCCCGAAATCAAAATCCAATCCGTCAAAGCGATGGGCGCAAATATAATTTTGTTCGGCGATTCTTACAGCGAGGCTTACGAACACGCCAACGAATTAGCCAAAAAATCGGGGCGCGTGTTCGTGCATCCTTACGACGATGACGACGTAATTGCCGGGCAGGGGACGGTGGCAATGGAAATTTTGCGCCAACAAACCGGAAAGTTAGACGCAATTTTTGTTCCCGTTGGCGGTGGCGGATTGATTGCGGGAATCGCGGTTTACGCCAAATTTGTGCGCCCCGATATTAAAATTATTGGCGTAGAACCCGAAGATTCCGATTGTTTAAATCAAGCCTTGAAAGCCGGTGAACGGGTGATTTTGGAGCAAGTCGGCTTATTCGCGGACGGCGTGGCGGTGAAACAAATCGGCGAAAGACCGTTTGCGTTGGCGCAAAAATACGTCGATGAAGTCATTACCGTTTCAACCGATGAAATTTGCGCGGCGATTAAAGATATTTTCGACGACACCCGTTCGATTGCTGAACCCGCTGGCGCGTTGGCAATTGCCGGTTTGAAAAAATATGCCGAACGCGAAAATTTAATCGGTCAAACGCTCGTCGCCATCGACAGTGGCGCAAATATCAATTTTGATCGGTTGCGCTACGTTGCCGAACGCGCTCAAGTTGGCGAATATCGGGAAATTTTATTAGCCGTCACCATTCCAGAAATCGCGGGAAGTTTTTTGCGTTTTTGCCAATTATTAAACGGGCGAAATATCACCGAATTCAATTATCGTTATTTTGATGCCGCCAACGCGCAAGTTTTTGTCGGTATTTCCAGCAGCGGCGAATTCAAAGACCGTGCCGCGTTGATTGAAGATTTACAAACGAAAGGCTTCGACGTGGTCGATATGACGGCGAACGATTTGGCGAAAGAACACATTCGTTACATGGTTGGCGGTCACGCGCCGTGCAATTTGAACGAAGTGATTTACAGCGTGGAATTCCCCGAACGTCCAGGCGCGTTGCTCAGTTTTTTAACGGAATTGGGCGGACGGTGGAATATCAGTTTGTTTCATTATCGCAACCACGGCGCGGCATTTGGCAAAGTGTTAATCGGTTTGCAAATCGAAGCCGCACAACAAGCTGATTTTCACGCTTGTTTGCACGCATTGGGATTTGGTTTTCACGAAGAAACGCACAATCCGGCGTATCGATTATTTTCAGGAGGACAAGCGAAATAATGCGCCAACTTGTTTTAATTTTTAGCTTGGTGATTGGATTTAATGCCGCTCACGCCAATGAATTCGCGGCGGAAATTAAACACGCGGAAACCGTGGTGCAACATGGCGATTATATTTTGACGGCGGATTTGGATTATCACCTCAGTCCGCAAGCGAACGAAGCGTTACAAAATGGCGTGCCGTTGTGTTGGAAAATTAACGTTAAATTGCAACAGCAGCATGATTTTTGGTTCAATCAAACGCTGTCAAAATATGCGCTGCGGTATCGATTGCAATATCACGCACTGTTGAATATGTATCGGGTGCGGAATGAAAATACCGGCGAAGTGCAGAGTTTTTCAACATTGGCAGCGGCGTTAAATGTCATGGCGACGGTGCGGGATGTGCGCGTGATTGCCGCTAAAGATGTGTTGGCAGACGCGCATTATTCAGTGGGCATTCAAGTTATTTTTGAAGATGAAAAATTGCCATTGCCGCTGCAAACTCAAGTGATTGCAAACCCACAATGGCAATTGTCGAGCGATTGGACTTATTGGAATATGCTAAAAATTCGTAATTACTCAGCCCCTACCTCATAAAAATAAAACCGATTTAAAATCATTGTTACGGATTAGAACCAGCAACATGAACAGTCGCCATCATGCCGCCATCTTCATGCTCTAAAATATGACAGTGATAAACAAAATCCCCTGTTATGGCAAACGGAATTTCCACAGTAACACTGGTAGGTACGCATTCACCGCTGCGCCATTTAGCGATTGAGCCATCACAACCACTACCGTCAATTATGGTATTGTTACTACTGTCTACCCCATCAGTTCCTGAGAAAACAGGAACATTGTCTTGAAGGACACCGCCAATAGATGAACCACCCGTTATTTCGCTAGAAGTTAATACTCTAAATTTTGTTTGATGAATGTGGAAATTATGATCCTCAGAAGCTAAGTTAATGAGTTCCCAACGTTCGTTTACGGGTGTATTTCCTGTGCCTAATGGTACACAAATAGATTTTGTCGCCGTCGGAAACGCCATAACATCTTGTAAAACTTGTCCATCAGCAGGAATTGAATTTCCAGCGGCGTTTATTAAGTCATAACCCAAGCCGAATTCTTCTACATCGCCCTTTGTATGATCTATTCCAAAGAAAATACGACGTTTCCAACCAGGAGGCAAAGGTTGGCAATTTGTGGCATCAGAAGGTACTTTCGCATTTGCCAAAGTTAAATCTTTAGCGATAGCTTTCATATTTAAACCCAGCGCATTGTGTTTTGTATCTTTGACATTAAGAACTGGTGGTGCTGTTGTGTTTTTACTTGCAAAAGTAACACTCGCTAAATCAATAGGTGGCCAATCATCAGCAATACCCGCAACATTGCCAGTACCTGTTGAATAACCTTTGGTTTCAAAAATAGCCGTACTGTCATCTCCCTTGATGACTTTGCCATCAATATTACGATTTACAACCCAAACTTCTGCCCTAGCACTCGGCATTAAATGTAACTGATTGACACAAATTGATTTGGGATTATTCGGTATCGATGTTGGGCAGTTAATTGCAACAAATTTAGCTCCGCCAATTTGATTTTGAGTAACCGTATTTGCTGCTGAAGGTGTGACACTAATTCCATCTACAGACAGCAATTGCATTATCATTGGATCGGTTTTAGTCTCGATGCTACCATTTTTTGTAGTTTTTGTGAGTTGTAAATCATAAGTCGCACTCGCGGATGAATTGGTAATTCTCCAAATTTCACCACTTAACGATTTAACGTTGATATTAGGATAAAGCTGCCCATTAAGGGTGAAGCTCCATGTATTACCGTCATTACTATTTCCATCTTTGCTTATACATTGACCAGGGTTATATATTGCATGATCTAAGTCACCACAAAAACCAGGATCTAATTGGTCGCTTAATGTTTTATTAGCTTTAATTTGAGTATCTTTTAAAATTAAATGCCGAATAGTTGTACTACTTGGCGACAAATTCGTTACATAATCATCGACTCCACCAACGGTAATAATTCCAGAAAGTCCCGCTGTAATTTGGTTTAACGAAATACCATGAGGATGCGGATGAAACCAAAACAAACCAGACGGATGATTTGGTGGAATCGCAATTTGATAATCCGTTGAATTAGTGTTGACTGGCATTGCTACGCCACCATGAATCATTGACTTCGGAATAACAGCCGAATCGCTAATTTCTGCAGGCGTTGATAAATTAGGGTCGCCATCTGTACCTAAACCACTAATTTTTAATAAAGCAGGATTTTTTGAATTAAATGTTAATACAAAAATGTTATCACCGTATTTATTAGGTGATGTTAGATTTGGCGATACAAGCATTCCATGGGTATGGAAATTTGTTGGATTTTGTAATAAAGACGCTTCACCATTTATCGTTCCTGCCTCTAATCCGTGCCTTGCATCAGGAATTAAAGGTAATTGATTTACTAAATGAACTTTTAAAGTATCACCTGCTTTTAGTTGTAATCGTGACCCACCGTAAAGATTTGAATTTGGCTTTGTACACGAATTTAAATCACTATTCGCAAATCGGCGTTCGCAAATCTCATAACCCCATGCGCCACCTGACACAAGCAAACTTAACGAATCAATAGGAACTGGCTTTGCTATTATCACCAAATCAAGCAATTTTTTTGAGCTAGTAAATACAGGCGGATCCACTAGATCCACTAAATCCGCCGCGTAAACCGGCAAGCTAGTAAAAAAAATAGCAGCAAATATAGCCAACTTTACGCCGTGATGTAATGAATTTGATTTTTTTAACATGAGATTCTCGAAATTTATCCTAATTAGCGAAAGACCCGCCATTCACGATAAATGTCAGGTAATTTTCGTTTTTAAATTGTAAATTAGACAGATTTTCTGCCTGTGAATTTATCTGGATTTAGACTGACTTTTGGAATCGAATTCCAGTTTCTAGTGTCTTCGCTCCAGCGAGCGCGATGTGTCTATTTCACCATTTGGTAGACGATTTTTCGTTGTTTCAAATAATGCCAAATCGTCGTCCGTGTGTCACAAAACGAATAGGATTCGTGTCTCTGCTGCCATTCTTGTATCCCTCGAATAGTTGAAATCACAGATTAAACACATAACCCACTGAATTAACATTCCCAGCAATATCAATCAAAACGCCTGCGTTCACTAAAAACTCGTCACCTTTCACAATGCTTGGCGATGTACCTAGCGTCAAAGTAAAGCTACTCGCAAAGCCATTCGCATCTGCATTCACAGGGGTTATCGTAGCACCACCACCAAAACTAGGCGTGTCGTCAAGACTCGTTGGTTCTAATATCAACTGGTCTATCGTCAAATTATGAGCTATCGTTAAATTATGACCTATCGTTAAATTATGAGCTTTGACAGGTTCTGAAAAACTAATTGTCAATTTATTATTTTCCGCATAAATATCACCATGCACTAATGCTGGTGAAAGAATCGCAGGAGTGGGAGGTGTCGTATCAACGAGTTTAACGTCATTCACACTTAATAACGTAGAGCTATCAAACGATATTGAACTACCTACATAAACCGCTGATTTTTGATAAATAAAATTATCCATCAGCCACTGTGACCCACCACCGTCAATCACTAATTTATCAATACCTTTCCAATTTAGCGCAATCGTAGTGGCACTTGATGTGATAGGGTTAGTATCGGAACTGTATAACTCCGTATCGCCAGACCAACCTTCAAAACTCAAATTCTGCTTATCACCCCAAGCAGAACACCAAGCAGCACTCGTGAAATCAAACGTACCTCCGCCAATCGCTTCCACACTGGTTGTATTACCCCAATAGTTAAAGGCTACCGCATCACTGTGTGTTACCGATGTGTCTGAGTATGTATTATCCGCAACTAAAAAGGCTTTACTGACAACACCAATTTGACTTGTGCCACCCCAATCCAACCCACCGTATCCCATAGCTATCGGATTATTGTCACGGTTACTACTATCTAAATCATCAAATGTCAGTGTAGTGGCAGGTGCAGGTGCAGGTAAGTTGAAACCAGTGAGTGATACACCTTGTAACTTAACCAAAACATCATTATTTGTCACACCAGCGATTGAATCAGACACAAATAAATACGACGCATCAGAATCCACAAAGACAGCTGCTCCACCCACAGTTGCTCCATCTTTAGATAACGCAGATTCTACCGAAGTGAGTTTTGACGATAAGTCATTATCCGCAGCATTAAATGTTGCTAAACCAGTCGATGAAATTACAGCCATTCCAGCTTGGATTGGCAAATTATTTGAATCTATTGGCGTTAAGACAGAATGGATAATTAAATTCGTACTCCCAAGGTTTACCGTATCACCTGAAATAAATACTACGCCAAGTTGTGGTGGAGTAACCGCAGTAATGTTGACTGAATCAATCACTACATCGCCGATTTGCATAACTCCCGGATTTGATAATGTTGCGTTGAATGTTTCACCCGCAAAACTCAAAACAGTCCCATCTTGTTGCACTGGAATTGTGGCAATCAAAATCGTGCCAGAAACGTTAAAAACCTCGAGTAAATTACCCGCCTGCAAAAATTTAAAGTTGTACAAATCCGAACCAAAATTTACCTGCTCCACATTTTGATCAACCGTGATGCCAACGCCCATAATAGTGACCGCTTCATTTCCCGCACCACCAAAAATTGTCAAATTATCGTTTGCTGCGTTGAATGTTTCGTCTTTACTCAAAAATACTTTTGCCATTGTAAAAAAATCCTAAAATTATCGTGATTAGTTAAGTGCATTTACGCCGAAGACGGCATTAAAACTGGAATCAAAAAGTAAGGCTTTATCCTGTTCGACGGTTAAGCCCGTTAACGAAATCACCACTTCTTGCCCATCAGCCGCCCAATGCAGTTCAACTTTTCCGTCAGTTAAATTTTCGTTTGTGACTGATGGTGCTTGTCCTGCTGGAAAATGTAACGTGTCGCCGTTTGCAAAATCTACAATGGTAAAAACGTAATTTCCTGCCGCAATATCAAAAGTAATCTTACCAGTGCTGGCATTTTTACTGCCGTCAGCGTTAATCGTGACAGTAGCTGGTTCGCCAGTGTCGCTACCACTGCTAGCAGCGGCTGCATCAGAAATGACTTTGTCAGACGCAACTTTGTCAGAAATGA
>SERZ01002118.1_pt1 | contig 10139 bp, 9 predicted proteins | sample 3171461 | NCBI WGS metagenome assembly SERZ01 (sample SAMN06051861, study PRJNA518727) | freshwater metagenome | biome: subpolar coniferous forest; feature: holomictic lake; material: water; isolation source: holomictic Lake 227, 6 m depth | place: Canada: near Kenora, Ontario | collected 2013-06-25... | reverse complement strand
GACCCCCGCGTTCGCGGGGGCGCCGAAGAAAAGGGCGGGGGTGACGAAGGAGAGTGCGGGGGTGACGAAGAAAAGGACGGGGGTGACGCAGGAGAGTGCGGGGGCGCCGAAGAAAAAGGCGGGGGTGACGAAGGAGAGTGCGGGGGTGACGAAGAAAGGGGCGGGGGCGCCGAAGAAGTAATCAGGGGCGACGAAAAGAAAATGGTGACGAAGAAAGGGCCGCCCCCGGCTTACGCGCCCCGGGCTTACGCTGAGTCGCGCGGTCCCCTGGAAATGCCGGACAGTGCCCGGTACTGGGCATAATCGGCGGCATTCAGTGCCATCAACCCATGGCTGTCGCGAGACTTGGCGGCGTCGAACAGGAACCGCTCCAACAAGCGGTCGGTCGTGCGGATGTGGTTGGTCAGCCAATTCTTCAGATATTGGGCAATGTCTCGAGCCGGCGGCAATGAGCCGGCGCTCAGCTGCGACTGATACATCTCCATGCTGCGAGTCATGATCAGATGCTCGGTCTTGTGTGCCGCCGCTTTCGGATAGCCGTAACGCAGCATCAGCATTTCTTCGCGCTTGAAATGCTCGACGGATTCGACAAGCAGTCGCTTGACGATCGTCAGGCAGTGCTTGCGCCGTGCTTCGCGGGCCGCATCGGTTTCCTGCCCGTGGCCGCCGCCCTGCCGTAATTCGCCGAGAATATTATAGAGATGAACATGGTCATCATTCATGACCGTGTAGACCGGTTCGGCATAAGCGGGCTTCTTCAGCCAGTCAAAAAAACCCATGGACTCTGTCTCCGTCGGAGCGGGGCGGCCAACATTTGGTGAGATATGAAGAACACGTTAATCTGCGAGAGTCTACCGTAAAAAGTGACAGGTGAGCAAAATGCCGCAGGTGCGTGCCATTAATAGGTTTTTCCGATTCCAGCGCCACGGTGCCGGCCTTCGGGTCAGGCTCCGTCTTGAAAAATGGTCAGGAAAATTTATTGTGCGGGACAGCGGAGTTCGTCATTCTTACGGGCCTTTGCGAGCGGGGTTCTGCCATGGCCGGCGAGCGGATTTATCTTTACGACACGACCTTGCGTGACGGAGCGCAGACGCAGGGAATCAGCTTTTCAGCGGACGAGAAGCGGGCGATCGCGCTCGAGCTTGACCGCGTCGGCATCGATTATGTCGAGGGCGGCTGGCCCGGTGCCAATCCGACCGACGACGCCTTGTTTGCCACGCCGCCGGCGTTCACGCATGCGGTGTTCACCGCGTTTGGCATGACCCGTCGTCCGGGGCGCAGCGCCGCCAATGATCCGGGGTTGGTGACGCTGATGCAGTCGAGCGCCCGCGCGCTCTGTCTGGTCGGCAAAAGCTGGGATTTTCAGGTCACGGTCGCGCTGGGCATCACGCTCGACGAGAATCTGGCTATTCTGCGCGACAGCATTGCGACGGCGCGGGCGGCCAAGGGGGAGGCGCTGTTCGACGCCGAGCATTTCTTCGACGGCTACAAGGCCAATCCGGACTACACTCTGAGTTGCTTGAGGGCGGCGGCGGAGGGTGGCGCCGACTGGCTGGTGTTGTGCGATACCAACGGCGGCACGCTGCCCCATGAAATCGACGAGATCGTACGCGTGGTCGCCGCGCATTTGCCGGGGGCACGGCTCGGCATTCACTGCCATAACGACACCGGCAACGCCGTTGCCAATAGCTTGGCGGCGGTGCGGGCCGGCGTCCGCATGGTTCAGGGCACGCTGAACGGGCTGGGCGAGCGCTGTGGTAACGCCAATCTGGTGACGCTGATCCCGACTTTGATGCTTAAGATGGGGTTCGAGACCGGGATTCGGGATCTAACCGCCCTGACCGTGATCTCGCGCGATTTCGACAAGCGGATCAACCGCGTGTCGGACCGATTCGCGCCTTATGTCGGGGCCAGCGCCTTTGCTCACAAGGGCGGGCTGCATGCCGCGGCGGTCGAGAAGAACGCTCAGTGTTACGAGCATATCGAGCCGAAACGGGTCGGCAACAAGCGCACCATTCTGATTTCGGATCAGGCCGGGCGCTCCAGCGTGCTGACCCGGCTGCGCGATGTCGGTATTGATGTCGACGCCCGCGATCCGCGCCTCGACGAATTGCTCAATCTGATCAAACAGCGTGAACTGGCCGGTTATGCCTATGACGAGGCCGATGCCAGCTTTGAGATGCTGGTGCGGCGGCGCCTGTGCATGGTTCCGAACTACTTTAGATTGGCCCAAGTGGACGTTAATAATGTTCTGCAATATGAGGGCGATAAGGAACCGATCACCAGATCGCTCGCGGTCGTGCGCCTGAGCCTGAGCCTGAACGGCGGTAATCTGATCACGGAAGCCGCGGACGGTACCGGCCCGGTGCATGCGCTTGATCTTGCCTTTCGGAAAGCGCTTGGTGAGCATTATCCTCTGATTGAGGAAATCAGTTTGGCCGACTTCCGCGTTCATATCATTAATGCGGAACGCGGGACTGAAGCGGTGCCGCGAGTGCTGATTCGCAATCAACGCGCGGGCGTGCCCGACTGGTGGACGCTCGGCGTTTCACCAAGCATTATCGAAGCCTCGGTTGAAGCCTTGCTTGATGCCTATACCTACGATCTCTATCGTAGCGGTATCGAGAGCGCGTGCCGGTAACAGCCATGACCTCGGGCAGCAATCCCAACCGGCCGGCGATCGAGGGCGGCCCGGTGGTCATTCTGGTGGAACCCCAGATCGGCGAGAATATCGGTGCCGCCGCGCGCGCCATGCTCAATTGCGGCCTGACCGAGCTGCGCCTGGTCCGCCCGCGCGAAGGCTGGCCCAATCCGCGCGCAGTGGCGACCGCCGCGGGTGCCGATCGGGTGCTTGACGATGCTCGGCTTTACCCCAATCTCGACTATGCGGTGGCCGATCTTCAGCGGGTCTATGCCACCACGGCCCGTAATCGTGGCATGACTCAGCGCATTCTGACCCCGCGTGCTGCGGCGGCCGAGATGCGCATGCATTTTGAGGCCGGGTTGCGGGTCGGCATCGTGTTCGGCCCCGAGCGGACCGGCCTGATTAATGATCAGTTGCCGCTGGCCGATGCTTTGGTCAGCGTGCCGCTCAATCCGCAATTCGCATCGCTTAATCTGGCGCAGGCGGTGATTTTAATCGGCTACGAGTGGTTCCAAACCGGGGCGGAACTGCCGCCGGCCGAAATCCTCCACACCGGCCAGACCCGGCCGGCAACCAAGGCCGATCTGATTAATCTATTCGAGCATTTGGAGCAGGAACTTGACGCCTGCCGGTTTTTCTCGACTCCGGACAAGCGGCCGAGCATGGTTCGAAACATCAGGAATGGCTTCGAGCGCATGACCATGACCGAACAGGAGGTGCGTACGTTTCACGGCATCATTGCCGGTCTGTCCGGTCGCCGCAAAGGCGATGTTTGACGCCGGCCTTGCCGGTCCTGCGTACATATGTTAAGGGCGCGGTCATGGAATACGCATTCTTGGATGAAATAGGCAACGGCAAGTCGGTCATTGTTTCGGGCAATTTTCTGACGGCCGATGCCCGTATGTTGGAAATGATCATGATGGGCGCGGCCATGGTGCTGCTTGCCTGGGGCGCCTCGGTCATTTTCGTTCACGCCTTCGATCTGATGCTTCAGAACTCGGGGCGGGCAAAAAGAATGCGGGCGGCGGTTGCCCGTCGGGCCAAGCTGATTCCCCGCTTCAATGCTCGTCGTGAGGTTTTGGTGGGGCAGGTCGATGCTGCGAACGAAAAAGTTAAAGAACGGAACGGGGTGCGGGTCGCGCTCAAGCGCAAATTAAACAAAATAATTGCCGCTAAGGATATGCTGGTTCGACAGGTTGGAGAGCCAACCAACGGCTTAAATTGTTATAGCTTTGTCGTTGCCAATAAATATGTTCTGTCTTATTCCACTAAAGGACAGAAACACCCTTTGCTTGATGAATCATGGAAGAATGGTCAGTTGGTTGAGGTTTGGGCACGGTCTGTTCTTGATGCGCGAGTAGCCGTGGTTGAACGCTTTCCGGCAACTCTCGGCTACTTTGTTGATAAGGCGTCGGCACCGGGTGCCGAGACCGAAACGGTGGCACGCGATGAGTAATAATTTGGCCGTGCTCCTGGCCATCATGGCGGGGCTGACTCTGATCTTTTCGTCGCTTCGCATGCGTAAGCGCGTCGATAAGGCGGGCAAGAACGAATATCGTTTGCGAACTCATACCCGGGAGCTGTCCGCGGCAATCCGATTGATTGCAACCGAATGCCTGCACATGAAACGGCAACTGATTCGAATGGCGGAGGAATACGATAGAATCGGTCTGGATTCTGAGAATATTAAAGAAAAAATTGTAGAAGCGGAAAAAATCGATCGCCGAATCTATGTTCTCGATGATCGCCGGACTCTCGCTGATCTGACATGGAACGCCGTCATCACACACGCCAACTATCGTACCCACCACTCTCCCGCCGCTACTAAAGAATTGCATGAAAACTGGCAGTTGGGGCGCCGCTTTATTGTTTGGGCGCTTGATCGTGAGCGGGCATTGGACAAGATTAACAGCAGACTTCCCAAGGAACAGGGGTTCGCCGTGGTCGAGTTGGAGCAGAGGAAGGAAGAGGCGCCGTAAGATTTAACGCGCGCCGGATTCCCGCTTTCGCGGGAATGACGGGAAGAGAGGGCGGGAATGACGGGAAGAGAGGGCGGGAATGACGGGAAGAGAGGGCGGTCATGACGGGAAGAGGCGCCGTAAGATTTGACGCGCGCCGGATTCCCGCTTTCGCGGGAATGACGGGAAAAGAGGGCGGGAATGACGGGAAAAGAGGGCGGGAATGACGGGAAAAGAGGGCGGTCATTCTTGAGTTTCGCAGCCTTATTCTTGAATGCCTTATCAGGACCGGCGCAGATACATCTTGCCGATACTGTTAAAGGCGCGGAATAGCCGAGTGAACTGGGCGTGAAAGGCATCGCAGCTCAGGCTGCGGTCAAGGGCGGTGAGTTGGTGATACACGCCGTCAAGATCGGTGCGGCCGTCGATCCGGGCCAGAATCGGACCGGCCAGCCGGGGCAGCGTCAGGGCCAGCGTCAGGCCGGGTAACTCGATATCCAGCACCGCGCCCGGTTCCATGTCCCGGGCCATGGCCACGCCGTCGCAATCGCGCAGCACCGGCACGACGTCAAGCGTAGTCGGGTCGGGGGGGGTGGCGGCTGCGCTATTGCCGGCATGGACCGCATAGGCGATGTGCTTCGACAGCACGCCGCCGATTTCCTCGGCCCGGGCTGCGCGCTCGAGCCAGGGCAGGTTCTCCAGCCGTTTCAGCAGTTTCGGGTCTTTAAGGTAATTCGCGGGCTCGTAAAGCGCGGGCTCGACCAGACCGGTCAGGACCAAGCCGCAACTTTCGACCAGCGCCGCCAACGCCGTGACGGTAAAGGCACGATCGCGGCTGTGCAGCAACAAATCATAAAGTCCGGCATCGGAGACCGCATGGTCGCCAAGCAGGGGATTGCGCCGGAACCAATTGCTTGCCGGTAAGGACTGAAGCAACCGCCGGGCCAGCACGACGCGCTCGGGTAAATCCAGCCCCTCGCATAAAACCCGCAACGTGTCCTGGAGCGGATAAACCCCGGTACGGCCGTAAGGCGCATAGACCATCAGCCCGATGCCGCCGCCGGGCGCCAGCGCGCCGGCCAGCGAGCGCAGCCCGGCCGCCGGGTCTTCCAGATGATGCAGCACGCCGCAGCAATCGATATAGTCGAACGGTCCCGCGCCGTCGAGATCAAGCAGCGAGCCCTGATGGAACTCAATGTTATCAAGGCCGCGCCGGGCCGCTCGCGCTTCGGCGATCCTTCTTGAGGCGTCCGACAGGTCGATATAGGTGACCGCGGCCGGGACGCCGGCATCCTTCAACTGTTGGCCGAGCATGATCGTGGCATCGCCGGTGCCGCCGCCGGCCACCAGCACCCGCAGCGGAGCCGAAAAGTTAAGCCGTCCACCGAACACGTAATGATTAAGCTGATCAAGATGGCTCGGCGAGCCGGTGATCAGCCGTCGGTCCTCGTCGATCGGATCGCGGGCCGGGTAGGGATAGGCTTCATAATGCGCGCGCAGGGTGTCGATCGCAGCGGAGGGCATGGCGGCTATTTCCGAGCTTGTTTGCTCCGTGGACACTGGCACAGCGACTCGGGTTTCGCAAAAAGAACTTTTGTCGAACAAAGCGCTTGACGTTCGGCTAAGGTTTCTCCATGTTCTCAAAATATAGAACACGATGTGAACGGAGGAAGTAATGTCGGCGAACGATCTGGTGGTTGAAGTGCTGGGGCTGTCGAGTTTGTTGATAACGGTTGCCGTGTGGACCGTGTTGGCGCACGGGCTGGGATTATAGCGGCCGTGACGGAGATACCTGCGCCCGGCCGCAATATCAAGCGTCGGGAAATTCTTTTCCCGACGCTTGATATTGCATGCAACCCGGTTCAGGCTGCGTTTGAGAGGGGAAGGTGGATGTTCGCGGTTTTACGCACCAGCGGCTTTACCGACTTGAATAGTTTTAGAACGTCGTGCGGCTCTACGCCGTCCCGCGCCATCATTAACCGGCATATCGGGTCGTTGATCAGTTCGCCTAGCCGGCGATGTTGGTGATCATTCATCGCGTACCTCCAGTGAAATCCACTTAGTTTGTCCGAGTTTTCGTTCCGGGGCATCAAGCTGACGTTACGGTAGCGGTCTGAAAAGCTTTGGACAATTCGGATTGAGACTTAGGCATGCTCTTCCCGATGATTAAGTCGTTTAGCTAATTTGTCCTTAATTCGGTTAGATTGTTTGGTATCGAGCTTAATCTCAATCCGCTCGTGTTCCGATGATGACGGACAATGCCCGTCCGTCATCCGACCCCGTCCATCATTTGACATTTGATGCGGACCACTAAGCATTTGCTTCCGGGGCGCTTTTACGGAAAAAAGTCGCAGGGGGCACACAGCCCCCATGCGACCGAAATTATTCCGGTTTCGCTTATGCTCAAGCCGCAGCCTTCGCTCCGGTCGGTCGGATCGGCGTGGCCTGAGCGCTGGCAACCGGGCGCTCGGCCATCCGTGTCATCGGCTCGATGGTCGCGGTGCCGATCGACAACACTTTCGCGTTCAGTTCGTTAATCATGGCGGGCAGGGCAGAGGTTTCGTTTTTAAGACGTTGCAGGCTTTCCGTGGCCCATTGGTGATAGATATCAATGGCCGCGCCGATATCGTTCTGCTCGGTAAGGCGCTGGACCGCGGATAGGCCCGACTGAAAATCGTCGCTTCGGTTTTTCAACCAAGTTCCGCAAAGAGCCCGATAGATGTCGAGCGACTTAGTGCCGCAATCTATCAGAATTTCTGATTGACGCGAAAATATATTATTAACCTCGGTTAGAGACGTCTGAATTGATGACAGATCAACTGTTTGTTTTGATTCGGTCTGATTCATTTTAACTGCTCCTCAATAAAAGTGTGTGATTGCGTTGTACCCCCGGTCGCCTTTTCATGCAATCGATCAGAGGGCTTACAGCCGGGGTTCTATTGTAATCGAACGGGCGTATACTTTTAACCTTTCGAACAATATTGTGACTGATCCCTTCGGGAAAAGGATGATATCCAATCGAAAGGGCCTTGCCGGAGGGTGGCCGGGCGGTAATGGACAGCTTCGGGCGGGTGGACTATGATCCGAGAGGGGTTAAGGAGCGTCCGATAAGGGGTTCCGGCAAGGTGCTGCCCGCCGGTTCACGCCGGGCCGGATTGCGACGCGAATGACGCGAAAGAAGACCGATATGGTTGAGATGAATGACCGACACCGCCCCTGAAACCGCCCCCTCGTTTGAAACCGGCTCGGTTCCCGGCGTGAACCGGCTGGTGGCGCTGGCGCGGTTGGTGCTCGGGTGGGAGCGGTTGTGGCGTGCCGGCTGGCGTGCCGCGTGTGTTGTCGGGATTTTTTTTGCGCTTGCCCTTTTTGATGTGCTGCCGCGATTGCCGGGCTGGCTTCATGCTTTGGTGCTGGTGGTGATTCTGTGCGGGCTCGGGTTGGCCCTGTTCCGGGGCTTTACCGGTTTCCGTTGGCCGAAACGGGGTGAGGCGCTGCGGCGGCTGGAGCGCGACAACGGGCTGTTGCATCGGCCGCTTGGCGCGCTGGATGACCGTGTCGCCACCGATGACCCGGTGGCCGTGGCACTTTGGCGGATTCATTGCCGGGCCATGGCCGGGCGCGTGCTTAAACTCCGTCCGCCTCGACCCCGGTCCGACGTGGCGGTGCGTGACCCTTTCGGTCTGCGGGTTGCGGTCGGGCTGGTGCTGGTTACGGCGCTGGTTGCCGGCGGTGGCGACGGGTTCTCCCGGTTGGGTGCGGCGCTGACCCCCAGCTTGAACAGCTCCGGGTTTGCCGTGCCCGCCGCTTTCGATCTGTGGCTGGCCCCGCCCGATTATACCGGATTACCGCCGGTCTTCCTGCATCGCGCCGCTGATAGCACCGTCGCTTCCGTCCGGGAGGCTCCGGTTGCTGCGGTCCCGGTCGGTTCGACTGTCTTGGCGCGCCTCAGCGGTGGTTCCGGTGTGCCGGTGCTGACCGTCAATGGTGCAGACCGAGCCTTTTCCGTGGTGGATGAGACTCATTTTCAGGTTCGGGCGACGGTCGAAGCCGGCAACGCGCTCCGGATCGCTCAAGGCGGGCGGCGGCTCGGGTATTGGGACATCCGGGTCGTGCCCGATGCCCCGCCGGTGATTGCCTTTGCCGCGCCGCCCTCGCCCGGGCCGGGCGGTACGCTGAAGCTCGACTATCGGGCCGGCGATGATTACGGGGTCAAGGCGGTTAGCGCGATTGTCCGCCCGCAAACACCGGCCGGAGCCGGGGAAGAGGACGAAGAGCCGATGGAGCTTGCGCTGCCGTTGCCGGGGCTTGAGCGCAAGACGGTGCGGGGTGGCGGGACCCTTGATCTGACCTCAAGCCCTCGGGCCGGGCAACCGGTATCGATTCACCTGCTTGCAACCGATAATGGCGGCAATCACGCCGAGTCGGAACAAGTTTCAGTCGTGCTGCCCGAACGGAATTTTCTGAACCCGGTCGCGCGCGAAATCATCGCCCGGCGCAAGGAGCTGGCCATCGGGGGAGCGGCGGCGAGCCCGTCGGTGGCGGCGGCGCTGTCCGCGCTGTCGGTCCGTGCCGGCGCTTTTCACGATGATGCCGTTGTGTTCTTGGGCTTGCGGGTTGCGGTTTCGCGCTTGGCTTTGGACCGGGGGGGCAAGGCCCGCGCTTCGGTGCGGGCGCTGTTGTGGGATCTCGCGCTTCGCCTGGAGGACGGTGGATTGACGCTGGCCGGGCGCGATTTGCGTGCGGCGGAGCAGGCGTTGGCCGAGGCGCTGGAACGTAACGCTTCCCCCGAGGAGTTGGGGCGCTTGATGGACGAGTTGCAGGCTGCGCTCGACCGCTTTCTCGATACTCTCGATCGGCAGCCGACGGCGAACGGCGCCCGGCCGCCATTGCCGGGACCGCCGGTCACGACCGTTGAGCGCAGCGATATCGAGGCGATGATGCGTAGCCTGCGCGACATGGGCGCGACCGGTGCGCGCGACGACGCCCGCAAAATGCTGTCCGACATGCGCCGAATGCTCGGTAATTTGCAAACGGGCGGAGGGATCGGAAGTGCCGCCGATGCCAAGGCGCTGGAGACTTTGCGCGGGCTTCAGGAGTTGACCGAGCACCAGCGTGCTTTGCGTGATCGGGCGACCGGGCCGGCCTCGCCGGAGCCGACCGCCGATGAACAAGCCGAGTTGCGCCGCCGGCTCGGCAGCCTGATGGAACAGCTCGGCGAGGGGGGCGGCTCGATACCGCACGCCTTCGGGCAGGCCGAGCGGGCCATGCGCGACGCCGAGATGTCGTTGCGGCTCGATAGTCCGGGAGCGGCGGTGCCGGCGCAAAACCGTGCGGTCGACAGTCTTCGGGAAGGCTTGCGTGCGGTCGGCCGGCAGCAGGCGGCTAGCGGTCGCGATCCGCTTGGCCGGATGATGCCGGGGCGCGGCACGCCCGATTCCGCCGGGGTGCGGGTGCCGGAAGAACGCGAGATTCAGCGAGCTCGTGAAATTCTCGATGAGCTGCGCCGCCGGGCCAATCAACGCGAACGGCCGCGGCGG
>SERZ01002117.1_pt1 | contig 10144 bp, 4 predicted proteins | sample 3171461 | NCBI WGS metagenome assembly SERZ01 (sample SAMN06051861, study PRJNA518727) | freshwater metagenome | biome: subpolar coniferous forest; feature: holomictic lake; material: water; isolation source: holomictic Lake 227, 6 m depth | place: Canada: near Kenora, Ontario | collected 2013-06-25... | reverse complement strand
CAATAATATTAATTATCAATGAGTTAAATATTTTAAGCATTTTTTACGCCAATAGGGTATCAATTAATATTCAAACGTTAATTATACAACAACTCATTGTTTTATATCAGTTAATTTAATACCGTTCAGGCACTAGTTAGCCATCCTGTTCCAATACTTTCCACAGTGTAGGCCAATTCTCTGCCGGCATATACGCCTCTATACGCCGAATAAAAGCACATAGCTCGCTAAACTCCTTCGTATAGATTGGCAGTAAGTCTGCTATTCGATTTATAGCGACAATGAACTTATCAATCCTCTGTACAGGGCTATCAAAAGAATAAAGTTTGAGAATTAGATTAGTAATAAATAACCAAAGGGCAGGGTCGTTATGCAATGCGTCGATTGTTTTGTCGATTAGACACCCGCGCAAATATAAGGCTTGTTCACTGTTTAATCGTCCAAGTAGTTCGGCTTGTGCTAAAAATAATTTTTGGTTGGATTGGTCGAATGAGTTTTCCTCGATAAGATTTCCAATAACATTGGTCAACGGCTCAACAAGTTCAGGAGCTACTGAATCTGGATACAGAGCCAAAAGAGAAAAACAGCCAGCTAAAAAATTGAAATCTCCGTTATCGATAGCTGCATCCATGCAAGAGTGTATGCGTTGGTTTTGCGGCAGATATTGCTCGCCAGATAATTGCGCTCGAAGTTGCTCGGCGCACATCCAGGCTTGGTTGCTGATAGCACTATTTCTATGATTGTTTGTAAAATCGGTCGGTTCGAGAAATTCAGAACTTCGGAGTTTAGAATGATCGCATGTATTGCAAGCATTTAAAAGAGGCTGAAGCATTTCGATCACGGTTTGCTGAACATTGCTCAAGTAATCAACATCTCGCCTGAGGATACCTAATGTTCCGCCAATGATTGTTCGCCACCAAGAAGCTGCGCTGGGCAAAATAACATCAGCTTCATTATCCCCAACACTAATAAAAGGATTTTGTTGTGCTTGCAATGCGGCTACAGCTTCCTTGATATTTTTTGAGGCGATAACCCAGTAATCTGAATCAGAGACCTTTTGCTGTAACATGCTGACTAACATGCGGTCAGCATAAATATAAGCACACATAACACGTTGTTCATAAGTGCAGTTTTTGAATTCGACTGTAAGTTGAAAATAGTTCCAAATAAGATGTAAGAGCTCAATGTAGCGTTCAAACACTTCATTGATTTCTGGATTTTGCTCTAATTTTAATAAAGTTTGAATGAGCGTTTCTATCTGTTTTTGCTTGCTGACTTCATCAGGTAAGTGCAAGTACATTGCAAGCAGGTTTTGAAGAACGACTGGATTTAAACTTGATGCGGCTAAATCATCCATCAGTTCTATCATTTTTTCCATAGAAATCCAGTTCGCAGAAAGCGCTTGTTCAACAAACGTGGCAAGATCGAATGGTTCCCCAAAAGGTAGCGCGGCAACACTCGCTAAGCGTTTTTTTATTTTGTCAGGATTGCTGGAGTCGGCAAAAAGCCATTTGGCCGACATTTCATGCGGGCTAGCCGATATGAGTATGTCGATATTAACAGGAAGAATATGCTTCCAATGATGCTTGGAAAGAGCAGATATTTTGAGTGCATACTGGGCGAAGGCGAAGAAGAAATCGCCTGAACGGTCACAACAATTTCGCAAAGCCTCAACTGCCACATTGAAATCATTACTAGCCAAAATAGACCGATGATGGGTTGAATCCTCTTCAGCTAATAGTTCTAATTGGTTTATTTCATCTAACCATTCAATACGTCTATCCGATATTGAATGTTCCAAACGAGCATACGGAATCAGAAGATGAAGGTTGCTAGAATGGCCATTGGCAGCTTGACCTGACACGCTAATCATATCGCCAACCCCATTTTTTGGCTTAAATTCTAAAACAATGTTTCGACCTTTTATGGTTTTAGGAAGTGGTTTATCAGCCCCTAAATTAATACAGGCCTCAGTCAATTCTTGCCATTCGTGTTCAGGAATAAACAAATTAAGTGATTCGAGGTATTCGCCCATCGAAAAATAGCTTTTTAGGTGTGGCTCTAATGCAGGATGTGTGAGTAATTGTGTAAATATTTCGTTAGGGAGATGCCGTAAAGGAGTTGTGAATAAATTGATTGCCAGTGTACTATTTTCATGACGCAAAGAAAATTTTAACTGGTCGATGACTAATTTAGTGAAACGGGATAATGCTGCCTGGCGTAACGCGGGGTGGTTCTGCCAAGCGGGTTCTATGTGTGCAAAAAGCCACTGGTAATACTCATTGATAGCGTGAGGTTGGTTCAGAAACATCCAAGGTAAACTCATTCTAACACTGTGTTCCATTGCCAATTGCTGAATTGGCTCAACGGAGAATTCTTCCCCAAAAGAAACAAGTCGCCCACGCTGAGGCTGAAATTGGTTGTATAGCCAGTTTGCCATTGCAATACGTCGTGGCTTGTCAAATTTGTCCGAAGTCCAAATTTCCTCCATAGCAGCATCCACTAGCCGATGCAGTTGAAATCGAAACATTGCCTCCTCAGGCATTAAGCCAGGGCGCAATGGTTCTTTATTAAGAATGGATGTTGGTGCGAGCGCTAAGAACACGCTTTCGCGTAGTTTTGCCAAAAAAGAATTTTCTATTAAACAACTGGATATTGCATCAAGCTTGGCTTGTGCTAATTCATCCATCAGATAGTTTATTGGCGGTAGACGGCAACCAACGCCGGCACGAAACAAATTCCGAAAAGATTCAAGAAATTTGCCTTTGCTTATTACATTACGTGAATGCAGTACAGCTAAAATGTCATGTACACCAACAATAGGCACCTGTTGCGAGGCTGAGGCAGTAGTATAGCTACCGAGCAAACGATCATCTATCCAAACAGGACAGTTCGTCTGTTCGATACCAAGTAATAATTGTTGCAACTCATAACTTAACTGTTGATCAATGTGCTGTTCTTCAGGTACGCACTGTAATGTTAGAAGCTTAATTTTGCCTTTGAGTTGGTATTGTTTAAGTTGAGACTGCAACGACTCCAGCCAGCTTTTAATTTTATGCCGATAACGATAATTTTCAATATCTGAGCGAAGTTGTTCGTGTATGCCATCAACGCAATACAGTTTAAACATCTTGCTAGCGGCTTCCAAACCATTCAATTTAAGCAGCAATTCCAAAAAAGGACGATTTACCAACAAGTTGTTACAATCATTAAGCTGCTTGATTCTCAATGGGGCGGGATTATGAATAGATTCTTGTTTTAGTTGGTTTTCTTCTAAGGACAATTCGCCTCTCTGTTGCATAGCTGAAAGAACATCAGCATAAGTTATTTGTAGAGCTTTCAAGGACTCTGGAATGTCACCACTCTCAAACATTTCAGTCGCAAAATGTTCTTCGACAATCCACAGCTTATGTTTTTCAGCTAGATACCAATCAACACGGTCTGAGAGCTGTAAACCTGAAAACTCTCCTATTTCCAGTTTCGGTTCTGGTAACACTATCAACGGCAATTTATCCAAATAACTCAATAACTGTTCAGCCTGCTCAATCAAGTCAGATTGCACACGAACTAATTGTTGAATTTCATGTTGAATAATAGAAAATAAGCAAGGTGCGATATAGATTTCGTCAAACGCTTTATCGAGAAACGGGAAGAGTTTCAGCTCGTGTGCCATCAAACAGGCTGAATAATCCATACTTAATGAACGGCCCTGCCAATTTTTAAGCAAAGGATCTACAGATCCACCGCCGTAGCTCATGAAAAATGGAACATGCTGGCAAAACGATTTTTCATGGTTATAATGCCATCGCCAGTAAAAATCAGCTCCCAATGAAGCCCGCTGACTATCTAGCCAAAGATGCAAAGGTAAGTGACCAGCAAGAAATTGCTGCCAATTAGTTCTGCTACGCTCCTGACCTTCATCTATCCATTTCAAAAGAGTGGGCAGTTTAATTTCCTGTAACAAACCACTGTCTGGAAAATTCTGGTGTAAAGCTGCCAGTTTCATGGATGCCCAATCACTATGACCAGACTCAAAGCCAACCATTGCGGCACCGAGCTGTAGTTGCGGGTCATTCGGAAAACGTTCAGCAGCATCCTGTGCATACCGAAATGCCACCGCAGGGTCATTAGTCAAGGTGTATTGAGCGATTTGCATTAAAACTTGAGGCGTTTGAAAACCTTGTTCAACGCCCTGTTTTAGTAGCTCGATGGCACGCGGAACATCGCCCATCCATGCTTGCAAATAAGCCCGCTGCACTAAAAGTCCTTCATTTGGCTGCGCCTGCCACAACACTTCGCTAGCCTCCCATGCTGGCGTATACTGCCCTTGACCAATTTGTACTGTCATACGGCTGGCGTAATAATTATTAATTAATCCATCGCGTTCAAATACAGACCGATATTGCTCTAGGACAGCCAAAGCTTCTATGGGTTTTTTTAATGCCCATAATGCTTGGGCAAGTTTTTCGGCAATATGCGCGGGAGTTTCTTCTTTAAAACGTTCTAAACAAAGGCTGGCGAATTTAGCCAGTTCCTGCCACATGCGTTTTTGATGGTAGATACTCACAAGATTGACGTAATCAAGCCGTGTGCCTGGACTGTTTGCCAACTCATGGGCAAGAAGAAGCGCTTCAGAATCTTTGCCACACCGTAACCAATAACCAGCCTTAACCCGCCGATATTCGGTACAATCGTCCAATTCAGTTATGCGCTCCGCTAATTCACTCAGTCGTCCTGATGACTCAAGACTGTGAACAGCACGATCTAGCCAACGTACTTTTTTGTCTTCATCGTTTGTCGAAAAACGGTATTCAAAGCGCAAGAGATGTTGCCAAGCGGATTCTTCTTGGCCTGTATGCAATAGTAAATCCGTGTACATCTCAATTTGCCAAGTCGGAGAATGCGGCTGTTCACAGGCTTTATGCAGAGCATCAAGAGTATGACTCCAGTCGTAATCAGCCATCAGTCGCATCAAACAAAGAATGGGCGCTGGATCGATTGGATTTTCAATTAGAGCCAGCTTTGCTTTTTCAATGGCATCGGCATGTTTGTCGGGCAAACAGACACAAACAGCAAGATAAGCGCCGATAATTGCTTGCCTCACTTCGTTTCTTGGCTCTGCGTTTATATTCTTTAGTGCTTGCTCTGAATAACTCAGAGCTACTCGCATTTGCCTCTCTCGATCACCGCCAAGCGAAAACATATTGGATATGAAGAATTGTGGTGGAATAACACCAGCGCTATGCAGCTCAGTAGGCAGTGCTTGCCAAAACACAATATAGCTAGCAGTTAGTTGAAAGAGAATCTTGTCCTGATTTTTAGAAAGTGCGGGGGCAAGTACTTGCCATGCTCCATCTGCATTTTGAGTCGCTAACAAACAAAGTGCTTGAAACCTTAGTATTTCGTCAGTAACAGGCGTTGCCAGCTTGCTCATGAACTCGTCAATTTCCGAGAATCGACCAGAACCCAGTAAATACTTAAAAAGGTTAATTACAATAGATTCCGAATCGAGCGGTGCAAGGATAGCAATGGCATCTTCAAATTGCTCTTTTTCGGCTAACTCAAAGGCTCGGTAAGTGCGATCATCGATTTGTGGATTAAGACGGCAGGCGGTTTTGTAGTAAGGGACATATTGCTCAGCAGGCTTATTATCTTCTTGCGCCCAACGAGCCGCGTGGTAATAATAACGCGCTTGAATATCTTGAGGTATTTGACTGCCGGCTAGCGAAGCCAGCTCTATTGATAACTTATCACAAGCAGCCTCGATATTTCCAGCTCCACGCATAGCAATAATCGATTCAAGCTTTTCTGCATAAACACCACCGAGTTCAGAGCGCAATTGCTCTAACTCAGCGGAAGAAGACGATTCTGTTATTTTTGATTCTGTGGCAATGCTTGCGTAACTAGTTTCTGATCTATATGGCGTGGTATTTCCAGTTTTAAAACTTGGTGGACGTTCTAAAGGAGCATGTTGTAGCGCATGAAGAACAAAAGCAGTCGCATTCTGTGCAGCTTGTTGTTGTCGTGTTTTTTTGTCTTGATGCTTGTTTCCATCTGCCCAGTCGCAAATAGCCTTAACTAAAATCCAATCGACTTTTTCATCTTGACAAGCTGTATAGAGCCCTGCACCTTCCATTTCGCCACCAATGGCTTCAGACTCTAGTTTTATTAGCGATTTTCGGTAGTTAATGTTATCTACTAATTTTTCACCGCTTAATATCAAACCAAACTCGACCTTATCACCATCCCAATCCAAGTGGGCGCTTTGTAGGTAATTTACTAATCTAGGAGAAGCATGAGGTTTGTCGCCACGCGGTACGATTTTGCCGTTTTTACCAACTCTTTGAGTTTCATAAAGCATCAATTGCTTGGATATTAAAATATCGCCGATAGATTGATCCTGTTCATTAACTCCAAAAGCGATCCCCACCATGATGACAGCATGGGGATTTAAAGCCATGATTCCTTTTTGTACGGCTTGCTGCGCTGCTCCTAATCCCCCTGCTCCCATTTCCGATAGAGCCATGAAGATCCTAGAACCATGAATTTCACCCATATCTCGATAAACTCGGCCATCTATAGTGTTTTTTTTCGCTTTATTACCAGTAGCTTGTTCGAAAGCTTTAAGTACAGCTAAACTTTCAACTCGAGTGACAGTAATAATCAAAACGTCGGCATAAGCGAGTTGTGAGTTAGGCATAATGCTATTCCTTCAGTTATATATTTTAAAATTCCATGAACAAAAACAACCGCGATTTCATTCGTTGATCCCCTAGTCTCCCCTATGAGAAATTTGATTTTTGTAGGTTTAAAGTCTGTCTATAATTATCAAAATATTCGCCAATTTGGATTTGTTGGTGTTTCAACAAATGAAAGAATTAATTATTTAAATCAATTACACAATAACACTCACCCCATCAAAACTTAGTTTCAGCCGAATTTATATGTTTTGCGAAGGTATTCAATTATAACAGCTCGTAGCCGCGTAGGCTGAGTTAGACATAAGCATAACCACCTTGGAATGGGCAAAAAACATGACTTGGAAAGGTTTAGTCCGGTCATTATACTCGTGGAAACCACTTACCAAAAAGGTGTGCTGATGGCGAAGAAGGAATTTAACGCGCTTGCCAACAGAATAGATCGGGATGCATCATTGTCGAAATACTATTTGACCATCAGACCTCAAGCTTAAAGATGGGTTAATTGGGGGGTTATTTATTGCGAGTTGCCTAAGATAGATTTATCTCACTGTCCGCAATGGCCGGTGGGTAGTGCCAATTGGTTCGCTAGAATCGACTGACCGCTATATGTGAGTATGCTGCCATTCGGAAATCTGGATTGAGTGACAACTAATGAAGAGGGTTTTTAGCCAAGCGGTCGCGGTGAGTTGAGCCGAATTAGCACACAGACCTACCACCGCGACCGGTTGACTAAAAATCCAGTTGAACTGAACCGCCGCACAGGCCTTGGTAGTATGGGAATTGAATTATAACGGCCTCATCGAAGCGGGGATACTGACTGGGGGAAAAGCACTCAGAGAAAACCGGTGCCGTAGTTTTTGGCCAGATATCTGTTTGTTGATCGGCCGCAAAATCTTATTTGTTGGGCTAATTAGCTGCGGAATGAGTGGCCTACCAATGATTTTGTAGGCTCCGAGCAAAGACATACCAACGTTCCGCTTGGCAATTCCGGAACTGCTCAGTAGAGTTTGGAGATGGGTATTCATGAGCATTCTCCCGGAGGTCCATGTGGCAAGGTACCAGGCAGGAAGGTTTCTATGCAAATCATGTGCCCCTGTTTGCACTTTGGGCAATCACGCAACGATTTGCCGGTGAGTTGTTGGTAGCGGTCTCGATAATCTATCGAGGCATCGAGGCGTTTAGCGACTGAAGCAGGGGCAGCGAGTAACTGCCGGCAGCGAGTCAGTTTAGCCAAGCGACAGCGATTGGCAAGAAAGCCGTAGTGCCTGATCCGCTGAAATCCGCTGGGCAGGACATGCAACAAGAAACGACGCATGAACTCATCGGCATCCAGACTCATCACCTTCTGTCGCGATTCGTGACGGTAATCCTTCCAGTGAAAGCGAACTTTGCCTTCGACGCAATCGATCAAACGATGATTGGCAATAGCGACCCGATGCGTATAGCGGCCTAGATACTGAAGGACCTGCTCAGGACCGCCAAACGGTCGCTTGGCATAGACCGCCCAGTCGACCTTTCGTAGTGGAGCCAGATGCCGGGCAAAGGCTTCGGGACTCTGAAGTGCTTCAAGTGTGTTAAAAAAGTGCAGCTGCCCAGCGTCAAAGACAACCTGCAACTGTTCCAGAAACAGCCGACGAAATAACCGCGACAGGACGCGTACCGGCAAAAAGAAGCCAGAACGACAGGAGACCCAATGTTCGCCGTCAGCACTGATGCCACCGCCCGGCACTACGCAATGCACATGCGGGTGATGCTGCAAAGTTTGACCCCAGGTATGCAACAAGGCGATGAAGCCAATCTCGGCGCCCAAGTGCTTGGGAGTGGTCGCGATGGTGCGCAAGGTTTCTGCGGTAGCGTGAAACAAAATGTCGTAAACCACGGTCTTGTTCTGGTACGCGATGACGGCAATCTCCTCGGGTAGCGTGAACACAACGTGGAAATACTCAACGGGTATAAGATCGGCCTGGCGATCTTCCAGCCATTGTGCCCGTACCAGTGATTGACATTTAGGGCAGTGCCGATTGCGGCAACTATTATAGGCGATACGTTGATGTCCACAGTGGTCGCATTGCTCAACATGTCCGCCGAGAGCTGCAGTACGGCAACGCTCTATCGCGCTCATGACGCAGCGTTGCCCTCGACTGAGGGACTCGGCATGTTGCTGGCGGTAGTCAGAACCAGCCTGGCGGAAAATATCCGCCACCTCAAGTCCGGCGACGCTCATCACTCAGCTCAGAAATAAGCGGGTGGCACTGGGGGGACTGCAGCTAGACCTTCAATTTGAGGTAAGCAGTCAAAGGGACTGGTGGTAGCGCACACGGTCGTGGTGGCGACCTTTAAGTAGCGCGAAGTGGTCGTTAGGCTACGATGACCCAACAGCAGCTGAATGGTGCGAATATCAGTGCCGGATTCCAGTAGATGTGTAGCAAACGCGTGTCTCAATGAGTGCGGAGTAATGGGCTTGGCAATTCCAGAAGCGCGATGAGCTTTCTGGCAGGCCAATTCGACAGCATTCCGGGTTATGGGTTGGCCGATCAGGTCACCCGGGAATAACCATAATTTTGGGCGTAGTGTTTTCCAGTAGTCACGCAACACTTCTAACAAACGAGGTGAGAGCATGATGTAGCGATCCTTGCGCCCTTTACCTTGATCAACGCGCAGCATCATCCGCTGGCTATCGATGTCAGTCACCTTGAGATGGATCGCTTCGGAGACCCGTAAGCCTGCTGCATAAGCCGTCATGAGAATTGCGCGGTGCTTGATGCTATCGATTGAATCGAGGAAATGCATGACTTCTTCGCGGCTGAGAATCACAGGTAACTTGAAGGGTCGTTTCGGCATTGGAATCTCATCAATGGCCCAGTCGCGTTTGAGCGTGACTTTGTATAAAAAGCGCAATGCGCCCGTAACGACACTGACGCTGCTCGGTGAAAGCCTCCGGGTCTGTGTTAAATAAAGTTGATAGGCGCGAATTGCTTCCAGACCGAGCTTATCTGGCGAACGATGAAAGTGTTCTGCGTAGGCGATAACCTGTTGCAGGTAGGCTGATTGGGTATTGTCGGCAAGATTGCGAATACGCATATCATCGATCATGCGTTGGCGTAACGGGGTAATGGGTTTAATTGTTGAAGTCATGACACTGCTCCTGTTTTGAAACAAGGCGGACTGCCTTATCCCTTAACATAGGGAATAGTTTTATTATTTCAATTGTAGGTGGACATATCTTCTTGCCGACACTACCGCGCAGCGGTTTAGTTCAGTGGCCGTAATGCAAAGCTTTGCATTACGGCCAAAAGCTGCCCGATGGTGAATGTAAATTAAGGGCAGGTTATTTACCCATTGCAAACCTTCGTGGCACACAAAAAATCGATTTTCTATTTACTTAAAATATTTGTACGGGTTCCCAAAGCTCCGTCCAAGGAACGAAAAAAGCTTAAATAGCA
>SERZ01002116.1_pt1 | contig 10147 bp, 9 predicted proteins | sample 3171461 | NCBI WGS metagenome assembly SERZ01 (sample SAMN06051861, study PRJNA518727) | freshwater metagenome | biome: subpolar coniferous forest; feature: holomictic lake; material: water; isolation source: holomictic Lake 227, 6 m depth | place: Canada: near Kenora, Ontario | collected 2013-06-25... | reverse complement strand
CGGCTTATAGGTTGCTCCTTGCAAAATGCCGCCCCTCGATTTAGAGAGCGTCAAACTGTCACACCGTAGGAGCCCAATGATCACTATCTGTGTCTGGACCGATCCGCGTATTTTCGATATATCGTTTGTAAATTATAAATGGCCTAAATAGGGCCGTAACTACCATTACAGGCGCTGAAATATGGCTAACGTCCTTGTGATTGACGACTGTCAGGTTAGCCGAACGGCGCTGCGGTTGTTCCTTGAAAGAGGGCACCATCGTGTTGCTGAGGCTACAACGGGTGCCGAAGGGCAGCGGCTCTTCACTACTGAACAACATGATATAGTCTTCACAGATATCTTTATGCCTGACCAAGACGGGATCGAAACAATTGTCAATATCAGGAAAGTGAACAAAACTATCCCCATAATAGCCATGTCGGCAGGCGGGAGCTCTGGTCAGTATGATTATCTAGATCATGCTATAAAGCTCGGCGCGAACCACGCTTTTCAAAAACCGTTCTGCTCAAAGGTTATTGCTGAGCTTATTGAAATGTTGCCATCTTAGTTTACTGATTGTATGACCAGAGGACATCGCGATGATTAGTGGCCGTATCACGATAGCTGTAAAGCTGACATTGCTAATACTAACCTTCGTTGGTGCTGGTGTCGCCTTTGTATTATTTAGCGCTAATTTGTACTATAATATTGCCCTAAATAGCAAGATGTCTGAGGTTAGGAGCGCCTCAAAAGACGCCATAAAAGTCATCACATATTTCTATAATCTTGAAAAAGATAGATCTCTTACCAGAGTTCAGGCGCAAGCTGAGGCAGTCAAAATAATCAAGGCATTGAGAAATGAGGATGCTGATTATCTGTGGGTAAACACTTATAATGGAGAAATGATTTGGCACCCTAATGAAGCACTTATTGGGAAAAATCTTATTGACATGACCGATAACAGTGGAACTCATCTATTTCGTAAATTTACAGATATTGCTCGCGGAGAAGGCGGAGGTTTTGTCCGTTATTACTGGCCGAAGCCATCACAAATTGGGCCTGTCGAGAAGGTCTCCTATATAAGTGGTTTTGCTCCATGGGAATGGGTAATTGGTACCGGTGTATATCTGGATGACGTTGATAAGGACCGAAGCTCTTATGTTACAAACGCGATTATATTGAGCTTCATTACACTTATTATATTGACCACGATTCTTGTGACGCACTGGGTATTTGTCTCACGACAGATACGTCAACTGGAGGCTGCCTTAGCATCAATGGCTACAGGAAAATTCTTTGTCAATGGCGCCCTTGTCCATCCCAGCAATGAATTTGCTAAGCTCTGGGCTTGCGTTTCCAAACTCGGTGTATACCTTGGATCTCTTGAAAGGGGTTATCTTGATCACGAGGCTGAAAAGGTTCGCGAGCGTTCAGACCACGACAAAATCATAACAGGAATCATAACTGATTGCGAAACGAAAGTTGCCACAACATGGGAAGCAATAAAAGATAGAGTGATCGATATACGAACCGCGTCCACAGCGCTCAACACTCAGATTGAGGGAGCCCATCGTCAATCGGACGAGCTTGTCAAGGAGCTCGGCAACGAGAAGGATCATGTAAGCGATGTTGGATCAACGCTTGAAACCTGTCGTGCGATAATATCTAGTTGCTCAGAGGGCGCAGCATGCCTTGCCAGTAATAATGAACATTTATCGCTCGCTTGTAAATCACTTGTCACTGTTTCGACTAAGTTTAGTCGGGCCATTGAAGATGATTTACAGCAGGCAATCCATATCATACAAAGCGCTGCCGGTCACATCAAGTTGATTGACATAATACTGAGTGACATTGTCATTGATGGGGCCGGAGGCGGCGGGCAAAAGGACTATCAGTCGGTGTCGTCTGAAACCAAATCCATCCTCCAACGGATGAATGACGCATCAGATAGGCTCCAGCTCAATAGAGGAAATTACCTTGAGCATATACCAACAATCAATGAGATTGATTCTTCAAATGCCGCTTTTGACCACCGTGGAGGAAGCTTCGACATCTCTCTAGAGCTAAAACATGCTGAGAATATCATTGGGAGCATGACGCTCAATATGATAACCACCTACGAGGCGTCAACAAAGCTAGCCTCGATTACAAGTGAGATGGCCCATATAGCCGCCAAACAAAACGCTGAGCTGATAAAGGTCGTTTGGAAGACATTAGACGCAGCCTCATCAATGGAGGAGATTATCGAGCACATTGAGAGATCAATAATTCAAATTCGGCAGCACGCGGCAAAACAAATCTAGTAGCCGTCGGAGAATGAAAATGAGCTCTCAAAGTCAAAAGGACACTATATCCCAGTCACATATACGCCTGTTGTATAGGGTCGCTCTCTACGCACTTATAACATCGATCTCGATGACCCCGGTCGCATTGATGGTCTCATATGAATACTCTAAGACCCGATATGACAGAATTGTTGACCATCAGGTCTCAGATTTTCAGAAGCAATTATTCTCAAAAATTGGCGCAGGCGCTGATCGCCGCGTTATCCAGAACGAACTAGTTGAATATCTCGCCGATAAAGAGGGGAAGCCTTCAGAGGAGGCGCACCTTGAGTATATTTTGCTAACTGACGAATTTGATCAAGATGTCGCCGAGGCTATGGGAAAGAATGGCAGAAACCGTGGTTTTTCGAAGATATCTACGACTTCCTGTGTCCAATCATTTTTCCCAATAATAACCTTCGGCGAACAAAAGTACTTCTGCTCGAAGTCAGCAATTGCTAACGGCCACTCCCACTATAATTTATATGGGATACTTATCGTTTCGGACGACGTAATTTCTGATTTTATTGGAAACGCAGTCTTGATTTGCGCTTTCACATCTTTTGTAGTTATAATTGTTTCTATTGTTCAGTACTACGTCTCATTGAGAGTTAGCCAAACCCTTATAAAAGCCAATGTGAAAACGCTTTTACTTCTCGGAAATGCGGTCGCCTTGCGTGACAATGATACATTCCACCACAATCTTAGGGTGGTTATATATTCATATCACTTTGGTAATATGGTCAACCTTCCAGAAAATACAATGAATGATTTGATTAGCGGGGCATTGCTACACGACATTGGCAAGATTGGAATACCGGACGCGATATTACAAAAGCCTGGAAAGCTAACCTCGCAAGAGTTCGACGTTATCAAGGGGCACGTCGTTCTTGGGGAGCAAATTATGCTCAATTCTGAATGGGTTGGCAGCGGGATTGATGTTATAAAGTACCATCATGAAAAGTATGACGGATATGGGTATCCGTATAAATTATCCGGAAATGATATACCAATAATAGCCCGGATATTCGCTATCGTCGATGTTTTTGACGCACTGACGAGTGAGCGGCCTTATAAAGATGCCAAGACATATGAGGATACAATGGTGGTGCTTATGTCCTCAAAGGGATCACACTTTGATGCTGAGCTTGTGGATAGTTCATTGATATATCTCGTATGCTGTATGAGAATTATGCCAATCGAAATGACGATATAATTGTTGATGAAGCTAATCGCATCCTAAATGTCTATTACGGATAGCTCTGGTAGCGTCACGCAAATTTATTGGAGGTTTGAATGAACTATAGCACAGAGAGCGGCGATGAGATAGGGCTCAGGCTTTGCGTCTCTGGGCGCCTGACGTTCAATGATCATCTCGAAATGAAGAACATTACCAGACACATCATTACAGCACAGATAAAACATTTTACCTTCGATTTTTCTAATCTTGATTTTATTGACTCTGCCGGAATTGGAATGCTGCTGATAATTGCTAGTGAAGTAAAATCCATTGGTGGGCTATTCATAGTTGAAAATCCTTGCGGTCATGTCGCTCGCGTTTTTGAAGCAGCAAAAATTAGAGATATGATTACTATATTATCAGAGACCAATGTAGCTGAAGAATCTATCCGCTATCCATGACATAGGCTTCGCCAATACCATTGATTGTTTATAGCCTTCAATAACGAGGTTTGCGCCATGGAAATGTTCTGGAAATCTCAGCTTGACTATGTGTTTTTTGTTTACGGCCTTTCGTTTATATTATTTGGCTATGTATGCTTGACAATTAGACGGCTTGAGTACGGCGCTCTTTCCTGGGAAATGCTAGCCTACTTTGGGTTTATTCACGGCGCCTGTGAATGGCTTGATTTATGTGCGATAAGCATCGGAGACAATCATCTTTTTTCAGTTTGCCGACTTGTGCTAAAAGCGCTTTCATTCTCTGCTCTCTTTATTTTCTACCTACAAGCCTCGCCAATTCGATCACCTGGACGGCATCTCCCTTTACTAATTGGTTTTCTGCTTGTTGTGCTTATGTCCGCAGAGTTTCTCACTGTTTCCGTTGCCGCTATAGATGATGTTGTTCGATGGGTGGTCGCGCTACCAGGATGTATCTTGACTGCCATAATCATTTACCGAACCGCAACGCTTGAAGTTGGCAGACGGAAGGCGCTTCTCTATCTTATCTCAGTTTCATTCGCCTGCTATGGATTGGTCGCTGGAGCGACTGTTCCAAACTCAGAGATTGTTCCCGTCTGGGCCCCGAGCCACCAAGCTTTTCTTTCAACTGTCCACGTTCCAGTCCAGGTGTTTCGGGCAATTTTTGCGGTCATTGCTGCTGCCGCGTTATGGGGATATGAAATCGAAATCTCCCTTTCAGAATCCACAGCAAAGGCTATGCGATCAGGTTTTCGGCGGACACTACTAGCTCTGTTTGTTGTTTGTGTTATTGGCTGGATACTTACCTACTGGCTTGGGCAGGTTGAGACTGGTTTGAATGGGCGACGTCTTATTGGAATCGTTTCGTGCCTTATTATTAGCCTTCAGATACTAATTCATTATGCTGAGGTGAAGCAGCGGCTCAATGTTGAGATAAAACTACTTGAAAATCAGAAGCAGCTTGAGCATCTAATTGGGTATCTTGAAAAGCTGAGAAGCGAGGCTAGCGCTAAAGAAGATCGAGGGGCGTAGGTGTTGGGCTCCTGGAACTGCCAATACATGACGAGCATGGCAAATGACAAAAACCATCTCCACATACACTTTGCCAAAGGCGCCCCTTGTTTCTAGGCTATCCTATCAATATTGCGTTTCCGATCTAGGGACATTTTATTGCTGATGCGGCCGGTCGTCAATGGAGCAAGCCTCATGTCTTAGATACTTTACCGTTTCATGCTGCGTTGCGGCAGCCAAATTTCTATGATATAACAATCTCAAGCAAGCTGAGCGGTTCCGAATGGGCCGCTTTGCGGTGTGGTGCGGTGCGGTGGCTTTTTTACCTGTGTCAAATCACCGGTTCTTTCTGGAGGCACACTGATGACCAAGAACGAAGATATCGCTACGGCGGCAAACGCCCTGCTCTCCACCCTTGCCACCACCTTTGGCCGCGTTTCCGCCAACATGCGGGCAACGTCGGCCAAACTGGCTGACACCTGCGAACGGATTAGGATTGCCAGAACCCACCGGCAAACTGCCTGATAGCTAATTGCTGCCGCTTTGAACTGTGCTCAAGCTTTGCGGATGCGGTTGACGAAAACATCAACCGCCTTCTTGAGTTGAGACGCTTCACCTGATAACTGGCCCGCTGAGCTCAGGACCATATCCGAAGCCTGCCTGGCTTCAGAAGCGATGTTGTTCACGCCGACAATACTGGATGACACCTCGGCAGTGCCTTGATAAGCGGCCATGATGCTCCGGGATATCTCCTTGGTGGCGGCGGTCTGCTGCTCTATCGCGGCCGCAACAGCAGTCGCAATGCAGCTAACCCGGTCGATAGTTGTGGTGATGCGGCCAATCGCTTCAACTGTCTTGCGTGTGACAGCCTGGACATGGTTGATCTGGGCCTGAATTTCCTCGGTCGCCTTCGCCGTCTGTCCTGAAAGTGCCTTTACCTCACCGGCAACAACCGCAAAGCCCTTGCCCGCCTCGCCGGCACGTGCTGCTTCGATAGTTGCGTTTAGGGCAAGCAGATTGGTCTGCGTTGCGATACCGCTGATTAGTGCGACAACTTGCCCAATTTTTTCAGCAGCGGCTGTTAGACCGGCGACTATCTCATTTGTCTGGGAGGCTTCTTCAACGGCCGAGACAGCAATCCTGGAAGTCTCAGATACCTGTGTGGAGATTTCTTTGATCGACGCGTCGAGTTCCTCGGCGGCTGACGCGACAGTCTCGACGTTGTGAGATGCCTGCTCAGAACTCCGAGCGACGGCATCCGCTTGCTCACTGGTTTCCGTCGCAATCGAGGACATTGACGAAGCCGTATGCTTCATTTCCTCCGCCGCCTCAATCATCGTCGTCATAACCGCCGTGACGGTGCGTTCTAGTTCATCGCCTAGTTCGACCAGGGCATCCCGGCGGGCCTGCTCCTGCTGGCGTCGCATTTGTTCCTGTTCAGCACGGAGTCGTACCATCTCGATAGCGTTGTCCTTGAATACCGCGAGGGCTCCAGCCATCGCCCCGATCTCATCCTTACGCTCTGTAGCAGGAACCGTCACATTGACATCGCCAGAAGCCAGTTGGCGCATTGCCGCAACCATGAGGTTGACTGGACTGGTAATTCCCCTTGCGATGAACAGTGACAGCCCGACGACGAGCGCCAGAACAGCAAGAACGATCAAAACCATTATCTTCGCCTGCTGGGCGTAAATCTCATCAACATCATCAAGATAGATGCCACTACCGATTATCCAGCCCCAGGGCGCGAAGCCCTTTACGTATGATATCTTGCGTACAGGCTTATCATGCCCCGGTTTCGGCCATAGATAATCAACGAAACCAGAACCATCTGTGCGAACGGCCTTGATAAACTCTAGAAAGATATGCTTCCCATTCGAATCTGATAGTTCAGACAAATCTGACCCAACAAGCTTTGCGTTTGGATGGCTCAGCATCGTTGGGTGATTATCGTTCACCCAGAAATAGTCACCGCTTCCATACCGCAATAATCCAACGGATGTCAGGGCTTTCTTTTTTGCGGCCTCTGTAGATAATAAGCCAGACTTCGCCTCTTGCTCACATTCAGCGACGACTCCATACGCAACATTTACAAGCTGCTGAACTTTTTCACTGCGATCGGACATTAGATTACTATAGAGGCCATCAATCGCCATATACGCAATTCCAACCATACCAAACACGGCAGCTGCCACGATCAATAAAGTCCGGCCCCTGATCTTCAAAATAGGGAGGCTCATATTAGGATTTCCTCATGCGGATTTCTAAATTTAGCTGGTAGAGATTGAAATTATACAATTGGGTGGGAGCTACGGCAAGCTTGATCGGTCACAAAAAGTTTATGCGGCGGTGCCGCGCCATCGGCATCACCCAAAAAAATGAGCCGCTGTGTCCAACGGCTCAGTTTTAGGGAGGAAATAACCAAGAGGGGCGAAACCGCAGTCCCCGTCTCTACGTGACTTTCTTATAATCAATGGCGTGCTCAGTGGCAAGGCCATGATCATTACGCTGGCAATGGGGCTCTTGGAGATGGCGTGGTGTCGCAGTCGTAATCATCGTGTTGCCTGCCGCAAATCAGCATGGTAACGAGCTCCTGCCTGTTGATACCAGACCCGCAGGGAGGCGTCCCATCAATGAACAAGGCAGAATTGATACAGAAAACTGCCCAAAGGTATCGCGAGCTAAATTTTTCTGATATCCAAAAGATTGTCAACACTGTCTTTGATCAAATGTCAGCTGCCCTCGCTCGCGGTGATCGAATTGAATTGCGCGGTTTTGGTTCATTCTCCCTCAAACATAGGGAGGCACGTGTTGGTCGCAACCCACGAATTGGGGAGAAGGTGGAAATTCCGGAAAAATATCTCCCATCTTTTCGGGTTGGCAAGCAACTTCGTGAGCGCATCAACCGATCTGATCCGTAATCACTCCACGGAAAAAGGCCCTTTCTCGTCGTTCACCGTGCCAGTTTCATTGCTACCAGTGTATCACAAAGTGACACAAGCATCCCTATGCGATCCTTATCCACCCACTGGAAGGCAGCGTTGACCACCGTTCACCGCCCTTTCGAACGATCATAATGACCGTAAATTCGCTGATTTTGTATCAGAAGGTAGGGCTCAAATCATGAACAAAGCTGATTTACACAGAAAATACACGGGGAGAAAAATAACACGCTAACTCATTGCTATATATAGTATAATCCTATCGTCTATACTACTACGGATCAGAAGGCTAGGAGTTCGAATCTCTTCGGGCGCGCCATTTTTCAAGGACTTAGCAGCACAACTCGACAAGAGCACGCAAAACAACTTAAGCGTGCTTTCGTGCCCATGTTGTTGAAAACATGGCAATTTTCTGCTGCCCCCTTGATCCACCATCCCCAAAGTGCTACCGACACGTTTTGACCACGCGTTTACGCCACTCGTAAAACGCACATATCCCACACGCGGGGTAATCAAAATGGCGGCACATATCGACAATCAGCGAACCCTCTTCGGAGGGAAAGTCGTCATCTACCAGCGCACCGATATCAAGAACACTACATGGCATTGTAAGATAAAATTCCCGAAAACACCGCCCGTCCGTCAAAGCCTCTGGACAACAGATGAACGAGAGGCTGAGGAGAAGGCGAGTGAACTTTATCACGAACTCAAGCATCGCCATAACAAGGGCTTGTCCATAGCTCGTAAAAAGTTTGACGACGTTCTTGCGGAATATCTCCGTGACCTTGAGCACGAGGTTGAGATTGGGGTAGCGAAGCGAAAGAAGTTAGCAGATCACAAGGCCATGTCAAAATACTCTCTGGAGTATTTTGGTTCTCGCCACATCGATCTCATTACATCGACAGAGATTTCAAAATATCAAAGGTGGCGCCGGGATTACTGGTTCATAGGTCCAGGAGCCGAGCAGGAAACCTACGAATATGTCCGCGAGGGCAAGACGGTTGTTTCCAAGAAGCGACCGCCGAAGAGACCAGCGCCATCTACTATCAACAACGAGAACTCCTTGCTTCGCGCCGTCTTCAATTTCGCCGCCGCCAAGGACTGGATCAAGGTGGGCGAGATACCCGTCATCGATCAGAAAATTGACAAGGAGTTTACCGGGGAGGATGGGCATCGTCGCCCTGGCCTATCGGTGCCGGAGGTGAAGCATCTGCTTGCGGTTAGCGAGCGGCGCTTGAAGGAGGTCGAGGGTGATCGGCGCCTGTATCACCAGCGGTTCATGCTCGATATTTTTGTTGGGATCATGGCGTGCACAGGATGCCGCGACTACGAGGTAATGAACCTGCGCTGGGTCGATATCGACTATGTGAACAGGAATGACGGCAAGCAGTTTTCTAAGGTCTATGTAAAGGGCAAAAGGAAGCAGAGGTGGCTTGTGCCGCTGAACGGATTAGTCGATGTGATCGATCGACTTGTGACGTTCACCATTGATTACAGGTTGCGCCTTGATCCAGATGGCGATTGCTCACTTGAGGTGGATGAGACGCCAATATTTTTCGATTATGATGGCAGTCGCATCGATAGTTTCGGTCGAGGGTTCCGGTCATTGATCGAGGAAGCGGGTCTGTATATTGACCCAATCACAGGAAAGGGGCGTGACGCATATTGCCTGCGCCACTACTATGCAACGGAGAGGCTAACAAGTGGCGTTCCTATCTATACATTGGCCAAAAACATGGGGACAAGTGTCCAAATGATTGAGCGTCACTACGGGCACCTTGCACCTGAAATGGCCGCTGACGTGCTGACGCAGGAGAACGATAACGAGGACTAATGGCTTAATATTCTTCTCCAAGCAGGATGGTCATCACGCGAACGGTAACAGCCGGATCAGCAGGGTTGGGTGATGCGTATTCCATGTTGCGGTCATAGTAGTCGATTTTAAACATTACTCTATTTTCATTAACCGTTAGTAATGCGCAATCATGTTCGTTCCAGGGGTCGTTGTCTTTTGTAAACGAGTTATAGGCTCGCACCGACTTTACGATCTCGGCTACAGCCTTCGGTCCAAGGGCCTGGATGCCTGCCGTTATCATAATCCGGCCACCCGTGCCGTGACGGCGGAGGGCATCGTTCAGGGCGGCAATTTTCTTGGCGGTGTCAGTCTGCAAGGTCATGATTGTGGCCCTCCTGCGGGCATGGTGAGCGGCGTCGAAAACCTGCGACTCGGAT
>SERZ01002112.1_pt1 | contig 10164 bp, 11 predicted proteins | sample 3171461 | NCBI WGS metagenome assembly SERZ01 (sample SAMN06051861, study PRJNA518727) | freshwater metagenome | biome: subpolar coniferous forest; feature: holomictic lake; material: water; isolation source: holomictic Lake 227, 6 m depth | place: Canada: near Kenora, Ontario | collected... | reverse complement strand
TAACAGCTTCAAGTGACAATTTTTCGTTCGGGATTGTGCTCTGTGGCCGGCATTCGAGCCGCTTTTTGTTGTAATTGTATTTTCTCGACCAGGAGAGTGAAGGGCTTCAGAATCAAGGCCTCCAGCTCGGGCCGGCGGTCCAGGCGGGCGAGCGCGAAGGCGGCGGCCTCGATCACCGCGAGGCTTTCGCGCCGGGGTTCGCGGCGGAGTTTGCCATAGCCCGAACGCGCCGGCGGGTTGAGCACGAGCCGGTGCGCCTTGAGTAACCAGGGATTTCGCCACCACAGGCTCTTGGCCTGTCCCCAGGTGCCGTCGATCAGGATGATGCCGTGGAGCGAGCGGATGATCGGGGCTGCGTCGGGCAGCCGCTCACCCTTGCGGCCGAGCACCAGCACCTCCGGCTCGTCCGGGCGCGGAGCCTCCTTGGCGGCGCCGAGAAAGAGCACGCCCCAGCGCTTCATCTCGACGGTATCGTTGCCCAGCACCCGCTTCAGGCTGGGCCAGGACAGTCCGACCCGGAGCACCGAGTTTTTCAGCTGGCAGTGGGCGAGCCAGCCGGTGCCGAGGTCTTCGGCCTGTTCCTGGGGATGCTGGAGGATCACGGTAGCCAGCCGGGTCGTCACCGGGGCGATGGCGGTGCAGACGCACAAATCTTCGGGTTTCTGGCACTGAGTGCAGGTCATGGCGTCTCACACGAGGGTGGGGTGGTCGACCAGAGCCAGCATCGGCAGGTCGGAGGGGCGGTTGCCGTAGCCCCAGCTCGGGCCGGGCCAGGCGTCGAGCAGGGGCCGGACGCGCGCGGCCTTGAGGGCGCGCACGCAGTTGCCCGCGGTGAGGTGGCCGGTCAGCCGGCCGTCGCGGATGTCCATGTCGGTTGCCAGGATATCGTGAACCGGCAGGCCTTCGAGCAGAATCGGCAGGTAGACGTCGAGGGCGCCGCTGGCCACCACGATGCGATGGCCCGCGGCGGCGTGGCGGTGCAGGGCGTCGAGCTGGGGCGTGAGCCAGCGCAACCGCGCCCTCAGTCGCCGCGCCCCGTCATGGGCGGCCGCGATCGGAAGGTCTTGCAGAGTCGCGCGCAGCAGCAGCGCCTTCACAGAGCCGGGCAGGTCGACGCCGGCCGGGCGCCCCAGCCCGTGGCCGGCCAGCGCCCCGGCCACCGCGCCGGCCATGGCCAGCCGGGTCCGCGTCAGGCCCGCGACCTCGTAAAGGAACCGCGGCAGGCTGTCGCCCGCGATCAGCGTGTCGTCGAAATCGAAGACGGCGATGCCGGTGCTGGGGAGGGGCATCGGCGGTGCTAGCGGGCCAGCGCCCGCTGGCGCAGCAGGTGGTCGGCGAGCACGGCGGCGACCATCGCTTCGCCCACCGGCACGGCGCGGATGCCGACACAGGGGTCGTGGCGGCCCTTGGTGACGATTTCGGTATCCCGGAAGTGGCGGTCGACGGTGCGGCGCGGGGTCAGAATCGAACTGGTCGGCTTGACCGCGAAGCGGGCGACGATCTCCTGGCCGCTGGAGATGCCGCCGAGGATGCCGCCGGCGTGATTCGAGAGGAAGGTGACGCCACCCCCGGGGCCGGCGCGCATCTCGTCGGCGTTGTCCTCGCCCGAGAGCGCCGCGGCGGCGAAGCCCTCGCCGATCTCGACCCCCTTGACCGCGTTGATCCCCATCAGCGCCCGGGCCAGATCGGCGTCCAGCTTGTCATAGACCGGATCACCCAGGCCGGGCGGGACGTGGTCGGCGACGATCTCGACCACGGCGCCGCAGGAGGAGCCGGCCTTGCGCACGCCGTCGAGGTAGTCGCTCCAGAATGGCACCACCTCCGGGTCGGGGCAGAAGAAGGGGTTGCCCGGCACCGCGGCCCAGTCCCAGCGCGCCCGGTCGATCCGGTGCGGGCCGAGTTGAATGAGGGCGCCGCGGATGCGGATGCCGTCGCCCAGCACCACCCGAGCCACCGCGCCCGCCGCCACCCGCGCCGCGGTTTCCCGGGCCGACGAGCGGCCGCCGCCGCGATGGTCGCGGATGCCGTATTTCATCCAGTAGGTATAATCGGCGTGGCCGGGCCGGAAGGTCTCGGCGATCTCGCCATAGTCGCGGGAGCGCTGGTCGGTGTTTTCGATCAAAAGCTGAATCGGCGTGCCGGTGGTCAGCCCCTCGAACACCCCCGAGAGGATTTTGACCTGATCGGGCTCCTGGCGCTGGGTGGTGAAGCGCGACTGGCCGGGCCGGCGCCGGTCGAGATAGGGCTGTATCCCGGCCTCGGTCAGCGGCAGGCGCGGCGGCACCCCGTCGACGACGACGCCGATCGCCGGCCCGTGACTCTCGCCCCAGGTGGTGAAACGGAACAGGGTTCCGAAGCTGTTGCCGGCCATGCCCGCGCGTCCTTGACTGGCCCTGTCGCGACCCTAGGCCGCCCCGGCCTTGCTGCCGCTCATCGAGGCGAGCAGAGCCCCGGTCTTGTCGGCATTTTCCACCGAGACCATGCCGACGGTGTGGTAGCCGGCATCGACGTGATGCACTTCGCCGGTGACGCCCGAGCCGAGATCGCTGAGCAGATAGAGCGCCGAGCCGCCGACTTCCTGGATGGTGACGTTGCGCTTGAGCGGCGCATTAAACTCGTTCCATTTCAGGATATAGCGGAAATCGCCGATGCCGCTGGCGGCCAGAGTCTTGATCGGGCCGGCCGAGATCGCGTTGACCCGGATTCCCTCGCTGCCCAGATCGGCGGCAAGATAGCGCACGCTGGCCTCGAGAGCAGCCTTGGCCACGCCCATCACGTTATAGTGCGGCATCACCCGTTCCGCGCCATAATAGGACAGGGTGATCAGGCTGCCGCCGGCGGTCATCAGCGGCACGGCGCGCTTGGCCACCGCGGTGAACGAGTAGCAGGAGATGTCGAGCGTGCGCAGGAAATTGGCGCGCGTGGTATCAAGATAGCGGCCATCGAGTTCGGCCTTGTCGGAGAAGGCGATCGCGTGCACCACGAAGTCGAGCCGGCCCCATGCTTTTTCGATCGCGGCGAAGGTGGCGTCGATGCTTGCCTCGTCGGTGACGTCGCAGGGCAGCACCAGGGTCGAGCCCAGCGAATCGGCAAGCGGCTTCACGCGCTTGGCCAGCGCGTCGCCCTGATAGGTGAAGGCCAGTTCGGCACCGTGTGCCGCCACCGTGGTGGCGATGCCCCAGGCGATGGAGCGGTCGTTGGCAACACCCATGATCAGGCCGCGTTTACCGGACATCAGCGCAGAAGGATTGGTCATCGAGACCTCGTCATTGAGAAACGGTGGTAAGGAAGGGGCCCGGTGAGGCTAAGGTCTCCCCGGTCGGAGCGCCATACTACACCATTGAGCGTGACGGTCAAACCGGGGCGGGAGGGAGAGCATGCCGGACTCGAGGCGGGGGATGAAGGGGTGGCTGGGCGGCCATGCCGGCGATGCGGTTGCGGCCTTGGTGGACGCCACCCACTTTTGCTACTATGCAGCGAAGAGATTTTACTTTGATAATTTTTTCAATACGGCGGCGGCGATGGCCTACACCTCGCTGCTGGCGCTGGTACCGTTCATGACCATTGTTTTTACAATCTTTTCGGCGTTTCCCGCCTTTTCCCGTCTGCGCAGCCAGCTCCAGGCCATGATGTTCGACACCCTGGTGCCTCAGGTCGGCGATGCGGTCAGCGAGTATCTCAATCGCTTCATGGAGAATGCCGGCCAGTCGACGGCCTTCGGCGTCATCGGCCTTGCGGTTTCGGCGGTGCTGCTGCTGTCGACGATCGAAAGCGCGTTCGGCGAAATCTGGCGGGTCACCGAGCCGCGGCCGCGGGCGATTCGGTTTCTCAGCTTCTGGGCCTTGCTGACCCTGGCGCCGCTGCTGTTCGGCGCCAGCATGTCGCTGACCAGCGTCCCCCTTTTCAGCGAAGCCTTCGACCGCCTGCATCAGGCGACGGCGCCGCTGTCGCGCTTTTCCACCCTGGTGCCGGGGGCGCTGGAGTTTCTCGGCTTTTCCTTGCTCTATGTCGTGGTGCCCAATCGCTCGGTGCGCTGGGCCGATGCCTGCTGGGGCGGGGTGGCGGCCGCGGCGCTGCTCGAGCTGTCCAAGGCCGGATTCGTCTGGTATCTGCGCTCGTTCCCGGCCTATCAGACCATTTACGGCGCCCTCTCGGTGGTGCCGATCTTTCTGCTCTGGCTCTATGTCGCCTGGTGCACGGTGCTGATCGGCGCCGTGGTCACCGCCTGTCTGCCCGAGTGGCGGGCGGGCAAGCTGATCGCCCACGGCCCCGGCGAGCTGCTGCCGGCGCCGCGGCTGGCGGTGGCGCTGTCGGTGCTGCACGAGCTGATGCACGCCAGCCGGGCCGGCGGCGGGGTGCGGCGGCGGGTGCTGGTCGACCGCATTCCGGTCGGCTCGGTGGTGATCGAGGGTATTTTGGAGCAGCTGCGCGACGTCGACTGGGTCGACCGCACCACCCGCAATACCTGGGTCGTGACCCGGGACCTCGGCGAGGTCACGCTCTACGATCTTCAGGAGGCGATGGGCATCGGCATGCGCGGCTCGGTCCGCGACGTCGAGGAGTTGGAGGCGCCCTGGGTGGCGCGCTGCGCCGCCCTGCTCGATCTGGCCGACGCCGGCTATCGCGAAGTGCTGAACATCACGCTCAAGGACCTGCTGTCGGATGCGCCTGACCTGATCGGTTCCGGTGGCAAGACGGTGGTGTTTCTCACCGCCGAGCAGAGCGCGGCGTCCCGCCCCGCCGTGACGGACGCCGGGGGCGCCTGGACCCCCGAGAGCTGAGCGCCGGGGGCTGGCTGGAAAACGCTCCCGCCCCGTCCGGCCTGCCGCTGACGCGGGGGCCTGACGGGGCGAGGGACAAAAAAGACGCGGGACCGGGCGAGAGGTCTTTGAGCCGGGGCGCGGCGGGTGGCCGACGAATTTCTAACGTTCGTCGAGAGCGTTGACCCACTGGTTGAGCGACGGGCCGGGCAGGGAGCGGATCTGCTGGTCGATTTCCGCCAGATGGCGCTCGGTTTCCGCCCGGGCCGCCCGCAGCTGATCGGACAGCGGGAAGGCCTCCTCGCGCCGGGCCGGCAGCATCGTCGGGCCGTCCGCGATCTGGCTGCCATCGAGATCGATGTCGATGGTCTGCAAGGCGGGGCGGCTCGCGGTGTTGCGCAGGGTCTCGGCCTGGATCACCATGATGCGGTTCTGAGTCTCGGCCGCATTGCGCATGATGTCGATCTTGGCATCGATGAAGCGCCGCACCTGCTCCTGATAGAGGTAGAACATGGCGGCTTCGGTTTGCGCCGGCATCATGCCGGCCACGGCAAGCTGTGTTCCCGGCTCGGCGGCGGCGCCCAATTCGCGATCGGCGCGCGCCTCATCCCGGTCGAAGCGACGTTCCTGATGGCGCAGTCGACGAAAGGTGAAGAGGTGAATATAAAGGAACATCACCAAGCCGCAGGCCGCGCAGGTCAGCACCATGGTTTGGGCAACGATGAGCACGATAAGCCTCCTTCCCTCTTCGTCATTTTTCCGCAACCATCGCGGGGGGCCGGAGCCTGGGATCCGATGGGCGGTGCGAACAGGAACCTATTGTTAAGAATCCATTTACCGTGATATACAATAGCTCAGGCGCGGGTCTAATTAAATCAGGTCAGGTGCCTAAGGACCGGATGTTAAGGGGCTGGCGCTACGGAACACTAGCTACGGGGTTCCTGTTAAGGAGTTAACCCCGAGTCACCCAGGTGTCGCGGAATTATACTTATGGGCTTGGCGGCGCCGCAGCGGGCGGCCAGACCAGCCCGGCGTGGGGGTTCCGACTGGTCTGTCGGATAGAGTGGGGCGTGTGGCGATGGCAAGGCTTGGGATGTCGTGGCTGGAAAGAGTTTTGAGCGGACGCTGGATGTGTGCATCCGAAAGCTGTGCATCCTATGCCAACACGGCCATACTTTATGTTGTGGCCTATGTCGTTCTCGACCGGATCAGCTTCCTGCACCCGTTTTCTGAAATCGGCATCACGCCGTGGGATCCGCCTCAGGGCCTCACTCTGGCGGTGCTGCTGCGGCTGGGGCTGCGCTATTCGCCGGTGGTGCCGGTGGCGATGTTCATCGCCGAGTTGCTGGTCCGCCACGTCGCGGCGCCCTGGTTGCCGGTGCTGCCGACCTTGACCTCGGTGCTGATCACGGCGGGCGGCTATATCGGCGCGGCGGCGGTGCTGCACGCCCTCGGGGTTGACCCCGATCTGCGCCGTCAGAACGATGTTGTGCGCTTCCTGATCGTCAGCCTTGTCGCCGCCTTTGTGGTCGCCTGCGGCACGGTGGCGAGCTTTGTCGGGTTCCACATGATCGCGGCCGCGGATTTCTGGCAGGCGGCGTTGCGTTCCCTGCTTGGCGACTATGTCGGCATCCTCACTCTGACACCGGCGATTCTGGTCTTCACCGGCAGTGAGCTCGAAGCCCGCCTGGGCGAGCGCTCCCGGACCTCGGTGCCGCTGAAAGCGGAGGTGGTGATCCAGATTCTGGCCATTCTCGGCACCGTCTGGTTTATGTTCGGCCTCGAACTGTCGGACGAACTGAAGCTCTTTTATCTCCTGTTCCTGCCGGCGATCTGGGTTGCGGTACGCCATGGCGTCGCCGGCGCCGCCGCCAGCGTGCTGATTACCGAGGTCACGCTGAAGATCGCGTTTCAGGCCCGCGGTTTCGGCGCCTCGACCGTGATCGACTTCCAGATGCTGATGGTTGCCCTCGGGCTGACCAGCCTCATGGTCGGCGCGATCGTCAGCGAGCGCCGGCAGGTCAATCAGGCGCTCAAGGAGAGCGAGACCCGGGTCAAGGCGATCCTGCACACCGCGCCCGACGCCATCCTGACTCTCGACGATCAGGGCAGCATCGAATCCGCCAATCCGGCGGCGGAGCGGATGTTCGGCTGGCCCGGTCGCGACCTGACCGGCATGGCGGTGACGACGCTGCTGCCCGAACTGGTGCTGGAACGCGATATGGCCCTGGTCGAGTTCCAGGGCAAGCGGCGCGATGGCTCGAGCTTTCCGGCCGAGGTCGCGACCGGCCGCGCCCTGGTCGGCAATCGCCAGAGCACGATCGCGGTTGCCCGCGATGTCACCCGCCGGGTCGCGGCCGAAACCCAGGTGCGCCAGCATCAGGTTGAACTGGCCCATGTCGACCGGGTCAGCATCGTCGGCGAAATGGCCTCGGCGATCCTCCATGAGGAAAGCCAGCCGCTGGCCGCCATCGCCGCCTACACCCGGGCCTGCCGGATGCTGCTCCAGGCGCCCGACGTCGACATGAAAATGGTCTCCCAGGCCCTCGACAAGCTGGCAGCCCAGACCCTGCGCGCCGGTGATATCCTCAATCGCATGCGCGACTTTCTCCATCGCGGCGAGATCGACCTGGAGCCGACCTCGGTGCTGGAGATCGTCAACGAGGTTGCGGACTTCGCCAAGACCGACCTGACCGAGCATGATGTCCGGCTGAAGCTCGACGTTGAGCCCGGAGTGCCCAATGTCATGGCCGACCGGATTCACATCCAGCAGGTCATCCTCAATCTGGTTCGCAACGCCGTCGAGGCCATGTCTGAATCCGCAAGCCCGGTTCGCGAGATCCGGCTCTCGGTCCGCCACCGCGGCAAGCGGGTGGTGTTCGACGTCCGTGATACCGGACCCGGCATCGATCCCGCCATTGCCGAGCGTCTGTTTACGCCCTTCACCTCCAACAAGGATCGGGGCATGGGCCTCGGTCTTTCGATCAGCCGGACCATCGTGGCGGCGCATAACGGGCAACTGCGCCATGTCCCGGACGAAAAACCGGGAACCACCTTTACCTTCGACATTCCGGTTGCCAGTTCCTGATTCTGTTTCACCTTCCAGATCCCGCAGGGGATGATGACAATGAACGAGCACGTTGAGTCCCAGGTTGCGATCATCGACGACGATGATGCGCTTCGCGATGCTTTGGTGGTGCTGGTCACCGCCGCCGGTTGGCGTGCCGATGGATACGCCAGCGCCGAGGCTTTCCTGGCCTCCCTCGACGGCGAACGGGCCGGGTGCGCCCTGATCGACGTCCGGTTGCCGGGAATCGATGGTATGGAGCTGTTCCGCAAGCTGGCGGAGGTCGCGCCGGGCTTTCCGGTGGTGATTCTCACCGGCCACGGCGATGTCCCGATGGCGGTCGAGGCGCTCAAGGCCGGGGCGATCGACTTCATCGAGAAGCCGTTCGATCCCGACCGCCTGCTCACCAGTCTGCGCCAGGCGCTCAACCGCGATGCCGTGATCCGGGAAACCAAATCGGCGATCGAGGAGTTCCAGAGTCTGGTCGACAAGCTGACCCCGCGCGAATGCGAGGTGATGGACTTCATGGTCCTCGGCCAGTCCAACAAGATGATCGCGGCCAAGCTCGGCATCAGCCCGCGCACGGTCGAAATCTACCGGGCGCGGGTGATGGACAAGATGCAGGTCCGCAGCCTGGCCGAGTTGGTGCGTATGACCCTTCAGGCCAAGGACCGTGAGCCGGTGTAGGCGCGAAACGGCGCTGGGCGTTCCCGGATCAGACGGAAACGGCGCGCCGGGCCGGCGCGCCGTAGAGCGGGTTGCGATCTCCCGGTGGGGGATCGGCGGTCAGCCGTGACTCAAGCGAGCGATTTCATCCTTGATTTTCAATTTTTCACGTTTCAACCGGGCGAGCAACTCGGTATCCGGGGACGGCCGCTGGGATTCAACTCTCACTTCCTCCTCCAGCGATTGGTGCTTCAATCGCAGAGATTCGATCCGGTCCTCAAACGACATTGATTCCCCTCCATCCAGGATTGCGGCTGCCGCCCATGGGGGCGGGGCCGGTGAACTGCAGGTGTTGCTGATGCGGGCCGCTTTCAAGAGGGGCTGACGGGTATGGCCTTGATCCGACGTGCCGGAGTGGACGCCCCCCCCCTGGCCACGCTACAACACATCCCATGAGCCCAGCTCCGCGCCTTATCGTCGGTATCAGCGGTGCCTCAGGCGTGATCTTTGGCATCCGCCTGTTGGAAACTCTACGCCTGTTGTCCGTCGAATCCCACCTGATTATGAGCCGGGCGGCAGAGATCACCCTCGCCACCGAAACGGATTTCAAGCTCGAGGATGTGCGGCGGATTGCCGCGGTTTGCCACGAGGCCGCGGATCTGGCCGCCGCGGTCTCTAGTGGCAGCTTCCGGACCCTCGGCATGGTGGTGGCGCCGTGCTCGGTCCGGAGCATGAGCGAGATCGCCACCGGCGTCACCTCCAGTCTGTTGACCCGCGCCGCCGACGTCACGCTCAAGGAGCGGCGCCGGCTGGTGCTGATGGTGCGCGAAACCCCGCTCCACCTCGGCCATCTGCGCACCATGACCGCGCTGGCCGAGATGGGGGCGGTGATCGCGCCGCCGGTGCCGGCCCTCTATAGCCGGCCGGGCAGCATCGACGAGATGGTCGACCACACGGTGGGGCGGGTGCTGGACCTGTTCGGCCTCGACAGCGGCCGTCTGCGGCGGTGGGGCGAAGCGGCGCCGACCGCGGTTTCCCACTGATCACAGTCCCCTTTTTGTGGTAGTTTCGCCGACGCCGTCGTCGGGCGGTCAGGGCGTGATGTGCATCCGGGGGCAGGAGAGGGCGGCGATGGCTCGGTCGGTCGAAGACGTCAGGAACTGGATGAACATGTTTCGCTGGATCGTGAAACTGATCCGCGACGAGTACGGGGTTGACGAGAAGCTGCTGGTGCGCACCGCCACTCTCGAGACCGACTGCGGACTGACCCTGGAGCAGGTCGAGGAGGTGCTGGAGATGATCTCCCAGAGCTTTGTGATCCGCTTCCCCGGCGGCACCCTCGACGAGATCGTCAAGCTGGAGGAGCTGTGCATGCTCGCCTCCTGGATCAAGGGCTACTACAAGCGCCCGGAGTTCATCTCGGACGGCTTTGAGGGCCGCTGCCGGGCGCTGAATCACATCGCGGCCTGAGGGCCTGTCCGGCGCCCCTGTCGAAAAAACTTCACGGTCTTTGAAAAAAGCACTGGACAGTTTGTTGGGGTGGGGCCTATAAGCCGGTCCACCGACGGGGTGAGCCGGCGGGCGGTTCTGGAAGAGACCGGGGCTCGGGGCACGGAAGTGTTTACAAGCAACGGGTTAACGGAGCGGTCCTGGTATCCCTGATGTGGCTGG
>SERZ01002110.1_pt1 | contig 10165 bp, 12 predicted proteins | sample 3171461 | NCBI WGS metagenome assembly SERZ01 (sample SAMN06051861, study PRJNA518727) | freshwater metagenome | biome: subpolar coniferous forest; feature: holomictic lake; material: water; isolation source: holomictic Lake 227, 6 m depth | place: Canada: near Kenora, Ontario | collected... | reverse complement strand
CCATGGGACTGACCTTTTCACGAATGCCAGTGGCATGACTCGGATCGATCATCACGGGCAGGTGTGTAAGTTTTTTAAGCACTGGTATGGCGGACAAATCCAAGGTGTTCCGGGTATAAGGTTCGAAGGTGCGAATGCCGCGCTCACACAAAATGATCCGGTCGTTTCCCTCAGACATGATGTATTCCGCCGACATCAGCCATTCTTCAATGGTGGCCGCCAAGCCTCGCTTGAGTACCACCGTTTTTCCCATCCGGCCCACGCATTTCAGCAGCTCGAAATTCTGCATGTTCCGTGCCCCCACCTGCACCGCATCCACATATTTCATCATGACATCGGCCTGCGCCACAGATGTGATCTCGGTGACAACAGGAAGACCGGTCTGCTCCCTGACTTCCGCCAGAATTTTAAGGCCATCCTCTTCAAGACCCTGAAACGAATAGGGGGATGTCCTGGGTTTGAAAGCGCCACCCCGGAAAACCACCGCTCCATAACGCTTCACTTCCTTGGCAATGGTCAGCGCCTGATCAAGGCTTTCAACAGCGCATGGACCGGCAACGATCACGATGCGCTCTCCTCCCACCAGCACATTTCCGATCGGCGCCAGCGTGTCCGCCGAATGCCATTGCCTGCTGGCCAGTTTGAATGGCGTGGTAATGGGTGTAATGGTTTCAACTCCGGGCAGACTTTTTAAAAACGCAACATCCAGATTGCTTTTGCCCAAAGCGCCGATGATATTCCGTCCGGCATCTTCGGTCTCGCGCACGAAACAGCCTTTGTCCCGAAGCGTGTTGCGGATGTGACCCTTCTGATCTTTGGTAATGTCTTTGTTAAGTACAAGAATCATTTACTGGTCTCCTTAGTTGTGCATTTTTCCGGCTATGGCGATGCATAAGATTTCATACAGAGCCGCCAAAAATAAAAAAGCCCCAAAGGTATGCTACCTTCAGGGCCTACAAATAAAAAAGCCCCGAATGGACAGTTTGAAGTCCATTCGGGGCGGTTATTGCTCAAAAAAAAGCTAAAACACCGAATGAACGCTTCTAAAACTAAAAAAGAAGCGCCCGAAATAAATGTCTTTATGAATCAGAAAATTACGCATTGCAATTCCATTTCTTGAATAATTACTTCTCCAGTACATCAAGTCAGGCATGGAGTCAAGTATTCTTTTTAATCTCAATGGGGACGCTGTTAATATTTTAAGTTGACACTATGTTTTTGGAGTAGTACTAACAAGCGATGCTGATAGGAATAATTTCATAGAACGAACGAAAGAAATATGCTCAATCTGTTGATTAAAGATCCGCTTGAATTCATCATCATCGCCATACCGCTCTTGTATTCCATCATTTTTCATGAGCTGGCGCATGGCTGGGTAGCCTATCTTATGGGTGATCCGACAGCCAAGTCGCTGGGCCGTCTCAGCCTCAATCCACTCAAACACCTCGACATCATGGGTACCATCATGCTTTTTGTTTTCGGCTTCGGTTGGGCAAAGCCGGTACCTGTGAATTTTGGTCGATTGCATGACAGGCGCAAGGGGATGATACTGGTCTCTGCCGCCGGGATCATAACGAACATGCTGATAGCATTTATTGCTCTTTTTTTGAATCGACTGCTGTCCCTTTCGCCGTCAAGCACGCCGGGGGAGCTTCTCTACTATCTGGCGCAAATCAATATCATGCTGGCCGCTTTTAATTTGATTCCATTGCCGCCTCTCGACGGGTCGAAAATTCTTATGGGCTTCGCATCTCCAGGCATCCAAAATTTCTTTTTCCGTTTTGAGCGATATGGATTCTTCATTATCATTGCACTGCTTTATTTTGGTGTTCTGAATCCTGTAATTAACTTTTTCCAATGGATGATTCTATCGCTGATCAAACTGTTGTTGCCATAGTTTTAATTATGGCATCAATGTACCAGTTGGGGTATCCATGTCATACCCAATCCAAACATCTTTTCAATTTGGATTGGTCAAGTGGGGTTTAGGGAATGTTTTCAAGTGGAGAGGCGACAATGAATTCGGCGCGATCGCTAATAGATGCTAAGAGCAGCCACCCCGAAGCAACCAACCGTTCACTGTCAACGGTGTATTCTTTGTTGTAAATCAACTTATTACTTTGAACTGTCAAGGAATTCATTTATATCGATATCTGCATCCCGCAATGCTCCTTTTAGCGTAAAACGATCGACTTCAGAGTGGTAGGGGAATACTATTTTTCTGCCGTCGGAGTGGAGCATTTTAACATGGCTACCTTTTCGATGAATTTCGATAAATCCGAGCCGTTCAAGCGTTATGTAAACTTGTCTTCCAGATAACAATGGTAATTTCATACAGTCAATTCAACCAGCTCTTGATATTGACACAAGGATAATTCTATCGGATCCGGCTCTAAAAACAACTCAATCGCCTCACGAATATTTTGCAAAGCTTCTGGTTTTGTTTTTCCCTGTGACCAGCAACTTTTTAATGATGGGCAATGCGCCACAAAATAACCATCTTCGCCTTGTGTAACCAAAACCTTCATTAACATAATGTATCCTTTGTTTTCGTCATAATTCCAAATGATGGACAGGATAAAGCGGAGAGGCGACAATGAACTCAGCTCCGCCTTCGAAGTTCCGGGCGGTAATGATGCCGCCCTTCAGGTTGCGTTCGATGATCATGGTGTGAGTTACCTTAAGGCGCCGTGTATTATCTGAAAAATTGGCCTATGAAATCTAAATAGCTACAATCATTCTTTGGGTCATAATGAGTCCTGACTGAATCCAAAATTCTGTAAATACATCTCAATATATCTATCAATTGTTCCTTCCTTTTAGTCAACTCATCTTGCTTTCCAATGATAGCATTAATAGCATCAACAATATTTTGAACATTTTTTGGCAACTTTGTCAAAAATTTTGATGTCAAGTTCAGTTGTGTTTTGCCCATTTCAATTAGGTAATCAAGAGCTGTTTCAACGTTTTTATCGGTAATGTCGCCCTTCTCTCTATAAACTTTATAAATTGCGAGCTCTATGTTTTGCAGAATACCTAAATAGTTTTCTTCACTTCCTATAATTTTCTTCATCTGATGTTCAAAGTCAGAAATCTGCTGAGATTCTTTGCGATCAGTAAAATATTGTTGTGATTTGCCCATGTAAAAGCAGTCTTCTGGACAATCTATTTCCTTTACTTTTTTTGCTCCGCAACATTGGCTGCATATCAGGCTTGCCAATGCAGGACAGTTCCTTTTGCCCTTTCTTGAATTACATGAGATACATTTTGTCATTTTTTGTTCCTTTTGGGGGTAGTCCTTAACAAGTAGTTGTGGCCATGTTCTTCTTTATCATCGCTCGATTCAACTTTGCATTGCATCCTGGATGATCAGGTTAAGGTCGATTTTAATGGCTGTTCATCAGGTTGAACTGGCGAAAGGTTACCCGACTTCGCGGCTCTGGCGTGTTTTCACTGTTTTTTTACTCGAATATTTGCTTTTTAGCAAATATTTCTTTTTAAATCCAAGGAAAGCGTCGGCATTGAAATGGAAGCCGGTCGCAGTTCCTTATCTGAAGCATAATATCCACGAGTTTATCAAATTGATTGACACCCTTATGCAAAAGGTAGAGAGTGCAAAGTCGGCTGAGATGATCATGATGCTGCGAGAAACACTGGATTATGACCGGTGGATATCTAAAGATGATATTCCAAGTCCGGATTACAACCTGATCGCCAATTAAATGAGTTGCAAATTGCAGCATCCTATAGAAATTAATCAATTTTAGAAAAGGGATAAGAAGATGCTAAAAAAGTTGATGGTTGTTTCTTTGATGATTTTTGGACTTGTCTTTTCTGGGTCTCCTGTCTTTGCGGCAGCAGGCTCCGACACGGATTCATGTCTTACCATGATATCTGATGGCAGCATGTTGATCCCCTGCGCCAATTATGGAGGTGTTGGGTATGAATTTAAGCTTTACTATTTTATAAACCCCTTTGACCCTCAAATGATTTTCTGGAAGATGGATTTAAACAGTTTTAAATTGAGTACAGGGGGTTCGTGTATAGATGTAAAGAGCGACCTCAGCATGACCATTCCATGCGCTTCGTTAATGGGCGAAAGATACGGATTCAAACTTAATTTCTACAAGAACCCTTCAGATCCAAATGGCTTTTATTGGCTCACGGACTGGGAAAGCCTTACGAATGAAGAAGTAAAAATCGGCAATCAGATTTGGATGAAGAAAAATCTTGAAATTGAGCGGTACCGCAATGGGGACTTGATACCACAAATAACTGACTCGACAGAGTGGAATCAAACTACGACTGGCGCCTGGTGTTATTACAATAATGACCTTCCTGCAATGGGAGCTATATATGGAAAATTATATAATTGGCATGCTGTTAATGACTCTCGGGGAATTGCGCCGGTAGGATGGCATGTAGCATCACAGAACGAATGGGAAATTTTGTTTGATTATTTAGGAGGCGAAGACGTAGCAGGTGGTAAGCTCAAAGAAGCAGGAGCGACTCATTGGGTCGCCCCAAATACAGGCGCCACTAATGTAACTGGATTTTCGGCCCTGCCTGGTGGACTTCGAAGTTACAACGGTTCCTTTCTTAATGCTGGATTATGGGGAACTTGGTGGACATCCACTGATGGTGATGAATATAGTGCTAAGCTTGTAGGTATGTTCAATGAGTATAGTTATGCAGGTGTTACTGCAGACCGAAAGGCAAAAGGATTTTCTGTTCGATGCATTAAGGATTAAGCATTTTTCTTTAACTCTTCCCGTGGGGTCATTTGTACCCACGGGAAGATTCAGTCGCCCCCCACTTACCCCTCCTCAGACTCACACCGAAGTTCATCATTAAAAAAGCCTGATTATGGCATCAATGTACCAGTTGGGGCATCCATGCCATACCCAATCCAGATATCTTTTTATTATCCCAAAATGTGAAACATCCAGAATATCAATGATATTAAATTGTTATTTTTATTCTGAGTCTTGGCTTCAATTATGCAATAGGGTTCCAGCGAAGTCAGCAGTCAGTTATCGACATTTGCTATGCGGTCTGCTGGGGCGGGAACATTTTATCGGGCGGATACCCAAATGCAAAAAAGATCAAATATACTGATTGTTGATGATTCCGAGGAAATGATTTGGGTTTTGGCCAATGTTCTGGAAAAGGCAGGTTTGTCCGTAGATGCTGTCACAAACGGAAAAGATGCCATCGAATACTTGCAGTGTAATACTGAAATCCGGGTGGTTGTTTTGGATTATCAGCTTCCGGATATGAGCGGCTTGTTGGTTCTTGATCATATCAAACCGAAAGGCGCCTGTTTCGAAGTCATCGTTATCACGGGCCATGGAACAGACGAAATTCGCAGTAAATGTTATGATGCCGGGGCCTGCGCTTTTATGGAAAAGCCGTTTGATATCAACCATCTGGTTGTGATGTGCAAACAATCGTTGAGAGAAAAAGAAGGGATCAAGGATCAGGTAAAGGAAATCCTGCACCCTGTGCCATGCACCCTTTTTATTTAAATCGAACATTGAAGGGAGGTGAAATAAATTATGGCAGTCGAAAAAACAAATGCATCATCAAGTTTGGTAGAGGTTGTGGACCGGATTCTTGACAAAGGCATCGTAGTTGACGCATGGGCAAGAGTTTCTCTGGTAGGTATTGAGCTTCTGGCTATTGAGGCCAGAGTGGTCCTGGCTGGTGTTGAAACCTATTTGAAATATGCCGAAGCCGTAGGCCTTACCGCCACAGCCGCAGCGTAACAATTAATCCCGTTTAAGGGAGATTGACAGGTGTCCTTGAGAGGATAACGGCGTGCAAACACCCCCTTATCTACTACACAAATTCAAGCGATCTTGAGCATATCTGGAATCTCCAAACAGTGATTATCCAAAAACCGTAAACACATCTGGCAATGCTCCATTCGCAAAGGGTTTGATTTGTACTGCCCGATCTGTTTACGGTTTTTTTTATGAGAGATCAAGAGGGCTTTTTATGAGCGCTGAATCTGATGTGAAAGAATTGGCTGTCAGCATTATCGATTCCTATGAAATGCGGGTATCAACCGTAACCACGCTGATGACCCAGGCCAATAATCTACTGAAAAGCTTTCAGATAGAGATGGAAGACATGATTACCCAACTGCGGGATAATCTGGCGAAATCAGAAAGCCTTCGTAAAAAAGACTTTGATATCATGATGCGGACGATGGTTGATAGAATGCGGGAACTTGAACAGGAAGAGCAAAATCGGTTCATTCAGTTTCAGATGGAAGAGTCTGAAATGATAGGCCGATTTCGCCGTCTTGTATCTGGTGAAAGCCTTGTTGTCACAGAGGATATGAAAACCCTTAGGGAAGAAGTTCACACCCGCCAGAAAGAGCGCGAAAGATGCATTGTCAACGGCCTGAAACAGTTTCAGATTGCTCATGAAGAGTTTCGCTCTGGTGTAAAGACTCTATTGCTGAAAGGCGACGGTGTTCGAATCAAGGATCTGAAACAGATGCTGAGGACCATCAAGGCGCATCAGTATTTTCGTGAGCCGGAAATCATTGCAATTCTGGACAGTTTCGACGCAGTACGGAACAAGGTTCAAAACCAGTGGCGGGAAGTCGTGGCCTGCAACCAGTAAGACAAATCATATTTACGCTGATCATGGTAATTACATCTTTTTGAATATTCATGGTCGAATTCAAAACTACACATGAACAATTACCGATTCGGCTACGAGTATTCAGGCGTAATTCATAATTCACAAGAAGGAGATGCACCATGTCGAATGCAGAGGCTTTACGGCAGTTGGCTAAGGAGGTGATTGATGCTCATGAGGATAGAGTGGTTCTAAAGGCCTCAATTCTGAATAGCATTGATCAGATTAAATCAGAAGTCAAAGAATGCCAAAAAGATGCAGTAAATTTACTCAAAACGTTTACTAACCAGCATCAGGATATGCGCAAGCAGTTACGGACCGATCTTGACCAGTTTATGTCCGGACTAAATGAAGCCGAGTCCATTCGTCTGTCAAATGCCAGGGAAAATGCCAGTCAGCGTCAGAATGAGATCAATCAGAGAATAGCTGTAGTTGATGATTTTAGAAAAGACGTCGTCGATGAACTGCGGAGAATAGCAGATTCGCATAAAGAGATGGGCAGGCAGTTACGAACCGATCTGGGTCAGTTTATGTCCATTCTGAATGCAGCAGATTCCAGCCGGCTGTCAATTGCCAGGGAAGATGCCGGTCAGCGACGGGACGATATCAGCCAGATAATAGCAGTTGTTGATGATTTAAGAAAAGACGTTATTGATAAACTTCGGGAAATGACCGATGCGCACAAGGAGATGGGCAGGCAGTTACAGTCCGATCTCAATCAGTTTATGTCCGGATTAAATGCAGCCGAGTCCATTCGTCTGTCAAATGCCATGAAAGATGCCGGTCAGCGACAGAGCGAGATCAGTCAGAGAATAGTGGTAGTTGATGATTTAAGAAAAGATATCGTTGATGAACTTCAGAAAATGGCCGAGGCGCACCAGGAAATGGCCGAGCAGTTAAAGACCGATCTTGATCAGTTCGTATCCGGACTGTCAACTGCCGAATTAGATCGAAAAGCCGCTGCTCATGTGTATCTGGACGAAGTTCAGGCGGATATACGCGAAACGGCATCGGCGTGGAAAGAGTTAATCCAGAATATTCAGGCGGCCAGAGCTACACCTCATGCGCCCGTCTCCAACAAATCGGAAGACAAAGCTCCAGCAGAAACAGCACCACAGGCGCTTGTCCCTACCAAATCGGAAGATACAGCTCCGGCGGAAACAGCACCGCAGGCGCCTGTCCTTACCAGATCGGAAGACACAGCTCCAGCAGAAACCGAGGCTTCTTTTCTGTCTGATGAAAAAAAAAACAGTTTTAACGAAGTGACAGAACCCTCTTCAGATAATACGATTGAGCTTGAAGACATTGTTTCTGTTGAAGACATCAGTCTGGATATGGAAAATATACGTGAAAAAATCATCTGGGTTCTTCAAGGGCATACAAACGGCATGAGAATGACTCAGGTAGCTGAACAGTTGAACATTGAAAACTGGCGATCCCTGATTCCCATCATGCGAGAACTTCTTGATGAACAGGTTCTGGACAAAGAGGGTTCGCTGTATGTGCTTGGTGGAAGGAGATAAACATGAAGAGGGTTCGCTATATTTGATTGCTCGAAGGATATCAAGATGAAATGGACCGACTGCGTATTTTGCAGGGGAAAAGGTATTGATCCCTTTCAACTGTTTTATGATGAGTCTGTGTGTCAAGTGTGTGGCGGAAGGGGGCGAAATCATATTCCGGAACATGCGCTTTCCTGCGCATATTGCCAGGGGTCGGGCGTACAGCCGCATAGGAGGTTGATATGCACTGTGTGCAGTGGAACTGGTTTTGTATTGATTCAGGGGCCATTTGAACTCTGTCCCAAGTGCAAAGGAAAAGGCATGTGCGCAGGTGAATATCTGCCCTGCATGACATGCAGGGGAAAAGGGCGGGTATCCGCTCGATAAAAAAAGCTCAAAGTTGAAAGCTCAACGGCTTAAAAGCTTTCAGCTTTCAGCTTTACAGTAATCGATTTTAAAGGAGATTGTCATGTCTGAAACAACGACCATTCTGGAACCCACATCAATGCCGGATTTTGTCGAAACGACCTATATCAAGGATGTAACAGTACGGGCGGTGGGATATCTGGATGCTGGCTTTCCCCTGCATTTACGAGGCATATCCGGTACCGGAAAAACGACTATCGCCATGCATGTCGCCAGCAAAATCGGCCGGCCGATGATACTGATTCATGGAGATGAAGAATTTTCGACATCGGATTTGGTGGGAAGTGAACAGGGTTACAATATTCGCCGAGTACGCGATAATTTTATTCACACGGTTCTGAAAACCGAAGAGAATATGCGCAAGGAATGGGTCGATAACCGCTTGACTGTTGCCTGCAGGCATGGCCTGACCTTAATCTACGACGAGTTTACCCGATCCAGGCCAGAGGCCAACAATGCTCTGCTGTCGGTTCTTCAGGAAAAAATGCTTGATCTGCCGGTCAGCAGAAATGGCGATGGGAATTATCTGAAAGTCAATCCCAATTTCAGGGCCATATTTACCAGCAATCCGGAAGAGTATGCCGGAGTGTATAGAAGTCAGGATGCGCTTCGGGATCGAATGGTGACAATTGATCTGGATAATTTTGACCGCGAAACTGAAGTTCAGATTACAGCCGCCAAATCCGGTTTGCCCACAGAAGACGCCGCAAGAATTGTCGATATAGTCAGGGGACTCCGGGAGTCTGATACGTATGAGTTCGCGCCGACGATCAGGGGCTGCAACATGATTGCAAAAACAGCCGTGGTTCGAAAAGCCATGATCCGTAAGGATGATGCGGTTTTCAGGCAGATATGTTTCGATATTTTATCATCCGAAACCAGTCGCATTGGCAACAGGTCAAACCAGGAACGCGTCAAAGAGGTAATTGCAGGCCTCATTGATCTGTATTGCTGACAATACTCAACCCTGCCCCCTATCAGAATCGGGTTTGGGTGATCGGTAAAGGAGATGATCAGTGGATAGCAAACCAGCCAGAAATGATGTGGTCAGACGGGGATCTTCGTATGTAAAAACCGCTCTTAAAAACTGTTTAACTAACAAACAGCAGCAGAAACGATCTGACCATTTGGAATTATTCGTTCATGAGAAACATCTGTGGCGGTTGAATCAGGAGAAATCCAATTTAAATCGTCGTGTTGAACAGATTGATAATGAAATGATTACTATAGAGGCAACGATTGATCGGCTGAAAGACAATCTCGATAAGGAACGACAGCATCGCAGGGTAGTTTTGCCGGAAGAAAAATCGCTGGTGGCCTCAACCTCAATGAAAACAATGACGATAGAGTATTGATGTTAGCTACTCAGGCTCGAAGGGCGGATTGCTAAAAGCAGTTGACCGTTGACCGCGAACGGTAAATAGATATGAGCGGCAAATCGCCTCTGGGAGCGCCGCACCCCAGTGCGGCTTTTGTTGTTATAATTGCCGCACTGGGGTGCGGCGCTCCCGGGATGGCTCCAGGTTCACAGTATAAATAGCAGATAGAGGATACGATGCCGGTTGATAAAAAGGAAGAAGCTA
>SERZ01002109.1_pt1 | contig 10167 bp, 15 predicted proteins | sample 3171461 | NCBI WGS metagenome assembly SERZ01 (sample SAMN06051861, study PRJNA518727) | freshwater metagenome | biome: subpolar coniferous forest; feature: holomictic lake; material: water; isolation source: holomictic Lake 227, 6 m depth | place: Canada: near Kenora, Ontario | collected... | reverse complement strand
CGGGATTATTGCGATATTTCCTACCACCCGGGCAAAAACCCCGATGTTCGGATCGCCTCCAAACGTGATCGTCCTTTCCATCTATGATTCCGGTGCAAGTTCAGCCTGAACCTGCCCGTCCTCCATTTTCATTGCGCGGACCCGGATTTTTGACGGTGGCTTCTCTGCGCCCCGGTACCACACTCTCTCATTGATGCCCTGATCAATCTTGACATCCTCGCTCTTCATGTGCTTGGCGAGATACTTCTTGATATCCTTCATTGCGCCGTTGCATCGCTTCCAGCGCGGCATCCGCTTTGCATTCCGCAGAGGGATGACATATACGTGTTCCTTCATTATTTCAGCCATGGCTCACACCTTCAGTTGGCTCTTGCGCCAGTTTCTTCTCTTCGGGTGCGCAACAACAGAGCGCTTGGTCCTTACCATTACCCACTGGGGCACACGGCGGTTCTGGTCGCATGCCTTGGCCATCCGGATCTTCCTGCCTTTACTTAATTTGCTCATTTCACTCACCAGATATTTTTGCCTTTCTCCCGATGACCAGAGACTGGTCATGGTGTGCCGGAAACAGGGGGGCTGATTCTATTCCGCGGGTGCGGAACGCCTCCCTGATCTCGGCCTCGTAATCACCGTTCTTTATGGACCCGGTCTCCCCGTATTCCACGATAAGAAACCGGTCCACCAGACGATCGACTTCCGCCTTGACAAAGCCTAACAGGGGTCGCACATACGAACACCCTGTCCGGTTTCCAAGGCTTTGTACCTCAGCACGGGTCAGCATCGGAACACGGTCATTGAACCTTGTTCCATCACCGACGACTTTATACTCCCTGCTGAGGGTTTCGACCGCGATATGATGGATCCGGTTGATTGCGTCATTCGGGTACCCGCATGACACAACCTGGTCCACCATCTCGTCTTTCAATCCTTCCCGAAACACACGTTTTATTAATGGAAAGCCTAATGCCTGTGCCGCAGCCTCCAGCGATGGGATCTGGCGGTTTGGGTCGAGCACGAACGTATTGAGTTCGACCTCATAATACGTACCCAGCATTATTGCTGCAAGGGAACTGTCCTTTCCGCCGCTGTAGAGCACGCCGGCTTTCATCGTCGTGTGATCGTGTAATCACGTCTCGCTGGCGCAAGCTGCCTGAGCAGTTCTTTGAGCTGCGCGTCCGTAATCTTGTTCTTTAGTCGCCCGCTCTGGGCGAGAGCCACCAGCTGTTGTTCCACCGAAGCGGCAAATTCCGCCTTGGTCAGCTTGATGGTGTTTAATCGTTCCCGGGCATCCGGCTCGAGAACCTGCATGAGGAGCATCTGTATCTGAGACTTCTGCTTCTGCTGGCGTTCTAGCTCTTCCTGCATACCCTGCTGATCGCCAGCCTGCTGTTGCATTTGCGCCATTCGCCGTTTGCGAAGTTCACTCAGTTCGTCGTCTCCCATGATTACACCTCATTTGGGGGCTTCAGATTTCTCTGCTTTCTTGGCTTTGGGGGCTTTCTTCTCGGTCTTGGCACCGTCTGCGCCTTCGACAGCCTTGTCGCCACCCTTTGCCTTCTTCTCACCCTTCTTGGCATCTGCCTTCTTGGGTTCGGCGGCGACTACGGGCAGGACACGCTTTGGTACCGGTGCCGGCGGAGTAATCTTTACTTCCTGTGACAGGTTGTCCAAAAAAGACATACCTGCGGGGGATACTTTACGGCCGGTCTTGTCGTGGATGATCAAACCTGCTGCTTCCAGCTGCTGGAGAGCTTTTCTCAGGATTGATCCACTACCCTTGCGGAACGCATTGGGTCTGGATCCACGGTTCTTCTTACCACCGTAAAAGCTTCGCATCCTCTCGACACCCAGAGGGCCGTCTACATAAACGCGTCTCAACACTGCTGCTGCCCGGGTGAACCACCAATCGGGATCCTCAGGCGGCATCTCTTTGTGTACCCCGGTCTTTGCAAAAGCAGCCCATTCCGGCGGAACAATTTCCTTCCGCTTCTTGAGCTCCTCAGCGACCCTGCGAATAATATGGTCGGCGGGGACATCGTATACTGTTGTCATCTTAAGACCTCACTGCTGAAATTTTTAATAACAGTCTTTACTTATTTGTGAATAAGGTTTTTATATATTTCGAGAAGCGAAATGCCGGTTTGATCGAAGAAAAACTGATTTATTTTTTAATTGTGTGCTTCTTATCTGCAAGCACCATCGTCCGTCCACGTGTTTCTACCAGTTTCGCACGCGCTTGCAGGGCAATGGCTGCCGGATCGACAACAACAGACTGAAGCCATTTTACCTTGATCATCTTTCTGTTCTTGAGCTGGGAGACGATCTCTTCGATCATCGTTTCGGTACAGCCCTGTTTGCCAATCCATACGGTTGGCTTTAATTCCTGCATCAGTTTATTTGCGTCATCCGACATGAGGTTTCACCACACGGTATCTTGTATGCTTATTGCAGGTGCGACAGGTGACAACAACATTGCCACGGTGCACCCGCACCCGCATATTGCTTCCCGGAACGAGGTAGGTATCACAGTGATGGCAGTACTGGCGGCGCAATTCCCGCGGAATACGGATCCGCTGGCGCATGGCAATTTTGCGCGCGAGTGTTACATAACGATCGCTCAAATCCGGAAATTCTGCAAATGCGAGCCTTGCCTGTTCAAACAGGATTTCAATGCGCTCCCGTGCAATCTGCTTTGTTGCAGGATTTTTTGATCGCTCCTTCATTGCCTCGTCACCGGCTCCCGGTTGTGCATACTATTCGCGTGCCAGATAAAAAAGTCGCGGTGAACAATAAAAACCCCGAAACGTTTGGTTTTTTATGAATCAATTACTCATGATCTTCACAGAACCCGAACCTTACGGCCTTCAATCACAAGCCGCTCTTCACAAAAGAGCCGGATTGATTCCGGCAGGCATAGGTGCTCGTGCATTAATATCCGCTCTGCAAGCGCGTCTTCATCATCCGTCTCCAGCACCGTCACACACTGCTGTAGGATGATTGGGCCCCCGTCAAGGCTCTCATCCACGAAATGCACGGTACAGCCTGCCACCTTTACCCCATGCTGCAACGCCTGCCGCTGGGCATGGAGACCGGTAAAGCCCGGCAGGAGAGCGGGATGGATATTGATAATCTTTCCCGGAAACGCCCTGACTATTGATGCGCCGAGTATGCGCATGTAACCCGCCAGTACAAAGAGATCTGCATTGACATCCTGCATGGCGGTTAGAAGTGCGCGTTCGTAGACTTCGCGCGAGGGAAACGTGGCATAATCAATGATCCTGCAAGGGACCCCAGCCTTTTTCGCCCGTTCGAGGGCATAGGCTTTAGGATTATCCGTGATCAAGGCTACGCATTCGGCAGGAACCGTTCCATTCCGGATGGCATCAAGGACAGCTTGGAAATTTGAACCCCTGCCCGATACAATCACTGCAATCCGTTTCATCTTTTTCCTCGTTAAAGAGATTATTTTTAAATCTCAATTACTCTTTGCGATTGGGATCCACAATCTTCGGATGAACCACAATCTTTACTTTCACAATCCGTCTGCCGTGCATCTGCATGACCACAAGCGTGACACCATTTCCGATCGCAATCTCGACCTTCTCGCCCGGGTGCTTTGGAAGGTGACCGAGCCGATCGATAATGAGACCACCAACTGTCTCGTAGGACTCGTCAGTCGGGAGCTCAAGTCCTATCCGATCGTTAATATTCTCAACCCACATCTGGGCATCGACTACATAAACACCCGGTGCAAGTTCCTGCACTTCGGGCTCCTCTTTGTCGAACTCATCCATGATGTCGCCAACGAGTTCTTCTAATATGTCTTCGACTGTCACGATACCGACAAAACTGCTGTACTCATCGATAGCAACTGCCATCTGCACCCTGTGCACCTGCAATTCCTTTAACAGGTCATCGATCTTCTGGGTTTCCGGAACAAACATCGGGTCGTACATCACTTCTTTTATTGCCGAATCCTTGCGCCTTGAGACCATCGCAGAAAAGACATCCTTGACATTTAAGATACCCGTGATATTATCGATCTGCTCGTGGTACACAGGAATGCGCGAGAACCCGGTGTCATTGAAGATCCTGATCGCCTCTTCAAAGCTGACAGTATCTTCCATAAGGATGACATTAACCCGTGGTGTCATGATCTCCCGCGCGGTGGTATCGGCAAAATCAAGAACCGAGTAGAGCATGTCCTGCTCCCCCTGCTCGATTGTGCCCTCCTCCTTACCCACATCGATCCATTCCTTGATCTCCTCCTCCGTTACAACCGGTTCTCCAATATCCTTGCCGATACCAAGGGTAGGGCTGACCCGCTCGACTAACCAAATCACCGGAGTAAAGAGACGGGAGAGAAAGAGGATAATGGGTGCGACAGTGAGGGCAAAGGAGTCCGATGCTCTGGCTGCATAGATCTTGGGCCCGATCTCGCCAAAGATGAGCAGCACGAGCACGACAAATCCTGTTGCAATCCCGACACCGTAATCGCCAAACATCCGGATTGCTACCGCAGTTGCAATTGAGGCTGCGGCAATATTGACAACGGTGTTCCCGATAAGAATGGTAATGAGCAGGTGTTCAGGAGATTCTTTTAACGCAGCAACGGCTTTTGATCCGGGTTTTCCTTCATTGATAAGCGTCCGCACTTTAGCCCGGTGAATTGAGATAAGCGCAACTTCCGAACTGGAAAAAAATGCGGACAGGAGGACGCAGATAATAAAGAGCAGGATCTCCAAAGCGTCCTGAATCATTGTATTTCACATCGTGCGGGTGCACGCATTATTTGCCCATTCATAAACGAAATTTCACTACTATATACGGAGGGGAATTTTATAAAACCAGCGCTTATTCCATGCATTCCCGCATAAATGTGCAATCCTCTGAAAGTATCGCAATCTTTTCGTCTGCGGATAGTGGGAGTTCAAAGTTCAGGTCTTCGATCTCAAGCGTGAGGCACCCGTCATACCGGAGATCCTTTAAACATTCCATGACGCGTGCCATGGATGCATGACGATCGAGCGGGAAATGCGCCTTGCCATGATCAAAGCGGCTGATGTGCACATTGATAAGACGGTCATGGGAGAGTTCGATATAACGTATTGCTTCATGTTCAGACCTGGAAAATGCATGCGCCACATCGAGCGTGAAAAACAGCCAGGGTTCTTCATCGAGAAGAGTGCGCATCCGGTCCGTTGTACAGAGCAGTGAATTGACGCTTGGCTCCATATTCTCCATGGCGATTTTGACTGGACTGTCTCTCGCTGCTTCCCGCAGAACGGAAATATAATAATTGAAGCGGATAAAATCCGCTTCACTGGGAGGGCGCTTTGCCGTACGCTTGCCGGGATGAACCGTAAGAATGGAGGCACCGAGTTGTTCGGCAATCCTTAAGGATCTGACTGCATACTCAATGGATATGTCAGCTACTTCGGGGTTGATGGAACAGGGATTTAAGTCAAGGATCGGGCTGTGCACTGTCAGCACTGAAAGATCCGGATGGACCTTCCTGCACGCGATCACCTCTTCTGCCGGAAGATCACGGAGCCAGAAATGCGGGGTCTCTAACCAGAACTCCATTGCATTCAGACCAGTGCGGGAGACATAAGAAAATATTTCCGGAATCGTGTACTCGTGAAAGAACATGCTTGCAACGGAGAACGAAACCATAGTAGTACTAATTCATATGCGGTTTTTGCCTAATAGATGTTGATGGACTGGTTCAACAAGCCCGATGAATCTTCCGGCGGGAAGACTGCACCGATGCAGGTGTCAGAGCTCTCGGCCATCATCGAAGGGCTCCTCAACGATGCACGTTTACAGGAGGTATGGGTGAAAGGCGAAGTGACCAATTACACCCATCATTCCCGGGGTCATCGCTACTTTTCCCTATCAGAAAAAGGAGACGGGGGTAACGCAGCGGTGATCAAATGCGTGATGTGGCGCTCGGATGCCCAACACCTTGCGTTCAATCCTGTGGAGGGTATGGAAGTCATAGTCTCCGGCACCGTCCGGCTGTACGCACCGCACGGTTCGTATCAGTTGCAGGTAAAAGAGATGAAAAAAGCCGGTCTCGGCGAGAAATACCTGCTCGTGGAACAATGGAAAAAGGAGCTGGCAGCAGAGGGTTGCTTTGCCTCAGAGAAGAAACGCCCCCTTCCCCGGTTTCCCCAAAAAGTGGGTGTCGTCACTTCAGAGACCGGGGCAGTCATACACGATATCGTTACAGTCATAACAAGGCGTTACCCGACAGAGATCATCATCTCGCCTACAGCAGTACAAGGCGAAACTGCTCATCGCGAGATTGCACAGGCGATCCGGCGCCTCAGCGGATGCGTGGAGGTCGTGATCATTGCCCGGGGGGGTGGAAGCTTTGAAGATCTCTTTGCATTCAATCATCCGGATGTAGTCCGGGCAATCGCTGCCTGCCCGGTACCCGTAGTCAGTGCGATCGGCCATGAAGTGGATGTGACATTAGCCGATCTCGCAGCAGACCTGCGGGCACCAACCCCTTCGGCGGCAGCGGAACTGGTGGTACCCGATCGCGTGATGCTCCTCTCGCAGGTTTTCGAACTTAAATCCCTGCTGACTGCATCCCTGCAGGAGCGGATCGCATGGTCCCGTGAAGAGCTTGCCGGCATGCGCGACCGGTTGCGCCCCCAGCGTTTTGTACACCGGATCGAAGAACGGAAAAACACCACAGCAGATCTCGCCGACCGGCTTGGGCGGGCATGCACAACCCGGATCGAACGTGAACGCCTGCTGCTGGCAGAGTTAAAAACAGCCCTTGACAGCAGGAGCCCCCTTGCAGTCCTTGCGCGGGGCTATTGTGTGGCAGAGAAGAACGGCCTGATTGTAAAAAGTGCTGGCGACATTGCCAGTAATGACCGGATGAAAATCCGGTTTTACGATGGCAATTCAGACGTAGTTGTTGAGAGGGTAGATCATGAAAGAGACATATGAGACAAAAACGGAACAACTCAGACAGATCATAGCAAAGATTGAAGACGGAAAAACCGGTCTTGACGAGAGCATGAAACTCTACGAACAGGGTGCAGTGCTCTTAAAGCAGTGCGAGACCATGCTGGCAGAAGCAGAAGTACGGATCACTACTCTCAGCCGGGACGCGTAGCTATCAGGGTTACGACCATCTCTTTTTCTGCGATCAGGTTTTTAATCAGTTCATCCGGTAGCGTAGCTGCCACCTGATCCGAGTGGATACCGATCGTTCTACCGCAGACAAACGTGCTCCTGCGCCAGACCATGTCGGAGGGATGATTGAGGGTGAACTGCAACGAACCCTGTGAATGGATCTCCACTTCCGCCTCCCCGCACCTGAGCCGGGTCAGCAGGCGCGCATCATCGTGTGCGAGCAGATTTTTGAATTCTGATGAGAGTCCGGCACAGCCTTTGTCTGCGGCAATTCCGATGATGCAGTTACCTGTGCTCGTCAGGTGCGGCTCAGAAGTCACTTCAAAGGTTGTCGGATGTGTGCCGGACACCAGCGGATGGCCCCGGCACCGGATAATTTCCTGCGCCTCCATGCTTTATCATGTGAGGGTTGCCATTCATATTCAATGTTTATTACCGCCCATTGCCCGGATTGCGGGGATGAGACCGAACACGAAGTAGTAGCCGAATCCCGTGATCAGCTGGTCCGGTGTACTACCTGCGGTCACCACCAGAGAATTTCAAAGGAACGTGAGCCGCAGTCCCTGCTCATTAAGACTATCATCTCCCGTGAAGGGACATCGATGGTCGGTGCCATTGAACTTGCTGAAGATGATGAATGTAGCGTTGAAGATCACCTTGTTGCCGAATGCGGGGATGACGCATTCGGAGTGCAGGTTGCCTCCATTGAATTGGCCGGGGATAAAAGGGTGCAAAGGGCAAAGGCAAAGGATATCCTTACCCTCTGGACCCGGGCCATCGAACAGGTGGTAGTCAAGATCTCCATACACGATGGCAGGAAGACGATTCCGGTATATATGCCATGCGAGGGTGAGCAGGAATTTAAGGTAGGAGAAAAGTATGTGGTCTCCGGAAAAAGGTTCCAGATCTCACACCTCAAACTCCGCGACGGGCCACTGATGCGAAAAGCGGGCTGGAAGACCGTAGCTCACAGGATCAAGCGTATCTACGGCGTCAGGTCGTACTCTTTTTATTTTTTATTGATATTTTTTTTAAGGGCTGCTTCGAGCTGCTCTGCATGGACAACTCCTTCTAACCTTTCCTCAACTATGTCATTGTTCAGGATAACGATCGTAGGTGTCACTTTTAACCCGTATTGCCTGATCAATTCCGGATGTTTCACTGCATCGATCTCTTCGATTTTAAGAGAGAGTTTTCTTTCCACTTCCCGGTTGATCGGGGTCTGCTCCATGCAACCCATGCACCCCGGCTGATAAAAACAGATAACGCGCACTGCCATGAACAGCAATGGACAGGAACAATAAAAAGAGTATGGGTATGGATCAGTTGTTTTTGTTAATCGATACTACACGGATATCAGCAGACGGGTACCCGAAATCCACTAATGCACCCTCAGGTGTTTTTCTGGATACCTCCCCTATCCGCATATAAGTAACGCTGGACTTGTTGGTGGCCATTTCCTCGGGATTGTCCCCAATACCCATGGGAATGATATCCCCAACATTGAGATCGCTTAAGTTCACACCATTGCGCATGAGCAGTTCCGGGGACCAGAGCTGGGTCATAGATGCGGAAGATGGAATGGAAATCCGTTTCTGCTCGTTCACCTTCATGCCAACAATGCCGGAACTCATAGCATCATATTCTGGCTTGAAAAGAGCAAACTGGTTGGCCCAGCCTGAACCGGTTGAGTACACCTGCACCGGGAAGAGCGAGTGTGAAAGCGACTGGTTGGAAGTGACAGTGATCTGCTTTGAAAAAAGCACATATTTTCCCTGAGTCGCTATCTGTTTAAAGAGCGTCTGGTCAGTAGTGAGTATGGGATTTCCCCCCGCATCGTAAAGGGTGTAATCGATCACCGCTACATCACCGGGCTTGGAAACAGCAAATGCGCTGATCCAGCCAGAACCCATGCCGGAGACTATCATAAGTACAACAAAAAGCACACAGGCGCCGACCACTACTATCTTTTTCCACTGTGCTACTTTTTTTTCTTTCTGTTTCTTTTCGCCCATTGTTTTACAATCCTCCCTATTAAATCATAATTAAAGCGTCATAAACTATTCCGCAGATTTCAACTGGCTTACAGTATCCTGGATACAAATTTAAATAACACATTTCCCCCACATTTTCCGGTGTCTTTTTTATACTCTCTCGCCAGAACCTGTAATGATGGACAAGAAGAAGGTCAAGAACTACATGACCTACGATGTTGTCAGTGTCGACATTCACAGCACAGCAAAAGATGTCATTGACAAGATCGAAAAAACCCACCATGACGGGTTCCCGGTAATGGACGGGGATGTTGTTGTGGGATATATCGCTGCCCGCGATCTCCTCTTTATCCAGCCCACGGCTATGGTTGAAGAAGTCATGACAGATAACCTGATCGTGGCTGACCCGGAGATGGACATCAACGATGCCGCCCGTGTGATCTTCAGGTCCGGTATCCAGAAGCTTCCCGTTGTTGACGAGAAGAACCACTTGCTTGGTATCATCTCCAACTCTGATGTGATACGATCCCAGATAGAACACGTATCTCCGGAAAAAGTCTTTAATTTCATGACCACATTGAAAAAACTCTATGGCGTGGATCCATCACTGGACAGGGGAACAGTGCCGGTTTGTGATCTCCTTCCCACCCAGTCAAAAATCTATGAGGATGAACTGGAAGGAAGGATATATGAGATCCAAAAAGGTTTAGCCGAGCCGATTATTGTGGTAAGGCGCCCGGGAAAAATCATCCTTGTTGACGGTCATCACCGGGCAATAGCGGCAAAACGGCTGGGGATTACGGCTTTGGATGCTTATATCATCGAGATTAAAGAGGATATGGAACTTGGCATGGAACGGACTGCACATGCAATGAACTTAAAGTCGCTTAACGATGTGCAGGTACTCGATTACGCCCGCCACCCGCTGGTTGCAATCACCCACAGGTTAGTCAAGAGAGTTTAATCTTAAAAAAAACAGGCAGTTCTGTTTTTTTAAATGGGCAATTTTTCCTGA
>SERZ01002108.1_pt1 | contig 10167 bp, 7 predicted proteins | sample 3171461 | NCBI WGS metagenome assembly SERZ01 (sample SAMN06051861, study PRJNA518727) | freshwater metagenome | biome: subpolar coniferous forest; feature: holomictic lake; material: water; isolation source: holomictic Lake 227, 6 m depth | place: Canada: near Kenora, Ontario | collected 2013-06-25... | reverse complement strand
TTCCTTTACTTCATTTGTTCCAACAACCATTGCTGAACAGACAGAACACGAATCCACGGCGGGATATCCAATCCCGACTCAGTGGTATCAACCAGCAGCAACCCTTCAACTTCACCAATGAACTGCCTGCCAGCAATCAACCCTTTCAGTTCCCGCCCGATGTTGTCACTGTCCAGCCGTTCCGTCACCTGGATCAACTGAGCTGAATGGCCCGATAGGAAAACAGCAAAGTCACATTCCCAGCCGTTCCTTGCAAAAAAAATGTCTTCTGTCTGCGCCCGGAGGTGCCTGAAAACAACATTCTCCAGGCGTTTGCCACGGTCCTCGGAAAAGGAATAATGCATGGCCGCTGCAAAACCATTATCATAAAGATACACCTTCTTGTTGCTCATTTCTCGTTTGATCACAGCCGGGTCATACCTCTCGATACTGGCAAGCATATAGATTGCAAATATCTCTTCCATCATCCGGTAGAGCGTATCTTTGCCGATTGAAAACCCCCTTGACTTAAGGTCGTTGTAAAGTTTATTCACGGAAAATTCTTTGGTGAACGAACCGATCAACCTTTTAAGAAGATATTTCAGGATGGCTACGTCCCTGATTTCATAACGCTCCACCAGATCACGATACAGCATGACATTGAAATATTCTTGCAGCACCTGGGCCTTGAAACGTTCATCAATCCCGATGACTTCAGGAAATCCCCCCCATAAGCAATACTGCTCAAAAGCATTGCCTATTAGCGCCCTGTTTTGACTGGATACCAGATCGCCCGCCGGGATATCCCGAAAGGCCAGATACTCCGTAAAAGAAAGGGGCAGAATTTCAAACGCAAGACTGCGCCCCCTCAGAGACGTGGCGATTTCTCGGGAAAGAAGCTTGGCATTGGAACCTGTCAGGAAAACATGTCTTGATATGTTGTCGGATACCCGCCGGACAAATTTTTCCCAATCCGGTAATTCCTGGATTTCATCGAAAAAGACATAGACCTGGGCCAAATCCTGGTCTGGGTAGAGTTCCCGGTACGCATCAAAAATCAGGTCATTGTCGCCATCAAGGACGAGGCGCTCGTCTTCAAAATTGAGATAGAGCATCTGATGTCTGGCAAAGCCCTGTTTTTCCAATTCTCCCATGATCTGGTAGAGATAATAGGTCTTGCCGGCGCGCCGAGGCCCGATAATGGTAATTATCTTCTCCAGATTCAGGGGTACATATAGCTCCCTGCGCCGGAAAGCAGGCAGGGAAATTTGATGGAAATCGGCAATGATTCGCTTGAGGATTGTTTTCATACCAAAGAAACTACAATATTTATTTCCTTGTGACAAGGAAAATATAACAAAATATTATACCTGTGTGACGGAAATAACAGGCGAACGGTAATTCTGATTACAACCGCGTATACTGCGAACGGGCATAATCTTGCGTTTTTGAACCCTCACCCCAACCCTCCCCCACTGGGGGGAGGGAGTTTATGGAAAGTTCAGATTATGTCCGTTCGCAGTGTACCTTATCGAGCTTTCAGATATGCCGCCAAATGGCGCAGTCCTTCTTCTGTGGAAATTTCCGGAACATACCCCAGATCCCTTTTGGCAGCGCTAATATCGAACCAGTGGGAAGTTGAAAGCTCTCTGGCGACAAACCGTGTCATCTGCGGCTCTCCCTTTAATGCAAATGCCTTGTAAAACCATTCCAGGACTGCCCCGATCCGAAAGGCCGCCTCTGGAGATATCGAGCGATTCACCGGAGAGAGCTTGCCTGCATGAAGAATATCATCAATCATTTTCCAGAGAAAAACCGGCTTTCCCTGACTGATGAAATACACATTCCCCGAAAGTTCCGGCTGCCTTATCAGGGCCTCTTCGGCCAGTAGATGGGCTTTAGCCGCATTATCAATGTAAGTCACATCCACTCGGTTTTTGCCATCCCCGATTCGGCGGAGGCGTTTTGCCCGCGTAAGGATTCGCGGAACCAGGTGATTATCTCCCGGACCCCAGATCAGATGAGGTCGTAAGATGATAGTTTTCAGGCCATCCCAAGTCCCCTGCCACCTCTTCTCCGCCCCCTGCCACCTGCCGGTCGCCATCTGTGACCTGCCGCCCGCCTGCCGGACAGCCTGCTCACCCAGAGCTTTGGTTTCCGGATAGGCGGCGTGATAAGTGGCCGGATAGGGAACGGTTTCGTCCACACCTTCCATATCTCCGCCGTCAAAGACAACGCTTGGCGAGCTGGTGTAAATCAGGCGGGAAACCCCGCATGATCTACAAGCAGCGATGACATGGCGGGTTCCTTCGGTGTTGATTCGGTAATAGTCCTTGTAATCCCCCCAGACACCGGCTTTGGCCGCAAGATGATATACGGTATCAACTCCTTTGACAGCGTTGTCGATGGCGACCGGATTCGAAATATCGCCCCGAACCTGTTTGACCTCCAATGCTTCAAGCTCCGAATAATGGTCCCTTGAAAAACTGATGACCCTGTCCCCCCGTTCTATGAGTAGCCGGACAATGGCTTTTCCCAGAAATCCGCCGCCGCCGGTAACCAGAATGGTTCGGATAGAATCCCCCTGATGTTTCATTCTTCTGACTCCTTTCTTATTACATATCCGTCAAATCGGATAGAGGACTTTTTCCAGCTTCAGCAGATCCTGTTCCTGGCCTACAGCAATTATCGTGGCTCCGGGTTCCAGCCGGGTCTCAAAAGAGGGGTTGAACATCATGCTGCCATCAACCTGTTTAATGGCGATGATGATCAAATTATATTCCTGACGGATTCCCGAATTCTTGAGCATCACATTGGCCAGCGTCGATAAATGGCTTATCGGAATTTCTTCCATCTGAATGTCTTTGCGATCATACGTCAGGGCCAGATCCAGAAAGCTGGTAACCGTGGGCCGAATGATTCGGTGGGCCATGCTAACCGCCCCGACTTCGTAAGGCGATTCTACAGCAGAAGCGCCGGCAGCTATCAGTTTGGACTTGGACTCCTTATAAATTGCTCTGGCCATGATAAACAACTTGGGATTGAGCTGCCTGGCAGTCAAAACCAGAAACACGTTGTCCACATCGGTTCCCAGAACGGCGATCAAGCCCTTGGCGCGTTCAATCCCTGCGTTTAAGAGAATCGCCTCGTCGGCAGTATCGCCGGACAGGTACAGAATTTTGTCTTCTTCCATGACCGGTATCAAGTCCGGATTTTTTTCAATCACCACGATATCAATGGGCTTTTGACGAAGATTCATGCACAGAACTCTTCCGATACGACCATAACCACAAACGATGTAATGATTTTTCAGCCGGGTAATTTTCTTGTCCAACCTTCGCCTCCCCAGAATGATTCGAATCCGTCCTTCGATCATGTACGGAATCAGTGTCGCACCCACATATCCCAAAAAACCAACTCCAACAAATATCAGGAGTATGGTATATATTCGACCGATAGAGCTGAGTTCATGGGTTTCTCCAAAACCCACGGTGGTCAGGGTGATCACGCTCATAAAGAGTGCATCCAGAAAATTCCAGCCCTCAATGACCATGAATCCCCAGGCTCCGCACAAAATGATGGCAAGGATGATCAGAACGGATATGATCAGTTGTTTGGTGCTGTCCATGTCTGGAGATATACGACACCCTCGATATTGAAAGCAAGAGGATTTCCCGTGGACCCAGTCTGGTTCTATCATGTCCTTCAAACGTTGTTACCGGCGAGCTTCATATATTTTCTAAATTGTGTTGATTTTATAGAGTAATTCTTATAACGGATATAGGTACTCTATCTTTGCTGAAGTATAAAACAGGCCTCACTGAAGAGATAATATTCACGGACCGGAAAAAGCACAAAATCTTTGTCGAATCATGACGGAAGCTGACCATGGACATATTGATTGCTGAAGATGACTGGATATCTTTAAAGTTACTGAACAATGTTCTGGTCAAACACGGCCATAGGGTTCTGAATGCGACTAACGGGCAGGAAGCCTGGGATATTTTCCAGCAGGAAACCATCCCGATGGTGATTACCGACTGGCTCATGCCGAAGATGAACGGACTGGAACTTTGTCAGAATATCCGAGGCACGCAGAAGGGGCCTTACACTTACATCATTGTTGCAACCACCAGGAATGAAAAAAGGGATCTGCTGGAAGTTCTGAAACACGGGGCCGACGACTATATTTTAAAACCGATACACGTTGATGAACTTCTGGCCAGGATCAAAACCGGCGAACGGATCACAAAGCTGGAGAAAAAACATATAGACATGGAGCAAAGTATAATCGAAAGCCGAAACAAGCTTCGAGTCGTTCTGGATTCCCTGCCCGAGGAAATCGTATCCATTGATGTTAATTCCCATGTTGTGTCGGCAAACAATGCTTTTTTAAAAGGAAAGGGAATCAGCTTCAGTGAACTTGTCGGGTCTCCTTGCTTCGATCACAGGCACTGGAACATGCCAGCCGTCAATATCGCGAATGTTCAGAGTCATGCGATGGATATCTTTCGTTCCGGACATCATCGGCTCTTACATGAAACCATTGGTGGATCCAACCCGGAAAAGCGGCACTTCGAATTCCATCTGTCGCCCATCCTGGAGGCTTCCGGCAAAGTGCATCAGGTGGCCATTGTTTCAAGGGATATCACTGAGAATCTTCATAAATCGGAACAAATCAAGTCTCTCAATCAAGAACTTCGAAAAGCCGTTGACGAAGTTCAGGAAAAAAATTTTGAACTTGTGGGTACCCTCGAACGCCTTAAAGAAACGCAGTCTCAGATACTTCAGTCAGAAAAAATGGCTTCCATCGGGCAACTGGCAGCCGGCGTGGCGCACGAAATCAACAACCCGGTGGGCTTTGTCAGTAGCAATCTAAAAACCTTGACTGATTATCAGCAGAATATAGGCATGATCCTCTCCGAGTACAGACAATTCGTTGACAAGGTCGCAATAGCGAAGGACTGCGGCCCTAATATGACAGCAATTGAAAACCTGACAGCCCAGATAAAGGAAAAGGAATCGGATCTGGATATTGCGTATATTCTGGAAGATATTCCCGGTTTAATCCATGAATCCAGTGAAGGACTGGATCGCATCAAAAAAATCGTTCTGGATCTCAAGGACTTTTCTCACCCCGGCGAAGATGTCCTTAAGCTGGCGGATATCAACCTGAATCTGGAATCAACCTTGAACATCGTCTGGAACGAGCTTAAATACAAAGCAACGATCACCCGGGATTTCGGAGAACTTCCCCAGGTAATGTGCTATCCGCAGCAATTGAACCAGGTATTCATGAATCTACTGGTCAATGCGGCTCAGGCCATCGAAAATCATGGAGAAATTCACATCATTACCCGGGAGATTGGCGGCAATGTGGAAATTATTGTCAGCGATTCCGGCCAGGGAATTGCGAAGGAAAACATTTCCCGGATTTTTGATCCGTTTTTTACGACAAAGGAAGTTGGCAAAGGAACGGGACTGGGGCTGAATGTCACTTATAACATTGTCAAAAAACATCATGGCGCCATAGATGTCAAAAGCGAGCCGGGAAAAGGAGCCACTTTTACCGTCAGGATACCGGTAACCGGCCCCCTTTGCTCCCTGAGTCTGAAAAACCCGGTAACGGAGTAATGCCATGAAAATCGGATTAGATTAACTGAGTCGGGTTATTGAAACCGATCAGGCAATGACTGCCAAGATACTAACTCGTCAATTCATCTTTTTATGGTTTCAAATCGACAATCAGCAGTATCAACACCGCTTATGGCATCAATTTGTGTTGGTTATCAGGCGCTTCCGTCGATACGCAATTGGGGCTTCCGGGGCAGCTCGAAAGAGGTGTTTAGCCCGCATCTTCAGAGCGCACTGCCGAGCATCCGGAAATCATGAATATCAGAAGTCTTTTTCAGGTCGGACCGGAAATTTTAGGCGATTGATCACATAATAGGCGGCGCTCAACGCAATAACGATGGCGGCAATACCAATCAATGTCAGACTCGGCAGGTCTTTTACATCCAGGATGATGATTTTTCGGGCGATGGCGATCATAGCCACTTTGATCACGATTTCTGCATGCACGGAATGCTCTACATAATAGGCCCGGATGGTTTCGAGAAGCTCAAGTCCGATAAGCACCAGCATGAAGAAGCCGAAAAGTTCAAGAAGCTCATCAATCTCGAGCAACAGAACCGGCGAAGTGATTATATCCTTTATCAGCAGCCAGCCGAGCTCGATGGTGGAGAGCAACACGACAACCATCATCATCAAGATGAGCGTCAGTACGATGAAGTGTTCGAAGCGTTTCAGCAGATTAAGCATGCCTTTATCCTTCTGTTGGGTTTTTCAACATCGATTTTGAAATCAAAACGGGCTCTCATACAAACGCTCCGCTGCCGCCTTAAGCGCGCGGTTCATCATCCCGAATGCTTCTAAGCCCTGGCTCCCGAGCCAGGGCCACATGATCGGCAACAATACCCCGCTATATGCCTCTTTTTGAACAAATCGGACTTGGGCTTCTCCTAAAGGCTCCAACATGAAAAGGTGTTCTCCATCCAGCAGCCCAGATACAAGCAGGCTTCCCTGCCATCTGATTTCCTGCTCGATCCCGAAATACAGGATTTTGGGCCAGAGTACCATCCGTAACCCGCAGGGCAGGCGAACAAAGACGCTCAATCGTTTTCCAACGATCAAATTCCCCTTGATCTGTCTGATAACAGGGTTCCACGAACAGTAAGAAGAAAAATCCGTCAAGACATTCCAAACAACAGCACTGGGCGCGTTGATTTCAATCTCTGTGGTTATCCATCGTTTCCGAGGCAAGAGGCTCAAGTCCTGAGGCATGACTGGCAAGATACCATACTTTCCGAACCTTGGGCCATCTCCGAGAGCGCCGTGCGGATGGCTTCATCCATGGAAACAAGCCGGATCGGGATGAGCTCTCTGATTTCGTCGTTCTTGCATATGACTTCGTTCTTGAGTCCTTCCACTAAGGGCATCACCACGCCTGCCGGAACCGTCGTCACAAAGTTTATCCAGTAGGATGAAAGATGTGGGGTCAGAACCGGAACCGTGAGTATCAAGCGACGTAGCCCCCGAATACGGGCATACTTTGTCATCAATTGGCGGTAAGTGATGATCTCAGCGCCGCCAATATCGAGAGTTTTCCCTGCTGTTTTGGGTTCAAGCAAACAGCCTGTCAGATATTCAATAACATTTTCTAAAGCAATGGGCTGACAACGCGTTTCTATCCAGCGGGGACAAACCATGACAGGAAGGCGTTCCACAATATGACGCAGCATCTCGAACGGGGCGCCTCCGGCGCCGATAATATTGGCAGCTCTGAGGACAGTGGTTCGGGCTTGGGCAGACTGAAGCACTTGCGCCACCATTTGTCGGCTCCTTAAATGCTCGGAGAGGTTATTCGCCATCTCCCCCAATCCTCCGAGGTAGATGATGCGCTTGACTCCGGATTCATCAGCGGCCTGGATGAAGTTGCGGGCGGCCTGGACGTCTTTATCAAGGTAGGCTTTGTACTTGAACATGCTCCGGCCGCCCATGGAGTGGACCAGGTAGTAGGCCGTATCGATACCTTCCATAGCCTGCAACAGCGTGTCCGGTTGCAGGAGATCCCCTTCCATTACTTGGGGTTCGATGCCGCAAGAAATCTTGCCCGGAAAACGATTTGCTGAGCGAACCAGGCAACGGACCCGGATGCCCTTTGAGGCCAGTTTTCTCAAGAGTCGGCCGCCAATGAATCCGGTGGCGCCCGTCAACAGGACATTGGGTGATGTGTCGTTCATGTGTTTTAAACCTCCTTGGTGGTTCGCCATTCTCATAACCAATGACTCGGCAGTGAAACAAATCGAATGAGGCTGCGCAAACGACCGGCAAGCCTTTTTCGGGTCAGAGACTCGCCTCTACGATGATGACGATTCCCAGATGACCGTCCACTGGGTGGCCAACACGGCCAGCGATTGGGAGCGTAAAAGCTTCCTGAGGTCCCGCTTGACTTGGCTGATGTCTTTATCCATGAGATACTTTCCGTGATTTGCTTTTCAATTCCGATTGTCGTAAAAGATACCCCCTCAATCATTTCATCATTATAGATGATTCTGACGGGTATGTCATCAGCGTTTTAGGGAGAACTGGAATTGAAATGTCCACAGGGTTTCAACAAACTGGAAATATTGCTGATTCTACCGGATTATGTGGTTAGGTGCAATCCTCGCATGGATGCAGCAACGAGAGTGTTCTGGAGTCTGTTGAAAAATTGAATCGCGCAACAGAATTGCGCGATATTTGCAACTCAAAGAATGCTGTGAGTGGATCGAACACTTCGAACGCAGGATGCAGGAGAAAACATCCTGTGCATTCGTTGCAGCAAATATTTAAAGGAGTTAAGGAATGAAAATTGATCTTTGAGCTTTCCAAGGATGTCGTGTAAGGCAACTCACATGAAATAGACTCCCATATCGTGGTATTTTTAAATCACATGGATGGACAGGCCAGTCTTATCTTTTGGCCAAGATAAAGAAAATGCTTCCTAAAAAAATATTCACATAGATAAACAGGATGAACAGGATAAAAGACATAAAAAAAACAGAAGTTTAGCTTTTTTATCCTGTCTATCCATGTTAAATTTTTTAAATGTGTTATGGTAGATTATATGTTTTGGGTTGACTAACGATTGCCGATGCCCGACAAGTCTCCGGTTTTAATCTTCATTTTCGCCTCCGGAAAAAAAGGTCAATTGGATTCCAAAAAAGATTTCAGCATGTATATCAGATCGCTCTCCCGGCTCGGATATGGGTTCATGATGTTTTGCCGATAGAGTTCCCCAACGTCCGTGCCGTTCAGCATGGCCTGTTTGAGCGTAGTGATGATGCCGGAAGCCTGGTCCGAGAGAATATGTGCACCGAGAATCTGATTGTCCTCACCCACCAGGATTTTATAGGCCGCATGTTTCATGCCCACCCTCTTGTAAGTGGGCCAGTTCAGGTTCTTGCCGAAGCTCTTCCGGAAGGTCAGGTTCCGCTGCTTCAGGGCATCTTCGGTCAATCCCACCATCCCCAGCTGCGGATAGGTGAAAAGCATGGCCGGAACCGCGCTGTAATCGATTTTCATCCCCTGCCCTTTTCCGAGTTCCGCAAGGATGTTTCTGGCCGCCACAAGGCCTTCATAATCCGCAACCCGGGCAAGCTGAAGGGTTGCCGCACAGTCGCCCACAGCAAAGATGCGCGGGTTGGACGTCCGCATACCAGCATCCACGGTGATGCCGCGACGGGAGAAGGCAACCCCTCCTGCTTCCAGAAAAAGCGCTTCGATATCGGGTACCCTGCCCGCACCATGCACGACCAGATCCGCGACAATGACTTCACCATTTTCGGTCACCACACGCAGCTCCGATGCCTGTTTTTCGATGGCGGCAATCTGTATATTGGTGCGGATATCTATGCCCTCTTCTCTGGATGCCGCCACCAGCAGATCCGTCATTTCCGCATCAAATGGCCCCAAGGGTCTGTCGCTGACTTCCAGGATGGTGACTTCCTGGTTTTTCGATCCCAGCCGGGCGGCAAAATGCGCGAATTCAAAAGAAATGAACCCTCCGCCCACGAACACGATGCGCCGGGGAAGTTCTTCCATATCCAGAAAATCGTTACTGGTAATGATGAAACGGCTGCCGGCGACCGGAAGGTCCATGGGTTTTGCACCTGTTGCCAGAATAAAATGGCTGGCCTTGACGGCTTTTCCCCCGATTTCCAGGGCATCCTCCGACAAAAACCTTGATTCTCCTTCCAGAAAAACAATCCCCGCATCCCTGAAACCCTGGATGGTTCGGTCTGTAACACCGGATGTGAACCTGTCTTTCTGCGCACGAACCTCAGACCAGGATGAACCGGGATGGGAAGTAATCCCTTTTCCTGCCAGATGCCGTGACCTGGCAACGGTTTCAGTTAATTCGTAATACCATTTTTTGGGCTGGCAGCCGTAAAGGGCGCATACCCCGCCAGGACGCTGGCTTTTTTCCGCCACGGCGACCTTGAGTCCGGCACCAAGGAGTTCATATGCCGCTGTCTGGCCGCCTGTTCCAGAACCCACCACCACCACATCGAAATCATTCATCCTTGCCTCCTTGAAAAACCAAATGTATAGCCTGCAAACAGACAACCGGAAAACGCCTGTCAT
>SERZ01002107.1_pt1 | contig 10189 bp, 7 predicted proteins | sample 3171461 | NCBI WGS metagenome assembly SERZ01 (sample SAMN06051861, study PRJNA518727) | freshwater metagenome | biome: subpolar coniferous forest; feature: holomictic lake; material: water; isolation source: holomictic Lake 227, 6 m depth | place: Canada: near Kenora, Ontario | collected 2013-06-25... | reverse complement strand
AAGGAAAACGGTGGTGACGGGTAAAGAGCGTGCCGAAGAAGAGTAACGAAGAGCCGGCGGCCAGGAGCGAAACACCAAGCCGCTAAAACTTCAAGCCCCTGACCAGAGCAACCAGGGCCTGACGCGCCGCCGCCTCGGCGGCTTTTGCGTCCGTCATCTTTTTATTAAGCCCTTCCAGCCGGTCCTCCTGCTCGCCCAGCTTGGCCATGTAGCGGCGACCGATGTCGCTGCCCTGACCGACCGCTTGAAGATTCTGGCGCAGCCGTTCCTGGTCTTTATTGATGGCCTCCTGATCCTGCTCCACCTGCTCCACCACCCGCTCACGCTCGGCCAGAGCGGCTTTCCGCTCCGCGACCCCGGACAACATTTTGCGCAAATCGGCGGGCAGCTCGTCGGAATGCACATAAAGCCCGACTTGATCGACCGGCAGCTCGACCAATTCAAAACGCTCCTGGCGCGGATGAACCAGAGTGACCACAAAGCTGATGGTCTTGCCGGCCGGAACCTCGACCGTAAAGCGCCAGGCATCGGCGGTGACTTCCGGCACCGGACCGCCGGAAGCCGGCTCCCAACCGGCGCGGCGGGGGTGCTCGATCAGCATGCGGCGGGTATCTCTGGCGGAGCCGGCAATGGTGTAGGTCACGGCCTCGCGATCGGCCACCGCCAGTTGGAGCACGCCATCGACGATCCGGGCCCGGGCCAACAGACGGCTCTCGCTCGAGGAGCGGTCAACGGTCAGGCTGTGGTCGACGGCAAAGCTGAGCAGACGGCGCTCGCCGGCCGGCAGCATCGACAGCCGCGCATCGCCGATATAGGTGACCTCTCCTTTTTCGGTGCGCTCGTAAAGCGTCAAGATACCGGGCGGCAGCGCGCCGGTACCGTCATTGGATAGCCGCACCGCCGCCAACGGGTGGTGCGGCTCGGTCGAAGCTTGATAGAGGGCCAAGCGTTCGGCCGGTACCGCGCGGTTGATGATCGGCATCAAGAGTGAATGACCGTTGGCGACGCTGACCGGACCGGAATGGCGGAACAAGACTTGCGCTTGTGTTTCGTCGGTCTCGGCGGCGGTAACCCCGGCGAGCGGGAGAGCGGCACCACCGGGCGCAGGCGGCGGCGGTGCGGCGCTCGGCATGGCATCCGATAATGAAAGTCCGCGCGTGGCCATGTGCTTCGCCGCTCCGCCGGAGGCCTCGGCCATCGCGCGCGGCGGGGTCGGCGGCGGGGTCACCGCGCCTTGATCCACTTTAGGCAGCACCCGGCCGAACACCTCGACCGGGATTTCGGGCCGGTTGACGTAATAGGATTCGTAAAGAGCCTGGCGGAAGGTCACCGGGCTGCCCGAGACCACGGTCAGATCAATGTCGGTCCAATCCTCGCCCGACAGGTTTTCAAGCACGGCCCAGCCCTGAAGCCCGCTCTTTGCCGCATCGGTACCGCCCAAAGTTAAACGGTAGGCGGTTTTCCACAGCGGCGCCTCGATCACATAGGCGACCCGCACCGTCCGCGCGCCCTCGCCGGTGGTATGGAGGGTCAATTGGCGTCGTCCCTGCCCGCCATGACGGGCGATGCCGGCCAGCGCGTCGTCGACCTGTTTTTGCAGCTTGGGATCGGCCAGCCGCAGGGACTCGACCTCTTCCAGCATGACCTGACGCAAGCCGTCGGTGGCCATCACGGTCAGGCGGTGACGGGTGACGGTACCGCCATTGTCGGGTAGGCGCACCGGCTCCTTGGTTATCGAAACGATCCGTCCGGCCAACTCCTCATGTTGGGTCAGGACGATCTCCGCACCCTTCAGCGCATTCAAGAGTGCGACCGGTGAATCCAGCGCCGCCCGGTTAAACGGAAGCTCGCGGAACAGGTCGCGCATCGGCTCGCGGCCGGGCAGACTGATAGACCCGATTCCGCCCTTGTCGTCATAAACAACAATGCTTTTCAAGACATCATCGATCCGGTCGCGCGGCACGGCCAGCGTCAAATCGGTGTTGCCGGTTACCGCGGCTTCGTATTCGAAATAGCCGACGCCCCCGGTGGACAACAGCACCCGCTTAAGAGACAGCACCGGCTCGGCGGCGCTGCCTGAACCGGACCACAACAGCGCAAAAGCAAGGATAAGGGCGAAGGAGCGCATGGCGGAAAGCCTTTGGTTCATTAAATCTCGACAAGCTTAATCTAATCATCGGCCTTTGTCGATAAAGCTAAGGTTGAGATTGATCAACCAGAATATGACGAAAGAAAAGCTGCCACCGAAGTGGGATTGTGATAAAAGTTTATAACTAACTGCGGGTAGAGAGAAATCCTACTAAGGGAGAGCCCCATGCGTATACTGTTGATTGTCCTGGTCATGGCCCTATCGGGCATCATTACGCCGGTTCCCGCCAACGCCCAAGATTTAGGGGGTATACTCAGGCTGTTCCTCGGGGAATGTGAGCACGGAGACCGGGAATCCTGTCGTATTCATCGCATGTATGCCGATTGTGATCGCGGGGACCACAGGGCTTGCGAGGAAATCAGACGGGAGCGCTATCACGAGCGCAAGCACGAGTTTGAACACGCGCGTGGCCGTGATGAATTCATGAGAGAATCACGAGAAAGGTGCGAGCGTGGCGATCGTGAGGCCTGCCGACTTCACCATCTTTATCGCGAATGTGAACGAGGCGATCGCCGGGCTTGTGAAGAAGCCAATCGTGAGCGCAACTACGAACGTCGCTGAGATTGAACACTCCGTTTCGTTCTTAATTCGCCTTAAGATACTCGATCAGGGTGGCGCGCTCGGCGGGGTCGGGCACGCCCTTGATCATCATCGTCGTGCCGGGCACCAGCGTGCGGGGAGAGGTCAGGAAGGCATTCAGCGTGTCCTCCGTCCATACCGGACCGGCCCCGCGCAGCGCCCGTGAATACAAGAAACTCGGGACCGTGGCGGCCGCCCGCCCGACAACGCCGTGAAGCGACGGGCCGAGTTTGTTACGGCCGGGTTCGACCGCATGGCAGGCAAAGCAATAACGAGAGAACAGAGTGGCGCCGCTGTCGGCGGCGTGACCGCGTGACGGGATAAGTCCCGCGCCCATTACCGCAATGATCGAGAGCGCAGCGAGCGGGAAGCGGTTGCCTGTCAAAGTCATCTCCATTTGAGCAGTTGCGGCCGTGGCGATAGCGGTGAAGTTAGCGTAACATTCCGGACACAGACAGGGGAATCCGCAGCAAGCAGTCGGGCATTTACCTTGATTGCTTAGAATCAAGTGCGGTAAATCCGGAACCGATCGGGGATTCTACCTTCGTTTTAAGGGATGCGCGGACCGTCATGGAGCGCAGCGTGACAGGGATTAAGGGCTGGTTCGTCGCTGTGGCGCTGACTTTGATGTCGGCCGTGGTGTTGATGGCTGTGGGGGTAACGGCTGCGGGGGTGGCGCTGGCGGCCGATGGCTTGCCGCGGGTGGTCGATGTTCGGCTCGGCATTCATCCCGATAAAACCCGCTTCGTGCTCGAAGTCGGCGGCAAGCTGAGCTACCACGCCGCGGTGCTTGAATCGCCCTGGCGCATTGTCGTCGATCTGCCCGACCTTGCCTGGTCGGGTGCCGAGACCCCGCGCCCCGGCAAGGGCATCATTCGCAATTGGCATGTCGAGCGTCCCGGAACGGGAGCGTTGCGGCTGATCATGGATATCGGAGAACCGGTGCGGATCGGCGGGGCCGCCTTGTTGCCGGCGTCCGATGGCCATCAGGCCCGCTTGGTGATCGATCTGGAACCGGCCACGCCGGATTCGGCCCGGGCCGCCAAGCCGCGCTCCTCCGGCATTCCGCCCGCTGCACCCCCGGCTCCTCCGGTCGAGGCGTCGCCGCCACCCGCTTCCCCGCCGCCGCCGTCCACGGTGGCGATGCGCCCGGCTCCGGCTGAATCGGCTCCGGAATCGGCTTTGGTCCCGCCACCGTCCCCGTCTCCGCGCGCGGTGGCGCCTCCCGTTAAGTTGGCGCCGAGCAGTGGCGCCACTCGGGCCGCTTCCGCACGGGCCATGGCCGTTCCGCCGTTGTCGCCGCCGATCCCCGCGATATTGCCGGCGATATTGCCGGCGGGAGTGCCAGTGGGAGTGCCAGTGGGAGTGCCAGTGGGAGTGGTGGCCCGGGCGGCTCCGCGTCCCGAGTCGCCGCCCGCACAGCTGGCCTCGTTGTATACCCCTCCGCTTCCGTCCCCCCCGGTTCCGCAAAACGCGGTTCCGGCCAAACCACGCCGTGCCGGCAAGCCGATGATAGCGCTTGATCCCGGACACGGCGGCGTTGATCCGGGCGCGACCGGTATCGGCGGAACGCACGAAAAAGTCATCACTCTGGCCGAAGCCAAGGAGCTGAAACGTCAGCTGGAGGCCAGCGGTCGTTACCGGGTGATGCTGACCCGCGAGGAAGATGAATTCGTTCCGCTGCGCGAACGGGTATCGCGCGCACGCCAAGCCGGTGCCGATCTGTTCATTTCACTGCATGCCGATAGCATCTCCCGGCCGGAAATTCGTGGTCTGTCGGTCTATACCCAGTCCGACAAGGGCTCCGACCATGAGGCGGAAACGCTGGCGGCCAAGGAAAACCGTGCGGATGCCATCGGCGGCATCGATTTGTCGCGAGAAAATGATCAGGTTGCCACCATTCTGATTGATTTGGCCCAGCGTGATACCCGCAACCACTCACGTCGTTTCGCGGTTTCCGTGTTGCGCGAAGCCGGGCATGGCTTGCACCTGCTGCCCAAGCCGGACCGTTCGGCGGCGTTTGCGGTGCTGACCGCACCCGATGTGCCCTCGATCTTGATCGAAATGGGCTATCTCTCGAGTCCCGAGGATTCGAGTATGTTAACCCGAAGTGACCATCGTCAGCGCTTGGCGGGGCTTCTCGTCCGCGCCATCGACAGCTATTTTACCTGGCTGACCGGCGGAAGGCGTTTGTGAGGCGGTTCCGCCGCGATTACGCGATTGAGCGATAGATTTATTTTTGCACTGCGGTATAATTTTGTCTGGCGGTCGGCGTTCGGCTGCCGGCCCGGTGGGATGGTGCATGTACAAGCTTCTGCTCAGGCTGGGGGCGATTCTGTTCTTTCTGGCGATGGTCGGAATGGGCGGAATCTATTATGTCTTGCACCATTACGGCAGCGACCTGCCCGACTATAACCGGCTGGCCGATTACGAGCCGCCGACGGTGACCCGGGTTCATGCCGGTGACGGAAGGCTGCTGGCCGAATTCGCGTCCGAGCGCAGGGTGTTCGTGCCGATCGAGGCGATGCCCAAGCGGGTGGTTCACGCCTTTCTCGCGGCCGAGGACAAGAATTTTTACGATCATCCCGGTATCGATATTTCCGGCATTCTGCGGGCCGCCATCACCAATTTCGAGCATATGCACAGTGATCGCCGGCCGATGGGGGCATCGACGATTACGCAGCAGGTGGCGAAGAACTTCCTGTTGACCAATGAAGTTTCGATTGCGCGTAAGGTCAAGGAAGCGATCCTGGCGCTGCGGATCGAGCAGGCGCTGCCGAAGGACCGTATTCTAGAGCTGTATTTGAACGAGATTTTCCTCGGCAACCGCTCTTACGGGGTTGCGGCGGCGGCGCTGAACTATTTCAACAAGTCGCTCGATGAATTGACCGTGGCGGAAGTCGCCTATCTGGCGGCTCTGCCCAAGGCGCCCAACAACTATAACCCCGAACGCCAGCGCGAAGCCGCGATCGGTCGACGTAACTGGGTGATCGGGCGCATGGTCGAAGACGGCTATGTTCCGTCCGCCGAAGGGATCAAGGCTCAGGCCGAGCCGCTGGAAACCCGGCGCCGCGATGCGGCCGAAGTCTACACCGCCGAATATTATGCCGAGGAGGTTCGACGCGAACTGGCCAAGCTGTTCGGCGAAGAACAGCTGTACAAGGGCGGGCTGTCGGTGCGGACCCCGCTCGATCCGCGGCTCCAGGAGATCGCCGGGCGGGCGCTGCGCAGCGGCTTGATGAATTATGACCGCCGCCATGGCTGGCGCGGGCCGGTCACGCATTTCGCCTCGGTCGATAGCTGGGCCAAACAATTGGCGGCCGTGACCATGCCCAAGGGGGGCGAGGCGTGGCGGCTTGCGGTCGTGCTCGACACCAAGGGCGATGGTGCGGCCATCGGCTTTGCCGATAACAGCAAAGGCCGCATTCCCTTTTCAGAAATGAAGTGGGCCCGGCCGGCGCGGGATGATTCCAGGGTCGGCGCCGACCCGCGCCGAGCGGCCGATGTCGTCAAGGTCGGTGACGTCGTGATGGTCGAGCCCGAGACGACGGCGGAGTTTTTCGGGCTTCGGCAGATTCCCGAGGTGCAGGGCGGGCTGGTGGCGATGGACCCGCACACCGGCCGGGTGTTGGCGATGGCCGGCGGTTTCAGCTCGACCATGAGCCAGTTCAACCGGGCGACTCAGGCGTCGCGTCAACCCGGCTCCGCCTTCAAGCCGTTTGTCTATCTGACCGCGCTTGATAACGGGTTCACCCCGTCGTCGCTGGTGCTGGATGCGCCGTTCGAGTTCAACCCCGGTTTCGGTCAACCGATCTGGCGCCCGGAAAATTACCACCAGAAATTCTATGGTCCGACCCCGCTGCGCGTCGGCATCGAAAAGTCGCGCAACCTGATGACCGTGCGGCTGGCTCAAAAAGTCGGGATGGACAAGGTCAAGGCGACGGTCGAAAAGTTCGGCATCATCGATAATTTCCAGCCCTACCTGCCGATGTCGCTCGGTGCCGGCGAAACCACGGTGCTCCGGCTGACCACGGCTTACGCCATGCTGGTCAATGGCGGTAAGAAGCTGACGCCGGCCCTGATCGACCGCGTGCAGGACCGCAACGGCAAAACCATCTATCGCCACGATAGCCGTCCGTGTAACGGCTGTGCCGGTTTCCCCTGGAAGCCGACCGTGGAGCTTCCAGAGCTGCCCGACAACCGCGAGCAGATCGAAGACCCGCGCACCTGCTATCAGATCGTCAATATCATGACCGGGGTGGTTCAGCGCGGTACCGCCTCCAAATTGGCGGTATTGGGACGGCCGATGGGCGGCAAAACCGGTACCACCAATGACAGCAACGATGTCTGGTTCGTCGGCTTTACCCCTGATCTGGTGGTCGGGCTTTATGTCGGTTTCGACCAGCCGCAGACCTTGGGCGACAAGGAAACCGGCGGCTCGACCGCGGTGCCGATTTTCGAAAAATTCATGGTCGAGGCGCTGAAGGACAAGCCGCCGAGCCCGTTCCGGGTGCCGCCCGGCGTCCGTTTGGTTCGGGTTAACCCCGAAACCGGCCATCCGGCCGACCCCGGCGATAAAAAGGCGATTTGGGAGGCTTTCCTGCCCGGCACCGAGCCCGGTGGCGAAGCCGAACAGGTGCTGGGCGGCGACGAGACGGCAGCGGTCGGCGGCGAAGGCGTTCTGGCGCCCGACAGTGACCCCAACCTGGAAGGCATCGATACATATACCGGCAACGCTACGGCTCCGGCGGTTTCCGCAACGGGAGCGCCCTCGGTGCCCGGTTATGTTCCCTATGCTCCGCGCCCGACCTATCCGACTCCGCCGGCCGGTGTCCGCAGCGGGGGATCGGGCGGCACGGGCGGATTGTATTAGGCGTCTTAGCCTATGGATGGAAGGAGCCCGCCCTGTGGAGCCGACGCAAGACCGTGTTGTAACCGCCTGCCTGATCATTATCGGCAACGAAATTCTGTCGGGACGGACCCGTGACGCCAATCTTCAGTTTCTGGCCAAGCGACTCGGGGCGATCGGCATCAAGCTGTGCGAAGCCAGGATCATTCCCGATATCGAAGCGGAAATTATCGCGACCGTAAATGCCTGCCGTCCGCGTTATGACCATGTTTTCACCACCGGCGGGATCGGGCCGACTCACGATGACATTACAGCCGCTTGCGTCGCCGCAGCCTTCGGGCTTGCGCTGGAGCACCATCCCGAGGCGGTGGCCCGGCTGAAGCGTCATTACGGTCCCGAAAATATCAATGAAGCGCGCTTGCGCATGGCGATGGTGCCGACCGGGGCGGTCTTGATCGATAATCCGGTCAGTGCGGCGCCCGGCTTCAGCATCGGCAATGTCCATGTTCTGGCCGGTGTGCCGCTGGTGATGCAGGCGATGGTCGACGGGCTGTTGCCTCGTATGCGGGGCGGTCCGGTGGCGGTGGTGCGCACGGTCGCCTGCGAAATCGGTGAAGGCGTTTTGGCCGACGGTCTGGCCGCACTGGCCGCTCGATTCAGCACGATTGAGATCGGCAGCTACCCCTATTTCCGGTCGGGCTATTTCGGCGTCAGTCTGGTGCTGCGCGGGCTTTGTGTTGCCGAGTTGCTGGAGGCGACCGAAGCGGTCTGCGCGCTGGTGCGTGCGCTTGGCGGCACGCCGCTGGTCACCGAAGGCAGCAACGGCGATAACAATGGCGGCGCCGGGCCATGATTCCGGTCACCGCGCGGATCAGCCTCGACGACTCGGAGATTGAGGAAACTTTTATCCGCGCCTCTGGCCCCGGCGGCCAGAACGTCAACAAAGTCTCGACCGCGGTTCAGCTTCGCTTCGATGTTCGCGGCTCGCCGTCACTGCCCGACTCGGTGCGGCTGCGACTCGAGCGCTTGGCCGGGCGCCGTTTGACGCAGGACGGCGTGCTGATTCTGATCGCTCAACGCTTCCGCAGTCAGGAGCGCAATCGGGAAGATGCACTTGAACGTTTGCTCGTGCTGATTCGGGAGGCGGCAGCCCCGCCGCCGCCGCTGCGGCGTCCGACCAAACCGACCTTGGGCAGCAAAAAGCGTCGACTCGAGTCGAAAACCCGACGGGGCACGGTTAAGCGTTTGCGGGGCGATGCGACGGACGAAGGGTGATAAGGGCTCAGGAGAAAAACGCTTTTATCACCAATGATAAAGTTCCAGCCAGCATCACCCCGACCATCCATTTTATCAGATTGATTTCGCCCTGCACGCTGGCGAATCGCGTATCTATATTGCCGTTGACCTTGGAAAACCCAAGAGTCATATCGGAATCAATCTTGTTAAGTTTAACTTCAAGACCGACAAAGCGCGTTTCATAGGCCGCTACTGTCTCGGCTGCTTTGCGCGCCTTATCTTCGGGTGCCCCCGCTGCGATCAACGCATCGTATAACTCGGCGATCATCGTAGTCATGCATCACCTCCGGCAAATATCATAGTGCGCCCGGGACGGAGAGTCGAACCGGACAGTGGGGTGATAAACAAAAAAGGCGGGGTTTCCCCCGCCTTTTTCTTAGCAAAAACGCTGCTCGAATCAGACGATACGAACCGCGACATAGCTGCCGGGGGCTTCGTCCAACGCCGGCAACGCGCCGGTGCCGGGGATACGCGCCGGAATCTTAGTCGGAGCCGCCTTCTGTACCCACTTGGCCCAATCGGTCCACCAGGAACCGGGGTTCTGGGTGGCGCCTTGCAGGAAGGCGTCGGGGTTCTTGGGCAGCTTGGGGTTGGTCCAGTAGCAGTATTTGTTAGCCGCCGGCGGGTTGATGATGCCCGCAATGTGGCCGGAGGCCGACAATACGAACTTCACCGGACCGGTGAACAACTGGGTTCCGGCATAAGTCGAAATCCAGGGCGCAATATGATCTTCGCGCGCCGAGACGAAATAGGACGGAGTCTTGATCTTGGTCAGATCAATCGGCACGCCCTTCAGCGTAATACCACCCGGCTGAATCAGTTTGTTATTCTGATACATATTGCGCAGGTAGAAGCTGTGCATCGCCGCCGGCATACGGGTCGAATCCGAATTCCAGTACAGCAGATCGAACGGGAAAGGATCTTTGCCGAGCAGGTAGTTATTGACCACGAACGACCAGATCAAATCGTTGGCACGCAACAAATTGAAGGTAGTCGCCATCTGGCTGCCATCGAGGTAGCCGGTCTTGTTCATCGTTTCTTCGAGCATGGAAATCTGCTCTTCATCGATGAACACCGACAATTCACCGGCGTCGGTGAAGTCCAGCATGGTCGTGAAGAAAGTCGCGCTCTTGATCCGGTCGTCACCCTTGGCGGCCATATAGGCCAGGGTCGAAGCCAGCAGCGTGCCGCCCAGGCAGTAACCGAGTGCCGAGACTTCTTCCTCGCCGGTCGCCTGCTTGATGACATCGAGCGTGGCGAGCGGACCTTCGATCATGTAATCTTCGAAGCTCTTATTGGCCAGCTTCTCGTCCGGG
>SERZ01002104.1_pt1 | contig 10201 bp, 8 predicted proteins | sample 3171461 | NCBI WGS metagenome assembly SERZ01 (sample SAMN06051861, study PRJNA518727) | freshwater metagenome | biome: subpolar coniferous forest; feature: holomictic lake; material: water; isolation source: holomictic Lake 227, 6 m depth | place: Canada: near Kenora, Ontario | collected 2013-06-25... | reverse complement strand
GGTCCCAACCCAGCACCTCGGCACTGTGCTGGGCGCCGCCGTGTTCCAGGTACTCGTAGGGGTGTTCGGTGAACGCCACCTTGTGGGTTTTGAGCAGTTGGGTAGCAGGGGTTTCGCTGACGTGATCTTTTTTGGCCATGACGTGTCGGCTAGGTGATTACTGCGCCGGATCGCGCAGTTCCCAGCGAATGGCGTCAATCTGGGTCAGTAGTTCGGGCGACAAAGTGGTGCCCCACACATCCAGGTTTTCATCCAGTTGCGCCACCGAGGTGACACCGAGAATGGTGCTGACTACCTGCCATTTGGTGTAGCAAAAAGCCAGCGCCAATTGGGTCGGCGTCAAGCCATTTTCCCGCGCCAGCGCGTTGTAGCGGCGCGCTGCCACCAGCGCTTCAGGGCGGCCCCAGCGCTGCTTGCGGGTCGACTCGAACTTGGCCAGTCGACCTTCGGCGGGCGCGTCCGGCCCGGTCAGGCCAGAAGCATCGTACTTTCCGGTGAGCAGGCTGTAGCCCAGCGGCGAGTAGGCCAGTAGCGACACACCCAGGCGGTGCATGGTCTCGTCCAGCCCATTTTCAACCGTGCGGTTCAGCAGGCAATACGGGTTTTGCAGCGTGGCCACGCGGGGCAAGCCATATTGCTCAGACAACCGCACAAACTCATGCACGCCATAGGGCGACTCGTTGGACAGGCCGATAGCGCGCACCTTGCCAGCCTTTACCAGCGTGTGCAGGGCTTCGAGTTGCGTGTAAATGGATGTGCAGGGTTCGTCTTTGGCCGGGTCGAAATACAGCATGCCAAAGGCCGGCACATGGCGGGTCGGCCAGTGAATCTGGTAGAGGTCAATGACATCTGTCTTCAGGCGCTTGAGGCTGCCTTCGCAGGCGGCGACGATGTCGGCCGCGGTCAGGTCGGGGCTGCCACCCCGCACCCACGACATGTTTCGCGATGGCCCGGCCACCTTGGTCGCCAGCACCAGCTTTTGGCGGGCGGCCGGATTTTTTTCCAACCAGTGCCCGATGATGATTTCAGTGGCGTTAAAGGTTTCGGCCCGGGGTGGCACGGCATACATTTCAGCCGTGTCAATGAAGTTGACGCCGCGTTCCAGCGAGCGGTCCAGGATGGCGTGGGCGGTGGGTTCATCCACCTGCTCACCAAAGGTCATGGTGCCGAGGCAAATGGGGGTGACATGCAGGTCGCTGTGACCGAGTTGAATGGTTTTCATGGTCGGCAATTAGCGCTGGTAATAAGTGAGCGGCAAGTTTAGCGGTCAAGCTCAATCTCCGCCGCAGCCCCCACCACACCCCCCACCGTCAGAGCCCTCATCGCCGCCCGACGATTCGCTGCCGCCAAATCCGCCAGCATCGCCCCCGCATCCGCTGCCACCGCCGCCCTCCCCGAAACTGGTGCCGCAATAAGACCCCGACTGGCTTTGTCGATCAATGTCCTGGCAGTCAGGCACGTAAGTGAAGCCACCGGGAATGTCGAATTTCTTGTCGAGTGCAAACAGCAGCGGCAAGCGGGCGGGCTTACGCGGGTCAATACTTTCTTCCTTGCACGCCCAGTACCAAGTGCGCCGCAGACCATCGTTGCGCTTGGGATCGCGCCCCAGCACTTCCGCCGGGGTGTGGTGCAAGAGCTTGCCAAACGCGGCATCACACCACAGTTGATAAGCGCGCGTGTGCAAGATAAATTCGTGCCAGGCAAAGTCCACCACCTGCGACGGCATGGCGACAAATCGGCGCTGGCTACGCAAATGCGCCACAAAAAACTGCCGCAGCCCGCGCATCACCAGATCGGCATCGCCCGCGCTCAACTGCGGGTACTGCTTGCGCAGTTTGGTGACCAAATACGGCGGGAAGCGCGACTCGCGGATGAACTGGCGCCGCCGGCTCATCTCCCAGGCGCGAAGCGCGCCAAAAGCCAGCACACTCATCACCAGTACCAAGATTGACACCTGGCTCACACCCGCCAGTTTGAATGCGACCACGGGCGGCACCACCAACACCAGCCACTTCAAAACAGAGAGCAGATAAATGCGTCGGGCGCCCGACAGACTGATCACGTTGACCCGCAAGCTCATGCTTTTTCCTTTTATTAAAAACGACCTCTAGCCTTCGTGCTACTTGCGCAAGCAGCTATTATTTTCGTAGCACAAGACTCGCCATGATGCGCTGGGTTACGGGCTTGACTGATGCTCAAGGCGCGCCTCCGTATGATTCGCCAAATGTACCCAATCAAACGAATGCCCCGCAGCGAATTTACCCCGATTCGCAACCTCAATTACCACGTGCAGGTGTGGGGCGAACCCGCCCCGGATAAAACGCCGATGGTGTTGCTGCACGGCTGGATGGACGTGGCCGCCAGCTTCCAGTTCATGGTGGATGCCCTGAGCCACGACCACTATGTGATCGCCCCGGACTGGCGCGGATTTGGCCAAACGGCCTCGGGCGGCGCCGACAGCTTCTGGTTTCCCGACTACCTGGCCGACTTGGACGGCTTGCTGGACCACTACGCGCAGGGCGAAAAAGTGAATTTGGTCGGTCACAGCATGGGCGGCAATGTGGCGATGATCTACGCCGGGGTGCGCCCCGAGCGCATCCGCCGTCTGGTCAACCTGGAAGGCTTTGGCATGCCCGCCACGCAACCCAGCGAGGCACCGGGCCGCTTTGCCCACTGGATGGATGAAGTCAAAGCGCTGCACCAGGGAGAGAAGGCGCCGAGAGGCTACGACTCAGCGGCCGGTGTGGCGCAGCGTTTGATGAAAAACAACCCGCGCCTGGGGGCTGACAAGGCCCACTGGCTGGCACAGCACTGGGCGCAGGAAGGGGCTGACGGCCAATGGCGCATTTTGGGTGAGGCGGCGCACAAAATCGTCAACGCCCAGTTGTACCGGCTGGACGAGGTACTGGAAATTTACAAGCGCATCAGCCTGCCGGTGCTGATGGTGGAGGCGTCCGACGACAGCATGGCCGCGTGGTGGAAAGGCAAGCACACCCTGGCGCAGCACCACGAGCGCATGCGCTTTGTGCCGCAGGTAGAAATGGCGCGCATCGACGACGCGGGCCACATGCTGCACCACGACCAGCCGGCGCAGTTGGCGGCGCTGATCGAGCGCTTTTTCGCGGCCGATTAAGGAGAAATATCAACATCGGCCCACCCTGGCCAAGGTAGCCTGACGGTTTTCGCGACTTCTCGCTTCTTTGATTGCGGAGTGTGCCCATGAAAACCAGATTGTTCAGCCTCAACCCCGTCCTCGCCCTGCTCTTTTGCGGTGGCGCCTTGGCGCAAACCCAGGTGGTCAAGCCGCCGGTTGCGCAGTATTGGATGGACATCGCCACCGCCTCCATGGCCGGCATGGACGAGATGCCTTCGATGGGCGGGCTGGGTGGCATGGTCGGCGGCATGGCGGGAATGCCGGGCATGGGCGGCGTCAGCTTTGGCGCCACCCGCGGCATGATGCCGGGGCGCTGGCTCGACCTGGCCGTGGTGACGCAGCGCAAACCAGCGGGCACCGAGGCCACGCAGACCATTCCCGCCGGACAAAACATGGGCCCCAGCCTGGTGCTGCTGCCGGTCACGGCCCAAGCCAAAACAGCCACGCGGCAGCCCCGGGAACGCACTGACGAAACACCCCAGCAGCCCAAAGGCCGGCTTCTTTTTTACTGGGGTTGCAGCGACAAAGTGCGCGCGGGCCAGCCCCGGGTGCTGGACTTCTCAAAGACGGGGGTGGAGGACTACGGCAAATTCATGATGGGGCGCGCCGTGCGCGATACCGGCGCCAAGGCCGAGCCAGGCCACTCGATCTGGCCCAACGAAAAGCACCGCCAGAGCGTGCCCGCCAAGGCCTCGCTGGTGGGTCAGCATGCGCTGAGCGGTGAAGGGCTGCCCGACAGCCTCAAATTTGCCATCGACAACATGCAGGATTTCATGCCCAAACTGGCGCTGAACAGCGAAGGCGGAGGCGCCGCCGCCACGCGTCTCAACTGGCCCGGTCTGCCCACAGCCCGAGCCTACTTTTTAACCGCCATGAGTGGCAGTGAGAACGCAGGGGAGAGTGAAATGGTGATCTGGAGCTCTTCCGAGGTGCCCGAACCGGGCTGGGGCCTGATGGACTACGCCAGCAACGCCAACGTCGACAAGTGGCTCAAAGAAAAAGTCTTGCTGCCCACCACCCAAACCCAATGTGCCATTCCAGCCGGCATTTTTGCCAAGGCCCAGGGTGCCATGCTGCGTGGCATTGCCTACGGGCAAGAGCTCAATCTGGCCCACCCACCACGTCCCACCGACAAACGCACCCCTTGGGAGCCAGAGTGGGCGGCGCGGATCCGCGTGAAATCAGTCAGCATGCTGCCGCTGGGGGAAGAGGGTTCCATGGCAGGTAGCCGCAGCGGGCGCACGCCTCCGTCCGAAGAAGAAAAGCCCCCAACGCCCACCCTGCCCGGCCTGCCTGATGTCGGCAAAGCACTGAAAGGCCTGTTTGGGCGCTGACCTTCAAGAAACACGGTGGGGTCGTGAGAAAATAGCGGGTTATTTGATACTCATAAGTTTAGGACCCGCATCATGGAAGCAGAACGCATCAACCTCATCGGCACCCAACTCACCGATTTGAGCGCGCGGACCCTCGAGTTACGGGGGTATCTTTGACTACCCTGCCAAATCTGAACGCCTGAGAACCGTCAACGCATCCCTCGAAGACCCGACCGTCTGGAACGACCCCAAACGCGCTCAGGAATTGGGCCGCGAGAAAAAAGCGCTCGATGGCGTGGTCGTCACTCTCGACAACCTGACCTCCGAGATCGCCGACAACGCCGAACTGTTCGAGATGAGCAAAGAAGACGGCGACGAAGCCGGTCTGATCACCATCGAAGGCGAAACCGCCAAACTGGCCGCCATCGTTGAAGGGCTCGAATTCCGCCGCATGTTCAACAACCCGGCCGACCCCTTGAATGCCTTTGTTGATATTCAAGCCGGCGCCGGCGGCACCGAAGCCTGCGACTGGGCCAGCATGTTGCTGCGCCAGTACCTGCGCTACGCCGAGCGCAAAGGCTTTACCGTCACGATTGAAGACGAAACCGCGGGCGACACCGCCGGCATCAAGGGCGCCACCATCAAGGTCGAAGGCGAATACGCGTTTGGCCTGCTGCGCACCGAAACCGGCGTGCACCGCCTGGTGCGCAAGTCGCCGTTTGACTCGTCGGGCGGGCGCCACACCTCGTTTGCCTCGGTGTTTGTGTACCCCGAAATTGATGACTCGATCGTCATCGACATCAACCCGTCTGACGTGCGCACCGACACTTTCCGGGCCAGCGGCGCGGGTGGTCAGCACATCAACAAAACCGACTCGGCCGTGCGTTTGACCCACTTGCCGACCGGCATCGTGGTGCAGTGTCAAGATGGTCGTAGCCAGCACGGCAACCGCGATGTGGCCTGGAAGCGTCTGCGTTCGCGCCTGTACGACTTCGAGATGCGCAAGCAGCAAGAAGAGCAGCAAAAGCTCGAAGACTCCAAGACCGATGTGGGCTGGGGCCACCAGATTCGTTCGTACGTGCTGGACAACAGCCGTATCAAGGATTTGCGCACCAACTATGAAACGTCTGCCACCCAAAAGGTGCTGGATGGCGATCTAGACCAGTTCATTGAAGCGTCCCTGAAGCAAGGCGTGTAATGGATCGTTTGATCGCGCAAGCGCGACCCATTCAGTCATTGATTTTTGACATGGACGGCACCATGGTCAACTCCATGCCCACCCACGCCCAAAGCTGGGTGGAGTTTGCGCAGCAGCACGGCCTGGCGATTGATCTGGACGACCTGATGCGCCGAACCACCGGACGCAACGGGGTCGAATGCATGCGCGAGTTGTTTCAGCGCGATGTGCCTGAAGCCGAGGCTTTGGCCCTGATTGCCGAGAAAGAAACGCTTTACCGTGCGCTTTATGCCCCGGTGTTTTCTGAAGTCGCCGGGTTTAAAGCATTTTCAGAACAGGCGTTGCAAACCGGTTTGAAATTTGGCGTGGGCACCGCAGGCGATAAACACAATATTGCGTTTGTCTTTTCTCACCTGAAACTGAAAACCGCGCCCCACGCCGTGGTGGGCGGCGACGAAGGGCTGCCTGGCAAGCCCGACCCCGCTATATTTTTAGAAGCAGCTAGCCGAATGAAATCAAGGGCTGCAGGTTGTATTGTCTTTGAAGATGCGCCTTTTGGCATTGAAGCAGCACGCCGTGCCGGCATGCTGGCCGTGGCGGTCTGCACCACTCACACCCCGGCGCAACTCGCCGGACCCCATGTGGTTGCCAGCGTGCGCGACTACACCGAACTATTGAACTCGAAATTTCTGGAGAATCTGCATGTTGCAACTTCGTGAGGCCGAAGGCCCCGCCACCGTCATTCGCCGTGCCGACTACACCGCACCAGCTTATTGGATCGACACCGTCAACCTGACGTTTGACTTGGACCCCGCCAAGACCCGCGTCCTCAACAAAATGACGCTGCGCCGTAACCCTGAGGTTGAGGCGCAAGCCCTGAAGCTCTATGGCGAAGAGCTCAACCTGGCTCGGGTGCTGGTCAACGGCCAAGGCGCCTCGTTCAAGATGGAAGGCAGCCGACTGGTGCTGGACAACCTGCCGCTTGAAGGCACTTTTGAGCTGGAAATTTTCACCACCTGCGCCCCGGCTAAAAACACCAAGCTGATGGGCTTGTACGTCAGCAACGACTCGTTTTTTACCCAATGCGAGGCTGAAGGCTTCCGTCGCATCACCTACTTCCTGGACCGTCCTGATGTGATGGCCAGCTTTACCGTGACGCTGCGCGCTGACAAGCAGAAGTTTCCGGTGTTGCTCTCCAACGGAAATCTGGTCGACTCCGGTGCACTGGAAGGTGTGGGCAACGAAGGTCGCCACTTTGCAACCTGGGTCGACCCGCACAAAAAACCGTCCTACCTGTTCGCGCTGGTGGCTGGTCAACTGGTGTGCCGCGAGCAACGCATCGTTTCGCGCGCAGGCAAAGAGCATTTGCTGCAGGTTTATGTGCGCCCCGGCGACATGGACAAGACCGAACACGCCATGAACTCACTGATGGCTTCGGTGGTGTGGGACGAAGCCCGCTTTGGCCTGCCGCTGGACCTGGAGCGCTTCATGATTGTGGCCACCAGCGACTTCAACATGGGCGCCATGGAGAACAAGGGCCTCAACATCTTCAACACCAAGTACGTGCTGGCCAGCCAGGCCACCGCCACCGATGTGGATTTTGCCAATATTGAGTCGGTCGTCGGCCACGAGTATTTCCACAACTGGACCGGCAACCGCATCACCTGCCGCGACTGGTTCCAGCTCAGCCTGAAAGAAGGCCTGACCGTGTTCCGCGATCAGGAATTCAGCATGGACCTGTGCGCCGACGCCTCGGCCCGCGCCGTCAAGCGCATTGAAGACGTGCGCGTGCTGCGCACCGCCCAGTTCCCCGAAGATGCCGGCCCGATGGCGCACCCGGTGCGGCCTGACAGCTACATCGAGATCAACAACTTCTACACCGTCACCATTTACGAAAAAGGGGCCGAGGTGGTGCGCATGATGCAAACGCTGGTAGGCCGCGAAGGTTTTACCAAGGGCATGACGTTGTACTTTGCCCGCCACGACGGCCAGGCCGTGACCTGCGACGATTTCGCCCAGGCCATTGCCGATGCCAACCCGGACTCGGCACTGACCCGACTGTTGCCGCAGTTCAAGCGCTGGTACAGCCAGGCGGGCACCCCCCGTCTGACGGCCAATGGCCAGTACGATGCAGCAGCCCAGACCTACACCCTGAACTTAAGCCAGAGTTGCGCAGCCACGCCAGGCCAGTCCGCCATAGAACCATTTGTGATTCCCGTGAGCCTGGGTCTGGTTGGCGCCCACGGCGGTGCCCTGCCCTTGCAACTGCCAGGCAGCAAGACCGCTGCCGTTGACAGCCACCTGTTTGTCATGACGGAGGCCAACGAATCCATCACGTTCATCAACGTGACAGAAGAACCCGTGCCCTCCATCCTGCGCGGCTTCAGTGCCCCGGTGATATTGGCGTTTGAGTACACCGACGCGCAACTGCTGACCCTGCTCGCGTTTGACCCAGACCCGTTCAACCGCTGGGAAGCCGGACAACGACTGGCGCTGCGGAGTGCTATTCAAACAATAGCTACCAGCGCAGGTATGACGGGGGCTAGAACCCTAAATGATGCTTATATCGATGCCATGCGCAGTGTCTTGCGGCACCCAACGCTGGATGCTGCATTCAAGGAACTGGTGCTCACGCTGCCGTCAGAAACCTACATCGCCGAGCAACTTGACGTTGTCGACCCCCAGCGCATCCATGCCGTGCGCGAGTCCATGCGCCAGCAACTGTCCACGGCCCTCGCCGAAGATTGGCAGTGGGCTTTTGAGGCGCACCAAGACAACGGTGCCTACCGCCCTGACCCGGTGTCTTCTGGCCGCCGTGCATTGGCCGGCATGGCGCTTGCCCAGTTGTGCCTTGCCGCCCGCGACGATGCCAGCAGCGTCTGGCCCGGCAAAACCTACCAGCGCTTCAAGGATGCCGGCAACATGACGGACGGCGCCAATGCCCTGCAAGCCCTGATTGGCAGCGGCAACGCCCTCGCCGCCCCGGCGCTGGCGCGCTTTCACAGTCAGTTCAAAAATGAAGAACTGGTGCTGGACAAATGGTTTGCCCTGCAAGCCGGCGCCTGCGATCGGGATGGCCAGATACTGCCAGCGGTACGCCAGTTGCTAAAGCACCCTGACTTCAGCATCCGCAACCCGAACCGGGCACGTAGCGTGATCTTCAGCTATTGCAGTGCCAACCCGGGCGCATTCCACCGCCTGGATGCCGCCGGTTATGTATTCTGGAGCGAGCGCGTCATCGAGCTTGACAGCATCAACCCGCAAGTGGCCGCCCGCCTGGCACGCGCACTGGACCGCTGGAAAAAACTGGCCGAGCCCTACCGCAGCGCCGCCCGCGAAGCCATCGGCCGCGTCGCCGCCAAACCCGACTTGAGCAACGACGTCCGGGAGGTGGCCACCCGCGCACTGGCCGACTGATCTGTCTTTCTGACTTGCTATTTCCCCCTTTTTTTTAGGAGTTCACTATGCATACAAAAAAAACCTCATTAACCCGTTACCTGGTCGAGCAGCAACGCGAGGGCGGCCTGATTCCGGGCCAGTTGCGATTGCTGCTTGAGGTGGTGGCACGCGCCTGCAAACGCATCAGCCAGGCGGTCAACAAGGGGGATTTGGGCGAAGTCATGGGCAGCGCCGGCAGCGAAAACGTGCAAGGCGAGATGCAGAAAAAGCTCGACATCATTGCCAACGAAGTGCTGATCGAAGCCAACGAATGGGGCGGCCACCTCGCCGCCATGGCGAGCGAAGAAATGGAAGGCATCTACGTGGTGCCCAACCGCTACCCACAGGGCGAATACCTGCTGATGTTTGACCCACTGGACGGCTCCAGCAACATCGAAGTCAACGTCAGCATCGGCACCATTTTCAGCGTGCTGGTCAAGCCTGAAGGCGCTGGCGTTTCGGAACAGGACTTTTTGCAAGCCGGCGCCAAACAAGTGGCCGCTGGTTACTGCGTTTACGGCCCCCAAACCACCCTGGTGCTGACCGTTGGCGCTGGTGTGGTGATGTTCACCCTGGACCGCGAGCAAGGCTCTTTTATCCTGACCGATGAGAACGTCCAGATTCCCCAAGACACCAAAGAATTTGCCATCAACATGAGCAATATGCGCCATTGGGACGCCCCGGTGAAGCGCTACATCGACGAGTGCCTGCAAGGCACCGAAGGCCCACGCGGCAAAGATTTCAACATGCGCTGGGTGGCGAGCATGGTGGCCGATGTGCACCGCATCCTTACACGCGGCGGAATCTTTCTATACCCATGGGACAAACGCGAACCCAACAAACCCGGCAAACTGCGCCTGCTGTATGAAGCCAACCCCATGAGTTGGCTGATCGAGCAAGCCGGTGGTGCGTCCACCAACGGCAAGCAACGCATTCTGGACCTCGTCCCCACCCAGCTGCATGAGCGCGTGAGTGTGATGCTGGGCTCCAAGAACGAAGTGGAACGCGTGACGCGGTATCACAACGAGGCGTGAAGTCCGGGCTATAATCCAAGACCAAAGAAAATACCAGCCGGTGTAGCTCAGTCGGTAGAGCAGCTCATTCGTAATGAGAAGGTCG
>SERZ01002100.1_pt1 | contig 10216 bp, 9 predicted proteins | sample 3171461 | NCBI WGS metagenome assembly SERZ01 (sample SAMN06051861, study PRJNA518727) | freshwater metagenome | biome: subpolar coniferous forest; feature: holomictic lake; material: water; isolation source: holomictic Lake 227, 6 m depth | place: Canada: near Kenora, Ontario | collected 2013-06-25... | reverse complement strand
GTCCTTCAACCATTACCTCAAAAATGCGTCCGGCTGCAGCCAGGATATCGGTAAAAACGCCACCACCACTCATAATTCCTCCTTGGAATTTAATTATTGGAAAGATATCAAAAAATTTAAAACTGGATTCTTACTTTGTTTTAAAGTAATAAACAAAAAACAAAAGAAAAAGAAAACTCAGACCAAAACAGAAAAAAAAGGTAAAAAAGAACGATTGCCTACTTTCTTATTGGACCTTTCTGAAAGGATCCGGTAAAATTCTTCACAACTTCAGAAGCTGAAACTCCTGCGTCTCCAACTGCGGTAGCAGCATTGCCTGTTGCATTTTCAACAGTTTCAACAGCACTTGCATACAATTCGTTAGCTGTTCTTGACGCATCTTTAACGGTAATTGCAACACGATCGATGGTCTCACCAACAACACCACCCGTACTGCCGAGAAGATTACCGATACCTGACGCATCGATAACAGCGCCTACTGTACCCGTTACTGTATCAAAGACATTGCCCGCAATATTCAGCCCACCGACAACTGCGCTCTGCCCGGTTAAAAGAACGCTTTCAGCAAGAAACGTAAGGCGATCAGTAAAATCGAGCTCTTTGAAATCCTTACGAAGTTTCTGGTACGATTCAGACATTCTACTCTCCATGGAAATGAGACATTTGTTTCAAAACTGCCTCTGTTATGATTATAGACTAATTATATTGTTAAAAAATAAACATAAAAACTGATCAAAACAAGAAATCCCCATCACGTCAATTTACCCTCTATCGTATGCCTTTTGCTGTTTTTGCACCTTGCCCTGATCGTGACTATCGAGATCAAATGGAATATGCAGCCATTTCTCCTTGAAGACAGCATCTCCCGGCTCGAGACCAGTCAGACTGATCGGAAGCGTGATGATTTTGCGCTGATTGCCGATCTGAACATACAACTCATCTCCGGTCACCCAGACATCGATATCAACCGGATTGGCAAACATCAGCTTCAACTGTACCTCATAGACATTACCGATCCGGACAAACTTGATCGGCGGCTCATCATACATCATATCTGAAGGATCGGTATCGCCATACATATCTTTGGCAAACATCTCAAGTGACTGGAGACCGACAATTTCCTGCTCGTACATCCTGAGTTTTTTAACGGGAAGAGGGGAAAATCCTTCTTCTATCTCTCCAAGGTATTTCTGCTGAATAGCCTTCCAGTTTTCAAGGTATCCACTGTCCTCGTTTGTGTCAAGAAGGCGGTTTACAAGTACCATATCGACCTTGAAGCCGTAAAGATTCAGATAGGTCAATGCGCGCATGGTCTCCTTGATCGACATTTTCTCCGCATTCATCACCAGGCGAACGGTAGATTTTTTATTATCCGTAAGGATGTCGCGGATATCTTCAAGTTCATCAAATACCTGATCAACTGAATCAAGCGCATCTGCAGGAGGAATAAAAAACGCGATCTTGTCAGACATTCTTGAAAGAGGCTTGCTGAGCGGCTTGATAAGGTATTTATTGACATTTTTCACTGCCTTCATTCCCCATGCGAGGGTATCGGGAAGGGAGAGAAGTCGCAGGGTTTCGCCTGTCGGCGCAGTATCGAGTACAAGAACATCGTAAAGGCCGGATGCTTTATAGCGCTTTATTCTCAAAAGAGAAAAGAGCTCTTCCATTCCGGGAAGGATGGTCATCTCATCAGCCATGACTCCGGAAACTCCCTGAGCCATAAAAATTCTTGTATAGTACTTCTGTACAGAGTGCCAATTCTGCTTGAGATCCACATAGGGGTTGACCTCAATTGCATCGAGATTTTCCTTGATCTTTGTCGGTTCCGGGCCAAGAGGGAGGTTAAATGAGTCCGAGAGACTGTGAGCGGGATCGGTTGAGAGGACAAGAGTGCGATAGCCAAGCTGAGACAAGCGGACAGCCGTGGCGGCAGAAACACTGGTTTTGCCTACCCCGCCTTTACCTGTGAACGTTAAAATACGCATGAACCAAACATTGATTTAGGTATACAAAGGAAAAACCACAAGAAGATAAAGATATAACTCTCTTGGGACACTACAAAGGAATCTAACATAGACACATCAGGCAATGTTAAAAATTTCATACTTCCCAATGCTGTTTGAATCGTCACAGGGAGATACATCTGCAATCAATGCAGAAATGCCTGCGTTCACGCAAATCAAGCAAAAGCAATATTATATAAGAAACACCATTACCATCTGTTAAAAAGTAATGTCAGGGAATGGTTTGCAAATGAACGCTCCACTCGCTTAATTAATCAATCTCAGTTACGCACTATCACTTTTTTGATCAGCCCCGTTATGCCCGGAACAAACTCATTTGATGATGTCAAGGCAACCATAGTCCAGACCCGCCGCATCAGCAGCGATGTCAGTATTATCACCCTTAACTGTCCTTCTGTTGCTGCCACGGCAAAACCAGGAAACTTTGTTAATGTAAAGGTCAACTCCAGCACACAACCGCTGCTTAGAAGACCATTTTCCATTCACAACGTGCAGGGAAACCATATTGAGATCATGGTTAAATCCATCGGGTGCGGCACGGCCCTTTTCTGCGATTCCCAGGAAGGCTCAACAGTTATGACACTCGGGCCTCTGGGAACCTGTTTCAATATAACAGACTATGATTTCAAGACTGCGATTCTTGTATCGGGGGGAATCGGTACTGCCCCAATGCTTTTTCTGGAAAGAACTCTTGCTGCTCAAGGGAAAAAGGTGATCAACCTGATCGGAGGACGGACAAAAGAGGACCTGCTTGCTCAAAACCTGAGTAACTGCCGGTTCGCGACGGATGACGGGTCGACTGGATTAAAAGGCACCGTGGTGGATCTGCTCCGTAATGAGCTGACGGATATCGAAAAAGAAGGTCCAATCAAGCTCTTCGCATGTGGCCCCAATCCGATGCTGAAAGCAGTTGCAAAATTCTGCAATGAACGCCATATAGCATGCGATGTTTCGCTTGAATCTGTGATGGGTTGCGGTATTGGCATCTGCTACGGGTGTAGTGTTGAAATCAATACACCGGATGGAGGCATTCGAACAATCCTCTTATGCAGGGAAGGGCCTGTCATCGACGCAAAACTGCTTGTAGTATAGAACGTGGATATATATCTTTTATGAGCCGGGAAATCATTCCCGAATACTTTGATCAACGAACAGTAAATACTATGGCAAAAGGCGTTAATAAGGTGATTCTTCTTGGAAGACTCGGTGGAGAACCGGAAAGCCGTCAGGCCGGATCAACAACTGTATCAAACTATACAGTCGCGACAAGCGAGAAGTTCAAAAACCAGCAGGGAGAGTGGCAGGAGAGAACTGAATGGCATAGAGTTGTTGCATGGGGACGGCTGGCGGAAATATGCAAAGAGTATCTGCATAAAGGATCGCAAGTATATCTGGAAGGCAGGCTGCAGACCCGGAGCTGGGAAAAAGAGGGTGTGAAACAGTACACCACAGAGGTTGTGATCACCGAAATGCAGATGCTTGATGGAAAGCCTTCCGGACAGGGATATAACGAAGGGCCATCGCAGGGATACGAACGTCAGCAGAACAGCGCACCGGCTTTTTCCACTCCACCTTCGGGTCCGCTGCTTGAAGATGAAAAAGATGATCTGCCCTTTTAACCCCTATTTAACGTTGAGGGCGCACTTCGGTGCACCCCGTCCCCAATGGATGCAATAAAAAAACACATTGCTGCCGGTACTATTTCACCGGTTTATTTCTTTTACGGGCCCGAAGGCTTTCTGAAAGAAGAGTGTGCAGAGATGATCAAAACTGCACTATTCCCATCAGAAAGTGATGCTGCATGCAACACGCATATCCTCTACGGTCCGGATTTAACTCCGGGTGAGCTGATATCGAAAGCATCCGAATACCCTATGTTCACCCCTAAACAGCTCATCATTGTCCGGCAGTTTGATAAAATTAAAAAGCCCCAGACAAAAGAGCTGCAGAAACAGCACGATGAAAAATTCAGCAACTATCTGAAAAGCCCGGCCGACTTTACCGTTCTGATATGTGATGCTGATCAGGTAGAAAAAAAGGATCTTGAAAAAAACCCGTTCAGCGCTCTAAAAAAATACCGTCATGAGTTCCCTGTCATAAAAGCTCCTGAAATCTTTGCTACCAATAGAGCCAAGGCTTCCGGATGGGATTTTGAACCAGATGCGCTCAAAGCGTTTACGACCTATATCCAGCCATCTGCACGGGAAATATGCCATGAGATCGAAAAGATCATCATGTACGCTTCTGCACGAAACGCTGCAAAACGTATAACAGCGCACGATGTCTATGACTGTGTCGGGATATCCCGCACCTACAACGTCTTTGAACTTGAAAAAGCCCTTGCAGAACGTAACCTGAGACTCTGCAGCGGCATATCGCTTATGATTATGGATCAGGAAGGACAGAAGGAGGGGCTCGGCAATATTGTCCGCTTTCTAACCACCTTTTATATTCGCCTCTGGAAACTTTCATTTCCGAACGTCAAGCAGTTACCCCAGGCAGAAATTGCAAAAATTCTCGGCATGTTCGGAAAGCAGGAGTACTTCGTTAAAAACTATCTCACCTATACCAGATCGTTCTCTTTACAAGAGAGCGAAGATGCTATAGCGGCATTGAGGGAAACAGATGCCGCGCTCAAAGGGCTGCTTCCCTACCCGGATGAAAAATATCTGCTGCTCCGGCTGATGCAGAAACTGCTTGGCTGAACAATTATCTTTCGCATCCGCAATCTAGAGCCACCCTTGCCGGCGATACCAGGAAATGGTTTTGGCAATCCCTTCAACGAGAGAGGTTGAAGCCGTAAAACCAAAATCAAGCCGGGCTTGCTCCGCAGAGCAGACCCAATAATCCTGCACAAGCTCATTGGCCTTGTCGCGATTGATAAGCGCCGGTTTGCCGAATAACGAACTTGCTGAACCAATCAGCATACCAACAAGAAAAACAAACGGGTCGGGCAGCGATACCCTGTACAACTTCTTAAAACCAAGCTCAGGCTTCGAGGCTGCTATAATTTCATCCCAGGAGTATGACCTGGGAGAGGTAATATAATAAGTACGACCCGCAGCCTTATCGGAGCGAGCCGCCATCATGATACCGCTTACAAGATCGTCAACATAAATCATGCTGAAACGTTGCCGAGCCGCACTGCCGGCCGTTACCAATACCCCTTTGGCAAGCATCTGAAAAACCTGCAGTACATCCCTGTCGCCCGGGCCATAAACAGCGGGCGGTCGAACGATGGTAACCGGAATATGGCTTGAACGTTCCAGACAAAGGGTTTCAGCCCTTAATTTACTGCGTCCATAGGCACTTACCGTACGAGGAATATCTGACTCTCTGACGCCGGATACACCTTCAGAAGCTGGACCGGCAGCTGTAAGCGATGATACAAAAAGAAACCTCTTCAAATCAGGGTTGTGCATGCTGACGGCATCAAGCAGGTTTTGCACCGGCATCACATTACCGGCTTCATACCCTGCTTCATCCAAAGCTTTAGTCAACCCTGCGAGGTGTACAATCCGGTCAACACCCCGCACGGCACGAGCCAGAGCAGCAGGATCGCTGAAACTTCCCCGAATGACCTCTACACCTTCCGGCAGTGCTCCACAAGAACTTTCGTGTCGAAGAAAAACCCTGATGTTCTCCCCCTCTTTTGCAAGATAGCTCAGCAGCCTTGCACCAATAAAGCCAGTGGAACCAGTCACAAGTATTGTTTCAGCCATTGCTGCTAATTTTACTTTTATTCTGTTTCTCCTGTTAAAGATTTCAATATGAGCTTTCCCGACTGGAAAAAAACCAGAGAGTGTTTCAACAAAAAAACAAAATTTTTAATACATTTCGGTACTTGGCTAATAACAGCCTCCTAAAACCCGGTCACCAGAACGAAGGTAAGAACAAAAAACGACCGTAAATACAAGAAATTCCAGCTTTATTTGTTAATAGCTGAAGTAAATGTGCATTACTGTGGATAAAACCAAAGACTTATTTAAAAAATGCATTGAGTTTACCCTTGCCGACGAAGTGAAGGCTCAGGGCATATATCCCTTTTTTCACCCGATAGACGAAAATGAAGGACCGGTAGTAACTTTTGGAGGCCGAAAACTGGTCATGGCCGGTTCAAACAACTATCTCGGACTTACCGCAGACCCAAGGGTAAAAGAGGCCTCAATCAACGCTATCAACAAATACGGTACCAGTTGCAGTGGCTCGCGCTATATGACAGGCACCGTCAATCTGCACGTGGAACTGGAGGAGAAGCTTGCTGACTTTTTTGAAAAGGAACGATGCCTGCTTTTCAGCACCGGATACCAGACAGGGCAGGGCATTATTCCAACTCTGGTCCAACGGGGTGAATACATTGTATCTGACCGTGATAACCATGCTAGCCTGGTAGCTGCATCCATTATGGCTCAGGGAGCAGGGGCAAATCTTGTGCGCTATAACCACAATAATATGGAAGACCTGGAGCGCGTGCTTCAGAACATTCCAGGAAATGCAGGACGACTGATTGTTTCTGATGGGGTGTTCTCCGTTTCAGGCGAGATTGTCGATCTACCGGGTCTTGTGACATTAGCAAAGAAATATGACGCTCGCATTCTTATTGACGACGCTCATGCAGTAGGAGTAATCGGCAAAAACGGAAGGGGAACGCCGTCAGAGTTCGATCTTGTCAGCGATGTTGATCTCATTATGGGAACATTCTCAAAAACCTTCGGATCGCTTGGAGGTTACGTTGTTGGTGACAGGAGCGTCATTAACTATATCAAACACAATGCATCTTCACTTATTTTCAGTGCGTCACCTACACCAGCCAGCGTTGCTGCCGTCCTGACAACACTCGAAATCATCCGTAATGAGCCTGAACTTATGGAACGGCTTATCGCAAATACTGATTACGTTCGCCAAGGACTTCTCAACGCAGGGTTTACTCTTCTTCCTTCCCGTACCGCTATCGTTACAGTGCTGATAAAGGATCAGATGAAAACCCTTCTCTTTTGGAAAAAGCTTTTTGATGCCGGAGTTTATGTAAATGCTTTCATCCGCCCAGGGGTCATGCCGGGCCACGAAGCACTACGCACAAGCTTTATGGCAACCCACAAGCGTGAACATCTGGACAAAGTTGTTAATGAGTTCACCTCAATCGGCAGGAAACTTGAGGTCATCTAAATCACAAACTCTTCCAATCGAATATTTTCGAGTTCCCCGGCAAACACCGGGGATTTTTTTTCTTCCCCGATTTTCCTCTGATACAACACCAAGCATTTCTGTCTCTACTCCGCTTTACAGTAATAGTTGCACCTTTCTATTTTTTTTTAATAAATTAACACATACGTAATAATTGATATTTGAAATGTTACATCCTGTTCTGATTGCTGATATACGGTGCTGATGATTATTTACGCAAACAAGGAAAAAATATTGTCCCTTTTTTTTGTTCGTATCATTGCAACTAAACTATAACACAATCATGAAAACAAAACATGCAGAAGCGTTTCGCTTTGTCCGTTTTGTTCTATCGGCATTCTGCCTGATGGCGTTGTTGGTGCCTCTCCCCTCTTATGGAGCAGACACCGGAACAGTTAAAGGCAAAATCACCGATAAAGCTGATGGCGAAGGCGTGTACGGTGCATCGGTCACTGTGGCCGGCACAACCATCGGAACGGCCACAGACATGAACGGCAACTTTACCCTCCCGAACGTTCCAGCAAAACAGGAAAAAATCTCAGTATCTATCGTAGGATATGCCCCTGTAAGCCAGGTCGTTTCCGTTAATGCAGGACAAACTGCCGTAGCCAACTTCTCTATCGGTCAGACTACCGTCATGGCATCTGAAGTTGTTGTCGGAGCATCGCTTTACAAGCAATCTCGTCTTGAAGTACCGGTAACCGTTAATGTGGTTTCACAGGAAAAGATTAAACAGGACGCTAATCCAACACTTGACAGAGTAATAGAGGATGTTCCTGGTGTCGTGGTAACCCGCGCCGGTGGACAGACCACATCAAGCATACAGATTCGCGGTTCAAATACCTATCAGGGAGGAGCCATTGGAACCCGCGTGCAGGGCTTCTATGATGGTTTCCCTCTTAATGCTCCTGAATCAGGAGAGATTGCATGGCCTGCCGTCAATATGAATGCTGCAGACAAGGTCGAGGTCCTGAAAGGTGCTGCCGCAACTCTCTACGGTTCTGGTGCCATGGGTGGCGTTGTGAACGTCTTCGGACACCTTCCTGATCAATTTGAAGTTAAAGCCGGTACCAGCGGAGGTTTTTATGATGCACCTCCTTCAAGTGACCAGAGTGTTTACCGCAACGGTTACACTCCATGGTTCTGGAACACTTACGTTGGCTTTGGCAACAAAGACGGAAAATGGAATTATAATGTACTTTACTCGCATAGCAATGATGACGGCTATCGCCAGAATGCCCAGACCAAACTTGACGATGTTAAGCTGAAAGCACGCTATGACATAGACGCAAAACAGTATCTGCAGGTAAGCGCGTTTTACAATGAAACAAATGGCGGTTACGCATACTCAATGCCATATGATTTCTACGCCGTACCAACACCAACGTTTACCCCTCACCCTGAGGCCGCATATGATATCTATGTTAATGCCAAGGCATTCCAGGATGTTGCCTCATTCGCATCTTACATGACTACACATCCAGGAGCATCATTAACAGCTGCAGGAAGGACTGTGACAATTCCGTCATCTTTTCCTACAATGGTATTCATGGGTCCTGGCAATCCTCTTAACGGCATGAAAACTGCAGCGCAATATGCAGCTTTGATAAATAGTTTTGGCGCTGGCATTGCTAATTACAAATTATATGATGTCTATAAGGATGACACCATCCAGCGTAAAAACGCATTAACCGGGCTTAACTACGTCAATCTCTTGAGTGATAACTTGAGCTTGGATGTTCGTGCCTATTACACATACAACTCCACAGTAATCGATTACAATGCTACGCTTCTGGATCAGACGTATGCTACCGGAAAAGTGAGAACTCCTGGCGAATTTAATGAAACAAATTCAAGCCGTTATGGCACTGGGGCAAAATTGGACTGGAGGGCAAACAAAGACCACCGATTTGTAGTAGGAATTGACGGCAATATCACGAATTTTGAGACGACAACTTGTTCCGCTGAATTGCCGGTAAAAAACACATTGAAGCCTATTCAGGAAAAAAATGCTTCAGCATTTGTGCAGGACGAATGGAAAATGACGGATAAACTGACATCTCTCCTCTCGTTGCGGTATGACTGGAGCGGTATTGATGCGGACAACGCGGAGACGACTCCGGGGACTTTTGTTGCTATACAAAACAAGTCAGTGGATGCTTTAAGCCCTCGGGTAGCATTCAACTACATGGCTTTAGACGACATGTCCTTACGTGCATCATTTGGTAAAAGCTTCCGTGCACCAACACTGTCAGAGCGTTTCATAAGAGATGGTGGGATGTTTACCGGAACTCCGAATCCCGCACTTGACAAAGAAACAATGACTGCTTACGAGCTTGGCCTGTTCAAACAGTTCAGCGACAAGGTATCACTTGATGTTGCTGGATTCCTGAACGACTATGACAATCTGATTGAGTCGGTTATTAATCTTGATCAAACGTATCAGTACAGAAACATCACAAAGGCTCGCATATGGGGTATTGAAACCAGTTTAAATTACAGACCTTCTAGTGACTGGACATTTAATGCTGCATATACATACCTTAATGCAAAAAACCGCTCATATGTTGCGGGAACCAATACAAACCAAGATCAGAACCCTGATCCGACCTGGTTACCATACAGACCTGAGCATACAGCATCACTTGGTACAACATGGAAGCCAATCAATAAGCTTTCTTTAAACTTGAACGGGCGCTATGTAGGTATTTACAAGTCTGTTAGCTCCTATCCGAACAAACTAAGCACGAATTATCCTGGCGACTTCATCGTGCTTAACTTCGGCTCAAAGTACCAGATTAACAAAAACATCACCACCAGTTTATTCTGCCGGAACATCGGCAATATTCAGTATCAGGAAGCTGAATGGTTCATGGCCCCTGGTCGCAGCTATGTTGCTGGAGTGGATTTCACCTTCTGAGGACTGTTTTCATCAGCAGAAAGTCTTCCTAGTCAAGCCAGCCCCTTATAATGAGGGGCTGGCTCTTTTTTTAATCGTTAGTTTA
>SERZ01002089.1_pt1 | contig 10249 bp, 10 predicted proteins | sample 3171461 | NCBI WGS metagenome assembly SERZ01 (sample SAMN06051861, study PRJNA518727) | freshwater metagenome | biome: subpolar coniferous forest; feature: holomictic lake; material: water; isolation source: holomictic Lake 227, 6 m depth | place: Canada: near Kenora, Ontario | collected... | reverse complement strand
TTCCACGGTCGTTGATATAAAACTCTCGCGTTACATCGGCTCCGGCTGCACTGAGCACTCGCCCTAAAGAATCTCCAACTGCGGCCCAGCGTGTATGGCCTAAGTGAAGTGGACCGGTTGGGTTTGCACTAATAAATTCAAGGTTAATTCGAACTCCAGCAAGCGCACTTCCATGCCCGTAGCCCTTAACGTTTTTTAAAATTATCGTTACTAATTCGGCTTGGTTCGTGCGATTCAATGTAATGTTAATAAAACCCGGTCCAGCAATCTCTAACTTGGAAATCCCGGATGCACCTTCGAGTTGATCAATGATTATCTGGGCTACCTCGCGAGGATTTTTGCCGGCCGGCTTGGCTAGCTGCAAAGCAATCGATGTTGCATAGTCGCCGTGATCTCGATTTTTCGGTCTATCTAAAGCAATTGACTGTGGGGCTACCCCTACAATCCTGCCCAGTGAGATTGTCTTTTCAATTGCGGCTTTAAGTTCCGCCTCAAGGTTTTCGACCTGGGATGACATTGTTCAAGGTTACCGTTTGCCGGCAATCTTCGTTACCTAATCGTTAGATGAATTTCTCAATTTCATCAAAATTCATAGTGACCTTTTTGTCTAACTCTTATACGTTACTCACTAGATTCACCTTCCTCATCTGGGCAAATCCTTTGTCCTGGGGTGCGTCTCCTTTCGAAAGGTATTTCATATATGACAAAGCGTCGTAATGCGGTCGCAGCTGTAATTGCAGCTGGTGCACTTGCACTAACAGGCTTCGTGTCAGCCTCATCAGCAGTTGCTGCTGGTTCTCAGGTTGGCGTAATTCTTCCAGATGCAGCTTCTTCTGCTCGCTGGGAAACTGCAGACCGTCCCTTCCTTGCCGCTGCATTCAAGGCTGCTGGCGTAACTGCTGACATCCAAAATGCAAATGGTGATAAGGCAAAGTTCGCAACAATTGCAGATCAAATGCTCGCAAAGGGCGTAAAGGTTTTGATCATGGCTGGACTTGATTCACCATCAACAGCTGCAATCCAAGCTAAGGCCGCTAAGGCTGGCGTTAAGACAATCGATTACGATCGCCTAACTCTTGCAGGTGCAGCTAGTTACTATGTTTCATTTGATAACGTCGCAGTTGGCAAGCTACAAGGTCAAGGCATCAAGGCATGTCTAGATGCAGCCGGAAAGATGAAGGCTCGCATCGTGTACCTCAATGGTTCACCAACAGATAACAATGCAACATTGTTCAAGCAGGGCTATGACTCAGTTCTACGCCCATCAATCACTTCAAAGGCTTACACACTTGTTGCTGACCAGGCTGTTCCAGACTGGGATAACGCAAAGGGTGGAGTTATATTCGAACAAATGCTAACTAAGGCTGGCGGAAAGCTTGATGCAGTTGTATCAGCTAACGAAGGTCTTGGATTAGCAGCTGTTGCTGTTCTTAAGAAGAACAAGCTCAATGGAAAGGTTTGCGTATCAGGCCAGGATGCAACTGCAGATGGACTTGCAGCGATCCTTACTGGTGACCTTTCAAACACGGTCTACAAGGCAGTTAAGCAAGAAGCTAATGGCGCTGCAGCTCTAGCGATCGCATTGATCAAGGGCACAGCAGTTTCAAATGCAACTGGCAAGACTAACGATGGCAAGCGTGATGTTCCTTCAGTACTTCTAGTACCAGTTGGAATCACAAAGGCTAACGTCAAGGTTGTTATTGCTGACGGCTTCCAGACACGCGCAGCAGTTTGCAAGATTGCAACTGAGGCCGTATGTAAGAAGAACGGTATCTAATTCATTAGTTGCCGACAATAAGTAATGAAGTGATTCCGGTTCGGGGGAAACCTCGGACCGGAATTGCTTTATCTTCGCAAATTTTTAAGCCATAATAAGCAAGTCGAACTAAGGGAGTTGAAGAAAAATGAGTGAGCCAATTCTTTCTCTGCGAGGAATTAATAAATCTTTCGGTCCCGTTCATGTTTTAAAGAATGTCAATATTGATGCTCATGCCGGTCAAGTGACGGCACTAGTAGGCGATAACGGCGCGGGCAAGAGCACTCTCATTAAATGTATTGCCGGTATATATCAAGCCGAAGAAGGCGAATTTTATTTTGAAGGTAAGAAAGTTGAAGTCAATGGGCCGCGTGATGCTGCAGCTCTTGGAATTGAAATCGTTTACCAAGACTTAGCGCTATGCGATAACTTAGACATTGTTCACAATATGTTTTTAGGGCGTGAAGTTAAAAAAGGTTTCATCTTAAACGAATCAAATATGGAATCTATGGCGCGCAAAACTCTAGATAGCCTGAGTGTTCGAACCGTCAAATCTATTCGCCAAACAGTTTCTTCCCTATCCGGTGGACAGCGCCAAACTGTTGCAATTGCCCGCGCAGTTTTATGGAACAGCAAGGTCGTGATCTTGGATGAGCCGACTGCAGCCCTAGGCGTTGCCCAGACGGAGCAAGTTCTTAATTTGGTTCGCCGATTAGCCGACAATGGTTTGGCGGTAATTTTGATTAGCCACAATTTAAATGACGTCTTTGAGGTCGCCGACAATATCGCAGCGCTTTATTTGGGCCAGATGGCGGCGCAAGTAAATAAGAATGAAGTGATACCAAGACAAGTCATCGAGTTAATTACAACCGGTAAATCTGCTGGTGTCGAAAGTTCAGAGGTCAAGAAATGAGTACCGTGACCGATACGCAGGCCGAGACGTTATCGCTAAAGCATGTGATGCAAGACTACTGGGCGCGTGTTAAAGCCGGTGATATCGGTTCACTGCCTGCAGTTCTGGGCTTAGTTGCCCTTTGTAGCATCTTCGGCGTTATGTCAGAGTATTTCTTTACAAGCCGAAATTTTGCTAACTTGTTGACGCAGGCCGCACCCGTCATTGTTATTGCGATGGGCTTAGTTTTCGTACTTCTCTTGGGCGAGATCGACCTATCGGCAGGTTATGCCTCAGGAGTGTGTGGGGCCGTCTTAGTGTTGGCAGTAACGAACCATGGCGTGCCTTGGTACTTCGCACTATTAATTTCGATTGCGATAGGCGCAGTGCTTGGTCTGCTTATGGGAACTTTGGTCTCTCGCGTTGGAATTCCATCGTTCGTGGTGACTTTGTCGGCCTTCCTTGCTTTCCAAGGAATCTTACTTTTGCTAGCAGGCGAAGGTGGAACAATTCCAATTGCCGATAAAACAATTTTGGCCGTTGAAAATAGCAACTTAACTCCAACTCAGGGTTGGATTTTATATCTGGCTCTTGGGGCGGTCTATATTCTTCTTGGACTCAATCGAATCAACTCTCGTCGCCGAGCAGGTCTGAAAGCCGAACTGTTGAAACTTTGGGTTATCAAGACTGCCGGACTTCTCATTATTACCGGGGCGGCCGTTTATGTTCTAAATCGAGAGCGTGGAAATCCGCCGCTTAATGGCACGCGCGGGATTCCAATTGTGGTTCCAATTATTCTTGCGATTTTAATTGCGGGTACTTTTGTCTTAGGTAATACTCCCTTTGGTCGCCACTTATATGCCGTCGGTGGAAATGCCGAAGCTGCCAGGCGTGCTGGAATTAACGTCAAGCGCGTACGAACAGCATCATTTGTGATCTGTTCTTCATTGGCAGCAATCGCTGGCATGTTTTTCGCATCTCGAATGAATTCGATTTCACCATCAACAGGTGGAAGTTCAACGTTGTTGTATGCCGTAGGTGCAGCAGTTATTGGCGGAACTTCTTTATTTGGCGGCAAAGGAAAGATGCGCGATGCGATTCTCGGCGGCTTGGTTGTTGCCGTAATCGATAATGGCATGGGGCTGCTGGGATATGGCGCAGGAATTCAATTCCTAGTCACTGGAGCAGTTTTGCTAGTTTCAGCTAGCGTGGATGCAATTTCACGCCGTGGAAGTATGGCTAACTAGCTTTTACTTCACTCCCATTAAGTGTTCAAGGGCTAGCTGATCAATGGCTTCATATCCATATCCGCGCGTGCCTGCAGCTTCAACATCGAATGAATCTTTAGCGAGATCCTTCCACGTCTCTCCTGCATTAAGTGTTGTCTCACTTAGGCCTGGAATATTTGATTCAGCCATTGCTGCAGTAACTCGAGGATCGGCACGGAAGGCCAATGCGCGCTCTTTGAGAGCTAAATAAGTGCGCATATTTGCCGTTGCTGACTCCCAGACGCCCTTGTCATTTTCAGTGCGCCCAGGCTTGTAATCAAAGTGCTTTGGTCCGTCGTACTTATAGCGCTCGAGCAGATCAACGAGGAAAAATGCCGACTTAAGATCGCCATGACCAAAGACTAAGTCTTGATCAAACTTTGGACCATGCTGACCGTTTAAATCAATGTGATACAACTTCTTCTGCCATAAGGCTTGTGCTATCCCATGAACAAAGTTAAGTCCAGCCATCTGTTCGTGACCAACCTCTGGATTTAATCCGACTAGTTCAGGTCGATCAAGAGTGTAAATAAATGCCAGTGCATGTCCAATAGTTGGCAAGAAGATATCGCCGCGTGGCTCATTGGGTTTTGGTTCGATTGCAAACTTGATGTCATAACCATTATCGGTTACGAACTCACCTAAAGTATTAAAAGCCTCCCGGAAGCGATCGAGGGCAACATAGGCATCTTTTGCGCCATCGGATTCGGCGCCTTCTCGGCCTCCCCAGCACACATAAGTCTTTGCGCCGAGTTCAACTGCGAGCTCAATATTTTTCATTACTTTGCGCAGAGCAAAACGGCGTATATCTTTATCGTTGGATGTGAAAGCACCATCTTTAAATACTGGGTGCGTAAATAAATTTGTGGTTGCCATAGGCACTTTCATGCCAGTCTCAGCAAGTGCTTTTTTAAAGCGATCTATGTGCGTGCGTCGAGCACCCTCATCGCTTCCAAATGGAATCAAATCATCATCGTGAAAAGTCACTCCGTGAGCACCACGTGCCGCCAGTTCATTAACAGTTCGAACAGGGTCTAAGGCACCTCGCGTTGCATCTCCAAAGGGATCGCGGGCCTGCCAGCCAACAGTCCAAAGACCGAAAGTGAACTTATCTGCAGGAGTTGGTGTTAATGACATGGTGTTATGCCTTTCAATTTCACGTGCGTTGGCTCCGTTTGGTACATCGCTAATTTACCTCTAAACTCGCAACCTATCCATTCAAGAGTGCTAGCCGCTTTTGGGTGGGTTTCGCGGGAGTGGTGAAATGGCAGACACGCAGGTCTTAGGAACCTGTGTCTTCGGACGTGAGGGTTCAAGTCCCTTCTCCCGCACACAATAAGCAAAATTACGGTTTAATCACTGGTTTCATTGCGCGAGAAATTTTTAACAAATCAGCATAAGTAAGACCTGATACTAAAACCTCTACCGAAGTTGCGTGCAAGAGTTTGGTTGCTTTGGTGTTCCACATTGCATAGCCGCCATAGTTATGAATATCCGATGTTTTGCAGTTCTTCCACTGCTTTGCATTCGCAGGGTCGCAGAAAGCAACAATCGTGGCCTTGGCGCCGTTTATCGCCACTGTAGCAACTTTGACTCCGAGACCTGGATTCGAGCATTTAACTGCAGCATCGGTCTCTAAAAATTGTATTGAGCGATCTTCGCCATAGATGGCGGCTAACCATTTATCTTTATTGGTTCCGCAAGTTAGCAATTTAAAAGAGCGCAAAAGCAAGTCCCCTGTGGTTCCTGGCTGCAAAACTTGATAACTCAACCCAGCTTGGGCAGCTGCATATGGATTGCCAGTACTGGCAGCGATCGCGGTGCCTTGGGAAGTTAGAAGTGAAAGCATGAGTAAAGCAATTATGGTGGTGATACTTATTTTTCGCATATGTTCAGCGTACTCGTTATTGATTGCCAGCGGTTCAAACTTCTACGCTGGCACCTTTTAAACTTTTAACTAAAAGGCTCTAATCGGACGAACATGCGCACAAGTAGTTTTAGTAGTAAATAACTGCAGACCGTTATCAAAGCCTTCGCTACGGCCATAGTTAGCAGCCACCTCTGTTGATGACCAATAAGCTCCTGATACGAAGACACCAATTGCAGCTCTGTTTTTGAACATTTGATTGAGCTCTGCTTGCGAGGGTAAATACCAGTCAGACTTTCCGCCACCTGTATATGCGGCAGCCAAATTTGCAGCTCCTGTTGCACAAGTGCCAAGCATTCCCTTTGTGTTTTTAGCACCGGAACCAATTAGGGAACTAGTACTTGTAGTCGTTGGTGTGGTGCCGGTATTTAATGCCTTCACAAAAACATTATTGTCAGAACACCAACGGCTACCAGGATCTGCTTTGCCGTTATTCCAAGAATCTGGCGCGGCTTCTAAATAGCGCCAACGTGATTTAACCGTGGAATCAAGAATATAGAAAACCACTCCGCCGCCAGGGCCTGTATCGCCGATAAGGCACTTTCCGCCGTCTTCGCACGTTAAATTATCAGTTGTAATGCTGACCGTAGTCGATCCCATGGTCACGTCGACTGCCTGCGCAGATACGCCACCGCTAAGCAGAAAAGCGCCAATTAGAGATACCGTAGATGCACTACGAAGGATTATCGAACGGGAAAAGACTTTAAACATATTGACCTCAAATGATTTAGAAGGAAACTTGGATGCATGCAACTTCACATTTTCGTGAACTACCTAACGCTAGGGTAACCCCCCTGTGAGGTTTATACCAAAACTCCTTGAGCGTGCCGCTAAATTTATTTTCGTGAGAAATCTTTTTGTGAGGAATCTTTTTCGAGTGGAATATATTTCGTGAGGAATCTTTTTCGTGAGGAATGGAAATTAACCCATGGCTAAACAATCACCAGCAAAAATTAAAAAGCTTGCTGCAGAAGCTAAGCGTGCTGGCGCAGCAAATCGCGCTGAGAAAAAAGCTAAAAAGGAATTAACTGCGACAAACAGTGATGTTGTACTCGATGCTTATGAAAGCGTGGACTTGGTGTGGCGCGAATTAGGTTTAGCGGCGCCTGCCCGGCGTGCATTAATCGATGATGGACTATTCCAATTGAGTGACTTGCGTAAAACCTCTCTGGCTGCCATTAAAGAGCTTCCCGGCATGGGGCCAAATGCAATCAGAGTATTAATTGCCGAAATGAAAAAGGTTGATCTCTCCTTTAGGAAATAGCATCCGTTTTCGAAGTTCTAACTAATTACGCGGTAACCGGCGGCAATAACGGCTGCACTAACTAGTTCGGAGTCGAGTTCTAAAGAGGATGAAATTACCGCCTCTCCGGCAACTGAACTGGTCTTGACTTCAGTTACTCCTTCTAACTTACTTAATTCGGTAGTGACTCTGCCTTCACAGTGCTCACACGTCATTCCTTTAATCTTTACTGTTGTAACTCTCACTTCATTCTCTGAGCAACATTGGCCACCATCGGCAGAACATGCACAGGTACTTTCAATTAGTTCAACCTTTATTTCAGTCATTGTTTTCTCCTTCTATGTCTGCGATTCTAAACCTCGAATACTTTCAGCGTACTCCTGAAGAGGGCAAGAACAAGGAGAAACTAGTTGATGAGATACGGTTCACAAGTACGGTGAGTGCCAGCGTCACTTCTAGAGCCTCTTAACTAATTAGCTGAGGCAAAGCCCAGTTTTATATCGTTCTTAATATCTTCAATGTTTTCAAGACCGATGCTCACACGCACCATTCCCGGAGTGATTCCAGCTTTAATCTGCTCTTCGGGATTTAACTGAGAATGAGTCGTCGATGCTGGGTGAATTACTAAGGAACGAACATCACCGATGTTGGCAACGTGGCTAAAGAGTTTTAAGCCTTCGACGAATTTGCGTCCAGCCGGTGCCCCGCCCTTTAGTTCAAATGTAAATACCGCGCCAGCGCCTTTCGGAGCATATTTTTTCGCAACTGCGTTCCATGGGGAGGATGGCAAACCTGCATAGCTAACGTGTGCAACCTCTGGTTGTTTTTCTAACCACTCTGCTAACTCCTGAGCGTTCTGTAAATGACGATCCATGCGCAGATTGAGCGTCTCTAAACCATGCGCTAATAACCAAGCATTAAATGGTGAGACTGACGCCCCGATATCGCGAAGTAATTGCAAGCGTGCCTTGAAGATGAAGGCCAAGTTAGCGCCAAATGTGCCATTAACTCCGAGGGTTTGGGCATATACCAAGTTGTTATAACTGGCATCGGGTTGGTTAAAGCCTGGGAATTTTTCTGGATCCTTAGCAAAATCAAAGTTACCTGAATCTACAATCGCTCCGACCATTGCATTGCCATGGCCTGATAAAAACTTAGTGGCAGAGTGCGTGACGATGTCTGCGCCATATTCGAAAGGCTTTGTAATATATGGGGTAGCGATGGTGTTATCTACAATCCAAGGTACTCCGGCTTCATGAGCAATTTTGCCAATGGCCTCGATATCTAGAACGGCTCCAAGTGGGTTAGATATTCCCTCACCGAAAAACGCTTTAGTGTTTGGGCGAACGGCTTTGCGCCAAGCATCCATGTTTCCGGTGTCATTGACAAAAGTTACTTCTATGCCGTACTTGGGCAAGGTGTAGTTAAATAGATTGAAAGTTCCACCATAGACATTAGAGCTAGAGACAACATGATCGCCGGCTTGAGCAACGTTCATGATTGCAAAGGCTGTGGCGGTCATTCCCGATGCGACCAAAAGTGCGGCTACCCCGCCTTCGAGAGCTGCAATTCGTTGTTCGACGGCATCTTGAGTTGGGTTATTGATTCGAGTATAGACATTTCCGGCCTCTGCAATTCCAAAGAGATTTGCCGCATGCTGGGTATCTCGGAACTGATATGCCGTCGTCTGATAAATGGGGAGTGATCGCGAACCAGTTGTCGGATCTGGAGTCTGACCGGCATGGATTTGGAGAGTTTCAAAGGCCCAATCATTATTTTTACTCATAGGCCATACTCTTACTTAACTACCTCTTATTTACAAGCATTGCGTTCAATTAAAAATTGCGAACCCGACTAATACCAAACCTAGGCAAAGTGCCAGCACTTTCGTTGAGCGGCGATCTAAAACTTTTGAAAAAGAAGATATCCAAGTTGAGCCTAGGAGCAATGCTCCAGGAACGATGATAATCAAACTGCGTCCCAAGACGTTGCTTTGGCCGCTTTGATATCTAAGATTAATTAGGCCAATAGCTATTAATAAATATCCGCCCATACGGTAATTGTTAATAAGGTTCTTATCCATTGCTTCCATTCTAGAGTTTGTCTAGGAAAAGTAATGGGGCGTCGGCTGGCGACACCCCATTACTAACTAGATGTGTAATTAGTGAACGTCCGCCATTCCTTCTGCAGCAGACTTCATGCGGGCAATTTTGAGGATTGTTAGGCCGAATACACACTTCGCCAAAATGTCAGCGATTGTGTAGCCAACTTGAACCCCTACGAACTGTTGCGCAGAAGCCATTCCATTACCCATGCCTAAAATGTAGGAAATCGGATAGACGCCCCACGTAGCAACAAGTAGAAGACGCAAACGACTAACCGTCGCAGCAACACCCTCTGGCTGGTTATCGAGTGACTTGGTTAGCTCTACAAAGAGAACGTAGAGAATGTAAAGGAATGGAATCGTTGATAGAACGCCATAAAGAATCTGTGTGCTCTGAGTATTTGAGATCTCTCCAGGATAACCGAGGGCAATCATTGCAGCAGATGCTGGTACTAGGCGCATGATTAATGAACGAGAAACAGATTTAGCTAGAGCAAGCACTGCAATAACTTCAACTAGAAGTAATGGAACTGTTAGTAGCCAGTCCACATAACGATATGCCTCATTAAATGATCCCTGTTCGCCTGAGATATTTATGGTCATATTTGAAGATGCTTCGTTGAATGAGTTGAAAATACGCATGTAGTGGTAGCCGGCAATGAACGTAACCATTGAAGACATTACGAGTGCGCTGCGGTACTTAGCTAATACGCTCTGCTGAGAAACCAATGTATAAATAGTTGTTGCGAGCATTGAAACTAAGCCGAACGAGAAAATGTTATAAACAGAATTCCACTGATTGCTATCGAGTTTAAGCATTGATAGATGTCTCCGTAAGGTGTCATTTATTGGCCTCGTTTGAGGGCAATCACCTATTAATCACGAGTGAGCTCGAAGAACCCGGGCGACCTTAGGTTGAGACAATTGTGAGCCAACTGAGAAGTTCATGCATCTTGAAATCAGTAACCCAGATAGGAATTCTCATTAACTGAGGGCGATAATGTAGGTGAGGGGCTACCCCCCCTTATGGCTATCCACCATCCCAGCCGTTCATCTCCG
>SERZ01002088.1_pt1 | contig 10253 bp, 10 predicted proteins | sample 3171461 | NCBI WGS metagenome assembly SERZ01 (sample SAMN06051861, study PRJNA518727) | freshwater metagenome | biome: subpolar coniferous forest; feature: holomictic lake; material: water; isolation source: holomictic Lake 227, 6 m depth | place: Canada: near Kenora, Ontario | collected... | reverse complement strand
GGGTTTGCCATTTTACCACCATGTAAAATCAGGCACTTGTGTGGAGAACAAATTTATCCTGGGCAACATCTCTTTGAGGCTTTCGTTTCTGCCAAACTTGTGATACACTTTCATAAGTAGTGAATCGGGGGGAGCTGAATATTGAAACTTATAAAAACAGAATCATTCTTAAATTCGATCACCCCATATATGAAAATGATACTTCCCCCTTTGAAAAAGGGGGATCGAGGGGGATTTTCCAGGTGGATAGCTCCTAAATCCCCCCTGGCCCCCCTTTTTCAAAGGGGGGAATCCTTTCGATTTTAGTTGTGATTAGCGGGCACAAGAGCGTTCGATGAAATTTAAGAATGATACTAAAAACAGTTATACAGAAAATGAAGATAGCATTTTGTGGGAACTGCATGAGATTAGACACAAATTACATGTACGAAGAAAAAACAAAACGATAGGTAACTGAAATCCCTGGGAAGGCTGGCCTATTAATCTTGCAATAAAAGAGGTTTTCATGAAAAATTTACTGTTTTTTATGTTAGTTATCGCCTTCGGGTTTGATTCCGGGCTCTGTTTGGCCGAAGCGCCCAGTCATGTAGCTGGATTTCAACTGGGCGCAGATATTTCCACTTACAAGGACCGCGTGGATATGACCACGGCCCTGCCTATCCGCTATGCTGAGTCCATTACGGAAGTTGAAATCAATAAAACCGATTTGCTGTCCAGCGGCCTGATCGCTTACGGAACCTGCGCCGCTCCTGGAAAAGTTGTTCGCATCAAACTCAAATATGCCGATTCAGGAAGGGCTTTCTATGATAAACTTCTGGCCCATTTCGAGAAAAAATTCGGAAAACCTGATGAATGGCGAGGTGATCCATTCCACATCGTCATTGCATGGAAATGGTCGTTTGTGGACAATTCCAAAAACCGCATCAGCCTCATCCTTCAGCATAACAAGCAGGATACAGATGAAAAAATAGGCAACTCCATCAAACTGACGATGACCGATGCCGTGGACAGGGAGCGCCAATGCTATGATAAATCCCATCCGGAGGCAAGCGAATCACGGTCAGAGAAAGCACCTGTCCAACTGGACTGGAACTTGCTGGTTCCCCGCTGACCCTGCCCAGAAAAATATAATGGACGAAACATATATTACAGCCGTTGACCGTTCACCGCTCACGGTCAACGGTCAACGCTCTTGTAGCCGCCACAAGAGCGTCGGCTGGTCAACGGCTTTTTCCCCTACATCAGATATAACCCAGTGGGATGAAATCGCCTGGAATGGCATCGCATTTCAGAAACCTTCCTGCTGGGAGATCGCCACCATCGGCCTAAATTATCTGATGCTGGGGACACAGACAGACCCAAGAATGGAGATCAACTGGGGGAAGCCTTCCAAAGCTGCATCACATCATCACAAACTGAAGCAGCTCAAAGCCGCCAAGAGATATTTTGGCCGCAGGAAACATGCTCATGCCTGGAATCCCCCACAAAGCTGGTTAGATGCGCTGCCAACCCACGAAGTTGCTGGCCTTTCCTGGAAAAATCCGGCAGGAAACGCTCTCATAATTTCCTGCTCTTCCTGCAACAGGACATCCCTGTTCCAATTTTATCAGAGTAGTAGCGAAGATCACGCCCACTTTCACACAATTGTTTCCAAGCTCTTGTCAACTTTCAGGGACCATTCAGGGAACGATAGCCAGAGGTTGGCGATTTTTGATATTCGTGCGACCCTTCCGGCAGCGTTTCAGATCAAGTCGTATCAATTCTCTCCGGGTTTTATGGAGATGGTTTTTTTCACAAATGGACTTAAAATCAGCCTCTACCGCTGGAGTCCGGCTTCCGTGCTGCTTGCCGGAAGAAAGTTGTCTGAATTTGCCGGATTGTTGCCGTTTTATCCCGAACCAAGCCTGCTGGAAGCGGGTTCTACATCTGAAACTATAGGAGATGTAAACAGGATGGAATGGGAAAGAGTACCTTCTTTTAGCCTGCTGAATCGGCTTGCAGCATTTCTTTCAATTGGATTCTCTCATCAACGGTTCCTAATCCGCCATATCGCTGAAACCAACCGCATTTTGGCAGTAAGGTCGGAAAGCAGACACCTGATGGATTCCAACCTGTTCGATCAGATCGTTGCCGACTATGAAACCAGCGCAGCTTAGCCGAACCGATGCCCTTTGCTGCATCCCCATCCGCAATCCCATGGTTGTGGAAAGCCGCATGGATTCTGGAGAAATGCTCCTGTCCTATACTGAAACCCTTAAGCCATGGTTTGCAGGTATTCTGCGGCGGCTGAAGAAAGCATCTGAAATCCGCCGCACTCGAAAACTTCAACTGGATATTCTGGGCGCTGGGGTATGGGACCTGGTGGACGGCAAATCAACGGTAATGGAAATCATTGATTCATTTGCTGGGATTCATCAACTCTATCACAAAGAAGCCGAGGTCAGCGTTATCCAGTTTTTGCGGGAGCTGGGCAGGAGGGGAATTGTCGGGATGAAACAGGCTATGTGATTTCCAACAAATAGCGTACTCAACCAGTTGAAACTTTAAAAATACCGAAGCTTATAGGATGAGTTTGTCCAAAGTCCAATCACGTTGATAACAACGTGTTTAAAAAGCAATCGAATTTAAACAGGTCCGTCTTGACTTGAACATGAATATCGTTGAATTTTTTTAATAAAAATCTTAGTTTGTCCCAATCATAGTCCAATTCAAAATAGTATCTTGAAAAATGTCGAAATTTTAGCAATTCCAACAAACCATGATATACTGATTCACAGATAACTCTTGGTCTGACATCCTCAATTTCCAATGTCATTTTTTCCAGCAGGGAACGATGCCATTGTTCTTTATCAAGATTATTTTCAAAAAATTTGGAAATACGAAGAAAAAGCGTTTCGATACAAGTATAATAATTTGTAAGCACCTGTGTGACGATCATTGCTTCATCAATACCATGCGTTATATTTAATTTTTGCTGTTGAAAATCTACAATATAATCCTCTATACGAGCCAGTACTGAAAGTGACTTATTGATTTCTGCGCGTAAGGTTTGAATCTTTGTTTCAAGATTCATAAATAATTTTCCCCTTTAATAGAATTAGTTCTGCAAATTCAGGTTCAATTTTTTCCAATTGAACGATATCCAGTGGAAATCGTGTCATTTCCATCGCATCCCCCAATAAAGCAAAGTATCTTGCTGCATCCAAAATCCCTTCTACTGCAATATCAATGTCAGAATTTTCATCAAACTGTTCAGAATGCAATAACGATCCCCATTGAACAATTTTTTTAGGGGAATATCTGTTGATTATCATCTGAGCAATTATACCAAAATCACTTGTGGCTGCATCAAAACGCTCAAGTCGAGCCTGTCTTTTTATTTCTTCACGTCTATACAAATTTTCTTTTATTATTTTTATATCCAACTTACAGACCTCGTTAATTTATGAGCATTTCATGACATACCAATTAATATCATGTTAGCGGATAAGCTGGTTCATTTCAAAGATCGGCAGGCAGATCGACAGCACGATAAACCCTACCATCACGCCCATAATTAAAATCATGATAGGCTCCAGAAGCGAGGCCATCCGCATCAGCGCGGTCTCGACTTCGTTTTCAAAAAGATCAGCCACTTTTTTCAGCAGGTTTTCCAAAGCCCCGCTTTGCTCTCCGACCTGGATCATCTGAATAAACAGCGAGGGAAACTGGCGGTCAGCATCCAGCGACACAGCCAGTCCCTGACCCTGCCGGACCTTGTTTGCAGCCGCTTCAACGGCATCGGCAATTAGTACATTACCTGCTATGTTTTTTACAATTTCAAGGGCGGAAAGCAGTGTAACCCCGTTTTCCAGAAGCAGCCCCAGCGTCCGTGCAATCCTTGCCGCAGAGAGCTTGCGCAGAAAATCCCCCATGATTGGCAGCGCCAGCAATGTTCTGTCAATGGCGTGACGGCCGGCTACCGTGTTTCGAACACGCTGAATAGTCAGGATAAAAAAGGCAATCGCAATGGGAATGATCCACCACCAGAGTTTAAGCAGCTCGCTGATTCCAATCAGAATCCGTGTGGGTGCTGGCAGAACCTGCTTCATGTCGGCAAATAATCCAGCGATCGTCGGAACGATATAGGTAATCAAAAACATTAGAATTCCAGCGCCGATAAGGGTCATAAATACCGGATAAGTCATGGCGGATGTAACCCGCTGCGTTACCTGCTGCTGTTTTTCAATCATCTCCGCCAGACGATCCAGAACCAGTTCCATAGTTCCGGATGATTCTCCAGCTTGGATCATATTGATATAAAGAGGTGAAAACGTATTCGAAACCGCTGAGATAGCTTGTGAAAAACTGCTTCCGCCAACAATGGCATCCTTGATCCGGGTCAGTTGATTTTTAAGCTGGGGAGATCGTGTCTGTGGAATCAAGGCATCCAATGCAGCAACCAGGGGAAATCCCGCAGCCATCAGGGTCCCCAATTGCCGTGTCATTATAGCAATCTCTGCATTTCTGATGCGACGAAATCGCTTGAAAAACAGGGTAGATTGTTGGACGGAAAGGCTGACGGCTTCCTTGACAGCCACCGGGTAGTTCCCGGCTGTGCGAAGCTTTTGCCTGGCGCCGGCCGGACTATCTGCATCGACAATACCCGATAGGGTGTTGCCCTTAACGTCCAGCGCCGTATATTCATAGACTGGCATGATGCGTAAGGAATGCCCGATTCGCCAATTGTAAAGCTTCCGCAATCGCCTCTTTGGAAATACTGTTACGCCATCCTTCGATAATGCTTTCCCACGCCAGTCCTTCGGCGACCTGATCAAGCACATCAGCAACCATTACGCGTGTTCCACGAAAGGTTGGCTTGCCGTGACATATCTTCGGGTCTGCAACAATATAACGTCCTATAATCTGAGATTCCATTTTCATAACTCATCAATCATTTTTTCAATATACTCAAATCTATGGTGATTTCCGACAAAGAGGTTACACTTGATGTTCAAGTTTTTTGAATTTGACTGAACATATTGGCTTTTTTTAAATCATCATTTTTTATTCAATCGATAAATTCAACAGGTTAATTTTTTGAAACCCGAAAAGGATGATTTTTTATTAAATTTTAACCTACTGAAATTAAAACATTTAAAAAAACTTGAACATCGAGTTATATAAAGTAATCGGGCTCGCCCAACCAAACGGATAAGATTGTGGTTCGCTTCGCTCTCACAATCTATCCTTATTCGTTAGGAGTTTTATCATAGTCCCGCCGATTTTGAACGGTCAGAGCGTTTCCTGGATCCGGAATTCAGGGTTTTCACTCGCATGGCAACCGCATCAATAAAACGCTTATCAGCAAGAAGTGTCTCGGCACATGGCAATACGGATGAGAAATCAGATTGCCCATGACAGTTCTGAATATCGGTGTCCGCTCCCACGGATTTGCTGATTTTTACCGGAGCCGGAATCTGAGCGGATACAAGACCATGACGCCTCAGAAAACCGCCCCGTCTAAATTTATGCTGTCCCGGCAGAAGTACTTCGTCAGTCTCAAGACCGCATGCTATATCACTCCGATATTCTTCATCCGTAACATCGACAACAATATGTTCCGACTTATTCTTTCTGTTCATAAATCCTCCGGTGCTTCTTTTCCGCTTTGCGTGCCGAAACGATCCGAATCAAGCTGTCTTCAGGTTCGGTGTACACAACAAACAGCAGCCGGCGACCCGATAATCCGATAAGATTGTATCTCCGCTCGCAGACCGAATGTTCCGGATCGTAGTCGTCAACCGCATCGGAGTCAAAGAAAGCCGCTACCGCTTCCTCAAAACTTACCCTGTGCCGCTTCAGATTGATTTCAGATTTGCCAGTGTCCCATTCAAATCGCATGGCTGATACTATATTATCGGCAGCCTTATTTCAACCGATATTTTTTTAGACTTTGGACAAAAATAGCCTGTACCCTCCAGAAAACCCTTCTGGGTCTGGATTTTGCCACAATCATGCTTATACCTCTTGTCCGATGTGTTTTTTATTGGAAATCACCATTACTCAAAACCTCTACCATTTAGTTTGCCCAAACCCCACTCAGCATAAACCAGATCAGCCCATCTGTCGTAGGCACATAAATTAAGTCAGCCCGATAAGATACGCCGTCGAAGATTAATAACGGGATATGCAGTACATAATTGCCATCAATCAGTGACAGGGTTGACAGGTTGCAGCATCTGTAGTCATCAAGACTTGTCAGCTCTCCGTAGTTTGTCAGTTTGAACATCAGACTCGTAGCTGGAATCGGATTATACTGAAAATCAACCCATAAATAGGATGTAGTATCAACAATCGGAACATGCAAACGATAAGCCGAATCTTTCTGAGACAAGGTTGCTGAGTTCACCGATTGATCTCTGTCAATGCAGGGAAAATAGAAGTCGTTGAAAACTCTCATGTAGTATGGATCTGACAGGTATATGTCACCGGTTCCCCCCAGTCTGGGACAATACACGACAACATAATAGGTGCCTTGCGGAACAACTCCGGTTTCCCATGTTCCGTTATCAAAGATGCAATCAACATTGTGATAGGACATCAATACATTGTTGTCCGAATCCCGTATATCCACCTTCCAGGTCCCAACGGTTGTAGTGCCCGAATCACACTTTGCGTCTGCGGGTGCGGCTGTTGTGATGAAATTGATTCCGATCCGGCTGGGCCCTGTTATAGTAAAAGTGTACCAGTCTTCATCATAGGGTGAGGAAAGCTGACCTAAAAACACATTGCGAAAACAGATTCCATCAGCCTGCACCATTTCGTTGTTGGGTTCTGTCTCATATTCAAGCCGAACTATATCCACCGTAATGGATTGCGTGATGCTGCCTGACGAGCAGGTTATCACGGCGACTCCTGTAGTATAAATGGTGCTTGTTGATCTCAGGTAAACAGTAAGTGTCCCCTTAGCATCCTGCGTTGCAGTCAGATAAGTTGTTTTTCCATTTTCGAACACCCCCAACGACGTGGTATTAAATTCCACCACAGTACCCGCTGTAACCGGTTGCGCAGCACTATCCAATATGACAGCAGTAATGGCCGTATGGCTGTATCCATCCGCAGGTATCCACTTATGAGCTGTGCTAAGGGAGATGTATGCCGGTGGACCCACCCCTGTAAACTTCACATCAATATAGCGGGCTATCCCATTGGAACTGGCGCTGACCTGGGCTGTACCAATTGAACCTCCGGAATAGATGACAACTGAGGCAATTCCAGCAGCATTTGTATATGCGACTATCGTGTTAAGTTTATTGGCAAAATGTCCAATCGTTGTCGTAAAATTCACTGCCTCTCCACTGGAAACGGTCTGCCCATATTTATCATATAATGTCGCCGTTATAGACGAACCGTCACAGGAAGAACCGGTGCATTTGAGTGATAATACAATGTCTGCTGTTGAGCTAGACCCTGTAAAATTCACGAAAACAAATCTGCTGATTCCGGCACCGGCGCTGACGTTTATTTGAGCAGTCCCCACGGTTCCGCCCGAATACACATACGCAAGAGCAACGCCCGAGGAATTTGTATATCCGATTACTGTTTGCAGTTTGTTAGAAAAAAAACCCATATTTGTCGCAAAACTAACCACCACTCCGCTGGAAACCGGTTGGCCATTAGCTGTATATAACGTGGCTGTTATTGTTGAAGATAAAGTCGCATCAGATGCCGGAAAAGCTAATGGCGATGCAGTCAGAGTTATGGATGCAACTTGAGTCGATACCGATCCGATAGTGATCGTCGTAGCCTGAGTAACACCGCCCGACGCACAGGTAACCACTGCGGTTCCAGATGTTGTTCCTGCTATCAATGAAACAACAACCGCGCCGGAACTACCGACGGAGTTTGCCGTAGTCACAGTGATGGTATTTGATCCATTAGAAAAATGACCCAAACCCTGTGTTGTCGTAAACGTAACTGCTATATTGGACTGGGTAATCGGATTACCCGTTATATCCTTTAATAATGCTGTAAGGGTTGAAGAACTGATTCCGTCTGACGGAAGCGTGGTCGGGCTTGCTGAAAGCGTTATGGAGGCAACTTGTGCCGATGAACCGATCGTAACGTTTGTAGTTTGCGTCACTCCCCCGGATTCACACTTGATAAGTGCGATTCCAGATGTTGTTCCGGCTATAAGTGATACAACCACCTTGCCAGGAACAGCCGTTGTACTCTGCGATGTCACAGTGATGGTTTGCAAATTATTCGAAAAATGACCCAGCGTCGTTGTAAATGTAACTGGAATATTTGATAATCTGATAAGGTCGCCGGATGTGTCTAAAAGTAGTGCTGTTATGGTTGATGAACTGTCACCTACTGGAAGTGAGGTCGGATTTGCTGACAGTGTAATAGAAGCAACCTGTCCAGATGTACCGATCGTCACAACCGTGGATTGTGTCACATTCCCGGATTCACATACAACGGTGGCAATTCCAGATGTCGTTCCTGCTATAAGTGACACAAGCACCTTTCCCGATACTCCGAAAGTGCCCATCGTTGCTACAGTGATGGTTTGGAGTCCATTGGAAAAATTGCCTAACGTCGTTTTAAATTTAACTAAAACATTATCTTTAATCAGCAGATTACCCGATATATCCAGTAAAGTGGCTGTAAGGGTTGATGAACTGACACCGTCTGCCGGAAGCGAAGTCGGATTTGCTGACAGTGTGATAGATGCGACCTCCGCCGATGAACCGATCGTCACATTTGTGGACTGAGTGACCTTCCCTGATTCACAAACAACATGCGCAACTCCAGATGTTGTTCCGGCTATAAGCGACACAACCACCTTGCCCCAATCACCACCCGTAATCGTTAATACAGTGATGATTTTGGAACCATTCGAAAAATGACCAAGGTCCGTCGTAAACGTAACTGGAACACTATCTTCATGCAACGGAGTGCCAGATACATCCAGTACTGTTGCTGTAATGGTCGATGAACTAGCCCCATCTGCTGGAATTGATCCTGGGTTTGCTGCAAGTGTTATTGATGCAATAGGTAACGTGCCGATGCTTACAGATACCGATTGAGTAAGACCGCCTGACGAACAGACAACTTCAGCCAGGCCAGACGTAGTTCCGGCAATTAATGAAACTGTTACAACTCCGGTAGAATCAATTGTTCCCATAGTAATGGTTTGCTGACCATTACTGAAAGTTCCCAACTGTGTTGAAAATGTAACGCTTGTACCCGTAGAAACCGGAATACCTGCAGAATTATTTACAACAGCTTTTATTGCTGAAGAACTATGTCCATCTGCGGGGAGCGATGTCGGACTTGCAGTAAGCACTATTGAGCCTACCCCCATCGCAACAGTTACAGTCTGGGTCATCTCGCTTGATGTACATGTGACTTCAGCAATTCCGGGATCTGTCGCAGCAATCAAGGAAACGGAAACAGTGCCTTCGGCGTTGCTCACTTGAACAGTAATAGTTTTTGCTGGAGATCCTTTTCCATCGGAAAGAAGACCCTTTGTTGTGGTAAAGGTAACCGGCGTACCAACAGCCACTGCAGCTCCACCGGTATTTATAACTGTTGCCTTAATTCCCGAAGAACTCTTGCCATCCGATGGGATCCATGGCGGTATTGCAGTCAATTTAATTGAACCTGTAGCGTCAAATGAAACAGTAACATATTGTGTAACGCCATTCGAAGTACAGGAGATCATAGCGATACCGGAAATTTTTTCTGACATTAAAGATACAACTATTATAGAACAGGGGCCAACTTGATTGGCAACAGTAACTGTCTCAGTTATGGCTTTTTGTAAGATAAATGTCGTAGGGTCCCTGAAAGTACCCAAAGTAGTAGTAAATGTTGCTTTGGTCCCAATATCAACCGGAAAATTAGCATTGTCACATAGGTCTGCTGTAATCGCAATTGAGCTTACCCCATCTGCAGGAACAGATAGCCGGCTGGCTGTTAACGTTATGGCAGCCGTAGGCCCTGCATAAGTTGTGTTGATCCCACAGACAGTACTGAAAAGGATGGCCAATACAGAAATGATTACGGATTTTGTCTTCATCGTTCACCCCCATGATTTATGAAAAATCGCATGTCCGGTTTTCTATCCATTTTATGTGTAGTCGTGGTACGACCGTCAGGGAATTCCCCGACAACGTCGTGCATCTACATATTCACTACATATTCATCAGCTACATTGTTATCACTCAACCCGATCATCAATGGATTCGAAAATCGAACATTGA
>SERZ01002087.1_pt1 | contig 10255 bp, 8 predicted proteins | sample 3171461 | NCBI WGS metagenome assembly SERZ01 (sample SAMN06051861, study PRJNA518727) | freshwater metagenome | biome: subpolar coniferous forest; feature: holomictic lake; material: water; isolation source: holomictic Lake 227, 6 m depth | place: Canada: near Kenora, Ontario | collected 2013-06-25... | reverse complement strand
CCGGCACAGCGGCAGGCACAATGACGGGCCTGGCGACAGGCTCGAAGGCGGCAACCGTGGCGGGCAAGGCCTCTGGCGACGCGGAGAGCCTGCGCCAGGCTGCGGCCCTCGCCAGACGCGACGCGGGAGAGGGCGTGCTGGTCGTCCTCTCGGCCTTTTTCGAAGTCACTGACGATCTCCTCCGCTGCGGACGGACGGCGCAGGCGGGGAACGAGGAAGGCGCCATCGCAGACCTCGAGGCGATCCTCGGACGGCACGAGGGCGCTGCGGCGGAGCTTCTCGGTCCCACGGTCCACCCCCTGGTGGAAGCCGCCATCGGCAAGGCCAGGAAGGAGCTCTCCGCGCTGCTGCGCAGCCCCTCCCTCCTTGGCACAGCCCTCGCGGTGGAGACCGTTTCCAAGGGCTGGGATCTCCTGGCAGGCCGAGGTGAGATCCTCTCCTCCACCATCTTCGCTGCCTGGCTCGGGCTGCCCCTGGTCGATGCCCGTTCGGTGGTCCGCACCGATTCCCATTTTGGCTCGGCCAAGCCCAGACCCGAGGAAATCCGGAAGCTCGCCGCCAGGGAAATCATCCCCCTCCTCGGTCCTGGAAAAATCGTCGTCACCCAGGGTTCGATCGGGTCAGACGAGACGGGAACCCCGACCACGCTGGGACGGGACGGCACAGATTTCAGCGCCAGCCTCCTTGGAGCAGCCATCGACGCTGCCGAGATCCGGATCTGGACCGAGGCAGAGGGTATCCTGGCCTGCGATCCGCGCCTGGTTCCTGAAGCGCGGCCCATCGCCGTCCTGGGCTACGACGAGGCAGCGGAGTTGGCCGCCTACGGTACGGGCATTCTCCACCCCGCGACCATCCAGCCGGCCGTCGAGAAGGGCATCCGTGTAACTGTGCGGAGCCTCCGCAGCCCCGAAGGCCGCTTTACGACCATCTCGCGCGACCCGGAACCGGGACCGCCGGTAACCGCCCTCGCCACCCGGGGTCCGGTCACGATCATCACAATTACGACGCCACGGATGCTCGGTGGCTCGGGCTTCCTCTCGCGCATCTTCCAGGTCTTCGAACGGAGGGGGATGGAAGTCGACCTCGTGTCCACCTCCGAAGTCGCGGTCTCGCTCACCCTCGACGCGGGTCTGTCCCTCGACGAACTCGTGCGGGAACTCTCCGCCTTCGCCGAGGTCGCGGTCAACAAGGACAGGGCTGTGGTAGCCCTGATCGGCCGCGAGATCAAGAAGACCCGTGGTGTCTCGGGAAAAGCTCTCGGAGCCCTCCGCGACATCAACATCGAGATGATCAGTCTCGGCGCCGACGAGATCAACCTCTCCCTCGTCATCGCCCAGGGCGACGCACGCGAAGCCGTGTCGAGGCTCTACGCAGCTTTTTTCGGCGAGGGCGAAGGCGAAGCGCTGTCTGCCAGGGCGACTCCCGTCGCGGCACCTTCAACCATCGGGCCGTCCATCGCAGCCGAGGCGCGGCAGGCGAAGGACGAGCCAAGCACGAGCCAGCCTGCGGGGCAAGCCGCGGGGCAAGCCGCGAAGGAAGCCAGGGCCAGCGATACGTCCACCCTCCGCGTCGGCGTCTTTGGCCGGGGGAGGCTGGGTTCAGCTGTCGCCTCCCTCGTACAGCGCGAGGCGGGCATGAGCCTGGCCTGGTGCATCGGCCGCTCGGGCCCGCCTGACACCGACGTAGACGTTGTCCTCGACGTAAGCGCTGCCGCGGCAGTGCCCCAGCACCTCGAATGGGCCCTGGCGGCAAAAGTGGATCTCGTGATCGGGGCGACAGGCTGGGACCGCGCGCTGCTCTTTGACCGCCCAGCCACCGTCGAAGAAGCCGGAATCGGCATTTTGGTAGCGCCTAACTTTTCCCTCGCAGTCGCCTTCATGCGCCGGGCCGCCATGGCCCTCGGGCGCCTGGCCGAACTCGATTCCGAGGCCGAGCTCGGCGTGGTAGAACGTCATCACGGAGGCAAGGCCGATGCCCCGAGCGGAACCGCCAAGCTCCTGGCCGCCGCCCTCGCTGAGGGCTGTCCACGCTATTCGGGCTGGGCCCAGGGCAAGGCCGAAGAAGGATGCATCAACGTCGCGAGCCTGCGCTCGGGCAGGGAAATCGGCTATCACGAACTGCGCTTCGAGGCCACCTCCGAGACCATCGTGCTCTCGCACGAGGCCAAGTCTCGCGACATCTTCGCCCGCGGAGCCCTGCGGGCCATCGCCTGGATACATGGACGCCATGGAATATTCACCTTCGACGACATGGCCACCAAGGTCATCGACCCCCTCTTCGAGAAGGCGGTCGGAAAAGAAAGGAGACACGCGCAATGAAAGACGCAACGAGGCTCAATGGGCTCGGCATCGCCCTGGCCACGCCCTTCCTGCCGCCCGGCCCCGGATCGCCGGGAGCCGGGGGCATCGACTTCCCCGCATGGCGGAAGCTCGTCCGCCATGTGGTCAAGGGAGGCGTTGATTTCCTGGTTGTCCTGGGTTCGACCGGAGAGGCCGCCACCGTCCTGGGCGACGAACGCGACGAGCTCATCAGGACAGCCAAGGAAGAATGCGGAGGCATCCCCGTTATTGTGGGAACTGGACACAATTCCACGGTAGCGGCCGCAGAACTGGCCGCAGGCGCGGCCAGGCTCGGCGCTGACGGCCTCCTTGTGGTCACTCCCTATTATAACAAACCCCAGCCGGCGGGGCTCGAGGCCCACTACCGCTTTGTCGCGGCCGCCGCCCCCGAATTGCCCATAATCCTGTACAATGTCCCCGGGCGCACCGGGCTCAACCTTCTGCCCAAGGACCTGCCGCGACTCTGGGCCATTCCCCAGGTCGTCGGCCTCAAGGAGTCCTCGGGCAACCTGGCGCAGATCGGCGAGATCGCCAGGACCCTCCCCAAGGGCAAGGTCCTGCTTTCCGGCGATGACGCCCTGGCCCTCCCCGCCATCGCGGTGGGCGCAACCGGCCTCATCTCCGTGGCGGGCAATCTCCTCCCGGCCGAAACCAAGGCCCTCATCGTCGCAGCAGTCGCCGGTCGCCGCGCCGAGGCCATCGCCATCCACCAGCGGCTGCTCCCGATCATGGACGCCCTCTTCCTCGAGTCCAATCCCGTCCCCCTCAAGGCAGCCCTGGCAATCGCCGGCATATGTGGCGCCGACCCCCGCCTTCCCCTCTTCCCCGCCAGCGAGGCGACCTGGGCGCGCCTTGCCGAACTCATCGACCAATTAAACGGGAAAGGCAGCAAGTAAGTGATGGGACCCTCCACACTCACGGCCTTCTTCGATCGCGCGATGGAGGCCATCGTGGCCGACCCCGGGCTTCCAGCCGCCCTCGAGGAGCTCCTCGACGGGCTCGAGGCAGGGAGCCTGAGGTCAGCCGGGCGCGATGCCCAGGGGCAGTGGCTTGCCAATTCCTGGATAAAGCGGGGCATCCTGGCTGGCTTCAAGACCAGTGCAATTATTCCCTTCGAGGACTGGCCCGGCGGGGCTGCGGACAAGGCAGCCTTTCCACCACGGAAGCTCGGAGCAGCCTCGGGTGTCCGCATGGTTCCCGGAGGCTCATCAGTCCGGAGGGGCGCCCACCTCGGGCAGGGCGTCGTCATGATGCCCCCCGCCTACGTCAACGTCGGCTCCTACATCGGTGACGGCACGATGGTCGACAGTCACGCCCTCGTGGGCTCCTGCGCGCAGATCGGCGCGCGTGTCCACCTCTCGGCAGCGGCACAGGTCGGAGGGGTGCTGGAACCCGCCGGAGCCAGACCCGTCATCATCGAGGATGGAGTCTTCGTCGGAGGGCTCTGCGGCCTCTTCGAGGGCATCGTCGTCAGGGAGCGCGCCGTCCTTGCCCCCGGAACGGTGATCAGTGCCAGTACGGTCATCTACGACCTCGTTCGCGGCGTAGAACTGCGGGGTGAGGTGCCCGCCGGTGCTGTCGTGGTGCCAGGTTCGCGCCCCGCCAAGGGCGATTTCGCGGCCTCGCAGAGCATCTCCCTGTACGCTCCCTGCATCGTGAAATACCGCGATGCAGGCACCGACGCAGCCACCGTCCTCGAGGAAGCGCTCCGGTGAAGGACGAGGAGGCGGGCCTCTTTGCCATCGACGGGGCCCGTGCGCTCGAGCTGGCCAAAAAGAACACACTACCGACCTTCGTATATAGGCTCGATCTCCTCGAAGGGCGCTTCCGCGACCTCAGGGCAGCCCTGCCCTCCCGCGTCCGTCTCGCCTACGCGGTCAAGGCGAACCCCCATCCAGGGGTCTGTGGGCGCCTCGCGGCCCTGGGCGCAGCCTTCGACTGTGCCTCGGAGGGAGAGCTGGCCCTCGTGGGGGGCCTCGGAACGCGGGGGGAGCGAGTGCTCTTTGCGGGCCCGGGCAAGAGCGACAAAGAGATCGGCATGGCACTTGACCTCGGCGCGCGCATCGAGGCCGACGGGATGGAAGACCTCGAGGCCATCGAGCGCCACCTCGAAGCGCGCGGTTTTTCCGGGACCCTGCCCATCAGTCTCCGCGTCCATCCCGGCGCAGGCCACGGGGTCGCGGAAAGTTCGCGCATCATCGGCGGAGCCGGTCCCTCGGCTTTTGGCATCGACGAAGAAGACCTCGACGCCTTCCTCGGCCAGGCACACCGCTTCAAGCGGCTGTGCGTCTCGGGGCTGCAGGTCTTCGCAGCCAGCAACGAGCGGAACGCCACCCGGCTCCTGGCCAACCACCGGGCAGCGCTCGCGATCGCCGAGGCCATGACCACCCGGAATGGACTTGCAATCGACCTCATCGACCTCGGTGGAGGGCTTGGCATTCCCTATAGTACTGACGAATCGCTCCTCGACATCGCAGCCCTCGGTCAGGGACTCGGAAAGCTGCTCGAAGACAATGCATGGTTCAAGGGAGAGCTCCTCCTCGAGCCCGGACGCTGGCTTGTCGGCCCCATTGGGGTCTACCTCTCCCGTGTCCTCCGCACCAAGCACAGCCGTGGAAGCGACTTCGCAATACTCGAGGGAGGGGTCAACCACCTCCTTCGGCCTGCCTTGACTGGCCAGAGCTTTCCGGTGACTGCAGCGGGAGTCCAGGGAAAAAAGCAAGCAACCATTCTCGCCGGCCCCCTCTGCACCTCCCTCGACCGCCTCGGCACCCTCGATCTTCCGCCGCTCGCGCGCGGCGACCTCCTCGTCTTCGGGCAAGCTGGCGCCTACGGCTTTACCGAGGCCATGAAAGACTTCCTTTCCCACCCTCCCGCCGGAGAGCTCTGCATCGAGGGCTAGGTCGCAGTGAGGGCCTGGCGACTGGCGCAGCCCCTGCCTCAGGCCTCCCTGATCGACCAGGCGAGCCCATCGGCGTTGAGCTCCAGATCCTTGTCAAGGAAGCCATCCTTCGCAATCGCGAGGGCATCATCATAATACAAACGTAATTTCCCCAGGATGAAGGGCTGACGTGCGACCTCCGGGAGGCTGCGCGCCTGTCCGGCAATCTCGATGGATGCCTCCAGATGCCTTCGCAATTGAACCCTTGCAGCGGCAATCTCGCGGAGCTCCCCGAAATGGCTGAGCATGACTCGTCCCGCCCCGGCGGCCGCGATGCGATCGACGGCCGCGAGAGCCTCCGCACCCTCGAAGTCGGTCGGACTGCTCGAGGGGAAGATGAAAAGCCCCCGTTCCTGCAATTCGGGGTAGAAGAGCCCGAAGGCGTCGCCTGTGTAGACAGCGTCTGCGAGAGGGTCGAGGACAGCGAGGTGGTGCTTCGCATGCCCCCTCGTATGCATTATGAGGAGTTTACCCGAACCGAAGGGAATCGACGCGCCATCTTCAGGGGTAATTACCCGCTCGGCAGGCACCGGCCTGAGTTCTCCGTAGAGCGCTTCGAAAACCTCATCGCCGTAGACCCGGCGGGTACCCGCCTCGAGCTTTGCCGGATCGACCAGATGGCGTGCGGCACGCGGATGGGCGACAAGGGTCGCGTTCGGGCAGGCTTCCATGAGGGCAAAGGCACCACCTGCATGGTCGAGATGAGCGTGAGTTACAATAAGGTAGCGGACTTCCTCGGGATGGTGCCCGCTTTCGGCCAGCGCGCCTAGAAGAAGGGGCAAGGCGCGCGCGGTGTTTGCCTCGACAAAGGCCAGCTCCCCACCTTCCTCCCGCAAAAACGCGGCTGCGACACGCGGCCGCTGATACATGCAATCAATGATTCGGGGTGAATGGTCCAGCTTCAGCCCCTGAGCCTGGCCGCCCCGATTGGCAGCCTGCCCTGCCACGGTTTCAGTATCCACGAAAGCCCCTTCCGCGCGGGCGATGGAAATGACCGCGCCTTTCCCGGCCTGGAGTGTAGCACGGGAAAGGCAGCGGGAAAAACCTCAGCTGCCGAACGGGCCGCCGCCGGAAACGCCATCGGTCGATGTCGCAGCTCCGGCGGCACCCGGCCTAATTGGAAGCTGAGTAGGTAAGTTCTACCGCAGCCGTCACGTCGGCCTTTCCTGAGACGACAGGAGCGATATAGTACTTCGCGCCATCTGCCGGAACGCTGATGAAGCCGATGATGAGCTTGCCGGCCTCGCGGGATATCCCCGTGCCGATCAGGGTAGTAAAGGCCGCATCGCTGGCCGCCACCCACACACCCGTCGTAATTGCACTATTGGCGATCTCGCTGGGCCTCGGAGGCCGCATGGATCCGACGCCTGCGCCGGCAAAGTCGCCATGATGTCCCATATCCTGGCGCATTTCGCCACCGAGTTCGCCCATGCCCATCTTGCCAGGTCCCGCCATGCCTGCCTTGTTGCGATAGAGGTCCGAGATTGCCGGAGGAGCGCTGGCGAGGGAGGTCCAGGTAGTCTTGTCGGTAGAATACTCAGCACTTGTAAGGCTTCCATCGGCTCCAAAAACCTCTTTCAGGTAGTAGACCTCGGTTGTGCCCGTCGTGGGAGTAACCGTGATGGTGTCGGTGATGGTGCCGCCATTGTCGTCTGCATAGCCATCCGCGGCAATGGTGACAGTACCATCGCGGGAAAGGGCGGAGTCCGCGTCACCCTTGTCGATGGTCGCCTGATAGGTCAGAAAGGTACCATGGGTAGCCACAGCGGTGGAGTCAGCCTTGATCTCAAGGGTCGCCGTCCCATGCACGTCGATGCGACCAGCTGACATAGTCAGGGTGGCGGAATCGTAGGCCACAAAGGTCTGGTCGACGACCGTCGTACCACTGGTGGCCTTGGCCTCGAACTTGACCTTCGTTTTGTCGTCTGACCAGTAGAAGGAACGCGTCTCGACTCCTGTGCCCATCCCGATCGCTTCGGAGGCAATCGTGATCATCTTTGCATAAACGCCATAATTGCTTGCATCTGAGGCAGGCACGACATCGTAGGTGAAATCGGGCAGCTTCCTGGTCGAAGCAACTGCGGGGAGCATCGCATCGCTGCCGAACTGGGCATTTTTGGCAAAGGCGCTGGGCAGGAGGGCAGTCACGGAGTCCACCATGGCCTGGGTCCAGGTGACCGACGTGCCGCTGACCGCAGTTGCCGAGGGTAGGAGACTGTCGGCCGTGATGATCGAATCGATGGCCACGATGGTAGCTGCTCCACGGGCAAGACGGGCTTGCGAGTCCCACAGGCTGCGCATGATCCAGAAATGCGCTCCCATACCCCGGTCGAATTCATGACCGCCCATCATTGCGCCACCGAAGCCGCCCATGCCACCGAAGCCACCCATTCCACCCATCGAGCGAGCCGCAGTGGTTGATCCGACGAGTGAGGTCGGTACCTCAATCGTGAGGGACCGGGGCACGGTCGTAAGGCTCGCCGAAGTCGCAATAGCCGATGTCTGGATAGTGCCATTCGTTTTGCCTGTGATGCCTCCCAGGTCGAGCAATTGACAGGACATGAGTCCGAAAACCACGAATACAGCCGCAAAAAAGCTCAAGATCCGCTTCATATCTTCTCCTTGGAATCCCTGTGTCCCCGGCACCTTTCATGAGGCCTCATGTGAGTCGCCGGGCTGCGTACAATCGCTGACATAATGGGATATCCATCGGAAGCGGGGTTGGTTGCAGGAAATCGGAGGGGATTTTGATGCACCGGGCCATGAGCTGCGGTTTGCACTGGATCATTTCTAGATTTCCCTTTCAAGCGCGAGACGATACTACCTTCCCCCTTGGCATAATGCCCCCATGGCGCTGCCGTCACCAACTCTCTCACAGCCTGTGAGAGTCTTTCTGTCTCAGTTTTGTTTATCCCCAATTCTCTCACAACTTGTGCAAGAAATTCGTCGCTGCCGTGGGTGCGATACAGCAGTACATCTGCCAGACATTCACAATTGACAAGCCCTTCATGTCCGGACACTCAGATCGAAGGTCCGCAGCCAAGCTCTCAACGACAGCACCCCCAGCCTGCGGCCCTGGCGCGCGTTGAAGATGCGCTGGAAATTGAAGATGCGCTTTGTCTATTCCAGGCCTGCGTGATCAATTACCATCGCCGTTTGAATGAATAGTTTAGCGTTTCGTTGTCCGACCGGGTGCATGTGGGAATGATGAGCATCGTCTATGACATGGAACCGCAGCGAGGTGAAATGACCGACAGGCGCCTTCGCCGCGAACTGGGCCGGGAAGCTGCCGCCTTTCTGACTGCATTTTGCGCACGGATCAAGAATGAGTTTGACCAACTAAAGCGACCACTTCAATTTTCTGTAGGTATCGAATATTGCTTGGCACTGACCAAGAACCTCGGTGATGCCGACATAGTTCTTTCTCAAGGTCCGGCCGCTAGTACGGCAGTACAGATAGTTGAGATCCCCAAGGATTCCAGCAAATCACACCTGAACCGCCAGACAGAGGTGATACAGAAAATGAAGGCTGCGGTACCGGGCTTGAGCCTTACTCAATACGATATCCAATGCGTCAATAAAGCCTACGGCGTCAGAGAGCGGCCTGAATATTTCTACCAAGGCAGAGTCAAGGGTTCACCGGCCCAATACAGCCAAGCATTTGTGGGCTGGCTAATCCAGCAATACCAGAGAGATGGAGAATTCTTTTCAAAAGCCAGGGTGAAGTCAAAAAAGGACGCCTAGACCATGGAACACCCCACCGACCTCGCCGCCTACCTCCCTCTTTCCTTCAAGAGCGAGAAGGAGCAAGAATACATCGAGTTCCTCTGGGACGCCTTCGAGACGAACTACACGCACGGAAAATACCAGTTCGCCTTTCTCGCCTACCACATGCTCCCGATGAGCTTCGTCTATTTCAATATCCGGCAGATCAAACAGACCGAACAGAAGGACTTCGCAATGAGGCTCATCGGTTTCGGCAAGGACATCGAGAAGAGTCTCCTCGAGGCGACATCCTCCTTCGTGTTCAGAACTGTAAACGAACGCAGCATCCTTCGTTTCCCCAAACTCATTGGCTGCGACAACGGCAAGATCGGCACCTACGCCAAGCTCGTTGAAGAACGCGAGTATGCTGAAGCCGCCGACCAGATCCGCGAAGTTCTGATACATGGAAATTATCTGTCGCAGCGGAATACCGAATTCTGCCTCGGCTTTGATGTCGACACTCTTGCTGATCATCCGGGCATTGCAGGCATGCGAGTGCTACACGCAGTCTTCGTAGAGCAGTCCAAAGGGGTCTTCTGATGGGCTACTCAAATCCAGCCAAGATGCGAGTGCTGCCAAGGCCTTTTTTGCCCATGCAACGACATCCTTCTCGCCCTTTGACCGGAATGACGCTCCTTGGGTCTTACCTTCTTCAGACGATGCTTCCGCGCAAGGAATGAAATGTCATCACAATTGCCAGTATTCTTGAGAGAAGGAACGTAACCGAAATGGGGTTTAGCCGATGGCAATCATGCCCAAGTAGGAACAGCTTTGGATACCTTCAGTGGGCCTTCTAGCCCGCTATGATTTGCGATATGATTGAATGAAAGGGGTGCGAAATGTCGTCACTGACGCTTCCTTTGGCTGAAATGTCGCTCGCTGAAAAACTCACGCTTCTCGACCTTGACTGGGCCGATCTTCAGCGTAGTCCAGAATCCCTGCCTTCCCCGGCCTGGCATCAGGATGTCCTTGTTCAGCGTCGCGGGAATGCAGAGTCCGGAAACTCCGACTTTTCCGCTTGGAACGAAACGTTTCAAAGAATACGCGATCGGACCACATGACCATAGAAATTCTGGCCGAAGCTGAACGGGACCTTTCAGAAGCTTGCCTTCTATTTCGATCGTGATATCGACTGGGCCCGATATTTTCTTGATTCCTTGGCATCGGACATAGAATCCCTACATTTTCATGCTGGGATCCATTCGGTTCA
>SERZ01002086.1_pt1 | contig 10263 bp, 6 predicted proteins | sample 3171461 | NCBI WGS metagenome assembly SERZ01 (sample SAMN06051861, study PRJNA518727) | freshwater metagenome | biome: subpolar coniferous forest; feature: holomictic lake; material: water; isolation source: holomictic Lake 227, 6 m depth | place: Canada: near Kenora, Ontario | collected 2013-06-25... | reverse complement strand
CTTGGCTCGGCAGCTCAGTAAAGAATTCCGAAAATTGCGGGATTTCTCCTCGTAGCGGAAAAGTACAAATACGGGTTTCCAACGTAAATAAATACCCAAAAACGCTTGCTTCTCCCTTGTTAAGATACCTGTTTTACGATATACTTTTACCTTTATTTTTTAACACGGAAAAGTTATGTCTGACGAACCCCAAAACGCTACCGAAAATCCAGTGCAGCCGGATGCCGATAATGGCAATTACACGGCTGCAAATATCACTGTTCTTGAAGGCATGGATGCTGTTCGTAAACGGCCAGCCATGTATATTGGCGATACCGCTGAACGCGGTTATCATCACTTGGTTTATGAGGTCGTGGATAACTCTATCGATGAAGCGTTGGCAGGCTATTGCACGCATATCGATGTGACGATTAATCCAGATGGCTCGTTGACGGTTGTTGACAATGGCCGCGGCATTCCTGTGGATATGCATCCGACGGAAGGGCGCCCTGCGCTTGAAGTCGTGTTGACCACGCTGCACGCGGGCGGCAAGTTTGACGGATCAAACTACAAGGTCTCCGGCGGTCTGCATGGTGTGGGCGTTTCGTGCGTGAATGCCTTGAGCGAGTGGATGGTCGTGGAAGTTCGTCGTCACAGCAAGATCTATCGGCAGCGCTTTGAAAAGGGCATACCGGTGACGCAGTTGGAAATCGTTGGAGATACCCATGGCACCGGGACAAAGGTCACCTTCTATCCCGATCACTCGATCTTCACCTGTCACGCATTCAAGTGGGATATCTTGGCAAACCGGTTGCGCGAGTTGGCCTTCTTAAACCGTGGCGTGTCGATACGCTTCCAGGACCTGGAGCACGAAACACCGCGTGATGAATCCTTCGTCTTCAATGGCGGCATCGTCGAATATATTCATTTTCTGAACAAGAACAAGACACCGGTTCATGAAGAGGTCATTTACTTGGCGGGCACGAAGGATGTTATTGAGTGCGAAATCGCCATGCAGTACACGACGGCTTATAATGAAATCGAATATAGCTACTGCAACAATATCAACACGATTGAAGGCGGTACGCATCTTTCGGGCTTCCGTTCAGCATTGACCCGCACGGTGAACAAATACATCATGGACAACGGCCTCCAGAAGAGCAATGAAGAGGCCTTGACCGGTGATGATATTCGTGAAGGTATTACGGCCGTCATTTCCGTGAAGGTTCCGCAACCTCAGTTTGAAGGGCAGACCAAGACGAAGCTGGGGAATAGCGATGTTGAAGGCATTGTCGCACAATTTGTGAATGATCAGTTGGGCACTTTCTTTGGTGAGAAGCCGAGCATTGCGCGTAAAGTTGTTGAAAAGGCAGTGCTGGCGGCGCGTGCGCGTATCGCGGCACGCAAGGCACGTGATTTAACACGGCGCAAAGGTGTGCTCGACGGGTTGGCGCTGCCAGGTAAATTGGCCGACTGTTCCGAACGTGATCCCGTCAAGTGCGAACTCTTCCTTGTCGAAGGTGACTCCGCTGGTGGTTCGGCCAAGCAGGGACGCAACCGCGAGACGCAGGCCATTCTGCCGTTGCGCGGCAAAGTGCTGAATGTGGAGAAGGCGCGCATTGACAAGATTTTGAATAACAACGAAATTCGCATGATGATTACTGCGATTGGTGCGGGTTTCGGTGCAGATGAATTTGATGTCTCAAAAGTTCGTTACCACAAGATAGTGATCATGACCGATGCGGATGTCGATGGCGCGCATATTCGGACGTTGCTTTTGACCTTCTTCTATCGTCAAATGCCTAAACTGTTGGAGAACGGATATATTTATCTGGCGCAACCGCCTCTGTACAAGATTACGCGCAAACAACGCGAGGAGTACATTGAAAGCGATGACCAGCTCACGCGGAAGCTACTCTTACTTGGGGCAGACGACATGGTGGTGCGGAGTGCAGATGGACGCGACTTAGCCTCGGCTGATTTACGCATGTTGCTGGAGTTGCTCGCTGAAATTGAGACGACCCTTCATGGCGTGAAGCGTCGCGGCATTGACCCCGTTGAATTGTTGAAGATGCGGAAGCCTGGAACCGGCGAGATCCCGCGTTATGTGACGATTGTGGGGTCGGGGGACGATGCGAAGTTTACGTTCTCCTACACGGACACTGATTTATCGCATGCGCGCGAAGCGGCTGAAGCGGTTATTGGTCAGCCTATTGACTTGGCCGTGACACAGGTGCAGGGCTATTATGTGACGCAGCAGATGCCCTTCCGGTGGCTTGAGTTATTCAAGGCAGGGCTGTTAAAGAAGGAGATCGACACGCTGAACGGTTTGGGCTTCGATGTGAAGCACTATCTCGGGGGTGAAGGGCCTGTCGTATTTTTGAAGGAAGATGGAGAAGATCTTCCTGTCGCATCCTTGCCTGCGCTGCTCAATCTGGTTCGTGAGCGTGGTCGCAAGGGATTGGTCATCCAGCGTTATAAAGGTCTCGGTGAAATGAAGGCCGAACAATTGTTTGAGACCACCATGGATCCTGCCAAGCGCAGAATGTTGCGTGTGACGATCGAAGATGCGGTACGCGCGGATGCAATCTTTACGTTGCTCATGGGCGATGAAGTTGAGCCGCGTCGTAAGTTTATCGAAGACAATGCGATGAACGTTAAAAACTTGGATGTTTAACACGTTCTTATGAGCGAGAGCGCCCAAACGAATGGATTTAACAAAAAATAAAGCGTTTGTACAGGGTGTCCCTGGGGAACAGGCCAGAACGCGGGGTGTGTTGCGGGCATTTCTGCCGTTGATGGGCGTCGTCTTTTTAGCTGGACTCTTTTTGGGGCTTGCCGCGCCGCGTGTTCCGTCTGCTGTTGTGGGATTTGGTCTTCTCGTGGTGGGGGCGCTGTTAGTTTGGAATGTGCGCGATGGACTGAGGCATGTCAATGCATTCTTCAAAGGTGCGCGTGGCGAAGAGCGCGTAGCTTTTCTTCTGGAAGGATTGCCTCGCGGGTATCACGTATTTCATGATTTCACCTGCGCACGGGGTGAAACGATTGACCATGTTGTGGTCGGACCCTCCGGCGTCTTTGTGATTGAGACCAAGTGCTGGGAAGGGCAGGTGACCTGTGAGGAAGGCTCTTTACTGGTAAATGGAGTTGCGCCGAGTCGTCCGCCGATTGAGCAGGCGAAGAAGTCAACATCATTATTGGCCTCGTTATTGGCATCACGCGTGTCGTCGCTTCCCGTGTGTAAGGCAGTGGTTTGTTTTGCAAGTAATACACTTGAACTGGGTCATGTCGTAGTGGATGGCGTCACGATCTGTAACGCATCGGAATTAACTTCCTATATTCTCGGGCAACCTGAAGGTGTGTCAGTAGATGATTGCGAACGCATTGTAAAAATGATGGGACAAAAAACAGCATGAGAAACTTTTTGGGTATAAGACTTGTGTTGGCGATCATGGGCGGCTTCAATCTGGGATTGACTGCTGAGACGAACGCGCCGGCAAAACCAGTAGTCCCACAGGCGTATTATGGCGAAATTGCGAAAAAGGTCATGCGCGTGTTGCCGTCCATGCATCTGTTGCAGTTTCCGGTTGATGAAGCTTTGTCGCGTCGCGCATGGACAAACTTTCTGAATTCCTTTGATCCCGATCACAGTTACTTTTTGCAGGAAGATATCCGTGAGTTCAGCGCACTGGAAACCAATCTGGCTATCGTTGTAAAGTCAGGGGATGTCACCTTTGCCTATCAGGTCCATGAGCGTTTTATTAAACGTCTCGAAGAACGTCATATCTTTGTGACGAATCAATTGGCCAAGGGTTTTTCTTATACTGAGAACGAGATGTATACGTGGAAGCGTAAAGATGAACCTTGGCCCGCGAACCTTGGAGAGCAGAATGAGCTTTGGCGTAAGCGAGTGAAGAACGAATTGCTGACGACACTCATCGGTCGAGAGATGGATAAGGTGGTGGCATCCAATAAGCAGGCTTCTGCGAAAAAACCGGTTGATAGTTCATTGAGTCATTCAGCTACGACCACGAAAAATGGCACGGGGGGAGCAGCACTGAATGCTGTGGAGTCGCCCGAGGTCAATATTGGTAAACGCTATAAGCAGTATGTGACAATTTTTCAGGATATGGATGAGGAAATGGTTTTGCAACGGTACCTCAGTTCGGTTGCCATGGCTTATGATCCGCATTCAGACTATATGTCCCCGATGCGGAAGGAAGATTTTGATATGGAGATGAATTTGAGTCTGTGCGGTATTGGCGCCGTGCTGAGAAGCGAAGAGGGACTCGTGAAAATTATGGAGATTATGGCCGGTGGACCTGCTGGCCGTGATACGCGGGATATACACCTGATAGCCGGTGATAAAATTATTGGTGTGGGCCAAGGAAATGGCTCGATTGAAGATGTCATGCACATGCCGCTGAACAAGACGGTTCGCAAGATTCGCGGCAAAAAAGGAACGAAGGTTGTGTTGCGGGTGATTCCTGTATCTGATCCCAGCGGTACCACGACTAAGCTGGTAGATCTGATTCGTGATGATATTAAACTGGAAGAGCAGGCGGCTACATCGCATGTTGTAAGGGTCACAGCCAAGTTGGGAACAAAAATGAGCGTGGGTGTTGTCCGATTACCTACGTTTTACGGCACGATGGATAAGCGTCCTGGGCAGGATGGTTTCAGGAGTGCGACTGTGGATATTGCGCACATTCTGGCGCGTTTGAACATGGAAAACGTTTCTGGTTTGATTCTTGATTTACGAAACAACGGGGGTGGTTCATTACGGGAAGCCATTACGTTAACAGGTTTGTTTGTGCGAAGCGGACCGGCTGTCCAAGTTCGTGAAATCAGCCAAGTTGCTGCACTCGCTGTACCCAATGTAGATTCAACAATTGCGTTTCGCAAGCCGATGATTGTTCTGATTAATCGTGCCTCGGCTTCCGCTTCGGAAATCGTGGCTGGTGCATTGCAGGATTATGGACGCGCTGTGATTGTGGGCGATACGCAATCACATGGCAAGGGAACCGTCCAGACCGTGATGCCGCTCGGTAATGAAAAGTTTGGTTCGATTAAGTTGACGACCGCGAGTTTCTATCGTATTAATGGCGCATCCACACAGATTAAGGGTGTGGCCTCCGACATTGTGATTCCTTCCTTGCTCGAAGGATTAGACATCGGCGAAGATAAACTGCCCGGCGCCTTGCCCGAGAGTCATATTGATGCTGCCTCGTATATTCCAGTTTCAGACATGGCAAAGTTCGTTTCGGAACTGCGACGTAAATCAGCAGAGCGTTTGGCATGTAATCAGAGATACACAAAGTATTGTGCATTAGTACGTCATGTGAAAGAGTTCTCGGAGCGTAAAGAGGTTCCCCTCGAAATGACTGCGCGTCGTAAGCAGATGGAAGCTGAAAAAGAAATCCGGAAGATTGAAGAGGATGACATTGCAGAAGAAGAAACAGGGAAGCCTAAGAAGTCGAAGGAAGATGATAACGTTGTTTTTGAAGAGGCGACGAATATTCTTGTTGATTTGATTGATACCATCGGGAGTGAGGATTTACCATTGGAAACGGAAGGTGACTTACGTGTCCGCATGATGCGTATCTTTGGAATGACACCCTAGAGGATGAGCCATGAAAATTGAATTTACAAAAATGCATGGCGCGGGCAATGATTTTATACTCATTGATGACCGTGAAGGGCAGGTCCCCTGGGAAGACCATTTTGTCATGGCGGCGTTGGCAGGGCGTCGTGTCGGCGTCGGATGTGAAGGTATCATCCTTGTTCAGCGTTCTGACAAAGCTGACTTTAGGATGCGTTTTTTGAATCCAGATGGAACAGAAGTCGAGATGTGTGGCAATGGCGCACGCTGTGCAGCAGCATTCGCCCATTCAATTGGTGCGAGTGGCAAGGCATTGACCATGGAGACCCTCTGCGGCCTCGTGGATGCGCAAATCAGTGAGAATAGCGTGTGTGTATGGATGCCGGAGCCGACCAAGAAAAGTTATGAGGTTGAAGTCAATGTGGATGGCGAACACGTCAAGGGCTATTTCCTTAATATGGGAGTCCCTCATTTTGTTGTGCCCGTGCCGAATGTGAGTACACAAGATGTCGTGACACTTGGACGTAAGTTGCGTATGCATCCAGCTTTTGCACCTGATGGGACCAATGTTGATTTTGTGACCTTCCGAGCACCGAATCGTATGACGATGCGTACCTACGAGCGCGGTGTAGAAGCAGAATCTGGAGCCTGTGGTACGGGTGCTGTCGCGTGCTGCGTGATCGCAGTCGAAACAGCCAATTTCACATTGCCCGCAAAAGTAAAAACGTCATTAGGCTACGAATTAGTCATTGATGGTGATTGGCGACATGGCAAATGCACAGGCCTGACGCTCTCGGGTCCAGTCAAATTCGTCTTTACCGGCGTCATTGATCTCGATACGGTTGATATGGGCGCGGAGATGAACTGAAGTCATTGAATATCCAATCATGAACACGGAATGACCAATAACCATCGGAACCCCGGGACTTTCCCTTGGATATTGAATATTCCTTGTTGGATATTGGACCTTCAAAAAAAAAGCCGCACTGCGATTGCAGGCGGCTTTTTTTTGTGGGCTAGGGGATGCCTAGCCTATTTTTTGCTGTTCTCTTCGATGGAGACGGCGACGGCCACGGTTGCACCCACCATTGGGTTATTGCCCATGCCAAGGAAGCCCATCATTTCGACGTGAGCAGGAACCGAGCTGGACCCTGCGAACTGTGCGTCGGAATGCATGCGCCCCATGGTGTCGGTCATGCCGTAAGAGGCCGGACCTGCTCCCATGTTGTCTGGATGCAACGTACGTCCTGTTCCTCCACCGGAAGCGACGGAGAAGAACTTCTTGCCCTTCTCGATGCACTCTTTCTTATAGGTGCCTGCAACAGGGTGCTGGAAGCGGGTCGGATTGGTGGAGTTGCCAGTAATGGACACATCTACCCCTTCGAGCCACATGATCGCAACACCTTCGCGCACATCATCAGCGCCGTAGCAGCGAACGTTGGCGCGATTCCCCTTGGAGAAGGCAGTCTTCTTGGAGACTTTCACCTTGCCAGTCTTGTAGTTGAATTCGGTCTCACAGTGCGTGAAGCCATTGATGCGGCTGATGATGTAGGCGGCGTCTTTCCCGAGGCCGTTCAGGATGACCTGCAACGGGCTCTTGCGGACCTTGTTCGCCTTCATTGCGATGCCGATTGCACCTTCAGCTGCTGCAAAGGATTCGTGGCCTGCGAGGAAACAGAAACACTTGGTCTCTTCGCGGAGTAGCATGGCTGCGAGATTGCCGTGCCCGATACCGACCTTGCGGTCATCTGCTACGGAGCCGGGAATGCAGAATGCCTGCAAGCCCTCGCCAACAGCTTCAGCGGCTTCAGCAGCCTTCTTGCAGCCCTTCTTGAGTGCGATTGCTGCGCCCAGGACATACGCCCACTTTGCGTTTTCAAAGCAGATGTTCTGAATGGACGTGCAAATCTCGTAAGGATCAAAGCCTTTGGCGACGCACATGTTGCGCGCGTCTTGGAGATCTTTGATGCCGTATTTCTTACAAACCGCATTGATCTGCTTGATACGACGTGAATAGCTTTCAAATAATTGCGATGCCATAAAATCATTTCTCCTTTCGGGCAACCCTGAGGCTGCCCTTGCGATTATTCATGCCGAGGGTCGATGTACTTCACAGCGCCGTCTTCCTTCGTGAAGCGACCGTATGAAGCGGTGCACTTATCGAGGGCTTCCTTCGGGTCCGTCCCCTTCTTGATCATTTCGAGGAACTGACCAAGGCGGATGAATTCGTAACCGATGACTTCGTCGTTCTTGTCGAGCGCGAGGCGCTTGACATAGCCTTCGGCCATCTCCAAGTAACGAACACCCTTTTCAACAGTACTGTACATGGTGCCAATTTGGCTGCGGAGGCCCTTGCCGAGGTCTTCGAGACCTGCGCCAATGGGGAGTCCACCTTCGGAGAAGGCGCTCTGCGTACGACCATAAGCGATCTGCAGGAAGAGTTCGCGCATGGCGGTATTGATCGCATCGCAAACCAGGTCGGTATTCAAGGCTTCGAGAACGGTCTTACCAGGCAGTACTTCAGCGGCCATAGCGGCTGAATGGGTCATCCCTGAACACCCGATCGTTTCGATCAGCGACTCTTGAATCACACCATCCTTGACGTTCAGGGTCAGCTTGCAAGCGCCCTGTTGCGGTGCACACCAGCCAACGCCATGCGTCAAACCGGAAATGTCTTTGACTTCCTTCACCTGCACCCATTTGCCCTCTTCAGGGACAGGGGCCGGACCGTGCTTGGCGCCCTTCGCGACACAGCACATCTGCTCGACTTCATGCGAGCATGGATACGGACAACTCATTCGTGTTACCTCCAGTAGTTAAAAAAGAAGTTAATAGTATACTGAAACAGTAGCCTAAACACAATCAACAAGAGGGAAAAATTTCAAAACGCGAACGGTCGCCTTAGTTCGTTAGTGCGTTAGTTGGGGTTTTTGACTGAGTGACGAAATGACTGAGTGACGGATTGAGAGCGTGACTTAGTGACTGAGGTGACAAAAATGGTCGCGCCCTGTAACTTGATTTAACGCTTAACTTTTAACGAGACAAAAAGGCCTGCGGCATGACGCCACAGGCCTTTTTGAATGCACAATACTCGCTAGCCGCTTACTTCGCGTAAATCTTCTTGGAGTGATAGTGATTATGGAGGAGGTGATGAGCTTTCTCGCTGAGCGGCTTGCCGAGGTAGTCGGCATACAGTTTTTGCACGTCAGGATTGAGATGTGACATGCGCTGCACGCTCTTCTCGTCATCTGTGTAGATGCCTGCAGTGCGCAACTTGCGGACTTCGTCTGTCGCGCCTGTTGGCTGTCCACCACCGCCAATGCAACCGCCGCGGCACGCCATGACTTCGATAAAGTCATAACGTGGCTTACGGCCTGCAGCGCGGTCTTCGCGGATGGAGTTGAGTACTTGCGCGACATTACCCATCTGGTGAGCGATCGCGATACGGACCTTGGCGCCCTTGATATCGATTTCCGCCTCCTTGACACCCTTCATGCCTCGGGTCATCTCAAAGTTGATTGATGGCGGCTTCTCGTCGCCTGTGATCAGGCAGTAGGCTGTACGGAGCGCAGCTTCCATGACACCACCGGTGACACCGAATATCGTTCCAGCACCAGAGTAGGTGCCGAGAATGTTGTCAGCGCCTTCCGGGGCGAGCTTCACGAAGTCGATACCCGAGCTCTTGAACATGCGTGCGAGTTCGCGGGTCGTGAGGACCACGTCGATGTCCTGATGTCCGCTGGCGAACATGTTGTCGCTGCGCGAAATCTCGTACTTCTTGGCGGTACACGGCATGATCGAGACCATGTAGATCTTTGCAGGATCAATGCCCATCTTCTCAGCATAATAGGTCTTCGACAGCACGCCGAGCATCTGCTGGGGCGATTTAGCCGAGGAGAAGTTATCAATGAAGTCAGGGGCATATTTTTCCATCCAGTCTGTCCAAGCCGGGCAGCATGATGTGATGAGCGGCAGCGTACCATTCTTGGTGAAACGCTCAATGAACTCACTTCCCTCTTCCATAATTGTCACGTCTGCTGAGTAGTTCGTGTCAAATACAGCCTTGAAGCCCAGACGACGCAAGCCCGCGTATGTTTCGCCGGTCATCAATGTGCCTGGATCTTTGCCGAAGGCCTCGCCGATAGCGACACGGACCGCCGGGGCGATCTGGACAACGCAATACTTGTCTGGATCGCGCAAAGCGTCCCAGACCTTACGCGTTTCGTCGTTCTCGTAAATCGCACCCACGGGGCAGTGCGCTGAGCACTGACCGCACTTGATGCACGGAGACTCATTGAGGGAAACATCCGCAGCAGGAGCCATGCGGGTCTTTTCGCCACGTCCGATGAATTCCAATGCCCAGACATCCTGCATACCCTGACATACGAGTGCGCAACGGCCACACTTGATGCACTTCTCCTGGTTGAGCACAATCGAGGTTGTCGAGTTGTCAACAGGGATGCTCGGGACATCTGTTGGGAAAGGAATCTCGCGGATACCGAAATCTGCGGCTATCTTTTGTAATTCGCAGTTGTTGCTGCGCAGACATTGCAGGCAGTCGTTCGGGTGATTGGCGAGAATAAGTTCGAGGACGGTACGACGCACGCGCACAATGTCGGAGTCATGCGTGGTAATCTTCATGCCCGGAGTCACTTCCGTGCAACATGCGCGAAGGAGCTTCG
>SERZ01002082.1_pt1 | contig 10268 bp, 10 predicted proteins | sample 3171461 | NCBI WGS metagenome assembly SERZ01 (sample SAMN06051861, study PRJNA518727) | freshwater metagenome | biome: subpolar coniferous forest; feature: holomictic lake; material: water; isolation source: holomictic Lake 227, 6 m depth | place: Canada: near Kenora, Ontario | collected... | reverse complement strand
GCAGAATGTAAATGGCTTCTGATTCTAGCCAATCTAAATGTGAAAGCGGTTGATGTTCTGATGATTTTTGATTTAACATAGTTAATTACTTACATTATAAATTTAATTTAAACTCTTGTTTTAGTTGACTTTAAATATCAACCAATGAGAGCAGGCGAAAGACTACTTCTTCACATGCAATCCACATTCTTTATTCAGTGGGTCTTCCCACCACCATCTGCCGGCACGGACATCTTCTCCAATCGCCACTGCGCGCGTACAAGGTGCACAGCCGATGCTCGGATAAAACTGGTCATGTAATTGGTTGTAAGGTACTTCAAACATGCGGATATAAGCCCATACTTCTTGCTCGGTCCAATCCGTTAATGGATTAAGTTTTTCTAATTGGTTGCCTGCATCAAATTGGCGCAATGGTAAATCTACGCGTGTCGTTGATTGCTCGGCGCGCATGCCTGTAATCCAAGCTTTTTTGCCCTTAAGCGCACGCTGTAGCGGCTCCACTTTACGCATAAAGCAACACGCTTTACGTAAGTCTATGGATTCATAAAATGCATTGATGCCATGGATACGTACATACTGTTGCACGGGTTCTGCTTGTGGAAAAAATAACTTAATTTTGGTGTTGTAAGCTTGCTCGGTCGCAGCTATTAAGTCATAGGTTTCGGTCGGCAGACGTCCGGTATCTAATGAAAAAATCTCAATCGGCAATGCTTCACGTTGAATAATGTCTGTCAGCACCATGTCTTCTGCACCCAGGCTATTCGCAAAGGTGATTTCAGATAGGTTGCCAAATTCCGCGATTGCAGCTTTCAACAAATTAACCAATTCATGGCGCTTTTGTTTCACAGAAGTCTGCAACGCCGACGTTAGTTCAGGGGTGGTCGCTGGGTTGCTAGCGACTGGGCGCAATAATGAAGTTTGATCGTTAAGCATGCTTATTTGCGACTCACGCGACGCCATACTGGCAATTTATCGTCTACCGCACCTTGGTAAGGGTGGGTGAAATCATTCAGGCTGGTGAGAGCTTCTTGCGCATTTCTATCCGCGCGGATTAAGTAGCTGTCAAAGCCTGAACGTTTTAAAAAGTAGAGCTGATCGCGCAATACATCACCAAAGGCGCGTAAGGTGTTGTTGTACCCATAGCGAGTGCGTAATAGATTGCCTAGTGAGAATATACGTCCATCAGCAAAACGCTCTACAAACACTGCAATCAATGGGAAGCGATTCAGATCGGGTTCAACCTCAATCAAGGATGCTAAACGCTCATGCGTTGCCAACCAAATGCCAACTTCCTGCTTAGCCACTCGGTTTTCTAACGAAGCCTTACGTGCGATATACACAGACATCGGCAATAACACTAAACCATTCGGTGGAATGACGGTATCTGCAATTTGCGCTGCACTAATGGTGTTTTCACCCGTCAGGTGAAACAGCACCACTTTACCTGCCTGCATGCGAACCACTTTTTCTACCTTAGGGAGTTCAACTAAAGTCCAGTCGTCGGTAGTGATGGCATTTTGATAGATTAAATTAGACATGACTCGCCTCAGTTTCTTTTGCCGCATACACATGGGCTTTAAACGGCGCTACGCCTAGGCGACGCACCGTATCAATAAATAGCTCTTCTGGCGTGCGCTGATCAATATAAACATCAATTAGGCGTTGTACAACGCCCGGCATTTCTTCTGCAGCAAATGATGGGCCAATCACACTGCTTAGGCTTGCATCATTACCTTGCTTGCCGCCGATGGATACTTGGTACCATTCTGAACCGTCTTTATCCACCCCCAATATGCCAATATGGCCGACATGATGGTGGCCGCATGCGTTCATGCAACCTGAGATGTTCAGTTCTAACTCACCAATATCATGCAAGTAATCTAAGTGATCAAACTGCATTTGTATGGCTTGGGCAATGGGGATGCTCTTGGCGTTGGCTAATGAGCAGAAGTCACCGCCTGGGCAACAAATGATATCAGTCAGCAATCCAATATTTGGTGTTGCCAAACCATGGGCACGCGCCTGTTGCCATACCGCAAAGAGATCGCCTAATTGGACATCCGCTAAAATCAAATTTTGTTCATGCGATACGCGTAATTCGCCAAAGCTATATTGCGCGGCTAAGTCTGCAACGATGTGCATCTGTTCGCTGCTAGCATCGCCTGGCGCTTTGCCGTGTGGTTTTAAGGACAGTGTTACCGCGCGGTAACCCGCTTGCTTATGGGCATGGACGCAACGCTTGACCCAAGCTGCAAATGCGACGTTGTTGGCTACTTCAGCTTCAAAGCTAGCGTTATTGACGGGCAGGATGTCATAAGGCATGGTAGCAAAGTGTTGTGCCACGCGCGCTAACTCAGTTTCTGTAATCGTGTTTGGCGTGTCTTTTAAGTGCAACCACTCGGCCTCTACCTGTTTGCGGAACTCGTCGATCCCCAATGCTTTGACTAATATTTTAATACGGGCTTTATAGGAGTTATCGCGACGACCGTGCAAGTTGTAGACGCGTACGATAGCTTCACAATAGGTGAGGGCGTGCTGCCACTCAAGATGCTCGTTAATGACACTGCCCAAGATAGGGGTGCGACCTAGACCACCACCCACCCAAACTTTAATGGCCACTTTGTTTGCGCCATCTAGGTAGAATTCCATGCCGATATCATGCATTTGCACTACGGCGCGGTCTTGCTTAGTCCCAGACACTGCGATTTTAAATTTCCTAGGCAGTAGCGCGAACTCAGGGTGAAAAGTGCTCCATTGGCGGATAACTTCTGCCATGGCGCGTGGATCAACCACTTCATCTGGTGCTATGCCCGCGAATTGATCGGTTGTGATGTTGCGGATGCAATTGCCAGACGTTTGTATGGCGTGCATTTCCACCGTGGCGAGTTCAGCCAGTATGTCTGGAATCTGTTCTAGCTTAGGCCAGTTTAATTGCATGTTTTGGCGCGTACTGAAATGACCGTAACTGCGATCGTAGCGGGCTGCAATGTCCGCTAATTTATGCAATTGCTTGCTAGAAAGCATGCCGTAAGGCACGGCGATACGTAGCATAGGCGCATGGCGCTGAATGTACAGTCCATTTTGCAAGCGTAATGGGCGAAACTCTTCTTCTGAAAGTTCACCGGCTAAAAAGCGTCGGGTTTGATCTCGGTACTGCGCAACGCGCTCATCAACTAACTGTTGGTCTATTTCATCGTATTTATACATAGTGCTTTAAATCTTTCAATCAATCCGACATTTTAATGGAAAACGAGCTTCAAGCCCACAAAAATCAATATCAGCGCCAGTGTATAGCGCACCCAGTGCTCAGCAATTTTTGAGCTTAAATGACTGCCTAACCAAATGCCGGGGATAGAGCCAATCAATAATATGCCCAGCAACTTGTAATCCACGGTCCCTAAGCTTGCGTGACCAAGACCTGCGGCTAAGGTCAAGGGGACGGCATGGGCAATATCAGTCCCGACAATTTTATTAATCGACGCACGTGGGTATATGATAAATAAAGCCGTGACACCTAGTGCGCCAGCCCCCACTGAAGTCAGGGTTACTAATACGCCTAAAACCAAGCCCAATAAAATCGTGAGAGGCGCCGTCCAGCTAGTCTTAATCCAGCCATGGGTTTTCGAAAATTGTATTAACTGGTTTCGAAACAACACTGACACGGAGGTGAGTAATAACGCTACCCCAAGCCAAAATTTAATCGTAGCTACTGCATCGTCTGAAGCAATATCTAGCCCTTTTAAATACAAGGTGGTCAATACGGATGCTGGAATACTACCCACCGCTAACAGTTTCACGATTCGCCAATCTATATTGCCTAGCTTGCCATGGGCGAAAATCCCAGCTGTTTTTGTGACTGAGGCGTAAAGTAAATCCGTACCAACCGCTACTGCGGGTTTGATGTGAAATAGCAACACGAGCATAGGCGTCATCAGAGAACCGCCACCTACGCCTGTTAGACCCACTAGTAGACCGACCACAAAGCCTGAAAATATATAACCAAATTCCATATGGAGTATTCGTCAATTTGAGCAAATAAATGCAAGGGTGCGACTATATCAGCAAATAATAAATTGTTTTAGAATATGTTATTCTATATATATGTGTTTTTGTTATATAAAATTTTAAGGCTAAATAGAGGTGGATTTATGAAGTTACAGCAACTACGCTATTTACATGAAGTGGCGCGCCAGGGTCTTAATATTACCAATGCGGCGCAGACTTTATTCACCTCACAACCAGGCGTCAGCAAGCAAATTCAACTGTTTGAAGAAGAGCTCGGTCTACAAATTTTTAAGCGTAACGGCAAGCGTTTAAGTGGCATCACCGAGCCAGGCGCGCAAGTACTTTCCTTAGCGGCCAAAATTATCCATGATGTAGATAATATAAAACGCGTAGGGGATGAGTTTAGTAATGTCGAAACTGGTGCTTTCACCATTGCCACCACACATACACAAGCACGCTATAAGTTGCCGGCAGCGGTTAAAAGTTTTATTAGTCAATATCCAAAAGTAAAATTGAATATTCACCAAGGGAACCCTAGTCAGGTGGCGGATCAGGTCGCCAGTGGTGAGGCCGATATCGGCATTGCTACGGAATCAATTAGTGGCTATGAAAGCTTGTTATGTCTGCCTTGTTACCAGTGGAATCGTTGCGTCGTCGTGCCTAAGGATCACCCTTTATTGTCTGAAGGGGTGCTTACTTTAGAAAAGCTAGTCGCCTATCCATTAATTACTTATGACTTCGGCTTTACTGGAGGTACCTTGGTGTCTGAAGTCTTTAGCAAAGCAGGTTTAACGCCTAATGTGGTGCTAACGGCGATTGATGCGGATGTGATTAAGACTTATGTCTCGTTAGGATTGGGGGTAGGTTTGTTGGCTAATATGGCCTATGACCCAGAACGTGATGCACATCTGGTGAGTTTGGATGCTAGTCATTTGTTTCCAGACAGCACCACTTATTTAGGGGTTCGTAAAGATGCATTTTTACGTGGCTACATGTACGGTTTTATTGAATTGATTGCGCCACATTTTAATCGTGCAGCCGTCAATGCTGCCCTTAAAATTAGCGAATAAAGGTCGGAATTTACTATGTTAAAGTCCCTGTTGATGGTTGGTTTGATCTGTTTGATTAGTGCCTGTGTGACGCTTAAGCCTATGCCAGTGAATCAAGCGGCGTTGATTGGTAAAGTCAGCGCTGGGATGCCGGCAATCGACCCTAACTCGGCTATCTATGAGCTGCCAGTGAAAGCCGGGGTGAGTTATCAGGAAGTGGTCGACAGTCTAAAAAGCCTCAGCGTAGGGCTTAACTTTGTGAACCCAGCTAATTTCCCCATTGGAGAGCATATCAAGCAGCGCGGTATCGATCCGCAGGGGATTAAAGACGTCTATAGTTTTTGCAATTTGAGCCTAGGCACTGAGATTATGCTCGACCATCCTGAGTTTCTAGTGTTTGTGCCTTGCCGCATCGCCCTTTATGAGAAGCCTGATACCAACAGAAAATTACAGTTATATATTGGGCTGGCGCGACCAACGTTCGATCTTAAAAGTATTAAAAACCCAACGCTAAGAGCGCAACAAGCTGCGCAAACCTTAGAAAGCACTTTGCTTGAAATGATCGATAAAGCCAGTCGTGGTGACCTGTGACTGTATATCAAGCGCTGACTGCTAAAGACTAAATAAACCATTGATTACCCTAACGCAAGCTGGATTCTCTGAGCAAACCATTACAAAATCACGGTTTATCGGTATGGCGGTGGCCTGCGCCAGCGAACGTGAAGTCGGCGCTGCTTTACGCGCATTTTTGGCCCAACATCAAGGGGCGCATCATCTGGCCTATGCCTTTCGTATTAAACCTGAGCCGGATCAAGGCCTGAATTCAATGCAAAGTCCAGCGATAGTGCAGCGTTTTTCAGATGCCGGAGAGCCCTCTGGCACAGCGGGAATGCCGATATTGAAGTTAATAGAAGGTCGCGATTTGATTAATGCCTGTGTCGCCGTTATCCGCTATTATGGCGGCATTAATTTAGGGACAGGTGGATTGGCGAGGGCCTATGGGGGTACAGCTAAATTGGCGCTAGATAGCGCCAAAACAGCCAACTTTGTGGCGATGCAGTCGTTAGCGCTGACTATTGATTACAAGCAGATGGATATACTAAGCCGAGCGCTTTCAAACTGTAATGGTAGTATTGTCAGTAAGTCCTTTGACGCACAGATTGATTTAGTAGTATCGTTGCCTGTCCATGAAGTGGAAGGTTTTTTAAATAGATTTAAGCCATATGGTGAATAATTAAAGACATATACACAGGATTTTATTAAATATTTTTACAATTAATACATGATGATAGCCAATGTATTTAAATTAACTTATTAAGATAATGATGACGAAAAATACGCCAAACACCACACCCTCACCCTACGAAATTAGCGCTTGGATTCTTACCGCCTGCGCTTTATTTGCCGTACTGATTCTTGGCTTACTGCCCGCGTTACTCGCGGGTCTATTGGTGTTTGAATTGGTGCATATCATTACCCCGTACCTTGCGCGTCACTTTCTGAGTAGGCATTCAACGGGTCTATCTAAAATATGGGCAGTTGGTATTTTAGTGTTTGTCGTGGTCAGTTTGCTGGTAGTCGCAGGGGCTAGCTTGTTAACTTTTTTAAGATCTGATTCTGGAAGTGTCACAGTCTTATTAGCCAAGATGGCACAAATTGTTGAAGATTCAAGAAAAATATTGCCGAGCTGGCTGTTGGAACGATTGCCCGCGGACGCTAATTCTTTCAGAGAAAATGCGGCCGTTTGGTTGCGCATCCATGCAGATGAATTGCAGGTGGTTGGTAAAGAAGCAGGTCGCGTGACCATCCATATATTAATTGGTATGATTATCGGGGGCATTTTAGCCTTGCGTGAGGCGGTCATGATTGAAGAGTTTAAGCCGTTTTCACGTGCAATGCTTGGCCGTAGTCGTTTGTTTAGCGATGCCTTCCGACGCGTCGTGTTCGCGCAATTGCGTATAGCAGCGATTAATACAAGTTTTACTGCCATTTATTTATTGCTGGTTTTGCCTTTAATGGGCATTCATTTGCCGTTGGTGAAAACCATGATTGCCATTACCTTTGTGGTGGGCTTAATCCCTGTAGTAGGCAATTTAGTCTCTAATACGGTCATTGTGATCGTGAGCTTAAGCCAGTCTTTAAGCATCGCTATTGGTTCTTTACTGTTTTTGGTCGTCATTCATAAGTTTGAGTACTTTCTCAACGCGCGTATTGTGGGCAGTCAAATTCGCGCCAACGCGTGGGAGTTATTGATTGCGATGATGGTGATGGAGGCGGGCTTTGGCTTAGCTGGCATCGTGGCGGCCCCTATTTACTACGCTTATATTAAGGCTGAGTTGCGAGAGCGCAACCTGATTTAATTTAGTACAAGTCTTACGGTAGATGATTGCCGTGATTAACCCCTGAAACTGAACAGAAGCTTACACCATGATCCTTTCATTCATCCTTAACAGCATTTTAGTGGCCATCGCTGTATTAATACACTTTGAAGCGCTCAATATGTTGTCAGGTGTCATCCCTCAACTACAAATCAAGCATCGGTATCGTGTTTTATTTGGTATTTTTGGTGCGCTTTTTGCGCATATTGCTGAAATTTGGGTATTCGCTTTTGGTTACTATTTTATGGTACACGCAAACCTGTTCGGCACATTGCAGGGTCACTTTGACAATAGTTTGATGGACTGCAGTTACTTCTCCTTTGTGAGTTATACCTCATTAGGGTTTGGCGACATTGTGGCTAAGGGCGACATACGCTTTTTGGCTGGGTTGGAAGCGCTGACAGGCTTAGTCCTAATTTCATGGACGGCCTCATTCATGTTTATTGAAATGCAAAAGCAATGGAAATCCAGCTAACGCTAGGCATTCAGTATTGAAAAATAAAACAATTGCCATCCTTGAAAACCGCGCCGGCGAGCAACTGGCTGACTTGGTACGCAAGTACGGCGGCACGCCATTTTCAGCCCCAGCCTTGGCCGAAGTCCCTGACATTGACCCCATCCTGATTGCCGAGTTAATTGCTTCCTGGCAATTAGCATCACCAGATGTTTTTATTTTCCAGACTGGGGTAGGGGTGAAGGCGCTTTTTGCCACCACGGATCAACTTGCGCTCACTGAACAATTGCTACAAATCTTAGCGTCTTCATTGGTCGTAGTGCGAGGTGTTAAGCCATCTTCTGCATTACGGGCACATCATGTGCGTATCGATATTACGGCAGGTGACCCCTACACGACTGCTGAGGTGTTAAGTGGTCTTGCTAATACGCCGTTGGCGGGTAAGCACGTAGTAGTGCAGCGCTATGGTGATACTAATGTTGAGCTAAATGATGCGATCAAGGCTAGGGGTGCATTGCTAACTGAAATTAGTACCTACCGTTGGCGTTTGCCATCAGATACACAACCCTTATTGTCGCTGATGGATAAACTAGATCAGGGCGAGATTGATGTGGTCTGCTTTACCAGCGCTTCACAGGTCCATAATCTATTTGCTGTCGCAGCGCAACAGCAGCGCGAAGGCGCTTTGCAAGCGAGTCTGCATAAAACTTTAGTCGCGTCTATTGGTCCCGTCTGCAGTGCTGCGCTACGTCAATTTTCTATTCGGGTCGATATTGAGCCGCAACCGCCAAAACTGGGTCCTTTTATTAATGCCATTAATGCTAGGTTAGCGTAGTGCTTCCGTCTATTACCTATTTGGATCTCGAAACTACTGGCGCCACGCCACTTAAAGACCGAATTACCGAAATTGCGCTAGTCCGCTTTGAACATGGAATTGAAGTTGCGCGCTGGCAAACATTAGTCAATCCAGAACAACCTATCCCACCCTTTATTCAACAGTTGACCGGTATTGATAACTGCATGGTGGAAAATGCGCCAACCTTTGCCGAGGTGGCAGACAAGCTTTTAGCTTTTTTAGAAGGCACCGTATTAGCTGCGCACAATGTACGTTTTGATTATGGGTTTATTAAAGCTGAGCTAAAGCGTCTCGATATCCATCTGCGACAAAAGGTGCTATGTACAGTCAAACTTTCTCACTTACTCTATCCGCAGCATTATAGTCATGGCTTAGACGCGATTATGCAACGCCATCAGATTACCACCATCGCGCGGCATCGTGCCATGGGGGATGTGGAAAGCATCTTGGCTTTTTTAGATTCGGCTAAACTGGAGTTAGGGGAAGCCACTATTGCCAATGCCGCTAATCAATTGATGCGTGGGCCGGCTTTGCCACCACATCTAGATGGCGTCATGCTAGAAGATATGCCAGAAGGACCTGGTGTTTATTTATTCTTCGGTGAGAACGATTTGCCACTTTATATTGGCAAAAGTACGAACATACGCACACGTGTGTTGCGGCACTTTAGTAGCGATCATGCTTCAGCTAAAGAGATGCTTATTAATCAGCAGATTAAACGCGTGGCGTGGTTAGAAACTGCAGGTGACTTTGGTGCCTTATTGCTTGAGTCTCGATTGATTAAAGAGCGCCAACCACTCCATAATCGCCAACTTCAAAATAATCGTCAGCTTTTTAGTTGGAAGCTAGAGGCAAGAGTAGATGCTAAGCCTGTCGTCAGCTTGCTCACAGAAGCAGAGATTAATCCTGCGGTGTTTGGTCAGCATGCCGATGGTCAGTTATTTGGCACCTTTAAAAGTAAGCGTCAAGCCATCGAGGCGTTGCGTAAAGTCGCTGATGCGCATCACTTGTGCCCTAAAGTGCTTGGCCTAGAGTCAGGTGAAGGCCCTTGTTTTGCTCGCCAGATCAAACGTTGCAAGGGGGTGTGTTGTGGAGGAGAGTTGCCAGAAATCCATTATTTGCGCGTGCAACAAGCCTTAGTCTCCCATAAGCTAAAAGCTTGGCCCTATGCAGGTAAGGTTGGTGTGCGTGAATACAATCAAGAAACCGATCAAACACAAATCCATATTTTTGGTGATTGGTGCTACTTGGGCGTTGCTGAAACTGAAGCCGATTTAGAATCAGTGATCAATCAAACGAGTACCCTTAAATTTGATTTAGATACTTACAAACTACTACTTAAAACTTTTGCCGCCAATAAGGTTGAAATTATTCAGCTTTAACGAAAAGCTAAGTCAAAATTTACGCCATGAATTAAATTAAATGACTGTGCTAACGTATCACTTCATTCATCCTAAAGGGCGCTAACTAAGCGCCATCAGGTATAATTCTTCCCTATGATACAAACTATTACTTTAGCGCTAGTT
>SERZ01002077.1_pt1 | contig 10288 bp, 1 predicted proteins | sample 3171461 | NCBI WGS metagenome assembly SERZ01 (sample SAMN06051861, study PRJNA518727) | freshwater metagenome | biome: subpolar coniferous forest; feature: holomictic lake; material: water; isolation source: holomictic Lake 227, 6 m depth | place: Canada: near Kenora, Ontario | collected 2013-06-25... | reverse complement strand
ATACCGGTCTATGGGATGTTTGCCTGCAAACCAGTTTATTCCGTTACTGATGGATTACCTGAAAGAGCCCTACTATGAAGGCATTCTTGCTGCTGCTGAACACTATGGTGCAGCTCATCAACGTCCACAGGCTTTTCAGGTTCTCTTGCAACATGCTCGACCGGAAATCATCTGTGGAGATGTGAGGGTTGCTTTCATCATACGGAAAAATGCAGCACTCATGCCTACTCAGGATTTCAAGACACCTCGCGGTTATGTAAAGGTATCGACTCCTGAGGTTACAGCATTTGATCTAACCGGGTATCCGCATCATGCAGGTGGCTGGACAATACGGCAACTGTTTTGTCTGAACTGGCAGAATCCCTTGATGGCGGGAAGTTGGTGAAATAGCAGAACTTTCTCCCGTAGCGTGGTCTCAGCGATTGGGTTACTTGCTGGACTTGATTGGTGAAACAGGGTTAGCCGAAGGATTGGCTGAAAATGTTGCAAGTCGCAATCCTGTACCTACCTCGCTCTCTCCGTCACAACCCTTCAAAGGAGTTCGACAGGTGACCCGCTGGCGGCTTTTGGTCAATGAAAAGGTTGAACCTGAAATATGATTCCTCTTGACTACATTACTGCATGGAGAGCTAATGCTCCATGGTCGCAGTTATCACAGATTGAGCAGGATCTGAGGTATGTATTCAATGCGCGAAGTATTTTTCTCGCTTATTTTGATTTGTGTAGATTTGGTTTTTACATATGCCGAATGTTTTGAATCAACTTTTACCCTCTCTTTTTTGGTATTCTGTGCTACCAATATTTTGCTGATTTTTCAGGAGCTTGGGATTTTCTCTGGGATCTATTGGAGATGATATCTTGTTTAAGAGCCAATCGCTGAACCTTCCGAAATACCACAAGACGGCGAAAATGACCTCACTCCTCACCAAATTTGCCTATTCGTCCGCAGATAAAAAAAAGAGGTATTTTGGGATATTTTGTTTAAAATAAAGTGCTTGATGTTTTTTATTCTATGAAAAACGTTGAACATCATGAACCAAGGGTGCAGCACCAGTCTCCCTTGGTTAACCTCACCTTTCTTCTGACTTCGGTTCCTTTCTTTTCTTACGCTTGGCTATAGAGTTTCGCAATAGTACGCTTTCGTCTTTTTTTTGCAGAACACAGGTTTTTCATTTGAACGATCAATCACTATGCCTGAAAAAACTCTCTCTACGCTGCTTTCGTCTTTGACCGGGCAAATACAGATCAATAGTGCCCAGGAGGAAAAAGCTCTTGAACTTGTTCAGGAGAAAATCGCTCTTGCCTCGCTTCAGCAGGAGCCTGCGACTATACGTAATCAGGATTTTATTTTTGAGCGGAGCGATCTGGTTGCTTCGTCTGCTGTTCAACAGAGCCGTATCGACAAGGTGGTCGAGCGCTTCAAGTCCAAATCACCTGGCAATCTGCAGGTTTTCGTGCGTACGCTGCCAATTCGAACGACCCAGTTGCAGGGTAGTGTCACGGAAGCTGCGGCTGGAGTCAGGGTTTCGACTTCCGGCCCTTTTCTCGACAGTAGCGGTCACGATTACTATTTTGATTTTGTGCGTACCGAGAAGCTTATTCCTCTCTATATCAGTGGGTGGGCTCAGCCTGCGATTCTTTTCAAGGCAAGTTTTTATGAGCCGCGATTTGTGCTTGCGGATGATATGACGGTTGAACTTACCAGGACGTATACCATTGAGCCTGATTCGGTCTGGATAAATGCGAGAGTGTTCGATCCGGCGGCTGATGCGGCTTATTTTTGCGGGCTTCGGGTTAAGGGTGGAACATTGACGCTTGACAGCGATCCGGAGATTCTTGGAGGAAAACTGACAGTGAGCGCTGTGACAACAGTGCATTGCGAGTTGCAGCTTGAGCAGAACTCGAGTTTTGCCAGCGACCCGTCAAGTCCTTATGGAGTGGATGCACGCCAGGCGAAGTTCAAGCTGCCGGAGAGTTTTACGTTCAATATAAAGGGGAATACAAAGAAAATCCTTGAGGTTCAGTCATCATCGTGGTTGGTGTATGGCCATAATGCCTCGTTTAACTACAAGGATGATCAGAACAGCCTCTTTCTTCCTTTTTTCAGTCGGCTGGTTGTTCCGGTGGAGTGTGATACGTCTCTTTTTAGAATCAGCAAGTGTGATTCTCCGTTCTGCACTTTTGCGGGAGAGGCCACAATCGAGAAGAGCTGGTGGAGCATTCCTGCGGCCAAGATCGATGTTGCGAATCCTCCTGAGGCGGACGGGAACGGTGCTCTCATCGTTGCTTGCGGGCCGGGGCTGGATGCAGAGCCAATCAATCTTCAGAACAAGCATATCTCTCTGCCAGCTCCCTTTATCATTGGTGAGCCAGGTCGTATTGCCCTGACAGACCTGAAGAGTGACGGGTCGGGGGCTCTCCATAGTTTCGCGTTGTGGAAGGACGATCTGAACAGCTTTGGTACCACAATGGAGTGGCGTATGCGCAAGGATGCTCCCTTTTTCTTCAACTCTGTAGCTGCTGGCGATGAGCTGGTTGCTGGCCTGACCAATTGCGAGATGCTTCTCGATCGTCCGGTGAAAGTTGATGGAACTGCCGTGACGGTGAAGACGAAAAACAGTCTCTATATTCTCAACGCAGGGAAAGCAAAGCGGCAGGTGAGCGTCATCGATCAGGATGTGCTGAAGGACAATTCATCATCAGGCAAGATTCCTGCTGTAAAGCCTATGGCACTGGCGATGCACAATGCACTGTTTACCGTGACTCCTCCCAACAGTGTGGTGCTTTTTGGAGAGTGTTCGGAAGATTTTGCTTCGGTTATAAAAGGGAAGCTCTATCTCGGTTTTGGCATGTTCTCCTACCTGCCGACTTTGCCTGATCCTTATGCCGCCAACCTTGGCGTTTTGAGGAGCCAATTTGAAACAGGTAGTTCCTCCACCATCGCGGTTGTCTCCGGGAGGCGAGAGAGCATTGTATGGTTGTGGCTCATTGGTCTGGTGCAGTGGGAGAAAAAGAGCGAGAAGATTGATCGTGTAGGTGTCTCTTTCCATTTTGCTCCTCTGCAGGGTGCGTTTCCGGTGGAAAAAATTACAGCCAAAGCTCAAGCGGAAAGTGTCCAGCCAGAGATTGATTATATGCAGGTGGCGATGGAGAGCCCGTTCAAGAACAGCTATGCGCAAACGCTCTCCCTGCAAATTGAGGATACGCCCTCTTTGCGTTCAATAGAGCAGCCTGTCAACCCGCTCCAGTCAATCGTGATGGGCAAGCGCGGCAGGCTTCTGGAAGATTTCTCCCTGCTTGATGTCAGCAGCAAGGCCAATCAGATGGGCGTGGCTTTTACCTTTCAGAACAACCTCGGCAGGTTGTTTGACGTCAAAATTCAGGATGAGGCTAATGCTTCGCTCTTCCCGATACAGATGCGGGGGCTTGACGTCATTACAAAAGGTATCTTTGCCCATGCATTCACTGTGCCGCAGATAGCGTGGGAACCGGTGTTCAACCTCACTCCTCCCCAGATCAAGCAGGGTGACCCTGTTGGATTGCCCTATGATCCGCCTGCCGGATTCAACTACTATCAGGATGACGGCTTCCCGACACGTATCGGTAACCTCAGTTCGGAACCGGTGACGCTCTCTCCCATTCCGCTGTCGAAATATCTTGTTGAAACCTTCCGCAAAAAAGAGGATGGCAAAACCTACGCGATCTTCAATCTGCCGTTTGGGATGGTTACTGTGACCATTCTGGATAATAATTCCAAGCAGACACCCAGGAAACCTGGGCTTGAAAACATCAGGCCGGTTTTCAACAACTATGTGAACGGCGGACTTCAACTGGAGTTGACAGCAGGCTCTTCGTTTGTACCGGGTGAAGATGACATGTTCCAGGGGTTCACCTTTCAGCTTTTCAATATCAATAATCCTGATGGCTCGCCAGCCGATGCGAGCACGCTCGCGCATACACCGACAAGGATATTCAATACGGAATTTTGCGAAAATAAATGGAATCTGCCTGGCAGACCGGGATCGCCTCTCACGAAGGCCGGTCTCAGCGGTTACGGCGCCAGCATGTTCAGCGACTGGCATAACAAGAATGCAGCCTTTGCCCAGACCAGTCAGGCGCTCTTTAATGTTGTTACCGGACGGACCTCTCATGAGGTGGTTCAGGTCAAAAGCATGGTCTATCCCTGGGGCGTGAAGGTGGTTCGTACCATCACGCTCTTCCGTCTTGCCAACGGCTATGTCTGCCGTATTGACAGCGGCTGGAAAGCCGAAAGTGACGGGAAATTTGATTTCAGTTACAAGGTGCCTGTTCCTGAGCCTGACCCTGAAAATCCAGGGCCTGTCGATCACTTTGACGATGTGCCGAATCCTTTCACCTTTCACCCCGGCATTGTTCATGGCATCTTCAATGTCAAAAACATCCAGGAGAAGCCGAAGGAGTTTATTATTCCTGGCTCCTGCGAGCTGCTTGCCGTTACTTTCGACGCCGATGTGGAGCTTGAGAACGTTGTGGAGGGTGGAGCGGCAAACCGCGTTGCTACGAGGGGTGTTGTCGGCTATGTGCAGGTTGAGCCGCAGGGCAAACCGATCGAAGAGGTGGATTTTGTCAAACTGATGAATTCCGAACATGGTTCGATCGGCGCAGCAATCAACTGTACGATTAAAATTGCAGGGAGCTTGCAGCATATGAGGCTGAACCGTTTCGACGTGAACAATGCTGTGGATGCTGGTGGCAAGCCGATTTTTGTCTGCGCGGCAAGAGGTTCTGTGGTGTTGCCGAAGGAAGGAAGCTGGAGCATGGTGCAGCACAATCGTGGAACGGGTGAGGTTACACCGCTTCCTGAAGAGTTGAGTGTTCCGCTCATTCGCATGGGCAAATGGGATCCGGATACGGTTGTTCCGGCTTCTGCTGCCGACAGGTTGCTTCGACTGGCCTCTCCGGCAGATATTCTCCGGGCGCCAGGCGCAGAGACCATCAATTTCGGTTTTCTGCAGAACATGAACACGCAGAAAGTCCTCTTTCTTACGCCATCGTTTAAAAAGGGAGTTGATTCCCTGCTGAGCAAAACTCCGCCACTCCTGGCGGATGCCTATCGTCTCATGAACGGCAACGGCATATTTCCCAATATCAGTGATGCAGAAACCACCTTCGGGACGGCAATTCAGCTTCTGAAAGGCGTAGACAGCAGCATAAAAGATCCGGGTTCGTTCGATGTTTTCAACAAGATGCCTCCAACTGTTACCGATGTCGGCAAGGAGGTGTGGGAACTCATGGGACTGCATGCGAAGGAAGAGGGCGGCAAGCTGCTCGATCAGGGCTACAAGCTTCTCAAGCTGGGCGGTGACGAAATCGTCAAGTTTGACCTGCCGAACTTTGAGTATCCGCTGGTAGATGTCACAGGCCTAAAGATCTATGTCGAATACAAGGCGACAAAGAAAGGGAGCGATGATTTCGTCGGCAAGTTCGACTATGATGTGGACTATTTGGCGAAGAGCTGGAAGGGCAGGATGAACAGCATCTCGATGGTGGTCGATCTCGGGCCGCTGAAACGGCTGCTTACCATCAAGGGAAATTTCAATTCCGAGAAGGGTGCGGAGAGTGATTTTGGAAGCAAAAGCGCTTCTGACTCTATCTTCGCTTTGCCTGCACCTGAAATCGAGTACAGTAAGGATCTTGAGCCGGTGATCGAGATCCTCGAAGTTCTTGCTGCGCTTTCAACGGGTGACTATGCGGCGGTACTGGCAAAGGGACTGAAGATAGCAATGAGCAACAGCGCCAATCTTTGGGAGTACAAGTTTGAGGCAACCAAAGATATTCCGCTGATAAAATTTCCTTTACAGCCGTTGTATGATTCTCCGCAGGTACCATTGAAGCTGGAGGCCAGCCTTGGACTTGGCGTCTTTTTCAATGCTGCCCTGAAGGTGACGAGTGACCCGAAACAACTGCTGCCTACGGCGGGAGCATACTTCAAGTTTCATGGCGGGTTGCAGGTCATGTGTGTCTCGCTTGCTGCTGCTACGGTTTATGCGGTTGGCAGCGCCGATCTCACGCTTCGAGCCGACACCAGTCCGGTGATCTCGCTCGACATGAAGTTCGGTTTTGGTGCGCAGATCGGTGTTGGTCTTCCCGTTATCGGCAACGTCAGTATTCTCTTTATGGTTGGTGTTGAAATCTACGTTGACAGCACCCAGAGAGTTGCGGTTTCAGCTTTCATCCTCTTCAGGGGTCATGCTGAAATTCTTGGTGGTCTGGTCGGCGTTACCATTACCATCGAGGCAAAAGGCACCATCGATAAAGGTGGACCAGGAGCACCCACCAATTGCATTGCACAGGTGACCTTTGGCCTCGACATCAGTATTTTTTGGGTTATCAACATCAGTTTCAGCGAAAGCTGGGAAGAAACACGGCAGATTGCCTGATCGCATTTTGCCGAAATACTTGAATTAATTATAACCATTGGATTCAATCGTATGCCTTCCTATAAAAACACCCGCTTTACACTCATGGCCTTTCCGCAAGGTGTGGATAGTGCCGGTCTGCTTTCGCTGAACATTGTGTTCATTCCAAGGAATATAAGTCCACTGGAAAAGGTTGAAACCATCTATAATCCCGCTTTGGCGCCCGCTTTTTCGAAAGTCCAGCCCTCGTTCGTGGTGAAGGTGGTGAACAATCCCGACGAGTTTCCTGGAAGAGTTCTGTTAGCCGAAAAGAAAGAGGATTGTGCGCCACTGGATTATCCGACCTCCATCCTTCACCTCTACAAGAGATTGAAGGAAACCAAAATACACGGCAAACCGAAGTATTTTGATATCGATGAAGAGAGGAGTACAGGAAAAGCGGGCGCTCAGTCTGCTCCTGCCGCAGTGGATGCCTCTCAGGCAGTGAAAAAATATTTGCCACTCACCTACCGCCAAGCATTCAACTTCACGGCACCGCGCACACCAAACGCGGTCATTGACGACAGCTACCTCTGCGCCATCCGTGGTCATAAACATCTTCCCAAGTTAGTTCACGACAAAAAAGTGAGCTGGGGTAAGGTCTATGCGCATTTGCTTCGCCAGCCTTTACTTGCCCAATGCGGAGGCCTGCTCTACAAGACCACCGTTCAGCTTGCCGACGATGATTTTGCCAAGGGTGGATGGCTCTATATCGACATCAATGATGGTACACCTTATGCCTTTGAGCAGGCGGCTTCTTTGGCCGATGTCGATGGCCCATTTATTGCTCGTTATGCCGCTCGCATGCCGATCCTGAAAAAGGGTGAAGCACGTCCTCTCTTTGCCCCGGTACTCTTTCCCGTTATAAAAGATGGTGCAATTCCCACTGGCAGTTTTGACGAGCTTTTTATCGAAGTAGCGCGTTTCAATGACGGGTTTGCCTCTATTGTTCATGCAAACCAGCCGGTGAGTCACAATCTGCTGAAGGAAGAGCAGGATGGTTTTCATCCCCAGAAAGAGATGGGTATTCGCCTCGGATGGGAAGACGAGCAGATTCTGATATGGTATCTTCGCCAGCTTGCTATTGACGAAACGGCCGGAGGAGACCGGCTCGATGCGCCACTTGGTGTCAACGGATTTCATGTCGATGTCCGGATAAACGAAACCTCAGGCGGCGCTCCGGCTTCGTGGGAGAGTTTGACGGCGGTGGAAAGCAACGGCAGTATGAAGCTCGAAGATATCGAAATCGGGTCATACAAGGGAGAACTTCCTTTTCAGGTCTATCCCACAAAGCTTGACAGTGCAGGAGGAACCAATTACTGGCTTCCCCTCTATTTTGGAAACTGGAACAACGCCTCGATGGTGCTGCCCGACCATGTTGCAGCCCGTTTATACGCCAACGAGCATGACAAGCACAAGCCAGTCACCGTCAGCGATACCTACCATGCAGTGGATACGGTGACGAAACTCGTCTATGGCACAATCTACGATTTTCGTGTGCGCATGAGCGACATCAGCGGTGGAGGCCCTGAACCTGGCTCCGAGCCGCTCAATATCCTGCAAAGCCATATTGCCACAATTCCCTTCAAGCGTTATGTGGCACCAAACACCCTGCGCATCCTCAACAGCCATGATGTCCGATTCAATACTGACGAGGTGAATTTCGGGGCTGATACGCTCAGGATTGCACGCCCCTTGCTTGGATTTCCCGCTGTGGTCTATACTGGCAAATATGCAGACCCGGTAACAGAGTTACTGAACGCTTCGCAGGATATTATCCTCAATAAAAAAGCGGAAGCGTTTGGTATTGCCGATCCTGATGTTGTGAAGGTGGAACTCAAGGTTGAGGTGGAGACGCTGCAACTCGATAACCTTGCCAGCGACGATGGACAGGAGCACTACATAACGCTTTACAAAACGTACCGTACCTTCCCTGCAGCGTTCAACGATGCCGTGGAGATTCCCGTGGAGTATGTCGATGAAATGAAACTGAATCTTCAGCAAAAGGCAAAGCCCTTCATTGATCCGATCCATAACCTGACCATCAAAGCATCGACAGGTACCATTATCCTGCCGACGGCGCGCAATATTCGCCTCACTCTCCGCGCTGTGTGCGAAGGCGACGACTCTTACTGGGGCAACCTCAACGACAACTCCGATCTGGATGTTCGCTATGGAAAAACCACCGTTCTGAAGATCTTCATGCCCTCAAAAAACGAGGTCGATCTTTTTACTGGTACGATAGACCCGCCGGTTCTGCAGGGCATCTATCTGCAGCCTGATCCGGTAAGCGTCAAACTCAATCCCATCAAGTTCAAGACACTGCAGGGAGCAAAGGAGGGAATGCCGGATATTGTGCAGCGGCTTGCCAGGCAGCTCGATCTGGAGTGCAAGGAGAACACACTGCTGTCGAGGAACGGTGAGCGGGTTCAGTTCTGGTGCAGCAACATGGCCCGTCATACCATGGCGCCTGACAACAGCAGCCTCACCTTTGCCAACAAGAAAGAGCTTGACGGCCACTGGTTTGTCTGTACCAATCTCCGTATAGAGCGTGACTGGACGTGGGACGGACTTGAGACAAACAGTGTCATCGTGCAGCGCCGCCGCCGCTGGGGACGTGATGGGGATGCAATAGGGGAAAAAACTTACGAGACCATCGGTGATCTTGATATGCGCCGGATTGCTTCCTTCCAGGCCATTCAGGGGGACGAGCATGGAACGGTAAACCGCGACTATACCCGACTCATTTTCATCGATCTTATTGACATGCATCCCGCTGGCACCTCACTGCCGGATGTGGCGGAAGTGCAGTACTCTTTCCAGCCGCAGCTTCGCTCTGATTCGCTTGGCGACAAACCGCTCACCGATCCAGATTTCCAGACAGAGGCGCTGTTGCTTCCCACAACGATCAATCCAACGCAGGTACCAAAACTCGTCGGAGCAGGCATAGCCTTGTCGCCCTACGTCCGAAACGTTCCTTACTCTGCGACAGAACCGCGCAAGCGATTCCTCTGGCTTGAATTCGACAAGCTGCCTGTCGATACAAACGACGATATTTTCTGCAGGGTGCTTGCCTACGCTCCGGATCAGCTCTTGAGCAACAACAACCCTGAACTCATGAGCATCCCGGATGAGTCATCCCTGCCTCTTGATCCCGAATATGTCAGGACGGTAATTCCCGACTCCGGTAACGAGCACTCCGGGCTTGGCGCCATGCAGAAGCTTGAGAAATCCATCGATACCGATCGCCATTTTTATCTGCTTCCCACACCTCCCGGTCTCCATCCCGAAAGCCCCGAGCTGTTCGGGCTCTTCACCTACGAATTCCGTTACGGCCACTCCGACAGGGTCTGGAGTACCGCCCAGGGCAGATTCGGCAGGCAACTGCGGGTCACCGGATTGCAGCATCCCGCACCAAACATGCGCTGCATGGTCACAAGGGACGAGAAGAAAATCTGCATCAGCGCTCCCTATGCACAAGCGCTTTACAACGGCAAAAACGTCACCTCTGATCCGCCCCGCACCTCCATCTGGTGTCTGCTCTATGCGCAGGTCAAACAGGCAGACGGGCTCGACTACCGGAACATCCTGCTGGATGAGGTAGAACTTCAGCCCTTGTCGCCAAAGCGCTTCGACCTCAGCTTCAAAAGACGGATTGCCATTGCCAAGAGGAAAAGGGATGTGGAACTCGTCAAAGCCCTTCAGCTTGAACTGAGCCAGTTGCAGATGAGGGAAAAAGAGAGTGTGCGGTACGGCAAGAGCTGCATCTGCAACAAGGACATTATAGCGATGCTCGAACTCTACGGTCTTCCCCTCGACTCATCGCTCAGTGTTCTCTGCGTTGAAGTGTA
>SERZ01002074.1_pt1 | contig 10302 bp, 9 predicted proteins | sample 3171461 | NCBI WGS metagenome assembly SERZ01 (sample SAMN06051861, study PRJNA518727) | freshwater metagenome | biome: subpolar coniferous forest; feature: holomictic lake; material: water; isolation source: holomictic Lake 227, 6 m depth | place: Canada: near Kenora, Ontario | collected 2013-06-25... | reverse complement strand
CTCACTGGAAATACAGGAAGACGAGCGGCAGCGACTTTCTCAAGAACTGCATGACGAATTGGGGCAGTCACTGACTGCCATTAAAGTGATGGCGGTGACGGCTGAGCGCTCTCAAGCCGTAGCTACCGAAAAGCGTGTCAACATTAAACAAAGCACAGATGCTATTATCAGCGTTTGTGATCACTTGATGACGGTGGTACGTTCCATGATGCACCAGTTACACCCTCTGGTATTAACGGAACTGGGACTGAAAGCGACGCTGGAAGATTTGTTAAATCATTGGACGATAAGAAATCCGGCGTTAAAACTAATCCTGGAGTGTCCTGATGAAGTTGACACGCTGGAGCAAAAAATCAGCATTCAGGTGTTTAGAATTATCCAGGAATGTTTAACCAATACAGTGCGTCATGCCCAGGCAAAGCAGGTCATTATCAAGCTGGAAATCGTGTGCACAGAAACAACACAAAGAGCGCTTCGCTTGCAGGTGACGGACGACGGGCAGGGGTGTGCGGCTGACCGGATTAAAACGGGTTTTGGCTTATTGGGTATGCGAGAAAGAATCAACAGTCTGGGTGGTCAATTGACGATTAAAACTCAACCGCAACAAGGCATGCATATTAGTGTGAGTATTCCCTTAAAATGAAAAAACGGATAAAAGTAATGCTGGTGGATGACCATGCCGTAGTGCGTGCGGGTTTTCGGATGTTATTATCCATCGATGATAGTATTGAGGTAATAGCTGAAGCAGAGCGTGGCGAAACTGCCTGTCAATTGTATCTGGAAAAGCAACCGGATGTGATGGTGCTGGATTTATCCATGCCGGGTATAGGTGGCCTGGAAACACTCAGGCGTATTTGCAATCGTGACCCTCAGGCCAAGGTATTGGTTTTTAGTGTGCATGATGAAAGGGTTTATGTTGATCGTGCCATGAAGGCAGGCGCAAAAGGTTATATTACCAAACACGCGCATCCTGAAATTTTGCTGGTGGCGATAAAAAAAATAGCCGAAGGCGAGGTTTATATAGAGCAAGGCTTGATCAGGCATGACGGTGCATTTTTAAGCAAGCATCCGGAAACAAACCCGACTGATTATAAAGCCGTTATTGAGTCATTATCCGCCAGAGAGTTTGACGTGTTTCTGTTGCTGGCAAAAGGTTTAACGGCTCATAAAATCGCCGACGAACTTTGTCTTGGATACAAAACCGTCGCTAATTATGGCACGCAAATCAGAAGCAAACTCAGCGTGTCCTCAGTGGCTGAATTGGCGCATATTGCACTGGTGCTGGGAGTGATGAAAAATTAGGGTGTTCTCTTATTTAGATCGTCTAAGCGGATAAACCAGGCTGGTGATAGATTTTTTATTCACCACGAAGATACGAAACACGAAGAAAGAAAAGTGCTTGCTCTTCGTGTTTTCGTGGTGAATGATTAATCAATACGGGATGTTTTAATATAATCCGGTTTTGTTGCCGCGTAATTCAGGCAGCTATAAATAAAAAACTGTACCCCAAAAATCAGGCTGGCTACCAACAGATGGATGGGTTGGATAATGGCTGGCACGCCGAGCCTGTCCAGACTGATACCGGCCAGAATGGCAGTGACTACCAAGCCTGCAAGCGCCAAGCCGGTGCGAAATAACAGGTTTTGTTTGTCAACAGATTGGTAAATTTTCCAGACTAACCACAAATTTGTAAAAAGAATGATCGATGAAAAAGATCGGTGTATGTAAAAAATAATCGGAAAATCTTCGCGCCAGTATTGACGCTCAATGTGTTCGCGGGCAATAAAATCAACGGCTTCTCTAACTTGAGTGCCCATGGCGACTTGCAATAAGGTCATTATCATGGCCGCGATTAAAACGGTTTTAAACTTGGCGGGCAATAAATCCGTATCAATTTTACTGAGAGAATCACGTTGCGAGCGGGCAATGGTATAAATTAACAAGGCCACTATAACCAACGCCAAGAGCATGTGTATGGTTATCATGACCGGTTTAAGGTTGCTTGCGACGACACTTGATCCCAACCAGCCTTGAAAACCAACCAGAAAAAAACTGCTTAACGATAAATAAAAAACTGTTTTGTCGGTTTTGAGATAGATACGTGATGACCAGGCGGTTAGAAAAATTAAAAAACCAATGGTCACGCCCACTAACCGATTGCTATATTCAGTCCAGGTTTTTACGGGGTTAAACTGGGTGTTTTCATAACCGCGTTCGGCATAAATTTCATGGTAATTAGCGGGTAACTGCGACTCTTCAGTGGGCGGTATCCATTTTCCAAAGCACATGGGCCAGTCCGGGCAACCCATGCCGGCACCTGATGCCCTGACAACGCCACCCATAAGGATGACAACATAAACCGCAAAAATAGTGATTATGCCGATGCGACGAAAATTTAAAACTGCTTGAGTATTTATCATGGTGGTCATCTTAATAAAGTAATTTTAGTCTGATGGCTGTCGTTTAATGTCAGGTTATAAGTATCGCTATCAGAAACCTGTAAAACGATCAGCATGTTAACGGTAGTTACCGCGCTTTCTGCCTCTATCTGTGCGTGTTGTGCCAGTAATACCTTGCCGATGGTTTGCTCTGTATCGGAGCTGTTGTCGATGATGGCTGAATTGGGTGCAGGTATTGTCGTCGACTCGCATTCAGCCAGAAATAGCGCTCTTTTGGTTTTGCCCAGATAATGCGTGCGGGCAACAATTTCCTGACCGGTATAGCAACCTTTGTTGTAGCTGATACCGCCCAATTGATCCAGATTAAGCATTTGTGGAATAAATTCTTCGGACGTTTCGGTAGTCAGCCAAGGTATGCCTGAGAGAATATCCAGATAACGCCATTGGTCTGAATTTTTCGGTTTAAAGTGCTGGTTATCGACTTGATTTGACCACAGTGCAATGGCTTTATCGGTATCGGCAATAACCAAATAACGATTTTGTGTGCCGGAAAAATTAACGGTAATGTGGTCTTGCTGCGTTGTGTTAAATAAGGGTTCGGGTTGCATTGCCGGTGCGGATAAGCCGATTAAACAGAGCTGATCGGAGCTATCCGTTAAGGTGACAGCCGATCTTAAAATATACGTATGCAATCTTTTTTTGACCGTTTCCAAGAGCTCTTCAGGTAAAATAACAAGAAAAGTATCACCGGTTTTAATCAGCAAAAAAGTGGTGATAGCCCGGCCTTTTGGATTGCATAAAGCGCCCAGGCTGCTTTTTGTGTCGGTCAGTTCGTTAACATCACAGGTCACTTGTCCTTGTAATAATTTTGCCGCATCTTTGCCGCTTACGGTCAACACAGCCAAATGCCCAACCGGGTAAATGGCTTTGTCATTATCATCCGCAATGGCTGGAAAAGTAATATCAGTATCACTTTCAAACGTTGCATGTTGACTGAGTAAAAAGTTTTTCCAGTTTTGATTCATAGATGAAAGGATAAAGATTGAAAATAGTGGTTGATTATATAGCAACTGTCGGTTATGTGGCTAAAAGGTGTAAGGTAAAAATAGATCACCGGGCACCCTGCGCTTTATGCCAATAAATTTTAAATCGTTAAACTATGCCAAAAGCATCTAATGCGACGTTATTGTTAGCCATTAAACCATCCAAACGCTTAAAAAGGCTGGTTATTATTGTTCATGCACTGGCATTGGTTGCCAGTATGGCTAATGCGTTGACTTTTGCGGTTAAAATTAGTTTATGGGTGTTAATTGGTTTACATTACGGGTTGACCGGCAGGCGCTTAAACGCGAAAACAGTCACTATTAAGCATACGGAGTCGTTGGGTTGGGAGCTGTCGGAAGGGGTTGATTTTACTTCGATTGAAATTTTGAAATCAACTGTCATTACAACCTTTGCGCTCTTTTTACATTATAAACACCGTTCTCAACCTCAATCCTGGATGTCCGGACATAAAAAAACACTGCTTGTTTTGAATGATGCGTTGGCTGATAAGGATTATCGGTGCCTTATCGTTAAATTGAAAACGACAGCAATAAAATAGGCGTAAATCAAGGCGTCTCTGATAAAATGCTCAAATACATAAACAAGCAGGTACTGTTTGATAGATAAAGATTTGTATTGACTTGTAATTGCAGTTATCTTAAACGCCATTAAAATAAAATAATAAGGAGAAATCGGATGTCAAAAAGTCAAAATTTGCAGGACAATTTTCTAAATACGCTTAGAAAGGAACATACGCCGGTATCAATTTTTCTTGTTAATGGCATAAAGTTACAAGGAAAAGTAGACTCATTTGATCAGTATGTCATTATGCTGAAAAATACGATCAGTCAGATGGTTTATAAACATGCCATATCAACGATAGTGCCCAGTAAGGCAGTAAAAATTATGCGCGATGACGAAGTCGTCAGCGGCGAGTGAGAAATATTTACGGGCTGAATGGTGTTTTTATAGATTCATTGATGGAGTATTTTGTTGTTTGATCGACCCGATTCCTCTGGTGAAAGAGCCGTACTCGTTCACCTAACTTTTCGTTCCGGGCAGGAAGATCTTTTAGAATTAAAAGAATTGGCCAAGTCAGCCGGAACAGATCCTGTTTATGTCATTACTGGCAGTCGCAAACGCCCCGACTCAAAATATTATGTCGGCAAAGGCAAGCTTGAAGAACTTAAAGCGGCGGTAGAAACCTGCGCAGCCGATGTTGTATTATTTAATCACCCGCTTGCACCCAGTCAGGAAAGAAACCTTGAAGGCGCTTTGGGCGTTCGGGTAGTTGACAGAAATGGTCTCATTCTGGATATATTCGCCCAACGGGCACAATCTTTTGAAGGTAAGTTACAGGTTGAGCTGGCGCAGTTAAAGCACTTGTCAACCCGACTGGTAAGAGGTTGGACGCATTTGGAGCGCCAAAAAGGTGGTATTGGTCTGCGCGGTCCAGGTGAAACCCAGTTGGAAACCGATAGACGACTATTGAGTTTGCGTATCAAGCAGATTCAGCAGCGTTTGGACAAAGTCGATAAGCAGCGGCATCAAGGTCGTAGCAAGCGAAAAAAAGCCGAAGTTTCATCGGTTTCTTTGGTGGGTTACACCAATGCGGGTAAGTCCACTTTATTCAATACGTTGACGGGTGCGGATATTTACACTGCAGATCAACTGTTTGCCACTTTAGACCCGACTTTGCGCAGCTGTCAGTTGCCTAATAGCAGCGAAATTGTCTTGGCTGATACTGTTGGGTTTATCCGTCATTTACCGCATGAATTGGTCGCGGCATTTAAATCGACCTTGCAGGAAGCCAGTGAAGCGGATTTATTACTGCACGTTATTGATGCCTGTAGCGATGACAGGGATGAAATTATTGTTCAAGTCAATCAGGTTTTGGATGATATAGGCGCTGATAAAGTCAGGCAGATTGAAATTTTTAATAAAATTGATTTACTGGATAACATTCAGCCGCATATAGACCGTGATGACGCCGGCAATCCGATTCGGGTCTGGTTATCTGCTGAAACGGGAGCCGGTGTTGATCTGCTTTATCAAGTTCTGGCAGAACTGTTTTCGGTTACCAAGGTTAAAAAACGTTGTTATTTACAGCCCCATCAAGGCAATATCAGGGCAAAACTATTTACTTGCGCAAAAATAATTGACGAGCATATTGATGAGTTCGGTGCCAATGAATTAGTCATTGAAATTGATGTAAAGCATTTGGGATTGTTAAAAGACGTGAAAACTGAAGAGATTGAGGCGCAAGGTTAAAGGCGCAAGGCTAAAGACTAAAGACAAAGGGTGACAGGGTTGAAGATTGGGCTTTTCATATTTTGCCCTTCGCCTTTAGCCTTGTGCCTCTCGCCTTTCGCCTTTTTTAAAGATTTACGTTAGAATATTACACACATCCTGCGGGATAAATTAATTAAGTAATCCAATATGGAGTATAAGTATGTCGTGGAATGAGCCTGGCGGCGATAAGAAAGACCCGTGGAGTGGTCGAGGTGACCAGAAAGGACCTCCTGATTTAGATGAGGCAATACGCTCATTGCAAGAAAAATTAGGCAAGTTTTTTGGCGGCGGTAATGGAGATAATGAAGGTTCGCCCAGAAACTTCTCTTCAGGTGCGTCAATGAAAAGCCTTGGTTTTCTTGCAGGCGGTGCAGTCGTTTTATGGGGCTTAAGCGGGTTTTATATCGTTGATGAAGGTAATCATGGCGTTGAAACACGGTTTGGCAAATATATTGGCACTACCCAGTCCGGTTTAAATTGGCACATGCCTGCGCCTATTGAGCGGGTTGATATTGTTAATGTAAAACAACAGCGTTTTATCGAAGTAGGCTATCGCAGCGGTGGCAGCGAGCAGGTCACCGGATCAGTGCCCAAAGAAGCCTTGATGCTGACCAAAGATGAAAATTATGTCGATGTTCGTCTGGCTATTCAATATCAGGTTAAGGACGCCAAGCAATTTATCTTTAATGTGGTTAATCCTGCGTTGACTTTAAAACAGGTTACCGAAAGCGCTCTGCGTGGCGTCGTGGGTAGCAGCACGATGGACTTTGTCTTGACCCAGGGTCGTAGTGAAATTGTCACGCTGATTAAAAAAGAAATCCAGGACGTTATGGATAGCTATCAGTCCGGCGTTCAAATCACCAGTGTCAACTTACAGGATGCGCAACCGCCGGAACAAGTTCAAAACTCGTTTGAAGATGCTATTAAAGCACGGGAAGATGAGCAGCGCTTGATTAACGAAGCGGAAGCCTACTCTAATGACGTGGTGCCTAAAGCGCGTGGTGCTGCGGCCAGAAAAATACAGGAAGCTGAAGGTTATAAGGAACAAGTGATTGCTCAGGCCGAGGGTGAAACCAACCGTTTTACCAAGTTATTGACGGAATATACCAAGGCACCCGATGTAACACGCAAACGTCTTTACATTGAATCAATGGAAGCGGTATTGACTGAAACAAGCAAGGTTTTGGTTGATGTTAAAGGCGGCAATAATATGCTTTATTTGCCGTTGGATAAAATGCTGCAGCAACAAGCTGCATCGCAACCATTACCCACGAACTCACCAACAAGCACTGCCGATCAACCTCAGTCCCAACCGACGACTGCGGTACCGGAACCGGCTGTTGAGCGGACTTCAATTCGTAGCCGTGACGCAAGGGGACGTTAATGACACCAAATAAAATTTTAGTAGGCTTGGCAGCATTTTTGTTGTTGGTTGGCTCAATGTGTGTGTTTTCTGTTAGTCAAACAGAAAAGGCGATTAAATTTCGTTTGGGTGAAATCGTAAAAAACGATTACGAACCCGGATTACATTTTAAGCTGCCTTTTATCAACAATATCAAGAAATTTGATGCCCGCATTCAAACCATGGATGCGAAACCCGAGCGTTTTTTAACCGCTGAAAAGAAGAACGTTATTGTTGATTCTTTTGTTAAGTGGCGTATTGGTAATGTGAGTACTTTTTATACCACCGTTGCCGGTGATATCGATCAGGCTAATTTGCGTTTGGATCAAATTATTAAGGATGCTTTTCGGAGTGAGTTTAGCAAGCGTAATATCAAGCAGCTGATTTCAACCGATCGTAGTGCAATACGTGAGATTTTAACCAATAATTCCAAAGCGGTTGCGGCTGATTTAGGTATGGAAATTATTGATGTTCAAGTAATGCGCATTGATCTGCCGCCCGAAGTTAGTACCTCGGTATTCCGTAGAATGGAAGCCGAACGTGAACGGGTAGCCCGTGAATTTCGTTCGCAAGGTGCTGAAGCCGCCGAAAGAATTCGTGCGGATGCCGACAGGCAGCGAGTTGTTACGTTGGCTAATGCCTTTCGTGATGCAGAAAAACTGCGGGGTGAGGGTGATGCAACTTCAGCAGAAATCTATGCCAAGGCTTATGGTGCAGATACGGAGTTCTTTACTTTTTACCGTAGCTTAAATGCTTATAAAAAGACTTTTTCCAGTTCGGGCATGTTGGTGCTGGATCCTGATTCTGACTTTTTTCAGTATTTTAAGAAACAAAAGTAGCTATAAAACGTTGGGATTGTTCTTCGCAGAAAATCGCCCAAGCTAACCCAACCTGCATTTGAAAATATAAAAACGCTCCGCTTGCGGGGCGTTTTGTTTGAGTGGACATACAAAACATGCAACAAAAAGATTCCTGGCTTTTGCCGGATGGCATAGATGAAGTTTTGCCGGAAGAGGCTAAACATCTGGAAAGCTTGCGCCGCAAGCTGCTGGATTTGTTTGCTTGCTGGGGATATGATCTGGTTATTCCCCCCTTTATTGATTTTCTGGATTCCTTACTGACAGGTTCAGGTCATGACCTGGATTTGCAGACCTTTAAACTGACGGATCAAATTAGTGGTAAAATGCTCGGCGTAAGAGCTGACATGACACCGCAAGTAGCCAGAATAGACGCTCACAACCTTAAGCATGAATGGCCAACGCGTTTGTGCTATGCAGGAACTATATTACATACCCGTGGCGATCCGCTGGAAAAGACCCGTAGCCCCATGCAAATTGGTGCCGAACTTTATGGGCATGCAGGCAAAGAAGGTGATGTAGAAGTTATTCGCATGATGCTGGAAATGCTGGCTATAACCGGGCTGCAAAATGTTCACCTGGATTTGGGGCATGTGGGTATTTACCGTGCTTTGTCCAGACAAGCAGAATTAACCGAGTTTCAGGAACGTGAATTATTTGACGTCTTGCAGCGTAAAGCCAGACCTGAACTTCAGGGTTTGATGGATAGCTATGCAATCGATAGTGATTTTAAGCTGATGTTTTTGAAGCTGCCCGAATTGAATGGTGGCAATGACACAATTAATAAAGCCGGAGCCGTGTTTTTGAAAGCCAATGATGATGTAAAAAATGCCTTGGCGGATTTGGAAGCCATTGCGGAAAAGCTGGCAGCGCGTTTTCCGTCACTGCCTGTCAGTTTCGATTTAGCCGAGTTGCGCGGTTATCATTATCATACCGGTATGGTATTTGCCGCTTTTATACCCTCAGTGGGCAGAGAAATAGCCAGAGGCGGGCGTTATGATAATATTGGCGAAGTGTTTGGACGTGCGCGTCCGGCAACGGGTTTTAGTGCGGATTTAAAATTATTGTCATCACTCAGTAAACAAGTCTGCCAAGTGAAGTCGCGTGAGCTTATTTTTGCGCCGTATTTAGAGGATGTCGTGTTAAACGAAAAAATCAGAGGCTTACGAGCTCAGCAACTGGCTGTTGTTCAGCAATTGCCAGGACAAACCGGAAGTGCAAAAGACTTGGGTTGCACCTCTATTTTAGAACTGGATAATCAAAATTGGGTCGTCAGACCTTTAGTTTAAGCCTGGAAAAATTATGGGAAAAAATGTCGTTATTATCGGCACTCAATGGGGTGACGAAGGAAAAGGTAAGCTGGTTGATTTATTGACCGAACAAGCGCACGCAGTCGTGCGTTTTCAGGGCGGCCACAATGCCGGACATACGCTGGTAATCCGTGGCGAGAAAACCGTATTGCATCTTATTCCTTCCGGCATACTCAGGGAAAATGTGTTGTGCATGATTGGTAATGGTGTTGTGTTATCGCCGAATGCCTTAATGGAAGAAATCGGGTTTTTGGAAAAAGCGGGCATTCAGGTTAGAAACCGTTTACTCATCAGTGAGGCTTGTACCCTTATTTTACCTGTGCATGTAGCTATCGATCAGGCACGTGAAAAAGCGCGTGGCGGTAAAGCGATTGGTACAACCGGACGCGGCATTGGTCCTGCTTATGAAGACAAGGCGGGGCGACGGGGCTTGCGTGCCGGCGACTTGCTGAATGCTGAAAGCTTTGCTGAAAAGCTCAAAGAGTTGGTTGAGTATCATAACTTTATGTTGACTCACTATTACCATACAGATGCAGTCGATTATCAGCAGACCCTGGATGAAGCGCTTGCCTTGGGCGAGCAAATCAAGCCTATGTTAACGGATGTCAGCGAAGCACTTTATACGTTTCAGGCGGAAGGAAAAAACCTTTTGTTTGAAGGTGCCCAAGGTGCCTTGCTGGATATCGATCACGGTACCTTTCCTTATGTCACATCATCCAGTACCACGGCGGGCGGTGCAGCGACAGGCAGCGGTCTGGGGCCGCTTGATCTTGATTATGTTCTGGGTATTACCAAGGCTTACTCAACACGCGTTGGCAATGGGCCGTTTCCCTCTGAATTGCATGATGCTTGTGGTGATCATCTGGGTACAAAAGGTCATGAGTTTGGCGCGACGACCGGACGTAAGCGCCGCACTGGTTGGTTTGATGCCGTCGCCATGCGCAAATCAGCAAAACTAAACAGCTTAAGCGGTATTTGTTTAACCAAGCTGGATGTTC
>SERZ01002072.1_pt1 | contig 10321 bp, 16 predicted proteins | sample 3171461 | NCBI WGS metagenome assembly SERZ01 (sample SAMN06051861, study PRJNA518727) | freshwater metagenome | biome: subpolar coniferous forest; feature: holomictic lake; material: water; isolation source: holomictic Lake 227, 6 m depth | place: Canada: near Kenora, Ontario | collected... | reverse complement strand
TTTTTGTAATTCTTGCTTCATTGGATATCTATGTTGTTCATCAGTTTGACAAAATCCGGGTACTTGATACAGATACCCGAGTAAGTCGCTTCGTATTCGTTCTGATCACCGCAGTTGCCTTCGCCCGGGTGAACCCTCTTGATAGCACTTGTAAAGGACTTGACCAGAGGAGAGAAAGCCGACACATATATGTCATCGACCTGGGCAATGAACATTACATTGTGGATGCTGTCGCACACTTTGACTTCAAATCTCATAAATCTCCTAGTAAGCGTGTATTATAGCAGAATTTGGGTTTATTGTCAAATTTTCAACAGGAACCAGGTGTAGGCGGCCTCAGAGGGGAATTCAATCCCATTAATGACATATTCGAAGGGGCCATCTGACAATACTTTGCCGCCGAGTTTTTCGATAAATTCTGTCACCATCAATTCATCCGGGCAGGCATCAACTATTCTAAACCAGATCGGATCGTCAACTCTCTTGAACTTGATCTTCATTTTTCCACTCATGGCACTCGCACATTGAATGTTCAACTTCAAAAAAGGTCACTCCGGGCATGTCAGGAACAGTGCAGCCCCACCCGATATTCTTTGTGATCGGGCCCTTGGTCAGTTCGTGTCTGTTCCACGGGTGCGCTGTGATAGGACGCTGATACTTACAGTTACAGCAGCAGCGACCTTGAGTGTTGTCTGGTCCGGCCCAGCCTAAAAAACATTTATTCATATTTTCTTTCAATCAGAAAGGATTGAATCAATCCGATGATGATTCCGAGAATGGTACCAAGCGCCCAGCATTGAAGCGAGGTCATGCGTATACAAACCCTGCGTTTTTCAGTTGATCCTTATTCACATAAGTCCAACTGATGATGTGATAGAAAAGGTGGAGAGCGTCACCCTCGAGGTCAAAGTCGCGTTCCATGCCGCAGTCGTCATTGCCCCAGACGCACACCCGCCATTGCCCAAGACCTTCGTTGGGGTTTGGGCCAGTCTGAGTAAAGGAAACTTCAACAAGCATATTGTCAGCGGCAGAACTTTCTGCCAGTTTGTAACTGCCGTACCAAAGGTCTTGGGTACGCTTGAACACATTTATTCTCATTTTATCCACGGGTATTTTGTATGAAGGAAAGCGCGATCATCATCATTCAGATGACGCACCACTAAACCACTTTCAGTTTCAATCACGGCTAACCAAGTTTCATTATAGCCATATGTCGGGGTCTGATCCTCGAAAGCATTGAAGTAACGGATCCATTGCCCCTGATCATTTTTGACCTTGATGTCTCGCTTCCATTGCTGTTTTCTTAGGTCAGCATAGGCATGCTTGAAGTCCGGCCAATATTGATCAATGGCCGCACGACAATCAGCAGAGGTGATTTTCATACAGACCTTAGTGATGTTGAAAGATTTCGCCACGCATTGCGTCACGCACGATAGTGGACATTTCGGTCACAACCGTTCCACGCGAATCCATTGAGGCGTCACGCACTCGGAACTTGCTCATGCCGACATCCTTGCCGTGAACATGACCGTGAATCTGAACAGAGCCACGATGGCACTTGTTCCATTCCTGGATGGGGTAGTGAAACATCACCACGTGATTTCCGTCAACCACGATTTCGTGATACTTGTGAACTTCCTCGAAACATGCGCGGAAGCCCGGCTCACGCAACAACTTGTCGTCGTGGTTTCCCTCGATCAAAATCTTGCGTCCGTGCAACATACGCGCCGTGGCGATTGCTGACTCCGACTTCATAAAAGCGAAGTCGCCCAAGTGATAGACCAAGTCGTCGGGACCAACGGTCTCGTTCCACTCTTTGATCATCATGGCGTTCATGTGGTGGACATCATTGAACTTGCGCGTTTCCGGGCAGAACTTCATAATATTTTGGTGCCCGAAATGTGTATCGGCACATACAAATGTTTTCATCTTTTCTCCAAATATTCTAAACAAATTTCCTGTTCATCCCAGGCTCCATATTTCTTGATTCTATCAAATAATGCGTCTATTATAACAGATTTCGCATTTAGTGTCAATTTACGGTCCGCGAACCCTTTACGGACATTTTGACCATGAGAAATAAACTGGAGATTTGCAGGGTGACGCAATATGAATGCCGGAATTCCCATTTCGTAACCGCACTTTCGAGGAACGATATGATCACGCACCCACCCCTTCGTGTTTTGTTTCCCAAAAATACCGTGTTCAGTTAGCATAACTCTTTCAGAATCAGAGAAGTATTCAATCATGGACCCAATCCAATTTGCTTCCTGATAATAAAGTTTGTATGGCGGAACCTGATCAAGTGGTACCCAGTGCCCCGCCGCTTCCATGGTTTTTCTAAATTCAACTCTGAACTCGGGCGTCCATTTCTCTTTGGATTTTTGTCCGATAACTTTTCTTACTTGATCAGTCGGATAGTGCCGATAACTATCAGCATCCCGGTGACCGTGCATAGCCTCGACCCTCTCGGGCGTAAACTTCACGCCCCTATTTGATTTGCCACATTCATACGCATAACTGGGGTCAGCATCAAATAATTTCTGTATAGTGGCCGATTGTTTTTTGCGTTGATCTACGCTCCATGCCTTACCAAAATTAGGATTGTTATCTCCTGTCTTAGTTTCGGTCTGGTGTTTTCCGTAGCACTCAGTTGAACAGAAGAAATGTTGCTGGTTAGGTTTAGGAGTACGGTATTTATATTCTTTTTGGCATACTTCACATATCAATGGTTTTTTCATAATTACTCTCACTTGAAGTATTTATTCCAAGTTGAAAATAATGAGGAAAACGAGTATCTGACGCAACTATTTGTATCTTTCCAATAATTCTCGTCCGCGGTTTTCAACTTCTTTCATGTGAGAATCCAATTTCTTCTGTGCGGCGTTGCGATCTTTCGTGTCTCGCTGCCATGCTTCCCACAGTTCAAGAGCCGCAGATCCTTTAGCAAGGATACTATTTCGGTAAACTACTTGCTTCGCCATTCTGTTCTTTCTTGTATTCTTCAATGATTGCTTTGGCAAACGCCAGAGAGTCAGACCAAGGTTTAGTTGGATCTACCGGGCGTGTCACTTTGCGAATCTCAATAATTTTGTCGTCGGTCATTCTATGGCCCTTCGGACGATAATCTCTTGCAGACCGAGTGCCTGCAGTTCCCACGGCTGATCAAGATACGGGACCTTGGCGCTGTAGCGTTTGCCCATCCAGATCCGTGCTTGATTCTTCAAAAACTTCATCTGACCCTTAGCCAGTTGACGCACATGAACCATTTCGTGTGCGAGTGTAGTGGACATTTCAATCAATGCGTGTGCTGTCAGCCGCTTCGGCTTTTTCAACAGAATCAGATAACAATCAGCAACTTCAATGTGAAGCGTGGCGCCGTAGAAACCAGGATCAATGTCGCTGGTGACCTTGACCAAAACTGCCCGCTGGCTGTTTTCCAGCTTCAACTGCTTGATCATGGAAGGCATAATTGCGGTCAAAAACTTCTGACTTTTACCATTTGCTTCAATTGCGAATTCCATGTGATTCCTGACTTAAAGATGTATTATAGCAGATTTGGGATTTATTGTCAATTCCAGCGCAAAGAGGCATAAAGGAACTGCTTTTCGGCGACGATTCTGTTCCAAAATCTCCAAGTGAGGGAATATCTGTGTGCTGGCTTTCCGAAATGCTCTGTGATTTCCTCTTCGAGGTTACCCTTCCAACTATCCCAAGGCAGCGTCACAAGAATTTCATACCATTTCTTATGGTCTCTTTGCTGACGAACCAGGTGAAAAATCCGGCTTGTATGAATCACTTCTCTCTTTTTCATTTCATCAATCGTGCCATAAGCAAAAGGTGTTTCAAGTGTTTGATCGATTTATTGATTTGATCCAGCGGTTCTATAAGATTTTTATAATTGTGAATACGCCGGGCTTCAACTTCGGCCTTGCTCAGGTTAGACACCATGAGCGCAATATTACGGATCAGTTTACGAAAATCCGGGTTATATCCAATCTGATATAATTCAGTTAGCAGCAGTGCCTGGACTTCATGCCAATCAGTTGAATTTTTTATTTCCATGATGTATTATAACAGAAAGCCCATTTATGGTCAAGGCGAAGGAAGAGGGCCCAAAGCCCTCTTAATACACTTAGAACGTGTATTTTGTACCGACTGTCACCAAGTTACCGTTGAATGACTTCACGCGGTCTTGACCAAGTTGATAAGAGTAATCAGCCACGAGGCTAACCTTCTTTGTCAGCGGATAAGATGCTCCGGCACCAAGAGTCACGGCGTACCCGTTTGTTCCTGCGGTAGGATCAATGAACGCCACTCCAGCCTTAGCAGCAAGAGTCATTCCACTGTAATTTAACAATGGGTAAGAGCCAACTACAGCATACCGACTAACTGACGAGGTGTTGATCAATGCACGATCATACGATAATTCAGCGCCGAAAGCACCAAACTGTTGACCGAGAGTTACGCCAGCACCTGTCAACCCTGCGTCATTGGTTGCTGCGCCGCCCAAACGTCCGGCGCGAAGGCCGATATCGGTTGCTGATGCTGCTACTGCGGCCACGGCCAGAACTGTCATAATTGCTAATTTCTTCATAATTTTCCTTAAAGTTACCTGACTTTCATCAGGGTGAACTCATATTTATCACAAAGATATAGAGGATATTTTTAGTTTGGGACGACCCACGGATCAACGATCACCGGAGTGCTGTTGTATCGCATCATGTAGTTATGACGATGAAGATCCAGGCGCCAACCGTTGGTTTTAGCAATGATGGCAAGATTCTCAATGGTTCGTTTCAATAGGTTATACTTCCGTGCCCCTAGCAGAATGATCAGTTCATTTAGTCCTTTACGCGAGGAAGACGGTTGGGGTTGCGTGTGCCAATCTATTTGCCTATTGGTGCCAATATCTGCGGCACGATCATGCTTGGCATCCTTTCTCTGATAGGAGTGTCTATATCGGTCTCTATTTGAATCATGAGCAAGTCCCTCTAATGCCATCCCAAGGGCATCTGGCATTTTGATTAGTTGTTCCATCTTTATCTTTAGATATCTGCTCCCGTCAAACATGTATGGTTCCCATCCGGAATACTTAGGCAGAAATGGATTGGCCTTGTTCTTTTTACAGTACTCCGCCCAGTATATAAACATCTTCTGATCCTTGGTGTAGTCATCACCGGTGTGTCCGCGCTGCGTTCCGAAGATTTTCAGCACACCAGTTCCACCTGGTTCAAGATACGCTGTTTGATCTACGCCTGGTTCACCCAACAAGGTGTATCCTTGCTGTTCCATTTCAGCCCGTAAATCCGCGTCTGTGTACGAATACTCGCCTAAAAATTCATTTGCTCTCATGCGTATATTTATCTCCAGGCAAAACAAGGGGCCCACGAAAGGCCCCTTGCCATTGGCAGTGTATCACTCAGTTTTTTGGGTGGTCGCGTATAGCGCCTTTCCTCCAACCCATAACATCATCCCGAGCCCTAGGAAAGGAAGAGTTAAGGCGTACATCAGGCCAATAAACGGTGCTGCGATGAACAGGGCCACGCCCTTCACCTTTAGAGCAACAGCCAAAGCCAATGCTTTTGTCTTTGTCCATCCATCTGTCTTGATATATGCCTTGGCTCCTATCATCAAAAGCATGCCCATTCCAACGAATGGTAATGTCATGGCATAAAATAGTCCGATGAAAGGTGCCATTAGAAACAAACCAATGTTTAGGGCGCGTTGTCCCTCTTCTTTGACTGCGTTGATTGTTTCTTGTGGAAGTGTGATGCCGAGACCTTGTTCGGCCGGAAGTGTTTTGACGTTGCTCATGGTAATCTCCTAGTTACAGTTGATCAGCATCCCTTTTGTATTGCTGACCAGCGACTAAGTGTGATGCTGTCTACTTTTATTTAGTCTCTGCCGGCCGCCTTTAGAGAAAGTTTAGTTGTCCTAGGACAAACAACGGCGTGTTATTGTGGTTTGCGGAACCAGGGTTCGCTTTCTAGCATACTCAAACTCTCTTCCACGGAGTAGTCCATAAGTTTGGCAAATAGTCTGACGAAATCCATATACCGTTCAATATAGTTCTCGTTACCGCACTGCCATTGTTGGTAAATGTTTTCAAGCATCCAATATTTAGCCGCCCGAAAGAAAAGGCCCCGAGGAGCCTTTCTGATTGGTTTGGTTATAAGGTCTTTTCTACCTCATCTCTGTTGCTCACGCAGCCAGAGAAAATAACTCGTCGTTTGCAGTTATAAGTTTTATGTGGATTAGGTCCATCATCGTTCCTGTTGCCTTCTTCAATATCTCACGCAATCGATTACCAGAGCAGGCCCATCACAAGGAAACTAAAACAATCCGTGACTAATACGCTCTTGTCTGACCCATTCTAGATAAGGAACAATCTTGCTCTTGTTTTTCTTACGATTACAATATGCTTGATAATCCTTGTCAGTCTCGGCTGTCGGCATCTTTTTAGTTTTACCTTTATAAAACTGCCCTTTGCCTGACCAGGGGTTCGCGTATCTATTCATCAATTTCCTTATGGTGGACCTGGCGAGATTCGAACTCGCGTCTTGCTTGCCTTTTCTCCAACGGAATTACAACAATTCTTTACTTAGTTCCAAAATGCCCCGTGCCCCATAGAATCGCTATAGTTGGCAGAGCAATATGCTCAAAAATCTCATACAACGCCCATAGGGTCAACCCCAGGGCAAACCATTTACTTGTCGTGGCTTTTTTACTTAGGTAGCCAAAAAATTGACCATGCCACTTACCAATGTTATTTGCGAACTTTACAATCATATCAATCCTATTAAGTGAAGTATAAACCAAATCACAGTCAGACTAATAGCACAACTGGAAAGAAACGCGGCAAGTAATAAAAATGCTCTCATGCCGTATTATACTCTATATTTATCATTTTTCATAGAGATTTGGTGAATCTCTCATACAACCATGCCCAATCATAACTTAGTCGTAGAGCAGCCATGTCGCCATCCACTTCGTCATAGTATTCCAGAGCCTGATGGACTCCATCAAGACAACTCTCAGCAAAGTCACCAACTGCAACGGTCTTCCATATGTTCAGTCGGTATTCACTTTCAATGGTTCCAGATGCCCGAAGTTTTAGTGCTTCACGGAACGCTGTTCTCCAAGTGCTGAACTCGTCAGTGTTGAAGTTTGCCATACCGGAATTTACCTCTACTACCTCATGCTCGTTATCCATGGTAAAGTCAAGCCCGGCGCCGGGATTACCAAGTACAATTTTCTTATTATATGCAATCATTGCCTGGTGACCGTACTCCAATCCGTTTACCGGATTAGTGGCGTAGAAGATGTAATGCTTCGGTATCTGTAACCTGTCAGGTTGCCAAGACCAGTCAAACTTCGGATTCACCTTCAACTTGGCGAATACAGTAAACGCCCATGGGGTGTTGCTGGCTTCGGCTGATGCGTGATATGCGGCAACCCGCCCATTTACCCCATCAACTCTGACTACTCTATTATGCATCCCTTTAGTTACCTTCAACAAATGATCATAGTTCTCTTCGGCACCAGTCTCACCGTTACTCAGGAACACAATATCCATCGGCTTCGACTTCATCGGAGATGCCATCTTAGTAATATACGGATAGTCGTATAGTTCCTTCTTGATATATTTCTTGGCTTCTCTTGGTACTACAATGCGTGTGCCGCCGGTACTGGTCACCAGAATATTCTTACGGTCCCAGAGCGACATCGGTTCCACATCAGTTACATTCAAATCAGCATGATCAACTGTTTGTAAAATCGTATAGGGAAACTTTTCAAATGGTACAAAGTTCACATGAGTATCTTCGGTGATGACCACTGGAGCCGGGAGTCTCTTGACTCGCTGGTGTTGATTGAAGTTGATTTTCTCATAATCTTCTAACGTGGTCATCTCATCAATGAGAGTTCTCATTTTGTTTACATCAATAAGGAAGGTGTCACCAAACTTCTGCTTGTCACTAGGGAACACATGCAATTGATCTTTGGCGTACGGGTCACAAATATAACTGAAATCGAACCCGGAGTAATCACATACTGAACTACACACCCATACATAATGTTCCTTCTTCACATCGATTGAATCAAGTAGCACTTTGAATGTGTCCAGATAAGTGTTGGTATACGGAATGGTGATTAGTTCGGATTCCGCGGCATTACCATGGTCGATCATCACCTTTTCATACAGACAATTCGTTGCCTTGGCAGTCTTGCGCTTGACGAAATTCAGACACGACAGGTGCTCAATGATCTTGACGTACTTGGTATCCTCGGCAAAGTTGTCTTTGTTCACCATGAAGGTTGTGCCCCAATGACTCCATTGAGTGCCGAAGACATGAACCATTTTCATCTGCCATGGGCTAGGATAGAAGTCGAACTCAAACGAACTATAGTCCAGTTCACTATTGAGAATCCAGCACAGCGTGGTAGTTGATCGGTTGATACAACGGTTGATGGTGTCAACCCATGAGTTTAGATACCGTGTCTTTTGAATGTTGCCATATCGTCTCTGGAGTGCTTCGAATCTGGCATTTGATTCCGGATTGCCACGGTCAACGTAGAACATATGAATGATCGTTTTCAGATCAACAGATTTTCCTTCTACATAATTGATGTCACGATAACCGCGCGCCCACATTTTGCCATTGACAAAGTATGTTTGTGAGTTGATGGAATCTCTGGAGCCGAACGCATTGATGTGATATACATTCTTTTCGTCTGGTAACCATTTGAAGTCAAAGGTCGAGTAATCCAAATCAGGATTCAGCGCCCAGAAGATTTCCCCTGGGTGTGCCAGAATCAAATCAGTCAGTGTCGTTTCAATTTTGTATTTCTGGAAGACAATATCTTCCAGAATAATTTCTTCACGATTCACCTTGACAATGGTTCCGTCATTACCAGGTACCACAAATCTCGGTCCATCGTTCTCATCAAGCAGAGTTCCGAACTGATAGATGTATGGTGGGCTAGTAGGATCGGGTCTCCAGGAATAGGCAAAGTTCTCCACGACATTCTCAAATAGATCAGGTCGAGGTGCCAATTTTGCCACGAGGTTTGTCGTGTGTTTTTCTTGCGTGGCACCTGGACAACGATACCTAACCGTCGGCATCACTGCACCCGGGTACTGTGTGTTGCCCCATACATAAATAAAAGCCGGTTCTCTTGGGTCAGGTCTCCAACTGAAGTCAAATGAAGCAACATCCTCAACTAGTTCGTAATGTTCTCTGTTGTGGGCCACATAAGCAATCTCACTCATATACTTGTACTCAGTGGCCCCCTCGACATGGAACTCCAGCGTAGGTTCTACGTCAACGGCATTCCATTGATTACCCCATACATAGATATACGGCGGGCTAGTTGGATCGGGTCTCCAACTGAAGTCAAACTTTCCAACCGGAAGTAACTGGGTGAATAAAGATTTATCAGGTGCCAGAGTTGGAACAATGTCGGTGATGTATTTACGATCAGTGGCTCCATTGACATGATACTCAAGCGTAGGCATCACCATCCCAGGATATTGGGTGTTACCAAATACATAGATATACGGTGGACTAGTTGGATCAGGCATCCAACTGAAGTCAAATCCCACTACAGGCTCAATGATAGTCCATGAGGCCATATCAGGTAGGATATCTACTGCCGGCATATATTTCTTTTGCGTGGCGCCCGGGCAAACATATTCAAGAGTTGATTGCAGTTCACCTGGCACCCATTTATTGCCCCACACATATATGAATGGCGGTTCCCTTGGATCAGGCCTCCAACTAAAGTCAAAGTCAGTCGGTGGTATCAACACCACCCAGTTATCGTCAGGTAGGACTTCAACTAATTCGCTCATGTACTTGCGTTCTGTAGCACCGGGTACGTGATACTCTAATGTTGAGAGGACTTCCCCGGGAATCCACTTGTTGCCCCACACATATATGAATGGCGGCTCATGTAGATTAAGATCAGGTCTCCAACTAAAATCAAACTGGGTACGATCAATCGGTTGAATTTCTTTCCATCGACCCCATTCAGGCTCAAGATCAATTAGTTCAGTCATGTACTTGCGTACTGTGGCACCGGGTACGTGATACTCCAGAGTCGGAGATGTCTCTCCTGATATCCACTTGTTGCCCCACACATATATGAAGGCCGGCTCTCTAGGGTCAGGTCTCCATGAGTAATCAAATGTAGATTTAACAACTGTGATAAGTTCTTTCCATCTATCTTGTTCAGGCATGACTTCAATTAGTTCAGTCATGTACTTGCGTTCTGCGGCGCCCAGTACGTGGTACTCCAGTGTCGGGTATAGTTCACC
>SERZ01002069.1_pt1 | contig 10327 bp, 7 predicted proteins | sample 3171461 | NCBI WGS metagenome assembly SERZ01 (sample SAMN06051861, study PRJNA518727) | freshwater metagenome | biome: subpolar coniferous forest; feature: holomictic lake; material: water; isolation source: holomictic Lake 227, 6 m depth | place: Canada: near Kenora, Ontario | collected 2013-06-25... | reverse complement strand
CTTTCTTTAGCCTTATTAACCATATTGTTGTGATCAAAAACTAGTTTTGGAATCTTTTTTAATGGATACCATTCAGCATGGAATTCGGAACTCAACTGTTTTTCGAATGTATGAATATCGATCAAAGCAAAATAGGCAACAGAGATGGTTCTTTCATTTGGGTCGCGATCTGGTTGCCCAAAAGCATGAAGCTGTTCCATATATACGCCCTCAAGACCAGTAAGCTGTTTTAGGATCCGAGCACCTGCACGATCGAAATTTTCTTTTTCAGAAACATATCCTCCCATTAAACTCCATTTCCCTTTTTCAGGTTCAAGGTCACGTTTTACTAACAATAGTTTCAATTCCGCTCCGTCGAAGCCGAAAATGATGCAGTCCACTGCAACCAATATGCGGAATTGTTTTTGATATTTTGGCATAAATCGTTTCGGAATTTATGTAAGAGTTTTGACATAGCGAAAAGTTCAGGTAATTATTTTTATAATAAGTGTTGTAATTACATTTATTTGTAAAATATGATTACTTTTGACCCGCTATTTTACTGATTTGTTTGAGTAAGCATGTAAGATTAGCGGTTAAGAAATTGAGCTGGGGGTTTACCCGGCTCGATTTTTTTCATATAAAGAAAAAGCAAATTATGTCTGTCGAAATTAAAAACTGTATAGCCATTCTACAAACAGTTTACCAGTCAAAATATGGGACACCAGATTTATTTGTAAAATCTCCAGGACGGATCAATTTAATAGGGGAACACACAGATTATAATTTGGGTTTTGTTTTGCCTGCGGCCATTGATAAGGCAATTTATATTGCCATTGGAAAGCGATCAGATAGGGAGATTCATTTAACTGCCGCTGATTTGAATGAGTCATTCTCAGTATCAATGAATGAGATGGAAAAGTCGAAAATGGACTGGCCCAACTATTTACTAGGAATTGTTGATCAGTTAGTAAAAAGTGGAGCTAAACTTAGTGGGTTCAATGCAGTTATTACCGGTGATGTACCATTAGGAGCAGGTCTTTCTTCTTCTGCTGCCGTTGAATGTGCCACTGTTTTTGCATTGAATGAATTGTTTGTACTGGGTTTATCAAAATTAGAAATGGTGAAGCTGGCACAGAAAGCAGAAAACCATTTTGTGGGTTTGCAATGTGGTATCATGGATATGTTTGCTAGTATGTTTGGCAAAGCGGATGCGGTGATTCAGTTGGACTGCAGATCTTTGGAATACCATTATAGTCCATTCAATCAAGAAGGCATTCGAATAGTGTTACTAGATACATGTGTGAAACATTCGCTAGCATCCTCTGAGTATAATGTAAGACGCAAGGAATGTGAAGCAGGTGTAGCGTTTCTTCAAAAATCATACCCTGAAGTAGCATCGCTTAGAGATGTTAGTTTTGAAATGCTAAGAGAATTAGAAGGGCAGGTAAATGAAAAAGTATTTAATCGTTGTAAATTTATAGTGGAAGAGATCAAACGCTTGCAGGATGCATGTTTGAACCTAGCTCAAAATGATTTGATTTCATTTGGTAAAAAAATGTACGAGACGCATGAGGGATTGAGTAAGTTATATGAAGTAAGTTGTCATGAACTTGATTTTCTTGCTGATCATGCAAAATTAAATGAGCAGGTATTGGGTGCTAGAATGATGGGTGGTGGTTTTGGAGGATGCACAATAAATTTAGTAAAGGAATCTGCCGTACCAGATTTTATTGCTCAATCAGAAATTGCTTTTCAAAAAGTATTTAACAACAACTTGAAATCGTATATTGTATCTATCGGAGATGGAACTTCGGTTATTTCGATTGCCTAAAATAAAATAAGCCATATGATCACTTTTAAAAAACTCTCAGCAGTTTTATTGCTATTCACTGTGCAAGCATGCAACAATGCAAATAATAAACAGGATGCTATTAAAGATTCAACAAATCAAGTAGCGCAAATTTCTAGAGCGGCCTATCAGCAAGAGCTGCAGGGCAAGAAAGTTGACTTGTACTTACTTAAGAACAAGCAAAATATGAGGGTTTATATAAGCAATTTCGGAGGAAGAATTGTTTCTGTGAATGTTCCGAATAAATCAGGTTCATTTACTGATGTGGTATTAGGATACGATAGTTTGAATCACTATTTCAGCAGAAAAGAAAATTATTTTGGTGCACTAATTGGAAGATATGGTAATAGAATTGCAAAAGGAAAATTTCAACTCGATGGGAAAGCTTATCAGTTGGCTGTTAATAACGCGCCTAATTCACTACACGGGGGACCCAAAGGATTTCATGATCAGGTTTGGGATGCCAAACAAGTTGATGATCATACTTTGGAGTTAACTTATCTTTCAATAGATGGTGAAGAAGGTTATCCGGGTAACTTATCTGTAAAAGTAGTCTATCAATTAACGGAAGAGAATAGTATTGAAATAAGTTATACGGCCACTACTGATAAGAAAACGGTTTTAAATTTAACCAATCATAGCTATTTCAATTTAAATGGAGCAGGTAGTGGAACCATTAACGATCATTTATTAACTATTAATGCCGATAAGTTTACACCAGTTGATTCAACCCTCATTCCAACAGGACTGCTAGTTGATGTGGCCGGAACCGCTTTTGATTTTAGAAAGCCAAGAGCTATTGGGGATAGTGTGAATGCCAATGTTGCACAAATAAAAAACGGCAAGGGCTATGATCATAATTTTGTCTTGAATCGGAAAACTGATCATGACTTGGAATTGGCTGCAACTGTTTATGCTAGCACTACAGGAATTAAACTGGAAGTATTTACACAGGAACCGGGTATTCAGTTTTATGGAGGAAATTTTTTAGACAGTAGTTTACTAGGTAAAAAAGATCTTCATTATAGTTTTCGAACTGCCTTTTGTTTAGAAACACAGCATTTCCCCAATGCTCCAAATCAATCCAATTTCGCAAGTACAGAACTTGTTCCAGGTAAGACCTATTCTACTAAAACCATTTATAAATTCAGTGTGCAATAAACTGCCTTAAATATTTTTTTATGAAACTTTCAATGCCAAACAGACTATTATTTACTATCGTATTTACAGTAATCATTGCATCCATAGCGATGGCTCAATCAACTGTAAACATTCAAGTTCAGGGTGCCAATCCTAAAACCGTGATTAGTAGGCATATATATGGACATTTTTCTGAACATTTAGGTAGGTGTATCTATGATGGATTTTGGGTAAAGGACAGTGCTAATATTCCCAAAAAAGATCGCATTCGATTAGACATTGTAGCGGCCTTAAAAAAAATACAGATTCCCAATTTAAGATGGCCAGGTGGATGCTTTGCAGATGAATACCATTGGAGAGATGGTATTGGAGTAAGGGATCAAAGACCCAAAATGGTGAATACCAATTGGGGTAATGTTACAGAAGACAACAGTTTTGGTACCCATGAGTTTTTAGAACTCTGCAGCCTTTTAAATTGCGAACCATATATCACTGGTAATGTAGGAAGCGGTACAATAGAAGAAATGTCGAAGTGGGTGGAGTATTTAAATTTTGATGGGATGAGTCCGATGTCTCAGATCCGCAAACAAAACGGAAGAGAAAAACCTTGGCAGGTACATTTTTGGGGAGTTGGAAATGAGAGCTGGGGTTGTGGTGGAAATATGACTGCAGATTATTATGCAGACCAATATAAGCGCTATGCGGGTTTTACCAAAGACTATCCAGGCGCAAGATTGATGAAGATCGCATCTGGTGCTAATAGTGGGGATTATAATTGGACTGAAACGATGATGAAGAAAGTTGATCCTTGGATGATGTGGGGACTAACCCTACATTATTATACAGTACCTAAGGATTGGGGTAATAAGGGTTCTGCCACATCATTTGATGAATCAGAATATTTTACTACCATGAAAAAATGCTTGGTAATGGAAGAACTCGTATCAAAGCATTCAACGATCATGGATCATTATGATCCAAATAAAAAAGTTGCGTTGGTGGTTGATGAGTGGGGAATATGGACCAATGTTGAGCCAGGCACCAATCCTGGATTCTTGTTTCAACAAAATAGTTTGAGAGATGCTTTAGTAGCGGCTACCACATTAAACATTTTTAATAATCATGCAGATAGAGTTCGAGTAGCGAATTTGGCGCAAACGATTAATGTATTACAAGCTTTGATTTTAACTGAAGGAAATAAAATGTTACTAACGCCAACTTATCATGTATTTGATTTGTTCAAAGCGCATCAGGATGCGAAGCTATTACCTGTACAATTTGTTAGTCCAGATTTTAAAAATGGTAATGAAAAAATCCCTGCTCTAAATATGTCTGCATCAATCGATTCAAATGCTGTGGTGCATATGACGATTGTAAATTTGGATCCTAATAATGCTATTAAAATTCGAACGGCACTTCAAACAATTAAATGGACGAAAGTGGAGGGGCAGATCCTTACTTCACCTAAGATCACCGATATTAATAGTTTTGATAAACCCGACTTCATTAAACCTAAAATATTTGAAGGAGCAACAAAACAGGGAGATGAGCTAGTGCTAACCCTTCCCGCACAGTCTGTGATTATGCTTACTATAAAATAAGTATCTCAAAAAATACGAACAACTGTTCGTATTTTTTGTTACATAAATGTTGCTTTTTAGTAGTCTACCAAATAAATAGGAAATATTTTCCTCGATGATTATGAAACGGTATATTTGTATACTGTTTAAGTAGACTATTACAAATATTTAATGACACAGAAAGAATTTATAAATAACTTATTTCATCAGAACTCAAAGAATTTTAACTTTTTTCCCGACAAAGAGTTGGCAGAGGAATTCATTGATAAACTTTTCGATTTTCTCTTTCTACCTAAAACAGTGCGACATAAACAAGCATCCGATTTAGAAAAAGAATTTGAATCATTAAAGAGTCATTTTTCCAGTTTAGTATATGATGTAATTCCTGATGGCGATAAAGCACAAATTATTGGCGATCAGTTTTTTGATGCAATTCCAGCATTGTATAATAATTTAATCGAAGACGCAAACACTATTTTGAAATTCGATCCTGCTGCCGTTTCGGTTGAGGAAGTTATCGTGGCATATCCTGGCTTTTATGCAACTGCTATTTATCGCTTATCCCATACGTTATGGAATTTAGACGTTAAGATCATTCCAAGAATATTTACAGAATATGCGCATGGGAAAACGGGTATTGATATCCATCCTGGTGCATCAATTGGTAAATCTTTTTTCATTGATCATGGAACTGGAATTGTAATTGGAGAAACTACTTTGATTGGAGATAATGTGAAAATTTATCAAGGCGTTACGCTAGGAGCACTGAATGTTTCAAAAGATAAAGCAAGCACCAAGCGTCACCCCACTATTGAAGACAATGTGATCATCTATTCTGGAGCCACCATTCTAGGGGGAGATACCATCGTTGGCCATGATAGTGTTATTGGAGGCAATGTTTGGCTCACCTATAGTGTGTTACCAAACAGCATTGTTTACCATAAAAGTGAAGTAGCTGTAAAAGATAAATACCCCGATACAGAAGCCTTAAATTTTGTCATATAATATTTTACAACTTAAATTAAACACCATGAAAGCAAACAATATTCTAGCAACAATTGGAAATACACCACATGTTCGATTAAACAAACTATTTGGTTCCAATCATGAAGTTTGGATCAAATTAGAAAGAACAAATCCAGGTTCTAGTATTAAAGATCGTATTGCTCTTGCAATGATTGAAGATGCTGAAGAGAAAGGATTGCTTAATAAAGATAGCGTGATCATTGAACCAACTTCTGGTAATACCGGTATCGGTCTTGCATTAGTGGCTGCAGTAAAAGGGTATAGGATCATTCTTGTAATGCCTGAGAGCATGAGTATTGAACGCCGCAGATTGATGTCGTTATATGGTGCTGAGTTTGTTTTAACGCCACGTGAAAAAGGAATGAAAGGAGCAATCGAAAAAGCGGGTGAATTAGTTCAGTCAACTCCTAATTCTTGGATGCCACAACAATTCAATAATCCTGCCAATACCGAAATTCATCGTAAAACCACTGCTCAAGAAATTTTGGCAGATTTCCCTGATGGATTAGATTATTTGATTACTGGTGTTGGATCTGGTGGACATATTACGGGTGTTGCTGAAGTACTTAAAGCAAAGTTCCCCAATCTAAAAGTGTATGCTGTTGAACCAGAACTTTCTCCAGTGTTGAGTGGGGGTGCTCCGGGTCCGCACCCATTACAAGGAATTGGCGCAGGATTTGTACCATCTATCTTAAATACGGAGATTCTCGACGGTATAATTACAGTAAGTAAGGATGAGGCGTTTTCCTATGCACAACAAATTGCAAAACAGGAAGGCATTCTGGTGGGTGTTTCAACTGGGGCCTCATTAGCTGCCGTTGCAAAAAAATTAGCCGATATTCCTGTAGCTTCTAAAGTGCTTACATTTAATTATGATACAGGAGAACGTTATCTTTCTATAGAAGGATTATTCTAAATTTGTTGTTCAATTAGCAAACATGAAATATTTCGTTGTATTAGTTTTTTGTTTTTCCCTTTGCCAAATAATCTCCGCTCAATCGAAAGATAGTATGGTAATTGTTCGGATAGTTGAATCCTTTAGAAAAGCCATTGTTGATGCTGATAAAACTCAATTAGACCAGTTGTTATCAAGCCAATTGAGTTATGGTCATTCTGGTGGAAAGATAGATACCAAGCAAAGTTTGGAAGAAGGATTACTTTCAGGGGCATCAGATTTTGTAACCATTGACTTGATCGATCAAACAATTCAAATTATTGGGAACATTGCCATTGTACGTCATAAACTATTTGCAAAAACAAACGATGGCGGTAAGCCAGGAGAGGTGAAATTATCTGTTCTCCTGGTTTGGCAAAAAACTAAACAGCATTGGCAGCTAATTGCGCGACAGGCTATAAAGATCCTTTAAGCACTTACTTCGTTGAGTAAGTACAAAATGGATTGATAGTTTTTTGCAACTGTTTTTGAAATCGACATTTCACAGGTTTTTCCTGATGAATAGTATCCGTCGTAATCTGTTAACGAAACTTCTTCTGCCTCTTTTCTTGTAGCTGCATCGGTGAGTCCGGGATAGTAAAACCCTCTATCTCCGGCCATGCCGCAGCAACCCGCATTGACTGGAAAATCTGCTTGCATGGCACATGCTTTGCCAATTAATTTTAGCTTGCCCAGTAAATTCATTTTGTAAGTACTACAAACAGGATGGAACACAATTTTTTCTTTCGGTTTCGTAATGATCAAATTCGGAAGAATAGTATCTGCTAAAAAATCAATGATATCAAGAACTCTGAGTTTATCAAATTTTTCTTGATTTTCTTTATTTAGGTAGGGGCGACTGTGTAACAAAGAATTAGTGCAGGATGTGGTGTCCATTACAACGGGTAATTTCCCTTCCTGCGACCAGTTCCATAATTTTTCTATTGTCTGATTTACTGTATAACTATGCGCATCTGTAAATCCTTTGGAAGAATAAATTTGGCCGCAACAAGTGCCTGTTAAATCTGAAGGAACTAGTAGATCTATACCTGCTCTTTTTGAAATTCTAACTGCAAGCTCAACTGTTGATTCTTTTGATTCCTTATCAGCACCCATCATCCTGCTGATACAGGCATTGAAGAATATAGCCGAAGGATTGCTGACTAGATTTTTTGAATTTTGAATAGGTCCAGTAATTTCAGCTGTCCATAATGGAAAATTTGGAATGATTTTTCTAATGCCCTTCGTAAGATTCGGCATTGCTTGCTTGCCCAATAATCGGTTGGTAAGATTTCCTGTTTTCAATGCAATTTTCACGATCGATTCTACCGTGTCAAAATGTTTGGCAACCATTAAAGCGATGTTATTGGCGGTTGAAGAATGACTTTCTCGCCTCAATCTTTTAACCAATTCTCCGGTATTGATATCCACTGGACAATCTAGTGCACAGAGTCCGTCCACTGCACAAGTATCTAACCCATCAAATTGATATTCTTTGAGTAATTGATCATAGTTGGCAGTATCTTTTTCTTTTGCCAATCTCTGTAATGCCCTGCGAACAACAATTCTTCTTCTCGGAGTTAGTGTGAACTCTCTACTTGGGCAACGATGTTCGCAATAACCACATTCTATGCATTTGTCCACTTCTTCCTCAACAATGGGCAATGTTTTTAAATTCTTTGTATGACAGTCTTTATCGGCATTGATAATTACACCCGGGTTCAATAATTGATGCGGGTCGAGCAGGGTCTTTAGTTGCTTCATAATTTCATAAGCTTCAGTTCCCCATTCGTCTTCAATGAAAGGAGCGATCTGCCTGCCAGTACCATGTTCTGCTTTTAATGAACCATTGTATTTTTCTAATACTAAAACAGCAAGGTCTTTCGCAAAATTTTCATAAGCCAATATGCTTGATGGATCATTGAATGATAGTGAAATAATAAAATGGAGATTGCCTTCTTTTGCATGTCCGAAAATTATTCCATTCGTAAATCCATATTTCAACATCAGTTCTTGTACTCCCAAAACCGCTTCACCTAATACTTCAACAGGGAAAGCAATATCTTCTAACAATACGGTTGAACCTTTTTCTCTTGCCGCTGCAACTGATGGATACATGCCTTTACGCAATTTCCAATACTTAGCTTGCTGTTCTGCATCTAGGGTAAAATGATAGGGAACTACAGTCGTTAGACTTAATAGAAAAGGTTGTGCTTTTTCTAGTTGTACTTCCAATTCTTCCAGGGATGCAGCTTGGTATTCACATAAAATACCTGCAGCCAAGAAAGGCAAAGTTTTAATGATATCTGGAGATCCCTTTTGATCTTCAATTGAACGGAGTGCGGCTCGGTCCATCAACTCCAACGCCGCAGCGCCAGTTTCTTTTAATCCTGCAATGGCATTACAAGCAATCAAAGGGGTTTCAAAATATAAGATAGCAGTTGCCTTGAAAGCCAGATCAGGTAATGTGTTTAAAACAGCTTCCCCAATAAATGCTAGACTTCCTTCTGCACCGATCAGCACATGCGATAAAATATCTAATGGATGCTTGTGATCTATAAATGCATTTAGTCCATATCCTACCGTATTTTTTAATTCATACTTTTTTCGAATTCGTTTTACTAGATCTGTATTCCCTAAAAGTTGCGATTGTAATTTTTTTATTTCTTGGAAAATAATGGTTTGTTCAATTTCAAATCTTTGATAATCGGCTTCAATGGCAGTATCATAATAACTACCATCGGTTAACATGAATGCCATTGATCGTAATGTGTGATAGGCATTCCCGGTTACCCCGCAACACATGCCACTACTATTATTAGAAAGTATGCCACCCATCATTGCAGCGTTGATAGATGCCGGATCGGGTCCGATCTTGCGCCCCCATTTTTTTAATAACTGATTTACATCGCCCCCAATCATACCTGGCTGCACTTTTACGGCAGCTCCATTTTCAAGTACGGTGGCGTTTTGCCAATAGCGACTTAAATCAACCAAGATGCCATCTGTGATAGATTGCCCAGATAAACTTGTACCGCCTGTTCTAAATACGATTGGAATATTGAGACGATGTGATAATTCAAATAGCGATTTAATTTCGCTTAAGTTAGAGGGTTGAACAACAGCTTGGGGAATTAAATAATAAAAGCTTGCATCACTTGCATAACTGTATCGATCTGTAATTCTTGATTTTACTTTTTCAGCAGAAAGAATTTGCAAAAGTGCTTCTTGAATTTCCATCTGTAAAGCTAAAACTAAAAGGGAAGAATGGGAAATCATGTATTTTAGCTGAAAGGATCGCTATGTCGAAAGAAGTTACTATTGAAGTTTGTGCATTTAATTTAGAAAGCTGTATCAATGCTGAAAAAGGGGGAGCGGGCAGAATTGAATTATGCGGTAATCCTACTGAAGGCGGCACTACACCCGCACCAGGAGTTTTAATTCAAGCCAGGAATTTAGTTAGCATCAAATTATATCCGATCATCCGCCCCAGAGGTGGCTATTATTTTTATAGTGCCGATGAAATTGAAAGCATTCGTCAGGACATTCTTTTTTGCAAAAACATTGGTTGCGATGGTATTTCCATCGGTGCACAAAAAATAGATGGAAGTCTCGATCTTGATTTATGTAAACGTTTTGTGGAATGGGCTTATCCCATGAAAGCCACGCTCAATAAGGCTTTTGATCTTTCGCCGAATTTACAGGAATCTCTTGAACTTGCGATTGTTGCAGGGTTTGAAAGAGTTTTAACGAGTGGTGCCAAGAAAGCAGCTATCGATGCCTTGGATATTCTCGGCGGTTTAATGAAGCAAGCAG
>SERZ01002066.1_pt1 | contig 10328 bp, 13 predicted proteins | sample 3171461 | NCBI WGS metagenome assembly SERZ01 (sample SAMN06051861, study PRJNA518727) | freshwater metagenome | biome: subpolar coniferous forest; feature: holomictic lake; material: water; isolation source: holomictic Lake 227, 6 m depth | place: Canada: near Kenora, Ontario | collected... | reverse complement strand
TGCCGGTGGTTTTGAGTGGTTGCCCGCCCATTCGTTGTTTTCCTTTGTCTGATCTGCCGCGCCCGCTTTTCGCGGGCGTTTTTGTTACACCTTCACCAAGAGCAAAAGCAAAAGAAAGAGCAGGCGGCTCACGCCGCCCCGCCTTTTTTTAAATAAAACACCCTTCAAATAAACAGCATTGCTATTGATAAATAGTAGCGTTGGTAGTATAATTAACCCGTCGAAGTAATACGGCAACAACCTAAATCATTCACTACCGGAGTTAAAACCATGAACCAAGCACAAAGCGAAAAAAAGAACCGTGAATACGCCAAACGCATCAAAACTTCACAAAAAAAAATGCACTGCAAAATCATCAACACACAACCCACCCGTGAATTGAAACTACGTTTTTTGATTGGGTTTGGTTACGTTGAACGCGCCACTGATTTGTTGGCTCGTCAAAACTTCGCCAGCGACGTGAACGCATTGGCGATGCAAAGAATCAACGAATTGAGAGGGTAAGACGATGGCAAATTTCAAAGCAATGCAACAACGTTACGACGCAATGGAACCAGAAAGTTACTGGGACGAAGACGACACACCGGTTTATGAACGCTTACAAGCGGACTTTGACGATGACTTTATGGCTTATGAATTAAGTGACAAATTGGTTGAGCTTTTGTTGAAGGTCTGCAAAGAAAAAGCAACGCTTGATAACTTTGTTGAATTCAAAAAAGAGGCGGCGAACTGGTATCAATCAGAGCTTGAAAAATACAGCGACAAAAATTACAGCGACGTTTTCGACAAAATGAAAGACAAAGCAGAAGACGACCGAGCTGATTCGATGATGGACTGGTAAAAACTAAAAAGCCGCTTTCGATGCACTAACATCGAAGCGGCGGACTCATTCACTACCTAGCTTGTGAGAACGCACATGATAACAGAAAACGAACCTTTAAACGCAGACGGTTTGACAGAACAAGAAGCCGAAATGATTGTAGCGTGGGAAAACCAGCAAGACGCAATCAACGCACCCAGCGCGTGGGAATACTCGCAATTTTGGATGATTTAAAACCAATCGGCGCGGCGTAAGAAACCGCGCAACTTTTCAACTCATTCACTCATTAAAATCTTTTAATCACGAGGCTACAAAATGTCAGATTTAAACGAACAAATGGCAGCATTAAACGAACTACTCGCCAAAGTTCAACAAGCCGGTGCAGCAACACCCGCCGCAGCAAGCGGATGGTCACAACCCGCGCCACAATCAACCGCTTTAAACATTCAAGGCGTAGGCGTACCGGTTAGCGTGCAAACCCCCGCAGGCAAAGTGCGTTGCACCTTTTACCTCGGTGCAGAACACGCGCAAACACCCGCCGCGTTAATGGCGGCACTTGAACAAATGACCAACGCTGGAATACCGATTGATGCGTGGCAACCGAAACAAGAAAGCGGCGGTAATTCGTGGGGTGGTAACAAATCAAGCGGCAACGGTTACAACAGCGGCAACAACAACGGTTATCAAAAACGTTGGTAAGCATTCACGGCGCATGGATGCGCCAACACTCACGAGAAAACATCATGCCCATCAAGCCAGAAAACAAACACCGTTATCCAAAACGCAAACACTGGTTACAGATTCGAGAAACCATTTTGCAACGTGCCAATCATCGTTGTGAATTTTGCAACGTTGAAAATTACACGTTCCGAAACGGTAGCAAAATTGTTTTATCGGTTGCACACCTTGACCAAATGCCAGAAAACAATTGCCACGACAATTTGAAAGCATTGTGTCAAAAGTGCCATATCAATCACGACCGACCATTTCAAAAATTGCACCGACGCATCACGTTTTTCATTCGCGCTCGTTCCTTCAATCACGACCTTTTTGGATTCACTCATGTTTAATCAAACGAAATTCAACACACTCATCACCGCCGTAAAATTTGTTGCACTCGACATCGAAACGGGCAACGCACCTGCCCAAGCCGTTGAAAATGCCATCGAACACTGGAAAGCACCCAAGAACTGGAAACCGGAAACGGTTGAAAAAAACCGTGCTGAAATGGCGGACAAAAAGCGCACGAAAGCCGCGTTGTTAGACGCTTCACCGATATTGTGTATCGCCTGCAAAACCGACCGTCATGGCGTAATCTTTTCAAGTATGAGCAATGAACCCGTTGCAATTAACCATTGGACAGTTCACGCCAAAACAAACGAGCTTGAAATGTTAATCGCGTTTAGAGCGTGGGCGAACATGGTCATCACACCAGAAACCGTTATCGCTGGACACAATTGCATCGGCTTCGATTTACCCAAAATCCGTAACGCTTTCATTCGCCACCGGTTGAAACTGCCAATGTTTTTATTACCGCAATTACGCGGTGAAGTTGGCAATGACATCATCGACACCATGAAATTGGCGAAGGCATACACAATGGAACACCGCGACACATTGATGATTTCACTCGATACGTTAGCCGACATTCTCAACATCGAACGACCCAAACAAGCGATGAGCGGCGCAGAAGTGCCAGCGGCACACGAACGGGGCGAATTTGCACCGATTCTGATTTATTGCTGCATCGACACCGAAACAACGGCACAAGCCGCACAGTTGATGCTCGGCATTGCGAATAACTTAATTTAAAAACCAAACTGGAGGATTTATGAAACGGGATTATATTTGTGTGAGCGAAGTTGTAATGAAGTTGGGCATTTCAAATGCGACATTTTGGCGAATGAGAAAACGCGGGGATTTTCCTTGCCCAGCCATTCAACAACCTAAACGTTGGAAGGAATCCGATATTGATGATTTTTTTAGACGAGGTGGTGAAAAAGCAAAGTGACCATAAAAGTGACCACGAGTAAAAAAGCCCCGACGACCGAAAGACTGTCAGGGCTTGATATTTATGGAGCCAATGATGCGAGTCGAACGCACGACCTACTGATTACGAATCAGTTGCTCTACCAACTGAGCTACATCGGCACATTTGGAGGCTGCGAGCGGAGTCGAACCGCTCTAGATGGCTTTGCAGGCCACTGCATAACCGATTTGCTACGCAGCCAAGATAAACAAAAAAGCCGCGATGTTCGCGGCTTTTTTAAAATTTTGGAGCGGGAAACGAGATTCGAACTCGCGACCCCAACCTTGGCAAGGTTGTGCTCTACCACTGAGCTATTCCCGCGTTTCAATGCTTGAAACGATTCGTGTATATTAAAAAAAAATCTCCAACTCGTCAACCTTTTTCATGAATTTTTAAAGATTCACTGCCAAAACCCAACCAATCGTTCCATTGCACATTTCTTCATCAATTTGAACTTTTGCAAATACATCTTTTTTTCCATAAGCATCTTGTTTATCTAAAACAGTAACGTGCGTACCTTCAGGGAATTTACGACACTCTTCAGTTTTGTTTTCGTCATCATCAAAAGCTGCAATTGCACCCGGTGTTGCCACCAAACGGATAATCGTTTGCTCGCCATCCTCTGCCGCTGCATTTGGACTTTGTAGCGTATATTTTTGACCAGCTGCTAAATTTTTGGGTGCAGAACTCGGTAATGTTTTTTCATTACCACCCAACATCGCCAATATTAAAACAACGCCAACAACACCCGCAATTGCACCATAAAAGATTTTCGCATTATTTTCTTTTAAACTCATCACAGAAGCAAGAATGCCTAACGGCGGATTTGCTTTAGATTCAGCAGTTGTTTCTGCTTTTGCAGATTCAGACGTAGCATTCACTTCCGCCACTACAGTTTCAACTATCGGATTTGTATTTTCTTCGCTCATTGTATCCTCACTCTTTTTGTTTAAATTGTTATTATTAGTTTTGTCGCGCCACAAAAGCGCAACGGCATTTTACCTGGATTATCCCTTGCGCGTCATCATTCCTTTTGACGGATTGTAACCAACAATTGCCGCCGCCATAAACAGCACAAATGCCACAGTCGTATAAATAAATGCAAACGTATTAAATTGACCGTACAGCGCGAAACGAATCAGTTCGACTGCTTGTGAAAATGGATTGTATTGCGCTAATAAATATAAAAATTCGCTCGATTCTTTCATTTTCCACAGCGGATATAACGCCGTTGACATAAAGAATAGCGGAAAAATGACAAAATTCATCACGCCTGCAAAATTTTCGAGTTGTTTAATAAACGACGACAGCAACAAACCCAACGCGCCCAACATTAAACCTGATAAAATTAACGGCAAAATCACCCACGCATAACCTTCCAACGGCGCACGAATATCATAACTCCACGCAATCGCCAGAAAAATATACACCTGTAAAATCGACACGCCGGTTCCCGCTAACAATTTACTCAGCAGCAAAAACCAACGCGGCAACGGACTCACCAACAAAATTCGCATACTGCCCATTTCGCGGTCGTACACCATCGACAATGAACTTTGCATTCCGTTAAACAACTGAATCATGCCAATCAAACCCGGCGTGATATACACTTCGTACAAAATATACGTTTCATAAGGCGGAGTAATCGCCAACCCCAACGCAGCGCGAAATCCTGCCGCAAATACAAATAACCAAATTAACGGACGCACCAACGCCGAAATAAACCGCTCTCGTTGCGTGAAAAAGCGGCTCAATTCACGCCCAATAATACCCATCATCGCTCGCCAATAATGAATCATGAGAAACCTACAAATTGAATTTTTTTTTGCTCTACTGTTTTTTGAAAATATATTTTGTTCATTGTTTGTCCTAATAAGTAGCGAAAAACCCGGCTGTTCAGGGAAGCGCGGGGTAAATGGTTCAATTCGACCGCCTTCATAGTGGCGATATTCTTCTGCTCTTTGTGTTAATACCGCCGCCTTAAAATCCATATCTGAGTTAAATTAGGCATCTCTATTCCCTTTTTCAAAACAGCTGGAATACCTTCCGTCAAGATTAACTTAGCTGCCCATTCTGAGTGTAAATTATTGATTTTTAATTTAGATATATCGGTTTTATCCGTCAATCCGACCAGTCTTCTTGCGGTTAAATTAAGATATTTCAGATTAGCTTGCATATCCGCCATGCCGATGAAATCAGAAGATTCATCAATAATTTTTAGCAAACGTTCACGTTCAGCACTCATAGCTTTTTGGGAAGTAATATCACGAGTAAAACTAAAACATACCTTTTCGCCATTCAACTCAATCGGACGAACGGTAACGCTAGCGTTATAAATAGTGCCATCTTTTCGTATGTGCCGTGTTTAAAATTCAACACGTTTGTTTTGTTGAAATAACGTGTGAATAAAATTCATCAGTTCGTCTTTCGGAAGATCAACATCCCGCTGTGAAGCGTGCATTCCAATTATTTCAGCGCGACTGTAACCTAACATGGTTCCGAATGAATCACTGCAATCAAATAAATTTCCATTTTCATTGACTATGGCGATGCCATCACTGGCATTAAGAAACAACGCTAAATTTTTATCGCTTTCTTTGCAACTATTTGTGAATTTCTTGTGCGCCGACACTGACGGGGCGCACGGTTGATTGCCCGCGCATCGGTTGCCGCTTTTGCTGCTGCACTGATAGCCATTTGACTATTGCTCATTATTTTATTATTAGGTTGAAAAACTCGAACCTGCTATTCATTCGCTATGCAATTCTAAAATACCGTTACACGTCTTAACACCGTTTCTTGTTCGCATAACAACAGGTTCATAAACGGGTGTGCCAATTATTTTTATAATTAAAACAATTAGTTGCTCTACTTTTATAGAATTTAAACGAGGGAAAATAGCGGGATTAAGTGTTCAATTATCAAACACGATTTATATTTTACCCGTTCATATTTGCGGTTTTAAAAGCGTTGCATGTGTGATTTATACAATGTGGTGAAATTGTGTTAAATTTAAAACCATGAAAACGACAGGGCGTTGGACGTTTGCGGACGACCGTTGAAGCTCATTCACAACGAGTATAAATCTGTGACGTGAGCGAATTTGAACACCTACTATTTTCAAAATATTCCTCACCCTTACCTAAAATTAAATGACCATTACACGCAATCTTGAATTATTTTTACTAAAAAATTTACGCAAGCAAGCAAGCAAGCAAGCAAGCAAGCAAGCAAGCAAGCAAGCAAGCAAGCAAAAAATTGTGTGGCTGTTTTAAGCGATGTCAACCTATTATTTGCTGAAAACCCGCGACTGCATTGCGCTCGCGGGTTTTTTATTGTCTAAATTTTTTCAATTATCAACGGATGTTATACGAGGCTAAAGCAAAAGCAAATCCCCCTGCCCTATCGGGCTGTCCGCTTCAAAAAGGGAGCGAAAGAGTAAAAAGCAACGGCTTTGGCTTTTGATTTTAATGGTTCCCCCCCTTTTTGAACGGGGAGCGGCGATAGCCGCAGGGGGATTTTCTTTAATCTTGCGCCACATTAGTGATTAACAAAACCAAGAACACAACCGAGGATGTAAAAATGGAAATCAACAAAACCACCACTAAAAAACGTTCTGTCACCTTGGTTACTTACGCCTTGTGCGGCTTGGCGATAATCGCTATTTTAATTTTAACCAGTGTGAACGCCATCAAAATGGATCAATTGCTTCAGGATGAATTGCGTGTCCGAGTCACCGATGTGGCCAGCATTCTGGCTAAAAACGTGATTGATGGCGATTTGCATAGTCAAGTGCGAACGCTTGCCGATAAAAGAAGTGCCGCATTTAGTAAAATAAAAAACGATTTAGTCGAAGTGCGTCAGCGAAGCACCAGTATCGCTAACATTTACACCATGCGAAGACTCAACGATGGCACGGTGATTTTCGTCGTGGATGGTTCAGAAAAAGATCAAAATGAAATCGGCGATGTTTATCCACAAAAATCCGTGACTAAAGTATTGACAGACGCATTCAATGCCACGCCCGAAACTGCCACAATTTATACTGAAACCGAGATTTATACCGATGATTGGGGAATGTGGTTATCAGCTTACGCCCCCATTTTTACGTCTTCCGGCAAACTCGATGGCATTATTGGCATTGACATATCCGCTGAAATTATTCACGCGCATGAGTTGGAACACCGCAAAGTTTTTTTCATAGTCGGCTTCGCGGTGATGTTAATGACGTTACTCTTCGTGTTGTGGTTGATGCGTTTTATTGCAAAAGTAAATTCAGAACTGGAACAAGCGAATGCAAAATTGGCGTTGCAAAATGCAGAAAAAGAAAAACGAGCCGATGAACTCCTGATTGCGAACGACGAGTTGGCGTTTGAAAATGCAGAAAAAGAAAAACGAGCCGATGAACTCCTGATTGCGAATGACGAGTTGGCGTTTCAAAATGCAGAAAAAGAAAAACGAGCGGCTGAACTGGCTGATTTTCACACTAAAAACGATTTGTTAAACAGTCAATTGAATCACCTCCAAAAGCTAGAAAGTATCGGACGAATGACTGCCGGAATGGCTCACGAGTTCAATAACATTTTGGGTTGCATCCTCGGTTATAACGAGATGAATCAATACGTCAGTGACGATATGACCGATGAAAAATTAAAAGCGGAATTGGACAATAACACCGAACAAGTGAGTTTAGCGGTGAAACGCGCGGCGGATTTAATTAACCAAATGCTGACTTATTGTCGCCAAGATGATGCGTCCAACGCAAAAATCGATGTTCAACCGACGCACGCGCTAATAGAAGAGGTTTTGATAAGATTGCGTCCTACGTTACCTCGTCGAATCAAAATTGAAACCGCGTTTGAGAGTGACGAAATTATTGAAATCGACGCGCTAGATTTACAGCAAATCCTGACCAATTTAGTTCTCAATGCGCGTGATGCAATGAAAGAGCACGGTGGAATTCTGACCATTTCGTTGAGAACTGTCACGAATATAAAAGACGAGTGTGTGACGTGTGCCTCTGTTATTGACGGCGACTTTATTCAATTGAGCATCGCCGATAACGGCACGGGCATCGAACCGACAATAATCAGTCGTATTTTCGATCCGTTTTTCACCACTAAATCTCAAGGCGAAGGCGCGGGATTAGGGTTGTCGGTGGTGGTCGGTTTAGTGGCTAAATCGGGCGGACATATTTTGGTGGAATCGAATCAAAGTAAATTCAATCACGGCACCGAATTTAAATTATTATTTCCTATGCCGACGACAAATTTTCTACTGGCGTAAATGTTTCAGCATCCAGAACTGCAAAACCGCCTGTTGAACCAACTCGAAAGGCGATTTTTTAGGGTCGCGCAACGAAAAACCGATCAAAAAATGCTAAAATTTTCACCACGTTAACAGTTGGAATCGCCCGCGTATTTGTTATTAAACCGTTAAGCGACTACCAACGCCCGTTTCACCATTGACAGATTACTGGCATAACAGTAATTTACACCCTTTTAATTATCTAATTACTCACGAGTTACTGATGAACGATTTCCCTAGAATTAGCCGCCTGCCACCTTATGTTTTTAATATCGTCAATGAGTTGAAAGCCAAGGCGCGTGCAGAGGGTGAAGATATTATTGATTTTGGTATGGGCAACCCAGACCAACCTACGCCACAACATATTGTGGATAAATTGATTGAATCCGCACAACGTCCTGACACGCACCGTTATTCGGTATCGCGCGGCGTGCCACGGTTGCGACGTGCGATTTGTAATTGGTACAAAACCCGTTTCGATGTGGATTTAGATCCTGAAACCGAAGCGATTGTCACCATTGGTTCAAAAGAAGGGCTGGCACATTTGGCGTTGGCGACCTTAGCACCGGGTGACGTGGTGCTGGTACCGAATCCTGCTTATCCGATTCATCCTTACGGCGTAGTGATTGCGGGTGCGGACGTGCGTCATGTGCCGTTGGTAGCAGGTGGAAATTTCTTTGCGGAATTAAACAAAGCGATTACCGATTGTTTGCCGAAGCCCAAAATGCTGATTCTCAATTTCCCTGGCAATCCCACCAGCGAATGCGTCGAATTAGATTTTTTTGAAAAAATTATCGCGGTCGCCAAACAACATAAAATTTGGGTGGTTCAAGATATTGCTTACGCCGACATCGTGTTTGACGGTTATAAAGCTCCGTCTATTTTGCAAGTCGAAGGCGCGAAAGATATTGCGGTCGAATTTTTCTCCTTATCGAAAAGTTACAATATGCCGGGTTGGCGCGTTGGCTTTATGTGCGGCAACAAAGAACTCGTGTCAGCGTTGGCGCGGATTAAATCGTATTTGGACTATGGCATGTTTACGCCGATTCAAATTGCCGCGATTGCCGCATTAGAAGGCCCGCAAGAATGTGTGGCGGAAATCGCGGAAATGTACCAAAAACGCCGTGACGTATTGTGCGAAGGTTTGAATGCAGCTGGTTGGGCAGTTGAAAAACCGAAAGCCACGATGTTTGTGTGGGCAAAAATCCCCGAAGCCTACGCTGAAATGGGTTCGTTAGAATTCTGCAAAAAATTATTGATTGAAGCCAAAGTCGCAGTGGCACCCGGAATTGGTTTTGGTGAATACGGCGACGACCATGTGCGTTTTGGTTTAATCGAAAATGAAAATCGTACGCGCCAAGCAGTTCGCGGTATCAAGGCGATGTTTAAAAAAGACGGCGTAATTTAAGGAGAAGTTTTTGAAACCTGTAAAAGTAGGCATTTTAGGATTAGGTACGGTTGGCGGTGGCGCGGCAAAAGTTTTACAACGCAACGCGGCAGAAATCGCGCGGCGGGCAGGACGTGAAATTATTATCACTCGTGCGTCAGCCAGCGATTTGAGCAAACCTCGTTTGTGCGACACGTCAAACATCGACATGACCACAAACGGTTTTGACATTATCAACGACCCCGAAATTGACATTATTATCGAAACCATCGGCGGCGCGGGAATCGTGAAAGATATGGTGTTGCAAGCGATTGAAAACGGCAAACACGTCGTGACCGCAAACAAATCGTTGATTGCTTTGCACGGCAACGAAATTTTTGCCAAAGCCAGTGAAAAAGGTGTGATTGTCGCGTTTGAAGCGGCGGTTGCGGGTGGAATTCCGATTATCAAAGCGATTCGTGAAGGTTTGAGCGGCAATCAAATTGAATGGCTCGCTGGCATTATCAATGGCACGAGCAATTTCATTTTGACCGAAATGCGCGACAAAGGACGTGATTTTGCCGACGTGTTAGCCGAAGCGCAGGCATTAGGTTATGCCGAAGCTGACCCGACGTTTGACGTGGAAGGCATTGACGCGGGACATAAATTGACCATTTTAGCGTCGATTGCGTTTGGGATTCCGTTGCAATTCGACAAAGTTTATACCGAAGGCATTACGCAAATTACGCGCACCGATGTGGAATATGCCGAGCAGTTGGGTTATCGGATTAAAAGTTTGGGCGTGG
>SERZ01002065.1_pt1 | contig 10335 bp, 6 predicted proteins | sample 3171461 | NCBI WGS metagenome assembly SERZ01 (sample SAMN06051861, study PRJNA518727) | freshwater metagenome | biome: subpolar coniferous forest; feature: holomictic lake; material: water; isolation source: holomictic Lake 227, 6 m depth | place: Canada: near Kenora, Ontario | collected 2013-06-25... | reverse complement strand
CCTCGTGGCCATTAGCAGCCGGAGTTTCTGGATTGATGAGGCCGCCACGGCAGTGCAGGCGATGCAACCCACTCTCGGAAGCTGGTGGCAGCTTTTGGCTCAAGAGAAGAGCGCGCACCTGCAAATGCCGGTGTACATGTTTTACGTGTGGGCCTACGAGAAACTACTTGGGTCGAGCGAGTGGACATTGCGCGTGGCCAATCTGCCCTGGTTTATCGCGGGGGCCGTCGCCTTCATACTGGCTTTTCCGCCCGGGGACCGGCGTCGGCCAATTGCGGCTGGCGTGGTGCTGCTCTGCCCTTTCGCCTGGTACTATCTGGACGAGGCGCGACCCTATGCGATGCAGTTGGGCGCCAGCCTGCTGGTGGTGGCGTCGCTTATCCGCCTAGGCGAGGGTTCCGGGGCAGCCAGGGCAGAGGACGCGGTCACCTTGGTGCTGTTTCTTTTTGGCCTGGTCGCGTTGTCCGGCAGCAGCCTGACCGGCATGGTCTGGGCGGGGGCGGGCCTGGCGGCATTACCGACGCTTTTGTCGTGGGCGCGGCTGGCCGGCCTGTTGAAAAGATACGCGTGGTTGTGGCTCGCGGCCGGAGGGCTGCTGCTTTTGCTGGCTGGCTACTATCTGTGGACGCTGAGCGTCGGTGCACGCGCTTCGGCTTCAGCAACCACCACGGTGGGGAGCATGCTCTTTGTGGGCTATGAGCTGCTGGGCTTTAGCGGTTTGGGCCCGGGGCGGCTGGAGATGCGCAGCTCCGGTCTGGCGGCTTTGCGGGGATACTGGGTGTGGTTGGCGCTATACGCGGTGACGGTCGCGATTCTGTTGGGCGCAGCGGTGCGGCAAGAAGTTCGAGGCAGGCATCGCAGGCATCTAGTCGTGGCGCTCTGGTGCGGCGCGCCGGCGGCGTTTATCCTGGGGGTGGGTTATGTGGCCCATTTTCGGGCGTTGGGACGGCACTTTGCCCCGTTGGTTCCGGTCTTGTTATTCCTCTTCACTTCCGGCTGGTGCGTGCTTTGGTCCCGGGGAAGCGCGTGGGCCAGGGGCGCGGCCCTGCTGTTTTGCGTCTTGAGCCTGGTGTCCAGTCTCTCCCTCCGGTTTTCGCAGCGCCATGAAAGGGATAACTACCGCGCCGCCGCGGCGTCAGCCAGGACGGCCCTGCGCAACGGCCAATCGGTGTGGTGGAATGCCGCGCCGGAGGGAGCGCGATACTATGGTGTGCCGCTGACGACCCGGCCTGGCAGCGCGGGGGAGGCGTTCCTGGTCCTGAACCCGACGCCCGAAATACTCAGGGCTTGGCCCGCCCCCCAGGTTATCGTCGCCTCCAAGCCGGACTTGTATGACAGTCAGATGTCCCTGGCGGAATATATCCGGGGGCAGAGCTTTTATCCCGCCGGCAGATTCAACGCCTTTGTCATTTGGACCCGAAGCGAACACTAACGGGTGTACCCGCAAAAAGTCTTTCTTTCAATGGCGTGATTGCTAGCATGAAACCGTACGAATCATCGACTCCTGCCGCCCGGTCGGGCGAGCGCGCGACGCGGAAGTGACATGAACAAGCAAAAGTGGATTGTTTTGATTGCGGCGCTGGGCTTGATGGGCGGCGGCGCGGGCCTCCTGACGAACATGCGTGACCACCAGAGGCTTGGTCAACCGGCGGTCAAGACCAGCCCCATCTCCGGCAGCGTCCGGCTCCAGGTCGAACTGCCGGAGCACGTTCCGGACTACACCTCGAAGGCGGTGGAAGTGGACAAGGGAACCCTCGAGTGGCTGCCGCAGGACACCAGCTTCGGCCAGAGGCTCTACAAGGCGGCCGATGGATTTGAGGCTTCGGTCAACGTGGTGCTGATGGGGAGTGACCGTACCAGCTTGCATAAGACGGAGTTTTGCCTGGAAGGGCAGGGCTGGCGAATTGATCGAAATGCTTCGAGCGAAACGACGATCCGCATGGACCGGCCATACCCTTACGACTTGCCCTTGATGAAGTTTATTGCCACCCGCGAAATGACAGATCAGGGACGGACGATCACCGCCCGGGGTGTCTATCTGGTCTGGTTTGTGGCTGACGGCGACGAGTACACGCCGCGTCACTGGCAACGGATGTGGTGGATGGCCCGGGACCTTCTCCGCACGGGGGTGTTGCAGCGGTGGGCCATGATCAGCTATTTCACCATCTGTTCCCCCGGCCAGGAGGAGGCGGCCTTCGAGCGGCTGAAGCAGTTTGTCATCGCCTCGGCACCCGAGTTTCAACTGGTTCCGCGCCCGGCTGGACAGGCGAGCGCCACCCGGCCATGAATCGACCCGAGAAAACCAGGCCGGTGATCGGCGGGCACGGTGGACAGCCATTCATTGGAAGAATGGCTGCACGGAGGATGGAAGGGGTTGCGCGGCGGGGCCGCATCCGCTATGAATCAGGCCCAACTGATTTTGCACGACTTTGATGTGCATAGCTAAAAGCTAACGAAACATGCTGCGCCGCGACCGCCAGATTCAAATGCAGATCCATCAACTGATGGATGTCAGCCTGTTCGCGATCGGTTTTTGGCTGGCGTACGAGCTGCGGGCCAACCAGGACATCATTCGCATGTTCCGTCTGCTGGAGTGGACCGAACCTTTCGAAACCTACGTGCCTTTGTACTTGGTTCTGATCCCTGCCACGCCGCTGATTCTTGAGGGGCAGGGCTTTTATGGACGGCCACCTTTCTGTTCCCGGTGGACCGTGGCCTGGCTGCTGTTCAAAGGCTGTTTCTTCACCAGTCTCGGGTTGGTCCTGGCGATGTTCCTTTTCCGGATGCCGCCTGTCGCGCGGTGGGTGGTCATCTGGTTTGGATTCATCGCTTTCGGGCTGGTATTTGCCAAGGAAGAGCTGTTGCGATGGGTGGCGAGCACCAAAGTGGCCCAGGCGCAGTACCGGCGACGGGTGATCCTCGTCGGTGCGAGCGACGAAACCGCGCGGATGCAGGTGGAACTGGAGTCCAAATCGGGAGCGGAAGTCGAAATCCTGGCGCGTCTGAACCTCAACGAGACGTCCGTCCAGCACCTGGTGGAATTATTGCACGAGCACTCCGTCAATGGCGTCATCTTGAGTGCGAAGCATGCCTATTTTGAGCAAGTCGAAGCGGCGATTCGGGCTTGTGAATTGGAGGGAGTCGAGGCCTGGCTGGTGGCGGATTTCTTCAAAGCGCAATTCTCGCGCACCAGCTTCGATGATTTTTATGGCTGGCCCGTGCTGGTCTTCCGCTCGACCCCGGAGTCTTCATGGCAGAGAGTGCTGAAGCAGTTGATGGATTCGGCAGGGTCGCTTTTTGTTCTGGTGGGCTTCTGGTGGGTGTTTGCGCTCCTTGCTTTGACCATCAAGTTGACATCGTCCGGGCCGGCGTTGTTTCGCCAGCAGCGGGCCGGGAAGAACGGCCGGCCCTTTACCATCTATAAGTTCCGCACCATGGTGACCAACGCTGAACAGCTCAAGCACGAATTGGCCGCGATGAACGAAATGAGCGGCCCGGTCTTCAAGGTGGGAAACGATCCGCGGGTCACGCGCGTCGGGAAGTTCCTGCGCAAGTACAGCCTCGACGAGCTGCCGCAGTTCATCAATGTCCTGCGGGGGGAGATGAGCATGGTAGGCCCGCGCCCGCTACCGGTGGACGAGGTCAAACAGTTCAACGACCTGGCGCACCGGCGGCGGCTCAGTGTGAAACCGGGGCTGACCTGCCTCTGGCAAATCAGCGGGCGCAACAACGTATGCGATTTCAAGGACTGGGTGCGGCTGGATTTGAAATACATTGATAACTGGTCGCTCTGGCTGGATCTCAAGATCCTCTGGCTCACCTTGCCCGCCGTGCTGTCCGGCACCGGCGCGAAGTGAGGTGGCGGAGGACTATTGGCGCAGAACCGCAGTGGGCATGGATCGGCAACCTATGAGCAATAAAACGAAACATCGATCGACCTCCCAGCCCACCTCCGTCGTTACCGGCGCCGCCGGTTTCCTGGGCTCGCACCTGGTTGATCTGCTGCTGGCGCGTGGGCACAAAGTCATCGGCATCGACAATTTTGTCACGGGCGCGGTTGACAACATAGCGCACCTGGGCGGCAATCCCGCCTTCAAGTTCATCGAGCAGGACGTGACGGAGTTCATCTTCCTGGACGCCCCGGTTGATTACATCTGGCACTTTGCATCGCCCGCCAGTCCGATTGATTACCTGGAGCTGCCGATTCAGACGTTGAAGGTTGGGTCGCTGGGGACCCACAAAGCGCTTGGACTGGCCAAGCTCAAGCGTGCCCGCTTCTTGCTTGCCTCGACCTCGGAGATCTACGGCGACCCGCTGGTGCATCCGCAGACGGAGGACTATTGGGGCAATGTCAATCCCATCGGCCCGCGGGGCTGCTATGACGAGGCCAAGCGATTTGCCGAGGCTCTGACCATGGCCTACCACAAAGAGCATCGCGTCGAGACCCGCATTGTCCGCATCTTCAATACCTACGGCCCGCGGATGCGCCTGAACGACGGCCGGGTGGTGCCGGCGTTTGTCAGTCAGGCGCTCAAGCACCGGCCGCTCACCGTCTTTGGCCGGGGCCAGCAGACGCGCAGCTTCTGCTATGTGTCCGACTTAATCGAAGGCATTTACCGGCTGATGATGAGCTCGTATGACCAGCCGGTGAATATCGGCAATCCGGCCGAGATGACCGTGCTGGCATTCGCGCAAGAAATCATCCGCGCCACCGGCTCGCGCAGCAAAGTCGTCTTTCGGCCCCTGCCGCAGGACGATCCTCGGCAGCGCCGGCCGGACATTGCCCGGGCGGCGAAGATTCTCCGCTGGGCGCCGAAAGTTCCTTTAGCGGAGGGGTTGGTCAAGGCGATCGAGTACTTCCGGGGCAAGGTGTGAATCCTGCGCCGGGACGCCCACCCGGCGGCGTTTTCCTGCGAGCAGCACGATTGCGCGTGCTGCACGCGTTTTGCGTGAAGTCCACCCTGCCGGTCCGGGTCGGCGGCATAAATTCCGTGCAAAATGCGTTGGCATGGTTCCTGTTAGTGAGAATGGTTTAATCGTGAAACTGCGCAGCATAGTAAGCAACTTATTTCCGGAATCGCTGCGCCGGGATTCCTTTTGCTTTTTCTTCGGCCGAGCCAGTTTTTTTCGCTTTCCGCTTGACCGGGGTTGGGGTTTTCTGTAACCACCATCGGCCGCCCGTCCCCTTGACCCAGTGCGGGTGCCAAGAGTTTAGTTGGCCTGTATGCCATAACCGTAAATGCTGAATACAAAGTCATATCTCGCCGTTGATTTCGGGGCGGGCAGCCTCAAGCTGGCCGAGTTCGAAGTCAACGAAGCTGGCAGCCTGCGCTTGAAGCAGTACGGGCTCAAGTCGCTCGGAGCCGAAGGGGCGCAGGAAACCACGCGCGAGGCGGCTGTGGTCAAAGCTCTACAGGGGCTGCTGGCCGAAAAGGCGATCAAGGCCAAGGGTGTCAACGTTTGCGCCCCCGGCTTTCACGTCTTCTCCAAGTTCGTCAAGCTGCCGCCGGTCGATGCCAGCAAGGTCACCCAGATCATCCAGTACGAAGCGCAGCAGAACGTGCCGTTCCCGCTGGAAGAGGTCGTCTGGGACTATCAGATTCTGGGCTCGACGTCCGGCGGGGAGCTCGAGGTGCTGCTGGTCGCTCTCAAGTCGGACATTGTCGAGGGGTTGTTCCGGGTGACGGAGTCCAGCGGGCTGCGTTTGCAACTGACCGATGTCTCGCCGGCCGCCCTCTGCAACGCATTCCGATATAATTACGGCGATCTGGAAGATTGCACGATGCTGTTGGACATCGGCGCCAAGACCAGCAATTTGCTGTTTTTCGAGAAGGGTAAAGTATTTTCCCGCAGTATCAATCTCGGCGCCAACTCCATCACCCAGGACTTCGCCAATGAATCGAAGCTTAAGTACGACGCTGCGGAGAAGCTTAAGATTGAAGAAGGTTTCGTAAGTCTCGGCGGTGCGTATGAAGAGCCGGAGAATGCGCATCAGGCGGCGATTTCGAAGATCGCCCGGCAGTTCATGACGCGGCTGCATATCCAGGTCAACCAGACGATGCAGTTTTACCGCGGGCAGCAGGGTGGCTCGGCGCCCCAACGGCTATTCTTGTCTGGCGGCGCCTCGGTGATGCCGTACACCGCACAGTTCTTTGCCGAGAAGTTGAACGTGCCGGTGGAGTACTTCAACCCGCTCCGCAACGTTCAGCTCGACCCTTCGATCAATCTGGAGGAGTTGGCACGGGTGGCTCATTCCCTCGGCGAAGTGGTTGGCCTGGGCTTGCGCAACATGGCGCACTGCCCGGTGGAACTTAATCTGATGCCGGAGAGCACGCTCCGTTGGCAGAGCTTCAACCAGAAGAAGCCCTATTTCATTGCTACCGTGTTCAGCCTGGTGGCGGTGGTGGCAGCGATGGGCTTTCTGTTCGAGAAGCTGGCCAAAGTGAAGTCCGACCAATTGACTACGGTCGAGGGTGATGTCGGGCCGGAAGAGCGCAAGGAATCCCAGTTTAACAAGCAATACGGCGATCTGAAGAAGACGAAAGGCGAGGTCGGACAAATCGTCGGCTGGATGGGCGACCGTTATTACTGGGGGGATGTGCTGAGCGAACTGCGCCGGGTGCTGATGGTGGTGGAGGAGACCACCAAGAACAAGCTGCGGACGGATGCGGGGGTCTGGATCGAACAATTTACCAGTGGTACTCCCAGGCCAGACGGCGAAGGCGGTCCAGGCACGGAGGGCGGCCCTGCTCCGGGCATGCCGGGTATGGGGGGCATGCCGGGCATGGGAGGTATGAATATGGCATCGATGGATGCTTTCCGCCGACGTTATATGATGGCCGGGCGGGGGGGGCCAGGAGGGCCGCCGGGGCCACCGGGGCCTGGCGCGGAGCCAGCGGCGGCCGCCCCGGCCGCACCGGACCCAGCGGCCGCGCCTGGCGACGGCAGTGCGCCGGCCTCTCGCAAGCCGAAGGGCGATACGAATGAAATCGCCACCGTGACGCTGACCTTCCGCGCGGTGAGCCTGAAGGATATTTCGGGCAAGGCGGAAGCCGATAAGGATGTTGCGTATGAGGTGCTGAAGGAATTGCAGAGAAGTTCCTTCTTTAACCCCGACCCGCAGGAAACGCGCACCACCAGCGAGGTCATCAATGATGAGCCGAGCGGCACGTTCACCTTTAGCATCGCGGCCAAGCTGGCACGCCCGCTCAAGCTATAGTATGGACTGGATAAAGCGCAATTTGTATTTCTTGATCGGGAGCCTGGTGGCGTTGGCCCTGATGGGCCTGGCCGGTTGGTACCTGTACTCGAAATGGCAGCTCAACAACGAAATCCTCGGGAAGCTCGACGAGCAATACGCCAAGTTGAAACGACTGGGCGAGCAGAACCCCCATCCGGGATACGGCAATGTCGATAACATTAAGACTGCCAAAGAGCAACAGCAGCAGTTGCAAGCCTATATCCAGAAGGCCTATCAATACTTTCAGCGTTGTCCTCCCATTCCCGTCCCGGAGGCCGGTAAGTTGACCAGCCAGGAGTTCAGCTCCGCCCTCAGCCGGACCATTGCCCAGATGCAGCGTGACGCCAACAAAGCGAGCGTGACCCTGCCGCCCAAGGACGCCGCCGGCCAGGTGTATAGCTTTTCGTTCGCTGCCCAAAGCAAGAGCCTTGATTATGCCCGCGGCAGCCTTGAGCCCCTCGCGGTGCAACTGAGCGAGGTCAAGTCGATCTGCGCCGTGATGTTCCAGGCCAAAGTCAACGCGCTGGACTATATCCGGCGCGAGCGTGTCTCCGAGGACGATTCCAAAGGGCCGCAAACCGACTACCTGCCGGAGAAGTCGGTGACGAACGAACTGGCGGTGATGTCGCCTTATGAAGTGCGCTTCTTGTGCTTCAGTTCGGAGCTGGCGGCCGTGCTGGCTGGCTTCGCGAGTGCGCCTTGCGGCCTGCTGGTTAAGACCGTGAACGTCGAGTCGGCTCCGGCGGTGGCTCCGGCCACCGACGGAACGGGCACGCCTGGCGTTTTCGCCCCGGTTTACGCTCCACCTCCCACGCTGACACCGGGAGGGGCCGCGTCTCCGGAAGCCGCCTTTGCCAGGCGTTACGGTATGAGGGGTGCGGGCGGCGGCCGCTTCGCCCCGGGAGCACCGCCGCCCAGGCCGGTGTATGTCCCGCCAGTGGCGGCGGCACCCGCGCCGGCCAGCCGGGGCGGCCTGCCGGTGGCGCTCGACGAGAAGCAATTGAAAGTCACCTTGATGCTCATGGCGGTGAAACCGATCTCCCCCAAGTAAGATGGATTTTCTCAAGAAACATTACGAAAAGGTGCTGCTGGGCGTGGTGCTGCTGGGGCTGGCGGTGGCGGCGGCCTTCCTGCCCTTCAAGATCGCCAGTGAGAAGCAGGCGCTGGAGGACATGCGCAACACGCTTATCCACCCCAAGGTCAAGGAACTGACGAATCTGGACCTAACCCTGCCGGACAAAGTGCTCAAGCAGGTGGCTGTGCCCGCCCTGTTTGATCTGTCGACCCCCAACAAACTCTTCAACCCGATGCGCTGGCAAAAAGCGGCCGACGGGCATCTCATTAAAGTGGACGCGGTCAACATTGGCCCGAATGCGGTCGCGGTTACCAAGATGGTCCCCCTATATCTGGAGCTGAAGCTCAATGATGTTACCACGACCGATGCGGGGGCGCGCTGCAAGATCGGCGTCGATAACGAAGCGGCCGTCAACCTCAAGGACCGGAAGAAGGAGAAGTATTGCAAGCTCGGCGACAAGAACGAGACGTTTTCGCTGCGTGAGCTCAAGGCCCCGGCGGACAACCCGACCAATTTCACCGTTGTGCTCGAATTGAATGACACGGGGCAGCGGGTGACGGTGACTAAAGACCAGCCATTCCGGCGCGTTGACGGCTACATGGTGGACTTGAAGTATGCGCCGGAGAGCAAGGCGTGGACTACCCGCCGCGTCGGCGCTGCGCTTTCATTCAACAACGAGGACTACAATATCGTTGCCATTACGGAGAATGAAGTTGTATTGTCCGCCAAATCGAACCAGAAGAAGTGGACCATTAAGCACAAAGCCAATGCCGCACCTTGAACCGCGTTAGTTCTTTGCCAAACGCTATCGAAACCATGATGAAAGCAGCTACCTTCTCACTCGCATTGACCCTTTTACTCGCCGCCGCTCCGGCTGCTGATGCCCAGACGCAGCCGCAGGAAGCCGCGGTCAACGAAGCCGTGTATCGCCAGGCCAACCGCATCACCTTGCGCCAGAGACTGTCGGAAGCCCGCGCCGCGCAAAATCGCCGTGCGCTGCCCGCGGCCGCCAAGCTGTACGATGACGCGTGGGAGTTGGTGCAGAAGATCGGGTCGGGCGTGGACTCCGAGCGCGATCAGACCATCGCCGGCCTGGCGGCGGTGCGGTTGGAATTGGCCCGCACGGCGCAGCGCCGCAGCGACTACAAGGAAGCTCGGACGCAAGTGGAAGACGTGTTGCGCGTCGATCCGACCAATGCGGCGGCTGTTGAGTTCAAGAGCGCCAACGAGAAACTGCTCGCCGAGCAACGCGGCACCATTCCCAGCGAAGAGGTCCAAAGCCAGGTGCCGGCGCTCGCGGAAGACCGAATCAAGGCCAGCACACTGGTGCATGACGGAAAGCTGCTCTACGAAATGGGCAAGCTGGATGAAGCAGATATCAAGCTCAAGCAGGCCCTCAGGCAAGACCCGCACAATGAAGCCGCCCTTTACTACCTGAATATTGTGTCGGAGGCCAAGTTCCTCAAGTCTGCGAAATTACACGAGGTCACCATGCGCCAGGACATCCGCGCTGTCGAGCAGGCGTGGGCCAACCCGGTCCAACGCGAGCTCCTGCCGGTCCCAAATCCTTATGCCCGCACCAATATGGTCCATACCGGTCAGGGCCGTCAGACCATCATAGCTAAACTGGATCGCATCCGACTCGACACGGTTAAATATGACGGATTGCCCCTGGGCGAGGTCATTATCAGCTTAAGCGACGAATCCAGGAAACGGGATCCGGAAAAGCGCGGCATTAATTTTATCGTCAATCAGAACGTGGACACCGGTGGCCCGGCCGCCACGGCCGCACCGCAGCTTGGGCCGGACGGCCAACCGCTCCCGGCCGCTCCGGCCGAGCAGGTGGATATGAGCTCCATCTCCATCAAAATTAATCCGCCCCTGAACGATATGCGGCTGGCGGATGTGCTGGATGCAATTGTGAAAGTGGCCGACCGGCCCATCAAATATTCGATTGAGGATTACGCCATTGTGTTCTCGTTGAAGGCGCATGAGGCCACCCCCCTATATGTCCGCACGT
>SERZ01002061.1_pt1 | contig 10356 bp, 8 predicted proteins | sample 3171461 | NCBI WGS metagenome assembly SERZ01 (sample SAMN06051861, study PRJNA518727) | freshwater metagenome | biome: subpolar coniferous forest; feature: holomictic lake; material: water; isolation source: holomictic Lake 227, 6 m depth | place: Canada: near Kenora, Ontario | collected 2013-06-25... | reverse complement strand
GCACTACGAGGCACTTTCAAACATTTGAGGATCTGGAGGTTTACAAGGTTGGGCGCGAGTTCCGCAATGCGATGTATGGCGTGAACCGGCGGCTGCCTGATTTCGAGAAGTTTGAACTGGGGAGCCAGATTCGTCGCGCCGCCGTCTCGTTAACCAACAACATCGCCGAAGGCCACGGGCGGTTTCACTATCTGGACCAAATCAAGTTCATGCTGCAAGCCCGCGGTTCGCTGCAGGAGCTCATCGACGATCTCAACGTGTCCTTGGATCAGGGGTATCTGCCAGCAACCGATATTACGTCGCTGAAGCAGCAGGGCTGGAACGTGTCCAAGCTTCTCAACGGTTACCTGCGGTGGCTCCGAGACCGCAAGACCGACCAGACACTCGGCCTGCGGGAGGATTCCATCCCCTACGGCGACGGTGACGCCGATCTAGAACCCTGGCTCGCCAGCCTCCCGTTGTGACCCATGCAACCCTTGCAACCCTTGCAACCCTTGCAACCCTTGCAACCCTTGTAACCGTGTAACTGATGTAACGCTTCCCCCCCCATGCCCCTTCCATCTGTCATTGTCTTCGACTTAGGCAAAGTCCTCGTGGACTTCGATTATGGCATTGCGGCGCGCCGATTCGCCGCGCGCACCACAACGACTCTACCGGAGATTGCGAAGTACATCAGCCAGTCCCCCCTGCTCCTTCAATACGAAAAGGGCCTCGTGACCACCCAGCAGTTCTACGACGAGATCTGCCGCGTCACCGGTTTCCGCGGCGACCTCGCCGAGTTCAGCAAGTGCTTCGCGGACATCTTTGTCCCGATCGAGCCGATGGTTCAGCTTCAGGCGGCGCTGCGGCAACGGGGGTTGCGCGTGTACCTCTTCTCCAACACCAACGAACTCGCGGTCGAACACATCCGCCGCAGCTTCCCCTTTTACGCCAACTTCGACGGCTACATCCTGTCGTATGAGCACGGCGTAATGAAGCCGGACGCCAGGCTGTACGAAGTCGTCGAACGTGAGTGCGGACACCGCGGCGCGGAGATTCTGTATTTGGACGACCTCCCGGAGAATGTCGCGGCCGGTGCGGCGCGCGGCTGGCAGACGATCGTGCAGGAATCACCGGAGAAAAGCCGGGCCGCGATACAGAAGCTCGGGCTATTGCGTCCAGTGTGATGCGCCGCGCCGTCACACTCAGTCACAAATGGAATCTGAGACCGCCACGATCCGCGTGCGCTCCCACCGCCAGGCGATGGACTGGAGTCTTGTGCTCGTCAGCCAGGGGATTGAAAGCACGATTATCCAGGCTGAGGACGGCACCAGTTGGAGTCTGCTGGTGTCCGGGCCGGATTATGGCAACGCGCTCCGGACGCTCCGCCAATACCGGTTGGAGAATCGAGCCTGGCCGTGGCAGCAAGCGGTTTTCAAGCCGGGCTTTCTGTTTGATTGGGGCAGCTTGGCCTGGGCCCTGCTAGGGTGCCTATTTTTCTGGTTGGGCACTCACACCAGCCTGCAATCGGCCGGGCTGATGGACGGGGCCGCCGTTGCGCACGGCCAGTGGTGGCGGCTCTTCACCGCCATGTGGCTCCACGCCGACCTCGCGCATCTGGCAACCAATGCCACGCTCGGATTGGTGCTGCTCGGCCTGACGATGGGGCATTACGGCACAGGCGCGGGATTGCTCGCGGCCTATCTTGCCGGGGCCGGCGGCAACCTGCTGGCGGGGCTGATCACCATCCAACCGCACCGCAGCCTCGGCGCATCCGGCATGGTGATGGGCAGCCTCGGCTTGTTGGCCGTGCAATCAATTTCGCTCTGGCGGCAAACGCCGCACGCAACCAAGTTCATTCTCAGCGGCATCTGCGGTGGCGTGATGCTCTTCGTGCTGCTGGCGCTGACGCCCGGGACCGACGTAATGGCCCATTTCGGTGGATTCGCAAGCGGAGTGCTGCTGGGCGCGCTGCTAAGCCTAATGCCCGAGGTTGCGCATAAGCCCGGGGTCAACCTCTTGTGCGGCTTGCTTTTCACCCTCCTGGTGATCCTGCCCTGGTGGCTTGCCTTGCGGAGCGGCGCTTCATGACCAACCCACACCCATGCGGAGGCCCAAGTGGCCAATACATGCACACCGCAAGCCAGCCCTGGAACAAGCTGGCTCGGCTGCTCGCGGCGACCTGTCTCGTGCTCACGAGCACCACTGCCTCCACCTTCGATGCGCGAGGTGGCCAGTTTATCGGCTTTAGTAGCTTCTCCGCTTTCGAGCACTCGCCCGGTGCCCGGTCCGGCGAAGTCGTGCTCACCTCGCCGACAATCGCGGCACGCATCCACTGGGATGAGCTGATCGCTTCTTGGAACGCCGAGACTCCCGACGGCGCCTACCTGAAAATTGAAGCGAGAGCTATCTACCCCGCCGGCCCTACGAAGTATTACACAATGGGCCTCTGGTCCGTGAACACGAACCACTACCCCCGTGAGAGTGTGCTCAACCAGCGAGACGCCAACGGCGATGTCGCGACCGACACCCTCATGCTCAAACGGCCCTGCGACCGGTTGCAGATGCGGCTGACATTGGGTGGAAAACAGGACCAGAAGCCGAAGCTCAAGTTCCTCGGTTTGCAGTTGACCGATGCAACCGCCACCCCGTCTGCTCTGCCTTCCAACCCAGCCGCTTTGGGCAAGACGCTCCCCGTCCCCGAGCGCTCGCAAATGGCCTACCCGAACGGCCTTGTGCTTTGCAGCCCGACCACGGTGTCCATGATCATGACCTACTGGTCCCGGCTGCTCAAACGACCCGAACTCAACCGTGACGTGCCGGACATCGTGAACGCCATTTACGACGCCAATTGGAAGGGAGCTGGCAACTGGCCGTTCAACACCGCATACGCCGGATCGTACCCAGGCATCCGTGCCTACGTCACCCGGCTGGGCGATCTGGCCGAAGTGGAAGATTGGATCGCGGCCGGCATCCCCGTCGGCCTTTCGGTCTGCTCCAATCGACTGAACCACCGCGGAGCCGGGGAGAGCGGTCACCTGATCGTGTGCGTTGGCTTCACCGAGAGCGGCGACCCCGTCGTCAACGACCCCGGCACGTCCAGGAATGTCCGCCGGGTTTATCCCCGCAAGGACATCATCTACGCCTGGTCGGTCTCCCGGAACACAGTCTATCTGATTTATCCTGAGAGCTATGAAGTCCCTAAAGACCGCTTCGGCCATTGGGACTCATGGACTTCGCGCCAGCGATACAGCCTGACACGCTAGCCACAGAAACAGAACGCCACGTTACAAGCGACCCGGACACGAGCAGCACGCATCCGAACCAGAGTCTCGGGCTCGGCGCCACGCTGAGGTAAGTGCAACTCACCACCGTCGAGAGCAGGGGTGTGAAGTAAGAGCCGGTAACCACCAGCAGGAGGTTGCCTCGGCGCATGGCCACGTCCCACAGGACATAGGCCAGCGTGGTGACTGCGGCCAACCCGGCCGCTTCGCCGGCGGCTCGAAGGCTCCAACCGGTTGGCTCGGTTGTCAGGAGACGCAACGCAAGCAGGACCAGCCCAGTCGCAGGCACAAACCACTCCACGGCTCCATCGCCTCCCGGCGCTGCCCAACGGCGGGCCAGATTGGAATAAAGCGCCCACGCGACGGCAGCGGCCAGGGCAAGAGCGTAAGCCGCCGAGTTGTGCTGGAGATGTTCCCGGAACGATCCCCATGAGACTTGGGCCCCCTGCGTCATCACCAGGAAGACGCCCGCCAGGGCCAGCACGGTGCCCGGCAGCAACCAGAGGCTGGCCCGCTTCTTCAGGAGCGGGAGGGAGAACAGGATAGTCAGGGCGGGCCACAGGTAGTTCACCAAGGCGATTTCCAATAACTGCTCCCGGTCTTTGGCCAGGCCAACCGCCAGGTAGATGGCAGCCGTGTAGAAAACAAACAAGGACCCGCAGCCAAGGAGATAAGGCCGGGGAAGTTCCAGAACCCGGGTGAGGGGTTTCGCGGACCAAGCAAGACGAAGCAGGCAGAAGGAGCCGCCAATCAGGTAAGCGGCAGCGCCTGCGGTCAGCGGGCCGACCTGCTCGGACAGGCTGCGGGCGAACGCGAACGTGGCGCTCCACAAGAGGATCGCGCCAAGGCCGCCGCCAGTGCTGAGGTTGCCGAGTTTGGGCTGCACGCGGAAAGTAGATCAAACCACCTGGTCACGATCCAGGCTGAAGGAACTCAAGGCCCTGGGCCTGCAACTTGAAACGTCGGGACCGCACTGCGCTCCCAGCGCCTTCTTCGTAATACACCACCAGCACGGATCCATCCTTCAGCTCGACAGTTGAAGCGTACGCGCCAGGCACGGCATCAATCTGATATGGCCCTTGCCAGGTCTTGCCCTCGTCGCGGCTGATGTGCAACGCGGTAAGCGGAAGGCGATGCGTGAGGAGAATCTCGCCACTGCTGAGGCGCGTGAAGTGCGGGCAATGCCCCGGGAAACCGATGTCCTTCACCGGCGACCACGTTAGACCGCCGTCGTAGCTGGTGGCGAAGTGCATGTTCACGCGGTCACCGCGGAGGGCGGCGTAGATGGCACCGTCCTTGAGCCGCACAAAGTCAGTCTCCGCGTCGAGGCGCACGCCGCTGCCTTTGCCGATCGGAATGGGCGCGCACCAGGTCTGGCCACCGTCCGTCGAACGGATCACGCCGCCATAGGCCGTAGCGCCCTCCTCCCGGTACACTCCCAGGAGGCGTACCCCGTCGGGCAACTCACGCACCGGCGCTGAGCATGGCCATCCCGAGGCGACCAATCGAGGTTCCGCCTCCCACGTTTCGCCGCCGTCGTGAGACGCCACCAGGCACGTATCGCACAGCACCTTGCCGTCCGGCTGGGGACGATAGGTGAAGAAACTGCAGACCACAGAGCCATCTCGCATTTGCGCCACGTGTGGGTCGCGGTCATCAAACGGGCCGTCGAAAAGGACACGGGGCGCGCTCCACGTGCGGCCCTCATCCCGGGAGCGCACGCCGCAGATGCGCCCGCCCATCGGCCAATCGTTCCGTGGCAGCGAGACGTGGCCGTAACCCGCATAGAAGACGCAAAACAAGTCGCCGTTCGTGAGCCGGCAGATGTCAGTGAATGCCTGGCAGTTGCCCGCGGCCTCGCCCCGCGAGATGATCAGGTGGCGGCTACCCTGCTCGAGCCAATCCTGGTTGATCCGAGTGAACGTGATGAACTGGTAGCCGCGCTCCACGCCGCGTTCCCACAGGACACCGATCGTCTTGTCCTGGAGAATCGTGAGATCCGAGTAGGCCGCGTAGTCATCTGAAATCAGCCGCTCGTTGGCGAAGGACTTGGCTTCGTCATCGCTCCAGCGGATGACGAGCCGGCGGCGTTCGGGGCCCTTGGGGCCGATCCAGAGAATGCAGTTGTGGTCGGCGCCGGCAGCCTTGAGTGCGAAACGTTCGATCGCACACATGACGGGTGTCACGCTGAGCCCGGGCCGAGGCTCAACCCAAGTCCGGCCACCGTCAAGGCTCTCGGCGAGCCAACGGTGCGGACCGGAGTTCTGCCGGATGTCCATGAGCAGACGCCCATCCGCCAACTCGACGATTTGGTTTTCATCGCCGCCCTGCTTCCCCGGGACGATTTGGCCGCGTTGCCAGGTGAGCCCGTGATCGTCGGAGAAGATGGCTAAGTTCGCAAAGGGGGTCTTCCACATCGGCACGAGGAGACGGCCGTTGCGAGTCTGGATGGCGCCGCCCGGGCCGGGCACGCTGGCACGCCAGCCGTTGTCGTTCATGTCGCGCGCCACGGCAGTCAGGTCGAGCGGCTCGGACCAGGATTGGCCACCGGTATCGCTCCAACGGGCGATGGTCTGCATATCATCGGTGCCGGGCCGCGCCGTATCGGTGCTGCGGCCCGGGCGCGATCGCAGATAGAAGATCCACAGCCGGCCGCTGCTCCGATCCACCAGGGTGGCCGGGTTAGCTGCGGACCAGAATTCGCCCGCGTGTTCCAGCACCCTCATGGGCAGCCACGTGGCCCCGTTGTTGGTGCTGCGACGATAGACCAAGTCTATCTCCTGCTGGCCGAATCCCGGGTCCCCCGCGTTATACTTTCGGGCCTCGGCGAAGGCGATCAGTGATCCATCCGGCGCCGACTCCACGGCCGGGATGCGATAGGTGTGGTAGCCGTTCGCTCCCGAGACGAAGGCATCGGTATGGGTAAGCAATGGCTCTGCGCCCGAACAGACGGTCACTGAGATCAAGGCGGCGAGCGTCTTAATAACCTTGCAGTTCATGGAAGAAAACAGTGCTCGAATCTGAAGCGGATAACGCACAACCACTCGGGCTTTAGCGCATATCGGCGCATTGAAATCCGCCTTCAGTCCAGCCCAAGTTGCATTGGCTGAGAATACGAGGATTCGATTGCCTGTAAAGGGCGATTCGAGCGAAGGAAACTCCAAAACGCCAGTCTGAGCACCGGTAAAGCGCCGGTAAAGGAACTTGCGAACGGCGGCCCAAAAGTGAACACTACCATACATGTTTTTCCCAGAACCCAATCGTGGCGGGGCGAGGTTCGGTGCCTGGCCTCACCAAGCCGCCAATCCGCCCCGCGTAACGCCGGTTGGCGGTAAAGTCGCGCTATTGCTGTCCAAATTCGTGGTTGGCATGGTGGCTCTGACCGCCTGCGCCGGCACGCTTCGCGCCGGCACGATCTATTTGCCTAACGCGTCCTTTGAATCGCCTCTCGTGCCACCCGTATCGCCCTACGCCGGTCCGGATATGGATTCCTGGCAAAAATCACCCCAGCCGGTCTGGTATGATCCGAGCCAGAACTACAACACACCCTGGGACTACCTCATGGGAACGTTCTACAACGTCCCCTACCCCGGAACGTTCATTGACAACTGCGACGGCAGCCAGGCCGCTTTCTTCTTCGCTTTGCCCGATGTCGCGCTGTTCCAGGACTACGACTCCATCTCCGGAACCAACACCACCCCCAGCCACGCATTCAACGCCAAATTCACCGTCAACCGGGCTTACCGCCTCACCGTCGGCGTCATCGGCGGCGTGAACGGCGCCCCTCCTTTGTACCTAGGCGCTACGCTCCAGCTCAGCCTCTATTACCGCGACGCCGCCAGTAACATGGTTACCGTCGCCGCCACCACCATTACCAACAGCGCGCAGTTGTTTCCGACCAATACGCACTTTGTGGACTTCTCGGTCGATGTGCCGGGGGTCTTGACCACGGCCCCCTGGGCTGGGAAGAACATCGGAGTTCAGATTGCCTCCACGGTCGGGTTTGACAAGGCCAACGGCTACTGGGATTTGGACAACGTGCGGCTGACCGAAACGGCCCTTCCAGTGGTGACCAACCCGCGGATGACGAATAGCCAATTCGGCTTCAGCCTGCTGAGCCAGCCCGGGCAGCAGTTTGAGATGTTGGCCAGCACCAATCTCTCCTTGCCGATCTCCAACTGGACGAGCCTGGGAATCCTCACCAACGTTACTGGCACGGCCGCCTTTTCCGATCCGGCTACCAACTTCACTGGCCGTTTTTACCAGGCGCGCCAGTTGCAATAGGGGCAGCCGGGGGCGAATGTAATCCCGTGCATGTCTCACGACCAAGCAACCCGGCGAGCGATGCCAGAGCCTCGGCCCCATCGCGAAGGCGTTGTGTCGCGCGACCATCCCTTTTCCACTGGCCCCATGCGTTCACGCTCATCGAGCTGCTGGTAGTCATCGCCATCCTGGCCATCCTGGCGGCCTTGATGCTGCCCAGCCTGGCGTCCGCACGCGAGCAAGGCTGGCGGGCCGCCTGCCTATCCAACCTGCGGCAGATGGGCCTGGCCATGCACGCTTACGCCAGCGACAGCGAGGGCAAGATCCCATACGGGCCCAAAGCCCCGGCGTTCACCAGCCCGCTGGACCTCTATCCCTCCACGGGGGCGCCGACCAGCCTCATATCTTTGGGGAGCGGAGCCCCGGCCGGCTTGGGCCTGATGCTCAAGGACCAACTCTGCAACCAGCCGAAGGTTCTTTTCTGCCCCAGCAGCGACCAACCCATCGACGCCAATGCCCAGCTCGCCAACGTGGGCACCCGCCAGGCCCAATGCAGCTTTTACTACCGCCACGCGGGCACCACCCAGTTATTCGACAATCCCAACGCCAGCCTGACCGCTCCCGAGCATATCAAGCTCGACAACCTCGGGGATAACCGCGATGGCCTGCCCATTCGCGCCCTGGTCATTGATACGCAGTTTTTGTGCTCCCCCGGCATGACCACTTTCGGCATCACCACCAGCACCCACCACCGCCAGAAAGTGGCGGATATCCTCTTCTCGGACGGCCACGCCGCATCACGCCCCAACCGCGACGGCCGGTTCGTTGTGGACCTGAGCAACTACGCCGAAGTCCGCGACGCCTTCAACAAGATATTGAAGGTCCTGGAACGGGCCGACCTGGAGCCTTGACCTGCAGGAGGGACGCTGGGGTGTACAGTCGGGCTTCTCTCAGGTCTGCATCTCGCATTCCTGGAACTGTCTTACTGGGTGAGTCCCCCGGCAAAGCCAGAGGATTGCCTTGTGCATTCAGCTCTGGAGCAACTCAGGGTGGCGCCGGCGGATGAAATCACGGTCCTCAGCCGGCAGCTCCGCCAAGAGGATTGGTTTGTCCTGCGGCCGGGTGCCCTTCTGGTTTATCCGGTTCATGACACTCCAGTTGCGGGCGGGCTTGTCAGGTGTGGCGTCCGGTGGCTCCTGGGTCGGCAAATCATAGCGGGTAAAATCAATTACCTGCTCGGGCCCATTGTTCTTCCAGTCACGCAGCAGAGCGAGGCGAAAATCGCGGTTCATGAACCAGCGAATCTGCTTATCAGCGTCTGAGCCGCCGATGCCGGTGCCCCGCTGAACAAAGCGGTAATCCACCGGGTCGTTGGCCTGAAACTGCCGGCGCCAGGCCAGGCCGAACTCGCCTTGAGTGACGCAGAGCGTTGCGGGCCAGCGCCGCCGAATTTCCTGGAGCCACAAAGTCAGCGAGTCGATCGACCGCGGCACCAGGCAGACCTCCCAGCAGTTGGTCACCCAGCCAAAGCCGTTGAGGTTGAAGCCGGAATCAAAATGGACGGCCGTGGTCTCGACCATTTGCCGCAGCCCCTTCTCCGGACCATGAGCAAAAACCGTCTCAATGGGTCCGACCCCCATGCGGCTGTTGAAGCCGCCGTCGAAACCCCGGCGCCGGGCCGCCAGGAAGTCCATCGTCCAGCCATCGAGATTGACGCAGTCAATCAAGTCGGCCTTGTTTTGGGCCGGTTTGCAGAAGTGCTGGCGGCTGGGGTAGTAGGGATAAGAGAGGGAGCCGTCCCCGTCGCCATTGTCGATGGCGTACTGGCTCCAGATATTCGCCTGGGCGACGTGAATGCCTTCTCGCTCGGCAAGATAACGCAGGTTCTCAGCCGCCAGGTATCCGGCCACGACACTGCGCGGGCGATATCCGTTCCCGACCATTTCCGATACCAGATTCAAAGCATCGTGCAGGTCGCGGTTGACCTGGTCGCGGCGGTTGTACATCGGGGCAAAGTAGCCGCCCGGAATGAACGTGATCTCGTCGCCATGGCGGCGGTGATACTCGACGATCTGTTTGCGGATGGCCTGGTAATTGGGCCGTTGGTCCCGCAGCGCCAGCCAGGAAAAGGCCCAGGTCATCCGCCCGCCCGGGAAGCCCCGCTCAAAGCAGTCGCGGAGCCGGCGCACCGATTCGACCGTGTGGAGGGCTCCCTCATCCTCGCCCGCATTGTGGTCCCGGCTGACTTCGATTTGATTGACGCGCACCACGGTGTTGAAGGTTAGAAAGCGGTTGCCCTTCAAAGTGGGCAGCGCGGGCGCATCGGATTCAGCGCCGAACGCCGGGTTGGAAAGCAGGGCCGCGCCGCCCGCCATCATGGCGGACCTCAGGAAGGAGCGGCGGCTGAGGCTGGGGTCGCGTGGAATCATATTTTTTGCCAACGAGGAAATCATTAACAGGAATCTCTGCTGAGGGAAGCGGAATGTAAATAGAGCATTACTGGCCACCGATTGCGTCGGCACGGACGAGAGACACGGCTTCCTGCAACACATCGCCCAAAGCCAATTGGGTCTGCCCGCCCTTCTGTCCCTAGGCAGTTGCGGCGTGTTCGCCGGATTGAAAACTGTGAACTTGTTTCCATTGAAGCACACCAGGCCGTTGAACGTGCCGAACCCGAGGTAACCATCCTGAGTCTGCGCGATGGCGGTGGCAGAGTTCTCAGGCAGACCATCCTCGGTCCCCCAGGCGCCAGGGCTGCTCTAAAGTCGGTCCGGACCATTCCAAACCCGAGAACCGAAGACCGAAGACCGAAAGAAACCCGAAGGCCGAA
>SERZ01002058.1_pt1 | contig 10361 bp, 6 predicted proteins | sample 3171461 | NCBI WGS metagenome assembly SERZ01 (sample SAMN06051861, study PRJNA518727) | freshwater metagenome | biome: subpolar coniferous forest; feature: holomictic lake; material: water; isolation source: holomictic Lake 227, 6 m depth | place: Canada: near Kenora, Ontario | collected 2013-06-25... | reverse complement strand
GCGACAGGTCGGTTTTGGTGTGGGTCAAGGGAGCGACGCGCGAGCCATAAGGCTTACGGTCACCGGAATAAATCGGGCCGAGCGTCAAGCCGTCATCATCGGCCAGCCGGCGCGAGGCTTCCTGGAAATCGGCGGTGGCCCCCATTCCCGACGAATGAGTCTGGTTCTTCCATTCCCGCTCTTCCGGACGGAAGGTGACGCACGGGCTCAGCGCCTGGATCATCGAAAAGCCGGGATGGCGCACGCCTTGGGCGATCAGCTTGGCCAAGCCATTGACATCACCGGAAAAACCACGGGCCAGGAAGTTTGCGCCCGACTGTAGCGCGACCCCCAGCGGCCGGAACGGGTGAAGCCCGGTGCCGCCCGGCTGCAAGTCGCTATCCCAGTCGCCCGGCGTGGTCGGTGAGGGCTGACCCTTGGTCATGCCGTACACTTCATTATCCATCACGATATAGGTGATATCGACGTTACGGCGACAGGCATGCATGAAGTGGTTGCCGCCGATCGAGAAACCGTCACCATCGCCGCCGGCGACAATAACGGTCAGGTCGGGCCGGGCCAGCTTAAGCCCGATCGCCAGCGGCAGCGCGCGGCCGTGCAGACCGTGGAAACCATAGCAGGTGGTATAGGCGGGAATTCGTGATGAACACCCTATCCCCGAGGAAACCACCACCTTGGCCGGGTCGAGTTGTAAATCGGCCAAAGCCCGATTAAGGGCGGCGTGAATACCGAAATGGCCGCAACCGGGGCACCAGATCGGGTTGACGTCTGATTTGTAATTTTTGGCTTCGTATTTGACGTCGGGATTGCATCCGTCCATGGTTCAGCTCCAGGCGCTAAGAACTTCACAAACTTCGGCCGGGCGAATGGCCAGCGGGCCGGGATGGCGCAGACTGGTCGGCGCCGTCGGCAAATCATATTGGGCCTTGAGATAGCCAAGGAACTGGCCGGAGTGGCTTTGCTCCACCACCAGCAGTCGCTTGACTCCCTTCAACGCCGCGGCCAGTTGCTCGGGCCGGGCCGGTGAAATCAGGCGCATCGCAACCAGCTTGGTCTTGATTCCGGCTTGGCGCGCCCGTGCCAACGCTTCACGCACCGGGGCCGTGCTGGAGCCCCAAGTGATGACGCCGATTTCGGCATCCTTCTCGCCCTCGATCTCGGCCCAAATATCGCCATAGTCGAAATTGGCGAGCTTGTCATTGCGCTTGTCGAGTTGGGAATGATGGTCGTTGGCTTGGCTCGACGGCGTGCCGCGCTCGTTGTGCTCCAATCCGTCCGCGGTGTACTGACCGCCCGGCTGACCGGGGATCGCCATCGGCGAAATGCCGGAATTGGTCAGGGCATAGCGCTTATAGACCCCGGCCTTCGGATCAACCGGTTTCAGCCGGACGGTCTCGAAATCAACCGTCGGCGGGGTCGGCACCACCGCCTTGGCTTGGCCCAGGAACTGATCGGACAGCACCACCGACACGGTTTGCAGCGTTTCGGCCAGATGCACCGCCCATTGCGTGGTCAGCACGCAATCCTCGACCGACAGCGGTGCGACCACGATATGGGGCGCCTCGCCATGCAGGCCGTACAGGGCGATGTTGAGATCGGTTTGTTCGGACTTGGTCGGAATGCCGGTGGATGGCCCGCCGCGCATGACGTTGAACACAACCAACGGCACTTCTGCCGCGACCGCCAGCCCGATCGACTCGAGCTTCAGCGCCAAGCCCGGTCCCGAAGTCGTGGTCAGCGAGGGCACCCCGCCATAAGATGCGCCGATCGCCATCTGGACCGCGGCGATTTCGTCCTCGGCTTGGCAGAGCACGCCGCCGACATCGGGGAAGCGCGGTGCCATCCATTCCAGCAAATCGGTTGCCGGAGTAATCGGGTAAAGCGCGGCGAACCGAATCCCGCCGCGCAAAGCGCCCAGCCCCGCCGCTTGATTCCCGGTGATCATCCAACGATTCGGCTTGGCTGAGGCGGTGCCGGCCGGCCCCTCGTCGGTCAGCTTAAGCGCAGCCGCAGCCGCATGCGCCGCCGCTAATTGTGTGCCGATATCAAAGCCGGCCCGGATCGCCTGTGCGGTCTCCTCCAGGGTGACGCCCTTGCCGGCCAGTGTTTCCGCCACGGTTTCAATCATTGCCTGGAGCGGCAAGCCGACCAGCGCGGCCGCGGTTCCGAGCGCGATGATATTGGGTCGCGCGCCCCGGATATCTTCGGCCAGACCGGCGAAGGGTGCGGTCAAATTAAGCGCGCCGCCGGCCGCGATCTTTTCGGGGACATCGCCGGCATCGTCATCGGCCAGCACGACGCTTTGCGGTCCCAGCGGGATTTCGGCGACGAAGCGTTCGACATTGCGCCAGTCGAGCGCAATCAGCAGGTCGAAGCGGTCGCCATGGCCGGGCACCGGTCGCCGCGACAGCCGGACCAAAGCCGCCGCCTCGCCGCCCCGAATCTGGGGGCCGACCGTGCGGGTCATTAAACCATACCAGCCGGCTCGACCGGCGGCCTCCAGCAAGAGCGAGCCTGCGGTGATCGCGCCCGCGCCGCCGCTGCCGGTGATGGCCACCGAAACGGTATCGGCCGCCGAAGAGAACTCTGTCATGCCCGTTTCCCCTGATCCAGTCTTATAGCTTATTGCCTCCGGCTTAACGGAGGAAGGCGCCGGTTGCAACATCTGCTTGCTTTTGCGCAAATACACGAAAGATCAGAACAAAAAATGCCGGCAGAAAGAAACTTTCCGCCGGCATTTTGCTAACCCGGTTTGTGGATCATATCTGCTTTACGCGCCCGAGCGCCCGGGCTCGGCCCGGACGGATTTCTGAACAGCTTCGGAAATCCGTATCAGCCCTTTTTGGTCAGATCCTCGCCGGTTTCCTGATCAACCTGCTTCATCGACAGTTTGACCTTGCCTCGATCGTCGAAGCCCAACACCTTGACCTTTACCGCGTCACCGATCTTGACCACATCGGCGACCTTGCCGACCCGGTCCCGGGCCAGTTCCGAGATATGGACCAGCCCGTCGCGGCTGCCGAGGAAGTTCACGAAAGCGCCGAAATCAACGACTTTCACAACCTTGCCATCGTAAACGATGCCCAGTTCCGGCTCGGCGACGATGCCCTTGATCCAATTGATTGCCGCCAGAGCCGCCTTGCTGTCGACCGCGGCAACCTTGACCGTGCCGTCATCATCGATGTCGATCTTGGCGCCGGTGGTTTCGCAAATCTCGCGAATGACCTTGCCGCCCGAGCCGATGACGTCGCGGATTTTTTCCTTGGGGATATTCATGACGGTGATGCGCGGGGCATTCTGATTGACCTCGTCGCGAGCGCCGCCGATCGCCCGGGTCATCTCACCCAGGATGTGCAACCGCCCGTCCCGCGCCTGATCGAGCGCCACCTTCATGATCTCCTCGGTAATCGAGGTGATCTTGATGTCCATCTGAAGCGCGGTGACGCCGTTGTCGGTGCCCGCCACCTTAAAGTCCATGTCGCCGAGATGATCCTCGTCACCGAGAATATCCGTCAATACGGCATAGCCATTCGGCTCCTTAATCAGGCCCATGGCGATGCCCGCGACTGGACGGGCCAACGGAACACCGGCATCCATCAGCGCCAGAGAAGTGCCGCAGACGGTTGCCATTGAAGAGGAGCCGTTCGATTCGGTGATCTCCGAAACGATACGAATGGTATAGGGAAAGTTCTCTTTCATCGGCAGCATCGGGCGCACGGCCCGCCATGCCAGTTTACCGTGACCGACTTCACGACGGCCGGGCGAACCCATGCGGCCGACTTCGCCCACCGAATAGGGAGGGAAGTTATAGTGCAGCATGAAGTGCTCGCGGTACTCGCCCTCAAGCGCATCGATAATCTGCTCGTCTTGGCTGGTGCCCAGGGTTGCAACCACCAACGCCTGAGTCTCGCCGCGGGTAAATAGCGCCGAGCCGTGAGCGCGCGGCAGAATGCCGACCTCACCGACGATCGGGCGCACGGTCCGGGTGTCGCGACCATCGACCCGGCGTCCGGTTTCGATTACGGCGCCGCGCAGCACGTCGCTTTCCAGCTTTTTGAAGCAGGCGGAAATCGCCTCCGGAGCAATTTCTTCCCCGGCCAGCGCCTCGACCGCCTTGGCCTTGGCGGCGCCGACCCGGTCGTGCCGGGCCTGCTTGGCGGTCTCGGTGTAAGCGGCAAGGATGTCGTTGCCCACCAGTTCGCGCAAACGGGCCTTGAGCGCCGGGGCGTCATAGCCGGCAACCGGCAGGGCCCACGGCTCTTTAGCGCAATCTTCGGCCAGATCAATGATCGCCTGGATTACCGGTTGGAACCCGCGGTGCCCGAACATCACGGCGCCGAGCATAGTTTCTTCCGATAGCTCTTTGGCCTGCGATTCAACCATCAGTACGCCTTCGGCCGTACCGGCAACCACAAGGTCGAGATCGCTGTCTTCGACTTGATCCTGGGTCGGGTTGAGGATGAACTCGCCATTCTTGCTGCCGACCCGGGCCGCACCGACCGGACCGAGGAATGGAATTCCGGAGATGGTCAGAGCCGCCGATGTTCCGATCATCGCCACGACGTCGGGATCGTTTTCCAAGTCGTGCGACAGCACGGTGCAGACGATCTGAGTCTCATTGCGGAACCCATCGGCGAACAGGGGCCGAATCGGGCGGTCGATCAAACGGCTGACCAAGGTTTCCTTTTCGGTCGGCCGACCTTCGCGCTTGAAGAAGCCGCCCGGAATTTTACCGGCTGCAAACGTCTTCTCCTGATAATTCACCGTCAGCGGAAAGAAGTCGATCCCCGGCCGCTGCGACCGTTGCGCAACCACCGTGCACAGCACGACCGTTTCACCATATGTGACCATTACGGCGCCATCAGCCTGCCGTGCGATCTTGCCGGTTTCCAGGGTCAGCTTGCGGCCACCCCACATGACTTCCTTGCGATAAACCTTGAACATTCCGTCTCTTCCTTCCATCCGACACCCGGTCACCCCGGATTGGGTGCTCACGGGCCGAGGGCTTTAAGCCGTGAAACAAAAAAATACGCCTGAGGACGAATATCCCCAGGCGCACACCCTCCAGACTACCATAGCAAGTTCACGCATTCGCGCGAAAGTGTACATGAATTAGATCCATCAACGTCATTAGCAAACGAAGCGATCGAACCGAATATGAATAATGATCCACTGTCTCGACGACTCTTTCCTGATTGGGTTCTTCATCTAAGCTATGACACTCGCGAATAAAAAAAAGGATTTCAGCAGTTCTTCTATCATCAAGATCATAAATGGCAACTGAAATGCTATCCATAGCAACTATATATGCTAGCCATTCGTTCGCAAATGTAGAATGAACAATATCGAGGCTGTGTCTGCACTTAATTGGCTTATGATGAAGAAGAGTAAGTACAGAAAGCGTAGCAATTTTTGGATAGTTTATTCTTCCGCCTTCCATGTCATTTTGCCGCTTATAAATATCAACATTTCTAAAATAGTCAGTAACCGTTTCCATAAGGATATTTTCATCAAGGTAATAACACCCAGAAGCTAAAACCTCATCATCAGCAACACTTTGTGACAAATCGTTACAAACATACTCGCATGTTTCTTTTAATAGGGTAAACCGTTCAGTCTCCCTTAAGGTGATGTCGCTTAGGCTCATTTTGTACCACTTAAATGCCAGTTTACAGGGCGTGTGGCCTCAAATCAATTTGAGGCCACACATGTAAATTTATGAAAACCTAACTTCAACTCTGGGGCAAGCAATCAGATTGGATCAGCGAAAAAACCGCATCCATCTTCTGGCGGTTGGCAGCCTTGTTTCGGGTATCAGCCGCGCGATACTCAACGTCGGAAAACGGTACCGAGCTATTCGGCACCTTCCTCCGATTTAAGCGAGAGGAAAAGCCAGTTATCCACTTTGATTTAACAGTGATTGACATCGCTACATTCCCCATATTCCAAAACGTGCAAGTCGACTCGATTTAACGAATCAGCTTCCTTACCATTAACTGATGCAAATGTCAAGCGTTACCGCCGCAGGCCGAGACGCTGGATCAGCGTGTCATAGCGCTTGCTGTCCTTAGCCTTAAGATAGTCCAGCAGGCGTCGACGCTGGCCGACCATGACCAACAGGCCCCGGCGTGAGTGAAAATCTTTTGAGTGAATCTTCAGATGCTCGGTCAAATTGCTGATCCGCTCACTAAGGATCGCAACCTGCACTTCGGGTGAGCCGGTATCACCGGTCTTCACGGCATATTCACCGATCAGCGCGGTTTTGCGCTCGGCTGTAATCGACATCGGGGGCTCCATTTATTAAAAGTTAAAAACACGAACCGGCACGATTTCCGCGCCTTCAAGACGGACCAGCGCTACCGGCCGCTCAGCGGCGGTCGCCAGCACGATGCCATCGCTTCCGGCGCAAGCCTCGGCCAACTGTTCGAGTCGGTCCAGGTCTTGACGCCCCAGCAACGCCACCGTTTGCCCTTGTCTCAATCGATGGGCTTCGGCCACCGTTAAGGCCAACGCCGGGATGTCGTCCAGCGCGGTCTCGATCGGCAGCATTCGGCTATCGACTGCGGCACCTTGCCCGAGGTCTGCAAGCTCGTCCAGAGAAATCGCGTGGTCGAGTGTGAAGCGGCCGACCGAAAATCGCCGCAGCTCGTCGACATGGCCGAGACAGCCGAGTATCCGACCGATGTCACGCGCCAGGGAGCGCATATAAGTGCCCTTGCCGCACACCACCTCGAATTCGGCATGATCGGTATCGATATAATCAATAAGGGAAAGCCGATCCACGCGGACAATTCGTGAAACAAGCTCGACAGCGTCGCCGCCGCGCGCAATATCATAGGCGCGTTCGCCGTCGATCTTGATCGCTGAGTACTGGGGCGGCACTTGCTCGATATCACCGATAAATCTCGGCAATACCGCCTCAATGTCCGAACAAGTGGGGCGCCGGTCCGAATTACCGATGACGTCTCCGACCCGATCATCGGTTGCGCGCTCTTCGCCCCAGCGCGCCCTGAATCGATAACATTTCGTGCCGTCCATCGCATAGGCGACGGTTTTGGTCGCCTCGCCGAAGGCAATCGGCAACACCCCGGTCGCAATCGGGTCGAGTGTGCCCCCATGCCCGGCCTTTTCGGCGCCGACAAGCCAGCGGGCCTTGTTAAGCACGGCGGTCGAGGTCAGGCCCGGTGGTTTATCGATGACCAGCCAGCCATGAACCGGCCGACCCCGTCTTTTACGCGCCATCGTCCGTTTCCTCCTGGGGGGCAAGGTCGCGCGCCACCTCGGGCAGATGCAGCAGGCTTTCAATCCGGCTTGCCTGATCAAATGAGACGTCGGATTCAAAGCTTAGATTGGGGGCGTAGCGTAACTTCATTTCCGCCGCAACCTGTCCGCGCAAAAAGCCGGCAGCGTGGCGCAATGCCTTGACCGTGTCCTCAATCCGCTCACCGCCAAGGGGAGTCACGAAGGCCGTTGCGTTGCGTAGATCGGGGCTGAGCCGCACCTCGGTGACGGTTACGAGAAGATTCTGTAAACCGGGGTCACGAAAATCACCACGTCGGAACAGGTCAGACAGGACGTGCCGAATTTCTTCCCCGACGCGAAGCTGGCGCTGTGTAGGGGGGCGCGATGAGTGAGTGTGAGCCATGATATAGACCTCCAAAAAAACAGTAACTCCCTTTCCCGTTTTCGGGGAAAGGGAGTTTTCTTGATGGAGGAGCCTTACAACACGCGGGCGACCTCTTCGATTTCGAAGGCTTCGATGATATCCCCGACTTGGATATTGTCGTAATTCTCAAAGGCCATACCGCATTCGTAGCCCTCACGAACATCTTTGACTTCGTCTTTGAAGCGTTTGAGGGTTTTAAGCGAACCGGTGTGGATAACAACATTGTCGCGCAACAGACGAACACCGGCGCCGCGTTTGACAACGCCTTCGGTAACCATACAACCGGCGACCTTGCCGACTTTGGTGATGTTGAACACTTCGCGGATCGCAGCATTGCCGAGGAAGCGTTCGCGCAAGGTTGGGGACAGCATGCCGACCAAAGCGGCCCGGACATCGTCGATAACGTTGTAAATCACCGAGTAGTAGCGAATTTCAACGCCGTCCCGTCGCGCCAAGTCGCGGGCTTGAGGGTTGGCACGGACATTAAAGCCGATGACCAGCGCCTTGGATGCATTGGCCAGGGTCACATCCGATTCGTTAATCGCGCCGACACCGGAGAACAACACCCTGACCTTAACCTCGGTGCTATCACCCGAAAGTTTCTCCAGCGCGCCGCTGATCGCCTCGATCGAACCTTGAACGTCACCCTTGATGACGATCGGCATTTCCTTCGCTTCACCCTCTTGAATCCGGGTGAACATCTGCTCAAGCGTGCCGCGCGCCGAAGCCGTCGCAAAGGCTTCACGCTTGCGACGCTGACGGAACTCGGTGATTTCACGAGCCCGCGCTTCATTATCAAGCACGGCGAATTCATCACCGGCCATCGGTGTGCCATTCAGACCCAGCACCTCGACCGGCACCGCCGGCCCCGCCGACTCGACACTCTGGCCGCGATCGTTGACCAGGGCCCGCACCCGGCCCCACTCGCACCCGGCGACGAAGATATCGCCGACTCGAAGTGTGCCACGCTGGACCAGGACGGTTGCAACCGAGCCACGGCCGCGCTCCAGCTTGGCTTCGATGACCGCACCGACCGCCGGCCGGCTTGGATTGGCGCGCAGCTCCAGAATTTCGGCCTGAAGCAGAATCGCTTCCTCGAGTCGATCTAAGCCCAGGCGGGCTTTGGCCGAAACCTCGACCGCCAGCAGATCGCCACCCAGTTCTTCGACCACCAAACCGTGTTGCAACAGCTCCTGACGAACACGTTCGGGCTTCGCATCGGGCAGATCGATTTTATTGATCGCGACGATCATCGGCACCTTAGCCGCTTTAGCGTGCTGAATCGCCTCGATGGTCTGAGGCATGATGCCGTCATTGGCCGCAACCACCAGAACCACGACGTCGGTGACATTGGCACCGCGTGCCCGCATCTCCGTAAAGGCGGCATGGCCGGGCGTGTCGATAAAGGTAATCCGACCGCTGTTGCCCAGCGTAACCTGATAGGCACCGATATGCTGAGTAATACCGCCCGCCTCGCGTGAGGCGACATCGGTATGACGGAGGGCATCGAGCAGCGAAGTTTTGCCGTGATCGACGTGGCCCATGATGGTGACCACCGGCGGCCGCGCAACCAGCTCTTCGTCACGATCGGTTTCACCATGCATGCCGATTTCGACATCCGAGTCGGCAACGCGACGCAGGCGATGGCCAAATTCGGTAATCACCAATTCGGCGGTGTCGGCATCGATCGTCTGGGTGATGGTCGCCATCACGCCCATACGCATCAGGGCCTTGATCACATCGGCGCCGCGCTCGGCCATACGGCTGGCCAGTTCCTGCACCGTGATGACTTCCGGCAGCACGACTTCGCGCGTAACTTTCAGCGTTTCCTGCCGCTGGCTAAGCCGCAGTCTCTCACGCTCTCTGGCACGACGCACCGCGGCAAGACTGCGTGTCCGTTCGCCTTCATCGGTATTAAGCGCCTGAGTGACGGTAATTTTGCTGCCGCCGCGCCGACGATCGCCACCCTTGCGCGCCGCCACAACCGCCGGCTTCGGCACAGCAGCGGCCGCAGTTTTGCCGGCACCGCCGGCCTTACGGGCCTTGCGTTCGTCTTCTTCGTCTTCCGTCGGTGTGCGCGCGACGCCGCCGGGAAGCACACGTGCGGGCGCCTCAGCCGGGGCGGGAGCCACGCCGGGACGTGCCGGAGGTCGGCGCGTACCATCTTCCGGCTTGCGTTCCTCGGTCCGACGATCTTCCGGTTTGCGCTTGCTGTCTTCCAACTCGCGCTTTTTGGTTTCTTCTTCTTGACGCTTTCGTTCGGTCTCGGCGGCGTGAGCCTGCTCCTCGGCCTGAATGCGCCGCATCTCTTCCATTTCGCGTCGGCGCAGTGTCTCGGCATCCAGAACCTCCGGTTCCGGTTCCTGCTCCGCAACTTCGACAACCGACTCGATTAGATCGAACTCCGAGTCATCGTAACCTTCGTCGAGCAGATCGACGTCCGGTTCATTGACGCGGCGCTCCTCCTCCTGCCGTGCTCCAAGCAAAGCGCGGGCTCTGGCTTCGCGCTCCTCCTTGGTGAGCTGGCGCACGGTGGCGCCACGCACGCCCCGGCCGGACGCCCCTTTGGCGGGCAGCCCTTCGGCCGCTCGTCGCGCCGCGGCACCGCCGTCGGCGACTCCGGGAGCTGCTCCCTTTTCAATGGTGCGCTTGCGCTTGACCTCGACGGTTACCGTCTTCGATCGACCATGAGAAA
>SERZ01002057.1_pt1 | contig 10371 bp, 5 predicted proteins | sample 3171461 | NCBI WGS metagenome assembly SERZ01 (sample SAMN06051861, study PRJNA518727) | freshwater metagenome | biome: subpolar coniferous forest; feature: holomictic lake; material: water; isolation source: holomictic Lake 227, 6 m depth | place: Canada: near Kenora, Ontario | collected 2013-06-25... | reverse complement strand
TGCTGCCCCCGCTGGCATTGATCGTCACCGCACCCGTGCCGCCAGTCGAGATCGTGGTGCTGCCCCCGCTTGTGAGCATGATGCCCGGAAACGCATAGCTGGTGGCCGTCTGATTGCCCGTCAGCGTGATGTTGCCGCCCGTCGAGGTGATCGATACGTTGCCCGAGTTCTGGAAGATGCCCGCGCCGTAGTAGCCGCTGGTGATGCTTGCGTTCTGTAGGTTGCTGGTGCCTGTGAGCGTGATCGCTCCGCTGCCCGTGCTGATCGAGGTGCTGCCCAGCATCAGGCCCACACCATGGTCTGTGGTCACGCCTCCGGTGTACGCCCCAGACAGCGTGATGCTGCCGCTGCCCGTGGTCGATAAGTTGGTACCGCTCAGGCCCAGTGCGCCCGCACTGGCCGAAGCCTGGCTCTGCGCGGCGATGAGGATGTTGCCGCCACCCGCATTGAGCGTACTGCTGTTGACGTAGGCACCCTGGCCGCCGGTGTTGATCGCATTGCCGCCAAAGCTCGATCCGCCGTACAGGCTGATGTTGCCCCCGTTGCTCAGGATCGTCGCGCTGGAAATGCCGATCGAGCCATTCGCCGCATTGCTGGCACGACTGTTAAGAGTCACATCCTGCCCATAAGTCTTCAGCGTATAGCCACCGGTGTCGGTGATATTGGCATTGGCCTTGGCCAAAAAGTTAGCGCGAATATCGATGTTCGCACCAATGGTGATGCTGCCATCAGCCAGCAAAGTCAGGGTTGGCGAATTAGCTGCGGTGGTGGCCGCTGTGTTGCTGTTGGCCGTGATGGCTGCTGACACCGTGATATTGCCACTGCCCCCCGTGCCCGCCGCGCTGGTGGCGATCGTGACATTGCTGCCCGCATTGAGTGCTGTATTGATCGAGCTATTCAGAATGGTGCCGGTTGTTCCCGGTTGGTAGGTCGTCCCGCCCGTCACACTGCTGCCGCTGGCGGCGATGGTCAGGTCGTTGGGGTCAAGCAGCCATTCGCCATTGCGGCCATGGGTCGCTCCGGCATTCACGGTGCCGGCGAGATTGAGCGTCCGACCGGATGTTTCCACCCAACCACCATCACCCCCAAGTTGGCCACCTCGCGCGAGGATAGTGCCGTCCATCACCGTGGCACTATCCGACCAGACCACTGCAGTGCCGCCCTTGCCAGTTTGGGTGGCAGACACATCGACCACCGCACCGGCTTCAATAGTGACCGTTTGCGCGTGCGCCAGCGTGCCAGCGCCATGCGCTTCGCCGCCCACCAAAACCACACCACCACCCGTGGCACCCGTTGCATCGATGCGTGCGCCCGACAGCACCCGCACATCGGCGGCGGTTAGGGTCACTGAACCCGCGTTATGAGTCGCAGAGGACGCATCAAGCGTGCCACTGGTGGTGACCACGCCGTTGGTCGCATTGGCTAGCATTGCAATAGCGCCGACTTGCACTTGTCCCACCGCATTGGGGATGCTGCGGGCTTGAATGGTGCCGGTGTTCTCGACTGCGGCGGTGACCAAGCGTGTCACACCATCGACAGTGACCATTTGCCCCGCAACATTACCGGGCACGGGCACCGCCTGGTTCACCAGACTTTGGGCCGCACTGGCCGTAAGGAATACTTGACCGCCATCAGCCTGAATCAGTTGCTTGTTGCGCACCAGGGTGTCCACACTGGCTTGTTCGACCTTGACCGAAATCAGGCTGTCACCGCCCATATTGAGCGTGATGGCATCCCCAGCCGCCAGGGCGACCGTGCCAAGGTTGGCACTGAGAATGCCTTCGTTCTCCACCGTTGGGGCTAAGAGTGCAAGATAACCGCCAGCGCGGGCAGTCATCGTGCCTTGATTTATGACCGAGCCACTGCCATCCTTGGTAAAGCGGTAGTTACCGGCCATGAAGTCGGCATCGGAGAGCTTCATGCTGGACGCCACCAGTCCGCCCACATCAACCCGAGAACCGGCCCCAAACAACACGCCATTCGGGTTGAGTAAAAACACCTGCCCATTGGCCGTGAGCTTGCCGTAAATGGCCGACGGGTCAGCTGACAGAACGCGATTGAGGGCGACCGACGAGGCGTTAGGCTGGATGAAGTTGACCTGCGCCGCCGCTCCGATATTGAAGGTGCTCCAGTTGATCGCCGTTTGTTGCGAGGCTTGGTTGATGCTCATCGTCGAGCCAGACTGGCTGATGGATGATTGACCCGCCGTGATTTGCCCCCCCGTTGGCAGCGCGTTGACGGGCGGCGCCGCAAAAGCATTGCTGCCGATAAAGGCGATGCAGACACACAAGACTTTTATCGGAAAGACGGCCCCGATCGCTGCCAATAAATTATTTCGTACCCCGTGACTCGATCCAACGCGAGAGCTGGTTGGCTTGCCGCGTCCCTTGACGTTTTCAGCAACAGCGACAAAGGTGTTGTTAAGTGCGTCCCAAACCAGACGATAGACTTTATTCATTTTGATGCTTCTTTGAAATTCGGCGAAACCAGGTGACCCGTGACTTAGAAATACTTAACCAGGTTCAGCCAGAGTCGATCCAGCACTTTGGTGCCATCCCCGTCATTGCCGGTCGCGGCGAGGGCCAATGGGTTGTTGTCAAGGCGATGGGCCCACGCCAACTTGGCGGTGTAATTGCCCGGCTCTGACCATGTCAGCGAAACGCCCAGGCCCTTGAGGTCGTACGACGCGGGTTGCCCCGCCAGGCTGCCTGTATTCCAGCCCGCCCACTCATTTTTGTGCTGCACGACACGGCCGTGGTCATAAAAACCGGCCAGCATCAGTTTGGAATTGAGGGTGTGGCGCACCTCGGCGGTGATTAACCAGCCTTCGTCGCCCGAGCCTTCCTGATTGGGATAGGCGCGTACACCAGCAGGGCCACCCAGTGAGAACGACTCTGAACTGTCCAGGTTTTTGCCGGCGAATTGACCATTGGCAGAGAGCCACAGGTTGGTGTCGGAACTCAACTTTTGAAGTCGTCCGATATTCCAGGTGATTTTGCTGAAGCTCCCATTTCTGCCAGGTAAGGCATCAGCCGCCAGGTCGGCTGCGTTTGCCGAGAGGTCGAGTGTGCCAACCGTCAGGGATATTCCTGAAAAGCTAAAACCACCACCGCCGTAGGCATCAATGTGATCGCCAGACAAACCCACCGAGGTCACGTTCATAACTTTGTCGGACGTGACGTTTTCGCCGACGTTATTGAGATACCTGCGTGTATCGAAGGTGCCAATCACAGCCAGGTTGTCGGTGCTGCCGCGAACGAGGGGATAACGCGCGTCAAAGCCCCATGTTGCGGCGGTGCCATTGGCCTTCAGTAATGGAATGTTGTATTGCAGGGCCGAGGTATGAACACCGGCGCGCAGGCCGTCATGACCGATAGGGATGCTGTAACCCAAACGCAGGTAATTACTGCCCGTGGTGAATGCACTAGCGAGCTGAATTTGGTCGCCAATTTTTGTCGGGTTATCAAGGGAGAAGTTGCCCGACAGTTTGTTCACTCCCGTGCTGCGTGAACCATTGTTGTCCAGCAGCACGGTGCCCGACAACAATGGTTTGTCCTTGACTTTCATAATCACATCAGTTTCAGTCGGCTTTTGGGATGGCGAAAGAATGAGTGTGGCTTCGGCCCCTGGAATATCGTTGACCAAGTTGATGCCGCGTTGCAGGTGCTCCAGATTGAAGAGGTCCCCCGTTTTTTGACGGGCGCTGAGGGTGTCACGAGCCATCTCTTGAGAGATCCGCTGTGCGACGCCACCTTCTTCAATCTGCACTTTGCCCATGCGGGCTTCAATGATGATGATATTGACCTTGCCACTGTCAAGCTTTTGCTCTGGCAAGTAAGCTCTAACCAAGTAGCCAGCACGCCGATACCGTTCAGTGATGGCATCGGTGGCTTGTTGTAATTCAGCGAACGACAACTCACGGCCCACCCAAGAACTGAGCACTGCTTGCAGATCCGCTTCGCTCAGCAGGGTGTAGCCTTCAAGGTGAAACTGTGAAACAAGAAAGCGCGGGCCGACGGGTTGCGGTGTAGGCGGGATGGCCGGAGCAAGAATTGCCGGACTCGCTGGAACGGGTGCCTGACGCTGACGCTCGGCATCACGAAGCAATGAGCCAGCGTCTTGGGCGAAGGCCGTGGCGGCTGTCAGCAAGCACAGTGAGCTGACGACTTTGACTGCCGTGGACTTAGAACTCTGTAGGAGGCAGTCTTTTTTGAGGCGCTGACGGAAGATGGTTGTTAATTGATGCACTGAGGTGTTCATGAGTGGCGTCCAAGCAAGCGAATTCGCGCATCTTGATCTTAATCAAAAAGTCCTCAAAAATCACGCACCTTAAATCACGTGAAACTCACCAAAACTCACCAAAACTCACCAATATTCACATTTTAAATGTCGTCACGTGAAAAAAATCGCCGGTCTTGCACGCTAAAAACGTAACCTGTGCCCCGGATCGACTGCAGTGGCAGGCTACCCAAACCGGCCATCTCGGTGCGCTTGCGCAGGCGACTAACGAGCGCGTCCAGTCGGTGTGGGTCGTAGTCACTCACAATTTGCGCGAAGGCATCGATGAGCGTTTCACGCTCGACCACCTGACCAGCGGACGCCACCATGATTTTGAGAAATCGTCGCTCGGTATCGGTGACTGTCAACTCGCAACCTTGTGGGTTGCGTAAGACCCAGTCATCCGCGCTTAAGCTCCAGCATGCGGTCACTGGGGCTGATGGGCTGCCTTTGGCGGCGAGTGACGCAACCAGAGTTGTTTCGGGCTTGCCGAAAAGGCGGCGGTCCACTGCGCGCAGGGTGGCGGCGAGTTCACGTACGTCAATAGGTTTGACCAGGTAGGCGTCAGCGCCCATTCCGAGGCCATGCAAACGGTCATCAAGAGTGGCACGGGCGGTGAGAAAAACGATTCCCAAAGTGGGGTTGTTGCGGAGATGCTGGGCAATGGAAAAACCGTCTTCGCCTGGCAATCCAACATCGATGACGACGATGTCGCAAGACTTGACCGCCAAGGCGCGGTAAAGTCCGATTGCATCTCCGAAACCACTGACATCCAAACCCAGTGCCGTTAGTCCAAAGACGATTTCTTCGCGAAGATCTGCCGTGTCTTCAACCAAAAAAACGCGCAATTTAGCAGGAGTTGTGCAAATCATTTTTACAGCCTAACTTTGTTGAACCGAGTCTATCGCCGGACCGGGCGTAGGTCACTCACGCTGATTGACGTTTATTCACCACTTTCTCACGCTGGGTCTTAAAGAATTAAAAATCTTGGGACGACTTGATAATGGCGAGTCCCCACGAAGAGTTTTTATGTTGATCTTGAAATTTTTGCTGGCACTGATGATCTCCGCCTTTTCCTGGCCCACCCAGGCACTGGTGCTGACGTCGCAAATGGGTTTGCACGAGTCGGCTAGTTTGTCCGGCCATCTGGCCGCCTTGCGTGATGTGAGCGGTTTGTTGCGCATTGAGGATGTCACAGTTCCAGCCAAAGCGGCCGAGTTCACGGGCTTGCCGGGCTTTCTTGGCGCAGGCTACACCACCGACACGTACTGGCTGCGCTTTACGCTACAACGCACGGTACAAGTGCCTGACCAGTGGTTGCTTGAGGTGACACAGCCCTACCTCAATCATGTAACGCTGTTTGCGCCACGCAGCGATGGTGGCTTTGATGCAACTCACCTGGGTGACTTGCAACCTTTTGCAGACCGACCCATCCCGCACCGCAGTTTTGTTTTTCCAGTCCGCCTTGTTGATGATCGGCCCATCACGCTCTACCTGCGCATAAAAACCTCCAGCACGATGCTAGTGCGGGTGCAGGCTTGGCAATATGCCGGTCTGCTGTCTTCGGCACAGACGGATACCAGCCTGTTCAGCGTTTATTTCGGCATCCTAGCTCTGGGGATTATGTCGAATCTGGTGTTTTGGTTTTGGCTGCGCGAGCGCATTTACCTCAGTTATTGTGGCTATCTGTCGATGTTGGCCATCGTCATGATGACGACGAATGGCTTTGCATCACAGTGGGTTCTTTCACACCAACCGCTGGTGGCCAGTCGTTTGGTGGGGGTTTCCGTCTGTCTGGTTTTTTTAATTGGGACTCACTTTTTTGTCGGGGTACTGCGCTTGCGTGTGCACTTTCCAAAGCTGAACCGACTTTTTGACGCCGTGCTGATTTTCTACGCTTTGTGTGCTCTGGCCGCCATATTAGGAAAGTATGGTGTGGTTGCCCCTTGGTTGATGCTGGTTGTGGCGATCATGAATGTTGGAATAACTCTTGCCGGCCCCTGGCTGCTTTGGCGTGGGCACCGTGAATATCTGTTTTACACGCTGGCTTTTACGGCTAATTTTTTAGCCATTCCGTTTGCCGTGGCCAAATTGATGGGCTGGACAGCAATCAATATACCGACCGACTACATCACAGTGCTGGGGTCGATCATCCACATCGTGCTGCTTAACATTGCCGTGGTTGATCGGGTTCGCCACGCCGAACAGGAAACGCTTTTGAATGCCAAACTAGCCGCTGAACTGGCGGCCGAACGCGATGCAGTGAATCAACAACGTCAGTTTGTGGCGATGGTGTCACACGAATTCCGCACACCGCTGGCGGTGATTGATGCGACGGCCCAGTCGGTTGAAATTGCCTGTTCGCAGTCAGCGACGGCATCGTATGAATTTATTGCCCCCAGGCAGGAGAAGATTCGCCGTGCAGTGCGGCGCATGGTTTCGCTGTTGGATAACTTCTTGACCCACGAACGGCTTGACTTTGACGGACACAAGATCCATGGCGAGACCTTGGATCTGCGTGACCTGGCAAATGAAGCCGCAAAAAACTGGAAACACTTGTTACATACCTCCGACCAATTGCGGCTTGAAATGGCCGACACGGTTGTGCCGGTACATGCGGAACGGGCAATGATGAGACTGGCGCTCTCCAACCTAATCGATAACGCTATCAAATATGCCCCGCTCGGAAGTCCAATTACGTTGCGCGTTGGCAAAAGCCTTAACAACGGCTGGATTGAGGTCGAGGATCACGGCATCGGCATCTCGACAAAAGAGACAGGGCAAATTTTTGAAAAATTTTACCGGGGTGGCAATGCTCAGATGGTGCCAGGTGCCGGTCTGGGTCTTTATCTGGTGCGCTCCATTATTAACGCTGAGGGCGGGGAGATTGATATTGAAAGCACTGTTGGTGAAGGCTCATTGTTTCGCCTGCGCCTTGCACTGGTGGCGTAGTATTTGGTCTTAATAAAGAATGTCAGGTTTGGCGGTTAGAGCAGCCTTTCAAATGAGCTTTAGCGATTGGCCGCAGATGTTCGTTGGGGCTTCAGCGATCCTCGAAATCGACGCTACATTGCTGACGGTCAGGCTACTGGGGTGAGTGTCGGGTCTGGAGGAAACATTTCGGGCAGACCTATGTCAGGAACCGCTGCCTTGCAGGTTCACGTTTTTCTCCATTGCAGCCGTTCAGTTTGAAGGTCAGGTTCGGAGAAAAGCGGCGGACTTTTGAAGACCCGCAAGAGTCCCCGATGCCAAAACTTTGAATTGCCACCCTCGCGGACGGGATTAGACCCTCAGGAGCCGTCATTCAATCACAGCCCTTTTCCCCATAAAACAATATCTTATTGCGCCCGCCCTTCTTCGCTTCGTACATCGTTGCATCGGCCCATTTCATAACCTCGTTCTGACTCGCTTCATGATTTACAAAGACGACAACATCAATACTGGCAGAACAATGGTGCTCCACGACGAGATCATCCTTTCCCCCTCCTTGCAGGACTTTTAGCGAATAGGGGGCTGACAAGCTGGTCTGAATCTTCTCGGCAATGGTGCGAGTCTGCTTAGTTGCCGCTTCCTTATTGCCATTAAGCTCTCCCAGCACCACGACGAATTCATCTCCGCCGAAGCGAGCCACGGTATCGATCTCGCGCACGCAGTCTCTCATGCGTGTGGCCACCTCTTGTAGTAGTAAATCACCTACCTCATGCCCATGCTTGTCGTTGATTGATTTGAAGTTGTCTAAGTCCAAAAACATCACGGCACAGTAAAAACCACTGCGCTTACTGTTGGCCATCATCTGGTTCAGACGATCATCCAGCAATCGGCGATTAGGCAGTTTAGTCAACGGGTCATAAAACGCCAGTTGGTGCACCTGCTCCTCCATCTGCTTTCGCTCGGTGTTGTCGCGGTTGCTGGCACGCACACCATTGGGTTTGCCATCACTATCAAAGACCGGTCGACAAACATGAGCGATCCAGCGAACGGAACCACCCTTGGTGCGGATTCGGAAATCAAGGGAATCTGGGATAGCCGTTTCGATCACGTTGTGCTGGTGCCTTGCATGCAGCTGCTGATCTTCAGGATGAACAATCCGACTCAGCAAATTGGGATCGGCGTAAAACTCGGCTGGCGAGTAGCCACTGACCTGTTCGCACGAAGGCGACACATAACGCAGTGTGCCATCGCTCAGAATCCAGTATTCCCAGTTTGAAGTGAAATCGGCTACCGTGCGGTAACGCAGTTCACTCTCTCGCAGAACTTTCTCAAGTTTCTTGCGCTCGACTATTTCGGCGTTAAGTTCAATCTTTGTGCATTCCAGTTCTTCAGCCAGCATTTCGAGCTCAGTCTGATGCACGCGTAGTTCATACAAGGCCTGCTGCGCTTTATCGGTCGACATGATTTGGTCTTCGCGAGAGGCTTCCGACAGGTAATTGCGTGCCACCGCCTCAGCCCGCCGATGTGGTGAGTGGTTTGTGGTTTTAAGGATGTTAAGTGAGCGCGTCACAGGCGCGACATGGCTTGGCCACTCGACAGTGAGGCCGTATTGATCTTCCAGCTTCGTCGCACCACCGTTAAATCCTTTGAGCGCCTGCTGCAGGGAAGCGAGCAACACAAACGGTACGGCAGCCAACAAAAAGCCTGTTGATTCAGCACCTTCAACAATTTTCAAGGCCACGACAGACGCAATGACGGGTAAGCGATGACCATCCTGATGGAGGCAGTTCAACGCAAAAATACTAGCAACACCTGGTGTTTCTGTGACACAGAAATGAACGCTCTGGGCCATTGCTCGCCTCACCAATTCCTGAGGTTCGCAGATATCGATCAGATTGAGTTGGTGCGTTAAATTCGCGTTGCTGTACCCCAATAGGCGCACAGCACCCACATTGAACCCCTGAATTTTGCCCGCAGCATCAAAGGCAATTGTCGAAATAGTGGAACTGTTGAAAAGGTCACTCTGCAACGCACTGGCAATGCGCATTGCGGCAACTGGCGATGAAACCACCGGCAGCGCTGGAGAAGAAGACAGATTTAACACGTTTGCCCGCGCCGTTTTTAGGGGCTGCCTTGTTGCTGTGAACGAATATTCGTTCATGCACGGGTTGCAAAAAAGGCGTGTTCTGGGCCTCAATGGCCTTCAACCGGGGGCACGGGTTAGAGGAATCGCTTTTAATTATCAAGCGAAAAACCATTTTTAGCTACCAGCGTTGTTGAAATTTCACCTGGGAAATAACCAATTTTTGGTAGTGAAATGAGTTTTACTACCAAAGGGTTTTGTTAAGCCGGATATTCGCCATCCTTGACACAAAGGGAGCACTGCCCAGCAACCAAAAACACATAATTGGCATACCCTGAAGCTGCCCGTGGCGAACGACTCTTCACGCTGCAGACCGGTCTCAAAATTCGACGCCGCAAATGTCAGCAATATGATTCAGCCGAGTTGAATTGAAGGACCGCTTCATGGAACTCTGCATTGATTCTTGTGAGTATTCAATGTGGTCCACGACATAGTTCGGTGCGGCAGATTGTCAACTCTAAGAGATTCAGGAAATTGATTCACGGAGCCGCTTGCATTTTTGGAATCAGAAGTTGATGACTCGTTGTTATTCGTTAAAGAAACGGGAGATTGAGGATGGACCGCATACTCGCCAAGACTCTGTTATTTCAGTATGGGCCATCTGGCAAGTGTCGCATGATGTTCTCGCTTGCTGGAATGAAACTTAGAGCTGGTGCGAGCAAGTCCCCGCACAAGGGCGGGGTTTCGTTTTCGGAGAGTCAACGTAAACGCGAGGATGCTCTGGATTCCTTTTAGTACCCTTTTAGTAGCTCATTTTTTTGTCATGCGCGCGACCACAGTGTTGTTACCCATTCGTTGGGCAAGTAGGCCGCCGTGCCGATCCGAGCCACTTGCTGCGGGTCGCAGTCATCACCACAGTCAAATCCCAGTACGGTTGCCAGAATATCGGCAATGGCCGAGTTGCGCCAACGCAATTCCCGCAGAGCGGGTGATAGTAATCGGCTGGACTCCATGCGCCAGTACGCCCGACTTTGGGTAAAATTTTGTCCCCTTTGTTTGAACGCGGGGTGCTGGTGGTA
>SERZ01002055.1_pt1 | contig 10390 bp, 8 predicted proteins | sample 3171461 | NCBI WGS metagenome assembly SERZ01 (sample SAMN06051861, study PRJNA518727) | freshwater metagenome | biome: subpolar coniferous forest; feature: holomictic lake; material: water; isolation source: holomictic Lake 227, 6 m depth | place: Canada: near Kenora, Ontario | collected 2013-06-25... | reverse complement strand
AGGCCAGGAATCAAGATAAAAATGTGAAAAAGCTTCAGGGTTCCGTAATGGCTCCGCTATTGGATATTTATAGACAAGATCGCGGAGATCCACCTCACCGGTCTCTCCTGTATTGAATTTCAGAAATATCTGATAATCCTTGACATACCTGGCCTCAAGAATTGAAATACATTCCATAATAAAGTCCTCCGTTACACAAGCGGTTGAATTCGATGAAAATCCTTTGTTTCCCACATCAGTAAAAGTTCATCACTATGCAATTCTGCCCATTCTTCCACGAGACCACGAACTTTTGCTGGAAGAGAACCAACTGTGATATTCAAATTCCTGATGTCCATTGATGCACGATAGTCATTATACTGCACATGAAAATGAGGTGGGTTGTGTTCATCAAAGTACATTGAGATAATAATCCCAAGAAATCTTGAAATTTCTGGCATACCCTGTATTTTTTCAATCTTTATCGCAAAAAATCATCAGACTTGATTTTTATTTTTACTCCAGAGTAAGGTAGAAAACCGATGACAGTTATCAAAATAAACAGGGCCTATCAGTCAGATTAACTCATACTCCCCACACTCACCTTCCAAGGCGCTCTTTCTTATTTACTTTGAAGGCGCAGTCTGTTGCCCGCATTTTCCCATCAGGAGCCTTCATTTTCAACTATCGACAAATTGTCGACAGTTCAAGGCCATCGTCAATTTTTACCCTGACCTTCATCCTGAACCAATAATCACGCGGGTTAACGCTTTCGCTCAACACGGCGATGACGTTATGAATTCTTGAGCGCTGTTTTGTCAAGCACAGATTATTGAGATATCGCCAGACTGAACTGCGTACAGTGCAATTGCGTCCGCACTGCGGACGTAATTGGGAAAGGATAGAAAATTTACGATAACGTCTTTTGTTTTATGCAATCCCATTTATCAAGTGCATACCCTTCTCAGTCAGACAGTATTGCTGGTTTTTGCTTCGTGGCTTATCCGGCAAGGTCATTTCGATCAATTTAAAGTCCAGCAGACCTTTGATAGCCGCTTCGTAATTACGAGTCCTTCGAGGATAGCCAAGCTGCACCAGAAGTTGTGGAGTTGATTTTGGCTCAATCAGGAGCATTATAATTTTCTTCATCATTTCAGTCAATTTGGTGACATGCACCCCATCATGCACCCCGACTTCTGCAACTTCAGTCGTCTCCTCTTGTTTTGCGCTGAATTCCGGTACGCTGATAATCATGCGGAAAACATCCCCTTCGATGAGTTGCGGGTCAGATCCTCCGTACTTTTTGCCGTACATCATCATCTTGCGCATACCAGAACCCAGTTCGTCAGCTCGGTCTATCTCCCTGAAAAATGCACCGATCACCGGGTTTTTGGGATAAGGCGCAAAGGTGTCGGGGTTCAGCACGCCAAACCCGTGAGGACGATTGGCGTTCCATGTGGTCACTTGACCATATTCAATGACAAGCCGAGCAGGAATACCTAATGCCTAGAAATATTAGCAGAAAACTTTAATATTTATTGTTTTTTGCGTAACATTTATTTCAAATAGTTTCTTTCAAGAAAAAAAAGTCTGTAAAATAATAATGGTAACCATACTTTTCATAAAAGTTGATACAGCTTAAATGATCTTGTATTGTGATTAGTCCAACTGCACAAACCTTGCTGATAAAAAATGTATTTTCCTTAAACTAAGCTTTCAACTACAAGTTTTTCCGTAATGACGGGTCGGGTTGACCTTATTTCTTGGCATTCGGCCTTGTCTTTACTTCGGAACTAATTCTTGTTGAGCGCTTATCATTTTTGAAAAAATCATTTGGCTTGTTTACTGCAATAATTTTGAAGTTATTTTAAAACGAAAGGAAATGTATGTTTTGGGCAGAATTATGCAGATTGATTTCAACAATGTTGAATGTTATATCGGTTATAATAACTTATTTTATCGAGGCGCTGAACACCACTTTTTACTGTCTATTAGAATATTTTATTTTTCTCCTGGCTATTGACAGATAGGATAAAACAATACCATCACAACAAAAGGAGTCTTAAATGCAATTAAAAGAGATTAATAGCGATGACATTAAAAAGGTGAAACGATTAAATCTCATATTGTTTTTTTTATTTACAAGGCTGGTCGGCATAATCTCAATTCTATGGATTCTAAGACCTTTTTCTATTGACCCTGTTGTCGTTTATTGGGATAAATTTATATTTTCTTTGCTTGCTTGCGGTATATATTTCAACTACTCTTCTATTCATTTTCAAACCTTTATTCATAATTGTATTGGCTATAGACATCCAAGTAAAATATCAATCGCTATTTATAACGTGGCCTTTGTAACAGTTGTTACCGTAATGGCTAAATACTTTTATGGGTTTGGCAACCCTTACAGTATTTCAATACTTATTCTTTCAATTCCGCTATACATTGTCCTGAGAATGATTCAATTAGAGATACGCCAAGTTGTAAAAAATTCTGAACTTTCCTTAGCATTCAAGCTTAAAGATTGGGAAACTGCGGACGCTGAACTACTGTGCGAAAAAGACAGACAATATGGGTGGAATGATGGTTATTTAAGGGATAATATATACATCACCCTTATGTATGTAAAATATAAAATGAATCAACCATATAGGGTCGTAGCACATATAGTTCGGGCCGCTTATTACATTGGGGCATTGTACGTTATAGCCTTATTTGCAGCTCTTGATTACGGAAAATATTATTTTGGTGTCTCGAAATGGATTGCATATTTGGTGACGGCATTAATATGGGCTCAACAGTCCCCAAGCCAGCGACTAATTGGAAATCTATATAAATTTGCAAACAGTCTTTCCCAACGCAGCAAGCCAGTTTATGACAACAGACCACCTGTACTCCTTTTAAGATCATTCCGTTTAGATAGAATTCGCATAACTCCTCCAGACATACCTGATTCTAAGACTATGTTATCAGAAAAGTCTTTTTTAAAATGGGGGCATGTAACATTTGAGGAAGCAGTTCGTGATATTCTGAATACCATAGGACCAGTCAAAGCAATAGGCAAGCCCACTGAAGTTGCACCTCCACCGGGAGCGCAACGGATTTATGTTCCAGATGAATCCTGGCAACTAAAAGTAACAGATCTCATGAAATCCTCTGCGGCAGTTGTTATCATCCCGGATATATCACAAGGTGTTGAATGGGAACTCCAAAATGCTCCTAACTATATTGATCTGTCTAAAATTATTATATTATTTCCTCCATTAAACGAATACTGGGGTGAGGTAGTTGAAAACTACATAGAAAATTGGAATATCCTTACGGAAAGTGTCGATTACCTTGGTAGCACAAAAGCTAAAATAGATTGTAACACAGTTGCAATTTTCTTCTCTGACGGACAACCTGAAATTATTTCAAGCAAAGCATCTTATGCCCACGATCGGTTAAGAGAATTTGAGGAGAGACTGATGCATGGCAATTGGTGTACTCAAAGTAAGCCCGTTATTATTCGAGCAGATTCCCCTGTCACGAAGCAAGGTTCTTCAGATATTACAATTTCCCGCAATACAACACCTGATACACAAAAAGATTTTCCTGCAGACAATAAAGCAATGGATATCAGACCTGCACTAATTGCTGCCGCTCAGGGTGGTGTCGTTGGTATAGTAAAGGTCTTGCTGGAAGAAGGCGCAGAAGTTAACGCAAAGACAAATGACGGTGATACTGCGTTGATGACTGCTGCTCTGGAAGGCCACACAGATGTTGCCATACTTTTAACTGATAAAGGTGCAGATGTAAATGCCAAAAAGAGCGATGGTTGGACGGTATTAATGGCCGCAGTTCTTGGGGAGCGCGTTGGCATCGTTAGAGCCTTGATGAATAAGGGTGCAGATGTAAATGCCAAAACGAATGACCACGGGACGGCATTGATGGCCGCAGCACAGCTTGGTAATATCGATATCACGCTTGCTTTGTTGGAAAATGGTGCCAATACCAATGCAAAAGCGACTAATGGGGCAACGCCATTGATACAGGCCGTGCAGGAAGGCCATATTGAAGTTGCTAAAATATTATTGGCTAATGGAGCCGACGTGAACGCACAAAGAATAGACGGAACCAGTGCGTTAATGATGTCGGTTCAGAATGGCCGTACAGCCGCAGTTCAACTTCTACTTGATGCAGGAGTCATGGTTGATGCGACAAGACCAGATGACGGAGTCACAGCGTTGATGCTTGCCGCAAATGTCTTCCCTGATATTGTTAGGTTACTGCTTGACAAAGGAGCGGACGTTAACAAGGCACGCACTAATGATGGTATCACCGCTCTAATGACTGCTTCTCAGTCTGGAAAGATTGACTCTGTGCGAATCATGCTTGAAAAGTCGGCGAATGTGAATGCGCAATCTGCTGACAGTAAGACAGCGTTGCTATTAGCTGCTTCAGCAGGCCACAGAGAGATTGTAGAACTCTTGGTAAGCAAGGGTGCAGACGTCAATATTAATCGTTTGGACGGGTTCACACCCCTCATGTTTGCTGCTCAAGAAGGCTACGCTGATATCGTCGAGATATTGCTTACCAAAGGTGCTGAAGTCAATGCAATTCGTTCTTTAGACCATGGATCAGCATTGATGCTTGCGGCATCTCAAGGGCACGCTAACGCAGTGGCTTGCTTATTGAAAAATAGTGCAGATGTAAACTTGCTGACAAAAGATGGAGTCTCTGCCTTGATTCCGGCATCTGAGTTGGGGCACACAGACGTTGTAAGATTGTTGCTTGATAATGGTGCAAATCTAAAGGCACAGAGAAAGTCTGATGGCGTAACCGCTTTAATTATTGCGGCATACAAGGGCCATTCTGATATCGTGAAACTATTGATTAAAAAGGGAGCCGATGTAAATGAAAAATCACATAGAGGAACTACACCCTTAATGACCGCGTCCAGCGAAGGACACAAAGAAGTCGCTAAATTACTGAGGAAGGCTGGGGCTATGGGATAATAAAATGGCGGTTCAATATGCTCAGGAATCATGAAAAAATAACTTGAACAATTTCGAGTCATCCATCGGTTTACACGGGTTTAGTATATATAGTTCCATTCGCAATGAAAATCATCTCGTTCAATAGACAAGATAGTCAGTTCTTTCAATCCAGCATGAATCGTTGAGCATTATTTTCCAATCGCTTTGGCAACGCTTCTCACTCCACTGCGTTCAAGGCTATGGGCTTCTTCTGCTACCCATAAACTGAGTGAGGCTTCGTCAAATTGGCCTGAAAATGCATTATATTTTACCTTTACAAAGTATGGGAGTCGCATTATCATGTAACAGAATAATTGCAAAAACAGCTTATTGGATCAGTTTATTTTAGCCTAATTCCTTGCCTCATTTATGATTGAAGTTTGGAAAGCCTCACATTCTAACTGCTTAGGCAATAAACGTAGATAAAAGTATAGATTATCATCCAATTTTCGTAAATTAAAAGACAACAATTTCCCCCTCTTTTCCAATTTCAGATTCATCTTTTCGCCGAAAATCTCTTCCGAAGAGTGATTCGGCTGAATGCCTTTTATGGTATTCTGCTCAGCCTCCTGATTTACTTGCACGTTTGGCAATATCATCTTTAACCAAATCGGCGCATTTTTAGCATCTCGCCGCGCATTCAAGGCACCTGTAAACTCTCGTATCCATGTTTCCTGGGAGTAGCGATAGCCTCCAAGAAGTGCTCTTGTTGTCAAAAGCCAGCTATCCTCCGAAACACCTAAAGCATCAGCAAGGTCAATCAGAGTCGTGAGCAGTACGACCGGCACCTTTTCCGGCAAATTACCATGCTCATCGCGTGTTTTGCGCAAGCCAAGCAGACCGATATCGGTGTAGTATGCTGGTTCGCGATTTGATCGTAAAGCAAGCCCCTGCCACAGCTCCTCCAAATTCTGATTAGTTTTAGCCCATGCAAGAGCCGCAAGGTAGGCTGCTTCGGGATCCAGGCTTTCATCTCTGCGGAGAGGACGCAACCATGAACGGATATCACGCAAGTGGTCGCGGAGATACCGGGCGACTTGCGGTAAAGGCAAACCTGCAAGAGCGCTGAAAAGATCCTGAAGATGCGATGCCCAGACCAACGTTGGCGTGTTTTCCGGAGGCAGTTTCATCAGGCGCTGTTCCAGCCATCCAGCGACTGCTTCATCAAGAGCTGTTGCGTGAGTTTGGTAGATTTCGACAAACGATTCGCGCAGGCTGGAGCGCGACCAAGCCGCCACTCCTGCATATCCGAGTATGAGCTTCTGAATTGCCAGTGACGGAGAATCTGTCAGCTCATCGAGCCAGTTTGTGACTGATTCGTTCATGGATGAGGTGTAAGGTCTTTTAAGTGAACCAAATCAGTCGCAAGCAATTCGCAATGACTTTTGCGTGCCTTAGCAATTCGAGCAGGTAACACATCCTCGGTGACACTGCCAATGTTGCGAATGTCTGCAAGCTCGTAACTGATGTGCCCGTGAAGAAATTTTCTGCGGTATGTAGCCTTTGTTATAGCGAGGTCAAGCGTGTAACCATATCCGTCTGATGATGCTTTCTTGGGGGCAGGAAAAAAACAGGGATTAGGCATCTGCCCAGACACATCGTCAAGAACCGTAGGGGTTGCTGCCCATGCAGGCTTGGCTATATGGGCATTGTGAACACGGACAAGGTTGTATTGCATAAGCACTACCGTCACAGGATTTCCTCCCCTCGCCCTGATGTGGCCAAGCCCAAGCGCGTCACGGAAACGATTGGCCCAGTCGGGTTGCGCCAGAATGCTCTCAACCTCTGCGTATGGCGCAACAAATGCGGGACGTCTGTCGCCCCCACCATTGAAACGCTGAATCCACTTCTCCAGACGAGCTTCCCTGAATGGTTCAAAGGTATCACCAGACTTTCGAGCTAACAGCATTTCTTCAATAAGCGCAGCGGCTTCAGACTCATCGACATCTGAACCTCTGGCACGACTACTCATGCCGGAGATGGTCTCTAATCGAACCACATCCCAGTCCGGTTCAATTCCTCGGATCCAGTTATCTTTATTAATTGAAGTGAATGTTCCGCTGACTACAGGAAGAGCAACGTAGTTCTTTGTGTAATCGGTGTGTTGCTTAAACCATGAATCGTTATTGTACGCTACATGAGGAAAGCCGTTAAAGTCAAAAAACTCATCTGCACGTGCATCAGGAAGACGCTCGTCCAGAATGTAATTTTCGGCAGGCGCAACTTCTTCCAACGTTGAGCCGGATGCTTTGCCTTGCAACAAAGTTAAGAATAAGTGTTTTTTTTGAAAAGCCATAGAGATAACCTTATTGACCTTGCTCCCTCTTCTGTGCACAATAATGGATCAAACAGCTTTGTCCTATCGTATCTACCGCCTATACAAGGGGTTGGGTGCGCCCAAAATTGTCCAACAATTACTTTACTGAACTTTATTACATGCACTATTCTTAACATTACTACCTATCGAGTGAACTTGCAACAAAAAAATAGACCGGGTCAGAAGCCATATTACCTCTTGACATAAAGCTGAAGCTCATTAAGCCTCAAGTTCACCCCTTTTCGACAAACTGAACCCGCAATAAATCCAGTTCACCTTTGAACGCCTTTTGGCTGAGTGCACCATAGAGTTTTTCAAGATCAGTAAGTGATTTTGAAAAATGAGCTTTAAGAATTTCAACTTTGCTCACTATGCCAACAAAGCAGTTTTGAAGGTCAAGGGGTGGCAATACGATTTTTGTCTCTTTAACATTTTTTGAACTTATAGTGTTTAATCCGGAAGTTGTTTTTCCTGCTTTAAACATTTGCTTTCTGCCGATAGGCGAGTTGATATAAAAGCTAACAAAAACAGACAAAGCATATTTCGGTAATGGCCTAACCCTTATGAGATGATTTTGGTGCAGACAGTTCTCAATAGACCCATCCCAAACAGCCGAACGGCCAATTTCTGTAGGGTTTCCGTGACCTTCAACAACAAGAATATCTCCTTTGACTAAGGAGGCCCTTTTTGACTCGGCTTCAGTAACCTTTATTGTTTTAATTTCTCGGAGATCAAGAAAATCCCTGTACACATTTGCAACACGCAAATAAGGCAACTCAATAGGATTAGCTGCTCGTTTTATTGAAACTTGCAACCCACCTTGAATATCAGATATATCCCCTAAATTTTTCATCTTCCATCCCTTCTCATTCCTGACCGGATCGCCAAACATCTCCAGAAAAACACTTTTGAGCAGTTCGTCAAGCTGTTTGAGTTGCTCACGACGGCGGAAGATCAGGTTTTCTACTTTGGACAGAAGGGTTGCGATGCGGATTTGGTCGTCAGAAGTTTCAGGAATAGGAACTTTGAAGTCTTGTATATCACCCAAACTAATTGCAGGATAAGCAAGATCTTTTATTAATGATGACGGTGGGTATTTTATTAAAACATGTCTAAAATAATCAGCAAAATCACAATCTTTTGGAATCAAAATTGCAAGGTGACTCACGACATATGCAGGAGTCTTTAGTTGGTAAAAACGGTTTTTTGTTGCTGATATTCCGCTTTTGGCAAAGAGTATTGAACCTGCCGGATAAAGATTTAACCTTAGTTTTTTTGCGACATCATTCGAGATCAGCTCAAGATCGGACTCTTTTTTCCCGGCAATGAGTTCCTCTAAACTTCCAGCACGAACAAATGGCAACCCTTCATTTGAAAATAATTCTGGTTTAGGTGCACTCTGACCAGCAGTAACAGTCGCAAGCTCTTTTAATGATATAATCTTCATCTCCCACTCCCCTCAATCGGCCTCATTCCGATTGTCAGATTCCCTTCCAGCAGTTTCTCATATCGCTCAAAATCGAATTGCGAACGCAGTGCGTTCGTAATTGTAACCTCCTTATAAAAATGCAAGTTACGCCTAAATCGATCAACTGAACAACTCCTCCCCCAACCTATTGCAAATGCTTCTTTCATCCAATCATCCCCTTCAACTCCAACAGCTCACGAACAATGCCGCTCTGAATGTTTGCAAGTTCAGCCTCATCAATCTCCCCCACCTCTGCCGCAATCAGTTTGTCGAGAATCACCGACGGGCTTTCGTAGACCACCTCTTCAAAGATATCGGTTTTGTATCGGGAAATCGAGAGATCGTATCCTCCTTCGCCTTCAATTTCTCTGCGCGGCACAAAAAAGAACTTTTGGGTTCTGTCGGTGTCGTGCTCAACGCTTCTTTTTTTATACTTCTCAACAATATCGAGCAGGTCGCCAAAACCTTCCTGCTTGCTTCGTTTGTCGTCAAGGGAGTAGCCGTCAGAGTGCATCTCGTAGAACCAGACTTGCTCCGTTGCTGGTTTGGTGACCTTGTCGAGCGGGCCCCATACTTTGGTGAAGAGCAGAATGGAGGTTGAGACTCCGGCATAGGGCTTGAAGACTCCGCTTGGCATGGTGATGACTGCTTTGAGGTCGCATCGGTCAACAAGCAGTTTGCGTAATGCCTTGAATGCACCGCCGGAACCGAAAAGCACGCCTTGTGGCACAATGACACAGGCGGTTCCTCCTTTTTTCAGAAGCCGGTAGATGTTTTCGACAAACAGCAGCTCGGTTTTGGTGGTGGAGAGGGTAAAGCTTTCGTTGATGTCGCCTTTGTCGATGCTGCCGGTAAAGGGCGGGTTGGCCATGATGATGTCGTAACGGGACTCCTCGGTAAAGCTTTTGCTCAAGGTGTCTTTATAGTCGATTTCCGGTTCGTCAATGCCGTGCATCATGAGGTTCATGAGGCCAAGGCGAACCATGGTGCTGTCGATATCGTAACCAAAGAGCGATTTGCTGAGAATGGTTTTTGCTTGTTCGGTAAGCCCTGCGGAAACGGAGGTGCGCACAAATCCGTCTTCGTCAGCCACAACATCCTTGTTTCCGGCACGAATGGCCAGTTGCGTCACGATGTATTGATAAGCACCAAGCAGGAATCCGCCAGTTCCACATGCCGGATCGGCAATGTTGTGACCAAGCCTGGGCTCGACCAGTTCGGCCATCATTTTGATAATGTGGCGAGGGGTGCGGAACTGCCCGTTTTTACCGGCAGCGGCAATTTCAGAGAGCAGAAATTCATAGACGTCGCCCTGAATATCCTGAAATGCCTGCCCCTTTTCACTGGAGTCCTTCTCCATCACCTCAAAAATCTCGTCAACCGTTTTCACCGCCTCAACAAGGAGCGAAGGCTTGGGAATGATGAATACCGCGTTTTTGATGTGGTGGGTAAATTTCGACTCGGAGCCGTTCATGTCTTTCAGATAGGGAAAAACTCTCGACTGCACATGGGTGAGCATCGCTTCAGCCTGCATGTGTTTGAACTCACTCCAGCGAAGGGTGCTTTTGTCGATCGCATAACTCGCGGCATTCTCTTTGTCGCGATATT